>Ga0207646_10000730_pt1 | contig 42664 bp, 42 predicted proteins | sample KBSK5502metaG_FD_184343 | JGI IMG/M metagenome (GOLD analysis project Ga0207646, IMG submission 184343) | Corn, switchgrass and miscanthus rhizosphere microbial communities from Kellogg Biological Station, Michigan, USA - KBS K5-50-2 metaG... | ecosystem: Host-associated > Plants > Roots >... | reverse complement strand
CCGCCTTCCCGGTGACCCGGCCGCTGCGCTCCTTGATGTGACAGGTACCGGGCAGGCTAGGGACAATGCTCGTTTATTCCCGGGAAAACCCCCTGTCTCACCCGCCGTGACGTGGACTGGGTCACAGCCCGGCGGATGGCCCGGCTCGCGCTGACCGGATCGGCGGCCGGGCGGGGCTGGTGCCGGGGTGGCTGCCGGGGCGAGCATCCGGCCGGCCACTCCCCGCTGCTGTTCGCGCGGGTGGGTGCTGACAACACAGTGCCGGCTAAGTTGCAAGGCCTGCCGGCAGGCCAATTGAGCACTATGGCTGTATCAGGGGCGCTGCGGGGGTGATGTCGGCTGCTCGGTCGAGCAGTTGCTGGCAGCCCAGGGTGCGGGCGATGTCACGGGCTTCGGCGGCGGCTTGGGCGGCTTCGGTGTCGTCTTTGCCAAGTAGGTGCTGGGCATGGTCGAGCAGGCCATGGGCGAGGTGGTAGGGGGTGCTGCGCTCACGCAGTCCGTTGATCGCGGCGGCGAAGAACCCCGAAGCGTCGCGGTCGCCGTTGCGGGCGGCGAGGCGGGCTTGGGCCAGGTCGCGTTCGGCACGCAACATCGGGGCTAGGTGCCCGGGCGGCTGGGAGCCGAGCAAGTCCAGCAAGTCCGTGGTGGTGGCGGTGTCGCCGAGTTCGTGGGCGGCTCGGGCGGCCAGAGGCCACGCCCAGCGCATGGCTTCGTGCCGTAGCCCCAGGGCACCAGCGCGGGCGAGGGTGGCACGGGCGCAGCGGAGCGCGTCCTTTGACCGGCCTTGGGCAGCAGCGGTGAAGGCTTCCGCGACGCCGATTATTGCCTGATCTTGGGAACTTTCGCTGGTCCGCAGGCCGGCCGCTCGAGCCAGCATGACCTCAGCGGCAGCGGTGTCGCCGCGCAGCGCTGCCAGCCAGCCCGCGAAGCCGGCGAATTGTTCGATGTCGGCCAGCCCGTCAGAGTCCATCGCCTGGGTGAGCTCTTTCCAGGCGGCGTGCCAGTCGCCGAGCAGCACCATCGCCGTGACCAGGTTCATGATCGTAAAAGGCAGGCCGGTTCGGTCACCGGCCCGGCGCTGGTACCCAGCAGCGGTGCGTGCGGCTGCGGCCGCCGCCACGGGGTCGGTGAACCCCAGCGCGGCTGACATGGCGCCCAGCGCGGATCCCAGGCGGACGTTGTCGCCGGCCTCCTCGGCGAGCCGTGCGGCTTCACGGTAGTAGGCGACCGCTTCGATGTGGCGTCCCGCGGTTACGAGGTACTCTGCGCGGGCGGTAAGCAAGTCGGCGAGTTGGCCGGTGTGGGCATCGACGGCTTGGCCTAGGGTAACCGCCTCGGTAGTAAGCCGGTCCGCATCGGGCGAGCCGTCATACACCGCCAGAATCGCAAGCTGCCCTAGGGCGCGCACGGTGTCGGTGTCGGCTTCTGCCTGCAGCACTTCCAGCGCGGCCGTGAGTTGCTCCCGCGCTTTGGTGTAGCGGCCCCAGTCACCGAGGGCCTCCCCGGCGATCGCCTGGGCACGGGCGGCCGCCCGGGCCTGGCCGCATTGAAGATAGGACTCTCGGGCGCGGCCCGCGTGCCCGACCGCCGCCGCGTAGTCTCCACTGGTGAGAGCGGCGTTCGCGGCGCTCTCCCACAGCGCGGCGGCTTGTTGCTGCCCGCCGGTGGTGTCGATCTCGGTGAGCTGAGCAGCAGTGGCGTAGCTGGTGGCGGCCGGGGCGGGGGCGCCGGTGCGCTCGGCCCGCTGGGCGGCCCGGGTTAGCGCGATTATCGCCTGTTCGCGAATCTGGGATGCATCGGGGTCTTCGGGGACGGCGTTGAGGGCATCGAGGTAGTGACGGGCGATGACGTCGGTGACCTCCTCGCCGTCGCCAGCAAAGGCCTGGCGCAGGTGGGCGGCGACCTTGACGTGACCGGCTTTCCGGTCCCGCCGCGACAGGGTGTCGTACGCCACCTGGCGCAGCATCTGCTGGGTGAACCGATAGCTGCCCCGTTCCGGGGACAGCTTGTCGGCGGAGACGCTGAGCACCTCGCGGCGGACTAGGTCGGAAAGCGCCGCCCGCACCGCCTGCTCGTCCTGGCCGGAGACGGCGATCAGCGCCTCGGCGGGGAAGCTGGTGCCCAACACGGCGGCATCGGCGACCAGCCGCCGCACGCCCGGGTCGAGGGCGTCGAGCCGGGCTGCCAGCAGCGCATGCAAACTGCCGGGCACCTGGAGTTCCCCGATCTGGCCAACGAGCCGGTAGGCGCCTTCGATGGGCTGGACGATGTCGCGGTCTATCAGCGTGCGGATGGTTTCCACGGCAAACAGTGGGATGCCCTGCGCATGCTCGGTGACTTTCGAGCGCGCTGTCGGCGGCATGCCCGGTACCAACGCCTCCACCAGGGCGTCCATCGACGCAGCGTCGAGCGGGTCGAGGGTGAGTGTGGACCGGTTGCGCCCGGCGCCGAACCCCGGCCGAGTCTCGGCGAGCTCGGGGCGGGCGAATACCAATGCAAAGACCGGCAAACCCCGGACCCAGTCGATCAGGTGATCGAGGAAGTCCAACAAGCCGGCATCGGCATACTGGGCGTCCTCGATCAGCAGCACTACCGGGCGCTGCCCCGCGAGCCGCTCGAAGAACAGCCGCCACCCGGCGAACAGTTCCTCACGGGCCAGCGGCCTCCCGTCATCGCCCGGGTAAGCGGCCCCGAGCAGCCGGGAAAGCCGCGCCCCCACATACCGGCGCTCGGCCGGGTCCGGGATGAACCCGTTTAGCCCCTCGGCCAGCCGGGCCGCGGCGGTTTCGGCTGGGTCGTCTTCAGCGATGCCCATCCGCTGCCGGACAATCCCGGCCAGCGCCCAAAATGCCACTCCTTCCCCGTAAGAAAGGCAGCGGCCCCGGTGCCACCAAACCTCCCCGGCCAGCCCATCGGCGTACTTCTCAAACTCCCACCCCAGCCGCGACTTGCCAACTCCAGCCGGCCCGGACACCAGCACCAGCCGCGACACCCGCCGCTCCGCCGCCGCATGAAACAACTCTCTAATCGTGCGCAACTCCGCGTCCCGCCCGGTCAGGGGCGCCTCCAGCCCGTCGATCCGCTGCGACCCGCCCACCCCGGCCAGCACGCGGCTCGCCTGCCACAACCGCAGCGGCTCGCTCTTGCCCTTTAGCACATGCGACCCGGCATCAGCGAACCCCACCGCAGCCCCCGCCAGCCGTACCGTCGGCGCATCGGTCAGCACCTGTCCCGGGCCCGCGGCTGCTTGCACCCGGGAGGCGGTGTTTACCACATCCCCGGCAACCATCCCCTCGCCCACCGCCCCCAAGGTGACCGCGACCTCGCCGGTGACCACACCAGCCCGTGCCGCCAAGGCAGGCATGTGTGCCTGCTCGCCCAGTTGCCGCACCGCGCTGACCAGGTCAAGCGCGGCGCGCACCGAGCGCTCCGCATCCCCTTCAGTTGCCACCGGGGTTCCCCAGACGGCCATCACCGCATCGCCGATGAACTTCTCCACCACCCCGCCGTAACGGCCGATCACCGTCCGCGCCAGCCCGAAATACTCACTCAACACCTCGCGGACCGCTTCGGGGTCTTGCGATTCCGACAAGGGGGTGAAGCCGACCAGGTCGCAGAACAGCACCGAGCACACGCGCCGCTCGGCCACCGGTTCCCGGGCCGGGCCGCCATCCGCGGTGACCGACCGCTGCACCGTGGCCGCCGGTGCCGGGCTAGCCATCCCAGTGAGCGCGTGCCCGCAGCCCCGGCAAAAGCCTTTCCCCGGGGTCACCGGCTCACCACACGAAGGGCACACCATCAACGGGGCGCCGCAATCCTCGCAGAACCGATCGCCCGCCCCCTGCGACGCGCCACAGCGCGCGCACTCCACCCGGTCACTCTAAAACCCGAGGCCGTGCGCAGTCGACGGGGGGGCTCGCCAGCTGAGATCGCGGTCTTACTGGCTTGACTAAGCAGCTTCGAGGATCCAGGCACACCGTCGCGGCCGCCCCACCAGCCCTCAGCTGGCACTGGCGCCGTCGATCCCGTCTCTGGCGGGCACGGCGGCGCACCGGAAGGCGTCGGCCCAAATCAAGCCGACCGCCTTGCCCAGTAGCGGAACGGCTTCAAGAAGAACTTCCAGATATGCGCCCACGATGCCTGTGCGCCTGCTAGCCGGACGTCCCGTCGCGCTCGCTTCTTCGGGCGAGGCGCTGGAGTTGCCGTGCGTGCACGCCAGGCACCCAATCGTATGTGGCCGATGGGCCGACCCGTGGGTCGCTGGGAACATGGGCGTCACGCAAGGCGTGCACGTACACCCGGTCCTGGTCGAGCGCGATCTGCACCGCCTTCCGTTATTCGTCTTCCGTGACGCGGATGATCGTCTTGCCGGGTATCCGGCGGTCGGGCGTGAACGCGGCCGTTGCCTCGGCCAGCGGCCGTACGGCTCCGATGATCGGATGCAGCCGCCCGGACCGCACCCGCTCGGCGAGGTGCGCCAGCTGGAGCCGGTCCGGCTCGACGACAAAGAAGATCGCCCGGCCGTCGGCAGGCCGCACCTTCGGCAGGCCGATGATCGTGACCAGCGTTCCGCCGGCGCGCACCAGCGGGGCCGAGCGTTCGAGGACCTCGCCCCCGATGACGTCGAACACTACGTCGACCTCGCCGGCCTCCTCCAGCCGGTCGGCCTGCAGGTCGACGAATACGTCCGCGCCCAGTCCAAGTGCAGCCTCCCGGTCCGCGGCGCGACCGGTGCCGATTACGCGGGACCCCAGCTCGTGCGCGAGTTGCACCGCCATGGACCCGACGCCGCCCGCGGCGCCGTGGATCAGGACGGTCTGGCCGGTCTTTAGTCCTGCGTGGTCGAAGAGGCCCTGCCAGGCGGTCAGCCCGGAGATGGGCACGGCGGCGGCCACGGTGTAGTCGATGTCCGCCGGGAGCGGGGCGAGGTTGCGGGCCTCCACCGCCGTGTACTCAGCCAGCGACCCGTCGCGGGTCCAGTCGGCCAGCCCGAACACCCGCTGGCCCACGGTCACGCCGGTGGTGCCGTAGCCCAGCTCGCTGACAACACCCGACAGCTCGTGTCCGGGCACGCTCGGGGTTCGGTCGCGGCCGGCCCGATCGGTCCACGTGCCCGGCCAGTTCAGCTCTCCCGGGGTGAATCCGGCCGCGTAGACGCGCACGATCACGTCGTTTTCGGCCGCGTGGGGATGCGGGATGTCGGAGAGCGTGAGCCCGGCGGCGCCAGCGGCTCGGTCTCGCACGGTTACAGCTCGCACAACGATTCCCTCCTGCGCCCGGTTCAGGTTCTGACGTGCCCCGGGCACACAGCTGGTCAAACCGCGAGCCGACGCATTTCGATGTCCTGTCTGGTAGGCAGCTGCGGCTCGTTGTGATCATGGCGTTGTCTCGGCATAGGCATTCCAGCGCAGGTGGGTTGGCGGGCGCGGTGCTGGTAGCGGCGCCGCCAGGTGGACCAGTGCAGCCGGTGGGGCCGGTCTCGCCGGGGCGGGGGGATGACGATGTCGCGCAGAAGCCGCAGCAGCCCCGGCACGGTGATCGGGATCAACCCGGCGTCCAGGTCAGAGCCGGCCTCTTCCCGGCGTTGCACTGCCACGGCAATGGCGAGGTAGATATAGGCCAGCAGGCAGATCACGGTCCAGCGGGCGTGAGGACAACGGCTCCAGCGGCGTGGCCACCGGCTACCAGGGCGAGTGCCTGCGCAGCATCGGCGAGACGGTAGCTGGCAGCGACCGGAATCTCCAGCTGGCCGTCTGCCAATCGCGTCGCCAGCGCGCGCAGCTGGTTTCCGTCCGGGCGGACGTAGATGCTGGAGACCGTGATGCCGCGTTGCTCGCCGGGCGGGTCGGAGGTGATGGTCGCCAGCCGCCCGCCGTCGGCGACCGCCTCGATCGCGCCGGCGGCGCCACCGGGTACCGCATTGGCCGCCGCGCCCACCCCGCGGTTCGCGGTGATAGCGCGGACCTGGGCGGGCCAATCTTGGTCGTGGTAGTCGATCACGTGACGCGCCCCGAGCTCGGTCACTCGCTGCTGGCTGGCCGGGCCAGCCGTCGCGATGACCTGGGTGCCGCGCAGCGCGGCCAAGGCGACGAGCAGTCCGCCAGTGACCCCGCTGGCTCCGTGGACCAGGACCTGTTCACCGGCGTGGACGTTGAGCGTGCTGCTGACAACCTGCCCGGCGGTGAGCGCGGGCACCGGGAAGGCGGCCGCGGCCTCCCAGCTGGCACCTGGTGGCTTCCGGGCCAGCAGCCCGGCCGGGGCGATCAGCCGGGGCGCCCAGGTCCCCTGGTCCCGCAGCGGCACCGGATGGGTCAGGACCGCATCGCCGGGCGCCCAGTCACTGACCGCCCGGCCCGCCGCCACCACCATGCCGGCCGCCTCCACACCCAGCGCCATCGGCGGCCTGGCACCCACGTCCCAGCCGCCGGTGCGGACGAACTCATCCCAGTTGCCCACGCCGGCCGCCATCACCTCGAGCAGCACCTCGTCGTCCGCCAGCGGCCGCAGCTCACCCACCTCGATAATCTCAACCCGGTCACCAATCTGGCGAATCCCCGCTACCTGCATCTGTCACCTCCACGGGCCGCCCGCGGACGAACAAGGCCCGGCATCAATAATCGCCAACAGGCCGCAGATGGATCACCCATGGCGGTCGGCCCCAGCGGGCATGCCGACACGATTGCGCGGGGGCCTAGCAGCAGCCGGCGATGGATCCCGCCTGCCCGCATCCGTGCCTGTGCCCTGGCGGCTAACAGCGGCAGCTCGCGGCAATCTGCGACTACCCAGAACATCCATTACGGCGCGGCTCGCGTCCACCATCCCGACAACGCAACAGCCGCGCCGAACGGCGGGTCGGCGCGCGCTTATGTAGCCGGCTTATCGCGCCGTCGTCGTTCCTACCAGGCTAGGCGTCCACCGCAAGGCGGCGGCCGTTGCCTGCATACCTATCCAGGTCACGCTGACCTGACAACACTCGCTCATGCCGCAGACCGGTCACCGCGGCATCGAGTGGATCAGGGTCCGCGGTGACAGTAGGGCTGCGCGGGTGACCTACGGCTCGAGCAGTTCCAGCGACTGCACGTGGCTCTCCTGCACGCGCAAGATCGCCTCCGGCCCCCGGAAGAGCACGACCCACCCGTCCTCGCGCTCCACGCCGTCGATGTTCTCGAACGTCTCCCGCACGACCTGCTCATCGTCTCCGTAGACCATCCGGTACGTAGCCATCGGCACTGCTCTCCTGACATCTCCGCAACGCTCGCCCACGGGGGGCCGGTGATCTATCCCTGCCCAGACGCCGGGAGCGGCAACACAGGGCAGATCTCCTCACGCCGGCTGCCGGGGAGGAGGTGGCGCCGGCGAGTGCCGGGCCCTTGCTAACCGGCGGGACTGTCCGGGTGGCAGGTCCGGCAGCACAGGGTGACAACTGGCGTGACAGCGTCACGTAAGCAATCGGGCCGATCCGCAGATGGCTATCTGCGTCCGCTGTGTCTACTCTCATCCGCTTGCAGGGTGCGGTCGGCTCATCCAGAGTCGTGTTCGCGTGCCATGCGGGCCTGTCTATCACGGCTTGCTATGCCGCATGGCGCGCGCCTGGTCAGGTGAGAGCTTGCTCGCCACGGTCAAGGCGTTCGCCCGCAGCATCGACGGGTGCCTAGTTCATCACGGCTTCCAAACCAGTGACGGGAGCCGGGCGCGTGGAGAGGGAAAGTCATCAAGCTGAGTGACGGGAACATCAGGGATAACGTGCGCCGCCCCGCCGTTCGGCGCTCCAGGCTCAGCCTGCGGCACGCCATCGGTTCCGCGTCGAGCAGGGTGATCTGTACGCCCCTGTGTCGGCCGACGCGCTACCCGCTTGCCCGCCGTGCCGCAGGTCGCCGGCCTGCCTCGTTTCGTGCCCGGTCAACACCCGCCGAAAAAGCTGAATAAGCCGGGCAACGGCGGGTAGCTGGCAGCCGTTACCAGAGCGAGAGTAGTTGGTAGCCATGGCTAGAGCGAGGACTGTAGCTGGGTATGCCATCCCCGGCATCATCGTGTTCTTCTTCTGGGTGGTCGTGGTAATCCTGGCCATCATCCTGCTGGCATTCATCGTGCACTGGGCCGGCGGCGGAGTGCTCAACCTGAGGCTCGGGCACTTTGACCTGGACGTCGGCTTCACCTGATCAAGCCCGCCACGACAGCGGCTCAACCGGTCATCGATGAAGCGGCACATGACGGCCAAACTGCACACCTATCCGCTGTAACCCGGCAACGCGAACGCCCGCTTTTGCCGCTGCGGGATCGGCCGTTTCTGCCTCGGATTGGTCATGCGCGCGCCAGCTGCCTGCCGCGGTGCTATCCCATTGACTTGGCGCCATCGAGGGACTCCCGGATGATGTCGGCATGACCAGCGTGCTGGGCTATCTCGGCGATCAAATGCAGCACTACCCGCCGTGCCGACCAGCGGGCACCGGACTCAAACCAGGGCGCTGGGGGCAGCGGATGGCTGGCGTCCAGGTCGGGCAACTGTGCCACCAGCTCATCGGTCCGGCGCGCGACCTGTGCGTAGTTGTCCAGCAGGCCGGCCAGTGTCTCGCCGTCGGCCATCGTGAAGGCGGCCATCCAGGTGCCTGCGCTGGCCTCATCCCAGGTCATGGCTGCGGGGCCGTCAGCGATGAACCGGGCCCATTGCTGTTCGGTGAGCGCGACGTGCTTGATCAGGCCGCCGAGGCACAGCGCACTAGCGGTAGTCCGCTGTGCGGCCTGCTCGTCGGTCAGGCCGCGCGTCGTATGGCGCAAGAAGTGACGCTGCCGGGCCAGCGATTGCAGCAGGTCGGCACGTTCGCCAGCCACTGGTTCGGGTGCAGTCATGACATCGGCCTTTCTTCTCACCTGGCTCGCAGACAGAACGGTAGGGCCACGGACCGGCAAAGCCAGCGCCAGCCGGCCATCCACACCAGCCCCGACGACTATCCGTCATGCCGCTGACCGGGATCTTTGAGTGTTGCGCTATTGGTTGCGGAGGGAGATCTCGTCGAACTTGGCGATGGTGTTGGCCTCGACCGCTCTCAGTCCCTGGCCGAGGCGCTCGCGAGCCTGCCGCAGGAGCTTAAGCGAGTTCGTGGAAGGACTCTGGGCAGCGGTGCGATCAGGATCAGCCCCGTGCTCTTCTATGAGGTGGGCCTGCAGGGCCGCAGCGACCTCGTCGGCTGCCTTCAGCGCGTGGTAGATGGCCCGGTCCCGCGCGGCGTCGTCAACCATATGGCCAGTATTCCCTCACAGCCCCTGGATGCGGGCCGACAGGGAGCGCATTCGGACGAGTGCAGCTACAGCGCGGGGATCCTTGCTGATCAGAACTTCCGCTCTAGGGCGGTCGCCGCAGTCGAGCGGGGAATCGTCGAAGAGGGAAATCTCCAGGCGGCGCTCGACGCCCTTCTCTCGGCGGCGCATGAAGGTGACGTAGTCGCCTCGGAGACAGGTATGCAGCTGTGCGGCGACCTGTGGATGTACTGGCACATCCGCGGCAAGAACCTCACGGCGCGAAAGTACGCCGCGTCCTTCATCGAAGCTGCCGCCTCCGCCGCGCCTTCTACGGGGCGGGCGGGAGCACTGATCACGGCGGGCCTCGCCTCATGGGTGCTGGGCCGCTACGAGCAGGCGAACCAGGAGTGGGACCGGCGTATCGCATTGCGGCCGAGCTCGAAGCCGAACGCGAGATCGGCATCAGTGCGCTCCTTTGGGGACTCGGCCTGCTCGGCTTCGACCTCGACGCGGCGCTCACCCGCGTGAGCGAAAGCATCGAGAGAAGCCGCAGCGCCGAACTCACCTGGGTCGAGGGTCTCGCCTCGACGATCGACGGAATTCTGCACGCGGTCGCCCGCGACCTGGACACGGCCGGCGCGAGATACCGCGGTGCGCTCGCGATCCAGGAGCGACTCGGCGATCCCGAGGGAGCCGGCCTGTCGCTGGTGCCGGAGCGTGTCAGTTGCCCTCCGGCCAGGATTGCTGCCGTGATCGGCCTGGGTGAGCCGGCTGGCTGATCGATACGATCTGGGCATGAGGTTCGCGATCGGCATCCCGCAGTTCTACGCCGACGGCGAGTTCGATCCGGGAGCGTTCCGGGCCTACCTCGCGCGTGCCGAAGATCTCGGTTTCCACAGTGCCTGGGCGCAGGAGCAGGCGCTCGGTTCGTGGCCGCAGCTGAGCCCGCTTGAGGCGATGACCTTCGCCGCAGCGAGCACTGATCGTCTGCGGCTCGGCTGTGCGGTGTTCGTGTCCACGTTGCACCATCCGGTGCACCTGGCGAAGGCCATCGCCTCGCTGGACCAGCTCAGCCGCGGCCGGATCGAGATCGGGGTGGGTACCGGCGGCGCGATGCGGCCGTTCGCCGCGTTCGGCGTCGAACCAGACCGGTACCTGGCGCGGTTCACCGAGGGCGTCGCGCTGATGAAGGCGCTGTGGACCATGGAGCGGGTGACGTTCCCGGGGGAGTTCTGGCAGCTGGACGACGCGGGCATGGAGCCCAAGCCATGGCAGAAGCCCTACCCGCCGTTGTGGTTCGGCGGGTCCGGGCCAGCTGCCCTGCGGCGTGCGGTGCGGGACGGCGACGGTTTCTTCGGTGCCGGGTCGACTCCCACGGCGAAATTCGCCGAACAGGTCCAGTTGGTGCGCCGCGCTCTGGCGGAGTCTGGCCGCTCCGTGGCGGGCTTCCCGATCGCCAAGCGCGTCTACGTGACGATCGACGAGAACCCGGCGCGTGCCCGCAGCCGGACGAACGAGGCGCTGGCGCGCCTATACGGGCAGCGCGTGGAGAGCATCGAGGGGGCAGCGGTCGCCGGGCCGCCCGCCGACTGCGCCCGGCAGCTTCGCCAAGTTGCCGCCGCGGGCGCGGAACTGATTCTGTTCACGGCGCTGTTTGACCAGGCGGAGCACGCCGAACGCCTAGCCACCGAAGTAATCCCCCAGCTTCTCCAGGACTGAACCGGCCCGCGTCCCGCCCACAGGACAGCGGCCTTTGCCACATCTAGCCGGTCCAGCGTGACCTAGATTGGATCTTGGCGGAGGTGGCGGTCGGCGGGATCGCGGCCGCCTACAAGTGGCTTGCCACGTTCTTGGCGACCGCGATGAAGGCGCCCTTGCGCCCGCCGGTCCCGGTGCCGAACAGTTCCATGGACACAAACGTGCTGGCCCTGAAGAAGTTCACCGCCGCGAGGACCGAGCCGAACTGGCCCCGCGCGCCGCTGCCGACACCCGGCACGGCGGCTCCTTGGCCACCCAGCGACACCCGGACCTGGCTGGCCGCCCCCGGATCCAGCGGCTCGAACTGCAGGTGGAGTTCCCTGCCCGGGGGATGACCCCAGGTACAGCCGTAGACGGTCGCCGTCCCCCGGGTGATCGTCTGGGCGCTGCCCGCCCCGGTGACACCCAGCGACCGAAGGTCGGCGTTGCTCACCAGCGCGCAAGCGTCCCGGGCCCGCCCGCTCGCCGGGGACGGCGCGGCCACATGGTGAGTCGTGCTCGGCGCCGCTGCCGCGCCGGTAGACGAACTGCCGCCACACCCCGCCAGGGCCACCCCCAGGACGGCCAACAACGCCAACGGCACGAGATTGTCAACATGCACGCGGTGCCGGCCCTCCGGCGCGCCGGGGATTGAGACTTGCAAAACACGCTTGGACGTATCCACCGGCAATGGACCCTCCATGAGGCACCGGCAAGCCTAGCGAGGGTGGCACCGGACGGCAATGAGCCGGCATCAACCCTCGGCGGAATGGCTCCCCGGCAAGCTGGATACCTTCTCCGGTGCGGGACATGATCGAGGCGCTGATCGCCGGGGAACGCGCCCGCGGGCCGGTCTGCGCGAACCGCTCGTTGTGGCGGGCCCTGGCTGTCAGCGCGTTTCGAGCCGCCGGGCGATCCTGGTGAGGTCGCCATCGATTTCCTTGTGCCCGACGAGGCGAACGAGCAAGCCGAGGATCCCGCGCAGCCCCATCTCGACCGGATACCGGACCAGGGTCGAGCCGCCGTCCTCCTCCAGCTCGAAGCCGAACCGGATGTACATCGGTTCCTGCTTCTCGAAGACAACCCGGCGCTCCGGCTGGTACTCGACGACGGTCATTGGGACGGTCCGGGTCTTGCCGAGGAACGTCATGGTCTGCTCGGCCACGGCCCCGGGCGCCGGGCCATCACCCAGCCAGCTGCACCGGCTCACCCCGTGGACCCACTCGGTCTGCCTGGTGGCATCGGCCAGGTAGCCGAACACCTCGGCGGTCGGCCGGGCGATCACGCGCTGCGCCGTGTACCGGTACACGAACCCCACCCCCATATAGTTAGCTACCTAACTACCTGGCGGGTAGGCTAGCAGCACGGCGGACGGGAGGGCAACAGGCAGATGAACCCGCAGGCCGAACCCGGCGCCAGGTCGCTGGCCAGGGCCTACATCCGCGTGGACCCGGGAATCGAGACCAGCTGGCCGGGCGCCGACGCGCTGGCCACCGAACTGGCAGTCAACCTGCACCTGCTCAGCGGGCAGCTCCAAGCCTTCTCTGACGCCGGGTGCGCCCGGCACGGCGTGCCGTCCCCCGCGGCGTTCAACGTGCTGACCATCCTGCACGGCGCGGGCCAGCCGCTGCCGCCCTCCGTTATCGCCGAGCGGATGATCGTCTCCCGGCCGACTATGACCGGCATCGTCAGGTCCTTGTCCCGGCGCGGCCTGGTCCGCGTCCGCGAGCACCCCGCCGACGGGCGCATGTCCCTGATCGAGCTCACCGCCGACGGCCACCAGACTGTCCGGCGCATGCGCCCCGAGCTGCACGCCGCCGAGAAGCTATGGATGTCGTCGCTGACCCGGCCCGAACAGCTCCGACTTCGCGCGCTCATCGCCAAGCTCGTGGCCAACCCGCCGCGGCCCCCGCAGGCGCCCGCAGCTACAGACGACCCTCGAGCGACTGAACTGACATTATGAGCCACATCATGCCGCGAGGCAGTCGCGCACCCTGGGGGGCACACGGGCATGTCTGATCAGGTCTACACGCTGGGCGTCTGGCGAGTGAAGAACGGGAAGGAGGACGAGTTCGTCCCAGCGCGCGACTGGAGCCAGCTCATGCTGCGCCCCGCCGGCCAGCTGGCCGGCGGGGCGCAGTCCGCAAGGCGGCCCGGTGAAGCCCGCTGAGCTGGAGCGCGGCTTTCGATGGGGTGAGCGAGGGGACTCGAACCCCCGACACCCAGGACCACAACTAAGCGCGCAGGCGAACAAGGCCCCCAGTTCAGGGACATTCCCGCACGTCAGGCCCATCGACCTAGCACCAGTTATCGCGTCTGACCGCTTCTGACCGCACCTGGCGGCGGATCGACGCTCCCAATCTGCTCCCAAAATCGGACACACGTAGGCCCGGTCCAGCGCCGCATTGCGCGGGAGGCCGTCTCGTCTACGGGTGACGATTGCCTCGGGGACACTGCTGGCGCAGCCAGCGGCTTTACAGTCATCTCCCATATATGTCCTGACCTGGGCACATGCATGTTATGCCGGGTGACAGCGTGTCCGCTGGCCATTCTTATGCAGAAGCCAGCATGTTCATTCGTCGTCGGCAATTCCTCGAAGGTAGATTTCCAGCGCCGGGCGAGCCATTTCTGGCCGTACGCATCGTCGGCTATTACCTTGGTTAGCCGTTCGCGGTATCGCCTGCCGCTGGGGCGCCCCGATCAGGGAGCGTTAATGGTGGTGTAGGTGCCGTCGCGCAGCAGGAAACCGAACCTGTGGTGATTGCGCTGGCGGCACTCCGATGGTGGGCTATGAGGCCGTGGGGTCAGCTCGAGATCGAGCCGACGGCAGTGCGGCACCTGTGGGCCAGGACGTAGCAGGCGCCGGCCAGCGTGAGTACGGCGAAGCCGCCGAGGATGGCCCAGTCCACGGCTACGGCTCGTGAGAAGGTGTCACCGTACTGGGCGAGCAGCGGTGGGCCGAGGGGGGAAGCGCCGTGCTGGAACAGCAGGTTCAGGTTCAGCGTCTTCCCCAGCGCCTCGAAGGCCCACCGGTCGCTCATCGCGTAGCTGATCCACCGGCCGGCTGCGGCCATGACGGGCACGGCCAGGAAGGCGCCAGAGAACAGCACCTGCGGGAAGCAGATCATAGGCAAGGCCAGGGTTGCCTGCTCCGGGCGGGTCACGGCGGCGCTGGTGAGGAGGCCGAGTCCGAGGGCGGCGGCGCCGTCCAGGAGCAGGGTGACACTCAGCTGGCCGTACACGCCGGCGCTCGCGGCGGGCAGGCGGTGGAGCAACCGCAGCACGCCGAGCATAGTGACGTCCACGATCAGGAGCAGCGGCAGCAGCACCGCCACCTTGGACATCACGTAGGGCCCGATCCGCAGGTTCACCAGTCGTTCCCGGCGGAGGATCGGGAACTCGGTGCATATCTGGAGCAGCCCGTAGGTGAGCCCGAAGAAGAACCCGGCGAACGCGATCCAGTACACGATCATGAGCGTTGCGCTTGGGCTGGGGTGGGCCAGGCCGAAGGCGCCGGGTTTGAACAAGATGGCGAACATTGCCACCACCAGGATGGGCGAGCCCGCCAGGATGCCCAGGGTGAGGCGGTTTCGGATAAGGATGTCGAGGTTGCGGCGGGTGAGCACGGCCCACTGCCGCAGCGGGCCGATGGACCGGCCGATGGGCTGTGCCGCCCGGGTCGGCTCCAAAGTGGGATGTCCGGTCTCGGCGCCGGCGGGTGGGTGCTCCACCGCGAACCTGGTGGCCCATACCTCGGGGGTCGCCTCCCGTCCCAGCCGCTCGTAGATCTCGTCGAACTCGGCGGCCTGGAAGTAGGTGAGGGACTGCCCGGGAGTACCCACGAACGCAAGGCGGCCGCTGGGGGTGAGGAACACGACCTTGTCACAGATCCTGATGTCCTGGATGGTGTGAGTAGTCAGCACCACCGTGCTGCCGCGATCGGAGATCCTTCGCAGCAGGCGCATGAGCTCGGCGCCGGTGGCGGGGTCCAGACCGGAGGTGGGCTCGTCGAGGAAGGCCACCCTTGGTTTGGTGAGGAGTTCGACGGCGATGCTGGCTCGCTTGCGCTGGCCGCCGGACAGCGATTTCACTGGGAGGTCCGCGCGTTCGGAGAGGTCGAGGGCGTCCATCGTTTCGCCGACCGCCGCGTCGATCTCCTGGTCGGTGATCACCCCCGCCATGCGCAGCTTCGCGCCGTACCGCAGCGTCCGGGCCAGGGGAAGCTCTTTGTGGATGATGTCGTCCTGGGGGACGTACCCGAGCGAGGAGCGGTAAGCGGCGATGTTGCTGTAGTAGTCGGCCCCGTCGTAAAGCACGGTGCCCTCGGCCGCGGGCCGGACACCGGAGATAGCGTCCAGGAGCGTGGTCTTGCCGGCGCCGCTGCCGCCAACGATGCCCACCAGCTCCCCCGGCTCTATCGAGAACGAGATATCGCGCAGCAGGGTCTTGCCCGAGCGAACCCGTTGGGCAACGCCGATCACGTCGATGCGCAGCCCCGGCTCGGCCATCTCCGGCGGGCGGGACCGCTCGCCGGGCGCGTCGGGCGTAACCCCCGCAATGGCGCTGTCGAGCATCGAGTGGCAGCCGCGCAACTCGACGATGTCGCCTGCAGCCAGGGACCAGGTGACGGTGGCCTCCACCACGGTGATGGTCTGCTGGCTCTTGCCCAGCCACAAGGCTGCCTCGCCGAAATGCCCACCGGGACTGTACACCGCCGCCGGCAGCGTCCCGGGATCGCGGCTCCGGGCGGCGCTCACCCGCCCCGACTCGACAATGTGGAGACTGGGTGCGGGATCGCCCTCGCGGGCGACGACCTGGCCCGCCGGGAAACAGTGGCGCTGCAGGCGGTCAGCGACGTCGGCGGCAACCTCCCAGCTCAGACCGCGAAAAACCGGCACCTGTCGGAGAAGACGGACCAGAGTTGCCTCCTGCCGCCAATCCCAGCCCGGGCCCCGCCGCGCCCCAGCCTCCCCGTCGCGGCGCTCGCCGAGTTCAGCGGTGACCCCGCCGGGGCTCTCAAGTCCCGTGATCAGACCGACGGCTGCTTTACCGGCCATGATGCCTCCCTGCGTTCGCTGCAAACAGCGACCACGGTAAGCGTCACGACCGTCGGGGTCGTCGGGTGTTTACCCTACAAATCGACAGGCGCGTACAAGCCGAGCAGGCCCGTGATGGCTGCGGGATTCCCGGTGGCTGGGTCAGGCCCGGGCAGCGGGGGTCCCTGGCCTGGCTCGTAGCATGATCGGTGTGGGAGCGGGCGACCAGGGGTCGGGGTTGCGGCTGGCGGAGTTGCTGGCCGCGTTCTCGCTCGCAACCGACTTGGGCATGGGCCAGCCGATGGAACACATTCTGCGGTCGTGGCTGATTGCCGGGCGGCTCGGGGAGCGGCTGGGCCTCGAGGCTGAGGCGCGGGCGCCGCTGTATTACGTGATGATGCTGGCGTGGGTGGGCTGCGTGGCCGATACCGCGGAGGTGGCGGCCTGGTTCGGCGACGATATCGCGTTTCGGCGCGACAGTTACCGGGTGGATCTGGCTGGGCTGCCGTTGATGGGTTTCACGCTGGGCCATGCCGGCGTGGGTGCTCCGTTCCTGCACCGGGTTCGGCTGGCCGCCAATCTGGTCTTGACCGGAGGCCGGGCGGTGGAGCGGGGGCTGATGTCGCACTGCCTAACCACCACCCTGATGGCCGGGCGGCTCGGGCTCCCCGCCGAGGTGTGCGGTCCGCTCCGGCAGGTTTTCACCCGCTGGGACGCCCAGGGAGTCCCCGAGGGTGTGGGGGGTGAGCAGATAGCGTGGCCGGTGCGTCTGTTCCATCTGGCCGACACCGTCGAGGTGTTCCACCGGGCGGGCGGCGTTGAGGCGGCCGTGGAGGTGGCCCGGGCCCGGCGGGGCAAGCACTTCGATCCCGGGGTGGTGGACCTGTTCTGCGCGACCGCCCCTGAGGTGCTCGCGGACATGGACGCCGTGGCCGAGTGCACGGCGCTGATCGAGGCCGAGCCGGGGCTATGCCACCAGCTGACCGAGGATGAACTCGACTCGGCGTTGGAGGCAGTGGCTGACTTCACCGATCTGCGGTCCCCATCCCGGGCGGGTCATTCCCGCGGGGTGGCCGACCTGGCCGCTACCGCCGCTGGGCTGTGCGGGCTGCCAGGCCGGGAGATCGTGACCGTGCGGCGCGCCGCGCTGGTCCATGACGTGGGCATGCACGGGGTGCCGGCGTCGATCCTGGACAAGCCCGGGGCCCTGACTGGCGCCGAGGCCGAACGGATGCGCCTGCACTCCTACTGGACCGAACGGGCCCTGGCCCGCCCACCGGCGCTGGCCCGGATCGGCGCGGTCGCCTCACTGGCCAGCGAGCGCCTCGACGGGTCCGGCTACCACCGGGGCCTGCGCGGGGCGGCGATCCCCGCGACCGGCCGGATTCTCGCCGCCGCCGATGCCTGCCGGGCCATGAGCGAGCCCCGGCCGCACCGTCCGGCCCTGTCGCCCAAGCAGGCCGCCGGCGAACTGCGGCGGGAGGCCCGGGCGGGCCGCCTAGCCGCCGATGCCGTGGATGCGGTGCTCGCCGCGGCCGGGCAGCACCGGGCCAAGCGCCGCGCGGGGCCCGCCGGGCTCACCCCCCGCGAGATCGAGGTCCTCACCCTCATCGCTCGCGGCGCATCCACCAGGCAGGCCGCCCGCACCCTGGGCATCACCGCTAAGACAGCCGAAACCCACATCGAGCGCATCTACACCAAGACCGGCGCCTCGACCCGCTCGACCGCCACGCTGTTCGCCATGCAGCACGGCCTGCTGGACAGTCTCAGCCCCCTCGATTCGTAGGGGAAACCCCGGACGACACGCGGCGCCGCCATCCCTAGCGTGCTCCTCATAGGGCCGACCTGGGCCCCATACACAAGGAGGCACGCCATGGCGGGCAAGGCCGTCATCAGCCTGGCCACCGGACTTGAGGACCCTGAGAAGGTCACCGTCGCCTTCCTCGTGGCTGTGGGTGCGGCCGAGTCGGGCCGCCCGACGCTGATGTTCCTCACCAAAGAAGCCGTCCGGCTCGCCACCGACGGCACCGCCACCGGGGCCGCCTGTGAGGGCTGCCCGCCGCTGGCTGAACTGGTGAAGCGGTACGAGGCGGCAGGCGGGCGGTACTATGTCTGCCCGATCTGCTTCAATGCCAAAAACCTCAGCCAGGCATCACTGATCGGCGGCGCCGAACTGCAGGGCACAATCCCGCTGTGGGCGTGGATCGGCGAGGAGGCCGCGACCACCTTCAGCTACTGAAGGCCGCCGTCAAGGAACCGACACGCCGGGGATACCGGGCCGATCGGCTGGTCGGCGGCTACCCCGAATAGAAATGAGCCGGCCTGCCCGTGGCGGCCGGGAAAGACGGGTGACCCATGGCCCAGGATTTGCCAGTAGACCCGGAGGCGCTGCGCGAGCAGGTGCGCGCCAAGTACCGCGCGGTCGCCGCCGACCCCGGCGCCACCTTCCACTTCCACACCGGCCGGGATCTCGCAAACCGCCTGGGGTATGAGGCCGGCGCGGTCGGCGTACTGCCCGACGCGGCCGTCGAGTCGTTCGCTGGGGTGGGCAACCCGTTCTCGCTGCGGCGGCTGGCACCCGGCGACAAGGTGGTTGACGTCGGCTCCGGCGCCGGGTTCGACTCCTTCATCGCCGTCGGCCAGGTCGGACCCGGCGGCCAGGTGGTCGGCATCGACATGACCGCCGAGATGCTGGCCAAGTCACGCCAGACCGCCCAGGCACTCGGCCTCGCGCACGTCCAGTTCCGGGAGGGGCTCGCCGAGGCGCTCCCCGTCGCGGACGCCTGGGCGGATGTGGTGATCTCCAACGGCGTCATCAACTTGTGTGCCGACAAGCAGGCGGTGTTCGCCGAGATCCGCCGCGTGCTCCGCCCCGGTGGGAGGCTCCAGTTCGCCGACATCGCCAACGGCCGCCCCGTACCGATCGAGGCGCTGCGCGACATCGACCTGTGGACCGGTTGAATAGCCGGCGGGCTGCCCCGTGCGGGCTGGCAAAAGATGCTGCTGGACAGCGGCTTCACCGACGTGGTGACCGGCGACGCGGTCGACACTTTCGGCGGCGCCAAGGGCGAAGACAAGGCCCGCGCGTTCGATGTGTACGGCTATGCGTTCATGGCACGCCGACCCGGTTGACTAACCAGCGCGGGCCCGCGGCCACCTACGTTCGGCTCGGGAACAGCAGCGGCGTCACTGCGCGCACGCTCCGTAATCGGCCCTCGCTGTAAGGGAGACGCGCACTCCCGCCGCTATGCGCATCGGTCTCGTCTGCCCGCGCGCCATCAGGGCCGCACCGAATCGGGGTGTTCTGCGCCTTTCCGATGCTGTGCGAGGGATGTCTGGGCATCCGCCGCTTATTGCCGGTCCAAGGCAGCGTGGAAGGCCGCACACCGGCGAACTCGACGCCCTCGCCGGGCTACCGGCCGGCATGGTCACCGATGCGGGTGTGCAGGCCGGCGGACGGGCAGGCTTGCCGCGCGGGGAGGGCGGTCGTCGGCGACCGGCGTTAGCGTTAGCGCGAGATCGTTTCGCCGGCTTGCGGCAGGTAGCGGGCTGTAGCCCGGCCCGGGCGGGGGAGGAGAGCCGCTTGCGCGGCTCTCCTCCCACTCTGGGTGGTGCCGCCGATTACGGGTCGATGGTCCCGAGGTTGTCGGTCAGCACGTCGGTGCCCGGTGGCTGCTGGATGTGCAGGACCACGTTTGCATAGGTCAGGGACGTGAGGACCAGCTTCCAGTTGCCGTTGGGGCATTCAGCCGCCGTGCTGGGTGGCGTGGGCGGCGGGATCGTCGGGGAGAACGTGATCTGCCCGTTGCGCGGCGTGATGTTCTGCGTCGGGCCGGTCACGCCCTGCGTGACGACAGGCTGGCCCGGCGCGATGTTGCCGCCGTGGTTCTGGCAGTTGTAGGTCGCCGTGACCGAGCTGGCGGTGAGGAAGGCCGCGGTGGGCCCGTTGCCCAGCCCGGCGGCTTTCCCGCTGCAGGTCAGGCCGCTGGTCAGCGACTTGGTGCAGCTCGGGGTGCCGACGAAGTGCGGGCTCTGGGCCCAGGCGGGCTGGGCGGACAGGAGGGAGGCCAGCAGCATCGCTGGCACCGTGAACAGGAAGAGGATGCGTCGCAACATGGTTGCGTCCTCCTAACAAATACGGGGGTTGGTGGTGCCCTCCCTTGCACGGTGGGTAGACTGCGCGTCACTCCCCGTGCGGGCGGGTAGGGGCATCATGAAATTGAGCGTTTCCTGAGACCGCAGAACGCGCGCACGGGGGGCTACGCTGTCGCGGGCGGCCGGCCCGCCGCAACGCTCCCCGCGTCGTGCGGCAGTGTAGAAATCGCATCGTTCAGCGCGCAGCTTTCCGGTGCATGGGGCCCGTCAGGCCTCCCATGGAACTGCGCAAACCCCCCAGGGCCGTATTGTCAGCAAGCATCTAACCGCGTACCAGCCCGTCCCAACCCGCCACGCTAACATTCCGATGGTGAGCCGTCGAGACCCCGCAGAAACCGATGCCGGGAGCTTCATCCCCTTCACATCCGCAGAGCCAGCGCCACCCCAGGCCCCCCGCGCCGGCCAGCCGAACCTACCCGGCCATCTCGCGGCGTGGTGCCTGCGCCTAACGTCACTGTCTGTGCTGGTCCATGGTCTTACTCACACACGCGCGCGTCCCCGCCGTTCGGCACGCCGACCGGAGTATGAGGGTATAGCCGGCGTTCCACGCAGATCTGGATGGCCGACGCGGCTGCCGCCTTTTATAACGAGACTGTAACGGGCGCGGGCGGCTGGGCGCTATTAGGGTCGAGGGTCTCTTTCCGCGGGACCGGCCCCGGCCGATGCCCGGGCCAGGCGTTGCGGCTGGGGTTCGTGCCGCCCGCCTCACCAGGGTTCCCGGATGGGGACCGTTGGGAGGCATCGGCGATGACCCAGGCAGAAGCCGAAAGCTATGACCCGGTCTTGGAGGAGGCGTCCCGGGAGCTGGAGGCGGCGGTGCACGACGCGCAGGTCGCGTTTGACTGCATCGCCCTGGCGGAACTCGACCGGGCTCACACCAGCGCGGTGACTGCGCGGGCGGCCGCCGATGCGGCGGTGACCGCCCTGCAGGCAGCCCTTTTGACCGCCGGCACGGCCGCCGAGCCCTGATAGCCCGGTCTGGGCATATTGCGGCGGCTCCCCAGGCCGGTTGACCGGGGGGAGTGCCGCCCCGGCGGGACGGAGCCGTTCGGCTGTGGAACCGGGGCGCCCCCGGACGCTGGGCCTTGTCGCGGTGACGGGCGGGCGGCAGGGGCGCCGAAGATGGCCCGGGCGCGCCCCGGCACGGCCTGGCACCCAGGCGCGGGCAGGATCGCCCGCGGTGCCCGGCATGTCCTCGCGTCACCGACTTATAACCCGCTGCGGCGCGGTTCAGCCGGCCTGGTTTCTGGCCAGCATGGCGAGCCAGGGGCGGCCGGGTGTGTCGGTGGCGGCCCGGGCCCTCGGCCGGAGGCCGCCTGTCCGCCACCGCCGGTGTGGGCTGGCTCACACCACCCCACGCCCATTCCGGGGGGGCAGCATCCCGTTCGGTCCAGAACCTGGCGCAGCGTCGGGCCGGACACCAGCTCCATCACGATGAACGTGGTGCCGTCAACGACGCCGCAGTCGAACACCGTGACCAGCCGGGGGTGGCTCAGCCGCGCCGTGTTCCGGGCCTCCCGCTCGAACCGCGCCACGAACCCGCCATCCGCCGCGTACGGCGGGCTGAGGATCTTCACCGCCACCTCGCGGCCCAAAACCTCATCCCTGGCCCGCCACACCGTGGCCATGCCGCCGGTCCCCAGCGCCTCCCCAGCACCTACCGGCCGCCGACAACCCCGGTACCGGTCACCGCCATGGCACAGTCCTACACCCTTCGCCCGTCCGCGCAGTTCGTTCGCCTATCCTGCCCGGCGGAGGCAGCCAACCGTGTCATCTGCCCGGAAAACTGAGAATCTACCGATCAGCCGGGCCCAGGGCACGGTCAGTCGCCTCCGGACCCACCAGCACGGCGCAGCCACGAATGCAGCAACCAAGGCGGCAGTCATCCTCTCGCCTTGTCACCCTCCGGCTGCCGGCCGGCGGCAACGACCAGTATGGGCCGGCCAGAGTTCGCATCGAGGGGGTTAGGGAATCCTGTCCCTCAACCCCGCCCCGCCCGCCGGGCGGCCAGCCGCGCGCCCAGTGTGCTCGGCGATGTACTCCAGCAGCGCGGTCTTGCCCACGCCCGGCTCGCCGCACACTACCAGCGCCCGGCTCCGCCCGGCGCGAACAGAGTCAATGAGCCGGCCGAGCACCTCGCGCTCGCTGCTGCGGCCCGTCAGCCACATCGCGTGTCCCCGGCCGGGAGAAAGTGTTGCCATCTGCCGACATTGACGGTACACGCCCACCGGCGAGGGTCGTGTCATCAGTGCCCCGCTCGCCTCCGCCAGCACACAGTGTGACAGGCTCGCGAGGCGCTGGGTGTGCTGGGCATATCCGCGGCTCAGATGAGAGCGTGCACGCCGCGCCTGAGCCCTCCACCCGACGTCCCGTCAAGCAAAACCAGCTGGCACAAAGGGTGCGGCCTCAAGATCGGCTCCCAAAGTCGGGCACCGCCGCTCCCGGAATCGGACAAAACGGACCCGCGCAATCAGACACGACCACACGTCAGAGCGCTGACCTGCGGTTTCAGTGGGGTGAGCGAGGGGACTCGAACCCCCGACACCCAGGACCACAACCTGGTGCTCTAACCAACTGAGCTACGCCCACCATGCCGTACGGCTGGATGCAGCATATCGGGGCCAGGTCGCTATGCCGAAACGGTTCCCCCGGCGGCGTCCGCACCGCCTGCGCCGCTACCGCCGACGGCGGGTTCGTCCTCGGGGAACGGTTCGCGCGGGCCGCCGAACCGCGCGGCGATCCGCCGGGCGGCGGCCGAGTCGAGACCCGGCACCGGGACGAACACCGTCTCCCGGTAGTAGCGCAGTTCCTTGATGCTCTCGGTGATGTCGGCCAGGGCCCGGTGCCCGCCGCGCTTGGGCGGGCTGGCGAAGTAGGTCCGTGGGTACCAGCGGCGGGCGAGTTCCTTGATGCTGGACACATCGACCATCCGGTAGTGCAGGAACGCGTCGAGTTCTGGCATGTCGCGGGCGATGAAGGCGCGGTCCGTGGCGATCGAGTTGCCGGCCAGCGGCACCCGGCGCGGCTCAGTGATGTACCTGCGGACGTAGCCGAGCACCTGGTCCTGCGCCTCGGCGAGGGTGACGCCCGACGCCAGTTCGGCCAGCAGCCCCGACGCGGTGTGCATGTCCCTGACCACGGCTTCCATCTGGTCGAGCGCCTCGGCCGGGGGCTTGATGATCAGGTCCAGGCCTTCGTCGAGCACGGCGAGATTGCCGTCGGTGACCAGGCAGGCGATTTCGATCAAGGCGTCCCGCTGCAGGTCCAGCCCCGTCATCTCACAGTCGATCCATACCAGCCGGTCGGTCATCCCTCCAGCCTAGGGGGTGGCACCGGATGTCGGGCCTGCTCGCACGGCTAATGCCCGGCGCACGGGGCGTTAAGAGCCTTTTCATGCCAAACGGCCTAGCGGGTCCCCGCCTTGATCCGCGCGCGAATGTGGTCCGGGGCGCCGATCCCGGGCGGCAGCCCGGGATCGGGCACCGGGTTGCCGAAGGTCACGGTTGCCGGCAGCACGCCCGCCCAGATCCCGGCGCCGAGGTCGGCATCCTCGTCGTGCGGCGGGCCGGTGCGGACCTTGACGGAGGCCTCCGCCAGCGGAAGGGAGAGCACCGATGTGGCAACGAGTTCCTTGCGGGTGGGAGCCCGCAGGGTGTCCCAGCGGCCGGGGATCAGCTGCTCGGTGACCGCCCGCAGACCCGCCAGGCGTTCTGCATCGTCGGTCACTATCCGTGCGGTGCCGAACACCATTGCGCTGCGGTAGTTGACCGAGTGGGCAAAGGCCACCCGGGCGCAGACGAGCCCGTCGAGGTGGGTGACCGTGACGCAGACCTCATGCCCGTCGGCCGCCCACAGGCTCCGGTTGGCCGAGGAGCCGTGCAGGTAGAGCGTGTCGCCGATGCGCCCGTACGCGGTGGGCAGCACCACGGGCGACCCGTTCAAGACCACCCCCAGGTGGCAGATCATCCCAGCGTCGAGTACTGCGTACAGCTCGGCGCGATCGGTCTGGGCGCGCTCGGAGTGACGGCGCACCCGGGTGCGCTCGGTCGGGGACAGCGCCGTGTACCGCGTGCTCATGGCGACCAGGCTACGACGGTGAGTTCCGTTACGACGTGGCGCCGCTGCCGGCCCTGTTCGGGCTGGATCCCAACGTCGTGGTCTACCTGGGCACCACAACGAAGACGCTCACGCCGGCGCTGCGGGTCGGCTGGCTGGTCGCCCGGCCCGCCCTGGTGGCCCGGCTGGCCGGCGCCGGCGCGGCCCTGGGGGGAGTGGGCCGCCGGGCCGGCCTGGTCGCCACGCCCGCCTGACTCCAGGGCTAGCCTGGCCCGCAGGCAGCCGGCGACAAGCTTAAGGAGCGGCATGGGCGACGCGGGCGTTCCGGGAGTCGAGGACGTGGCCGGGCTGGCGCGCTGGCTCGCGGAAAACGACCTTCCCGGCGGGGGAGAGGACCTGGCGGTCGAACTGATCACTGGCGGGCGCTCGAACCTGACCTACCGGGTGGAGTCCCAGGTGCCCGGCACCAGGCTCGTGCTGCGCCGCCCGCCGCTCGGCCACGTGCTGCCCACCGCGCACGACATGACCCGGGAGTACCGCGTTCTGTCCGCGCTGCACGGCACCGCGGTCCCCGTGCCGCGCCCGGTCGCGCTCTGCCAGGACACCGCCGTCATCGGCGCCCCGTTCTACCTGATGGAGTGGGTGGACGGAGTGGTCTTCCGCACCAGCGAGGACGCCAAGATCCTCACCGCTGCCCAGGCCTGCCTGGTGTCGGAGCGTTTCGCGGACATGCTCGCCACGATCCACGGGCTCGATGTGGCGGCGGTCGGCCTGGACGGGTTCGGCAGGCCAGCCGGGTACCTGGCGCGGCAGCTCAGCCGGTGGCAGCGGCAGTGGGAACTGTCGGTGACCCGGGAGGTGCCCGGCTACGCCGAGCTCGTGACCCGGCTGGCCGCCGGGCTGCCCGCCGAGGACGGCCCGGGTGAGCCGGCGGCCGGCGCCGGGGGAACCCTGGTCCACGGCGACTTCCGGGTCGACAACATGCTGATCGAGCCGGCCCGCCAGCCACGGATCGCCGCCGTGGTCGACTGGGAGATGTCCACGCTCGGTGACCCGCTCGCCGACCTGGGCCTGTCGCTGGTCTACTGGACCGAAGCCGGTGAGCAGGATCTGCTGCCGCCCACCGCGGGCGCGACCGTGACGACGGCCCCCGGGTTCCTGACCAGGCAGCAGGTCGCCGCGCGGTACGCGAGCCTCACCGGCCGCGACCTGTCCCGGCTCGATTACTACATGGCGTTCGGCTGCTTCAAGCTGGCGGTGGTGCTCGAGGGCATCCACGCCCGGTTCTTGCAGCACAAGACCGTCGGTGAGGGCTTCGAACGCGAGGGTGAGGCGGTCCCCACCCTCATCGAGCGCGCGCACCATCTGCTCGACGCCGGGGATGGGGGCCTGTATGCGCAGGGTTAGGTCATGGCTGTTGCCGCTGGCCGGGGTCGTGGCACTGGCGGCCGCTGCGCTGCCGCAAGCCACCGGCGCCGCCCGGGCCTCCGCCAGCCTGGACTGGCCACAGTTCCTGCACGACCCGCAGCACAGCTCGGTCAGCCCGGCCACGGCCTTCACGACGGCGAACGCCGGGTCGGTGACCCAGGTATGGCACTGGCAGCCGCCGGTGATCAGCGGCCAGCTCGCGCCCAACCTGAACGCGAGCCCGACCGTGGTGGCGGGGCGCGTCTACATCGGCGCGGAGAGCGGCGGTTTCTACGCGCTGAACGAATCGACCGGCGCGGTGGAGTGGAGCACCCAGCTCGACACCTGCTCGTCGCACGGGATCACCGCGACCGCCGCGGTCGAACCGGACCCCGTCACGGGCCTGTCCGCGGTGTACGTGTCCGGCGCCCACTACCTGTACGCGCTGGACGCCGCCACCGGCGCGCGGCTATGGAAGAGGAGGATCGGCCCGAACACGGGCGACCCGCACCTGTACTACAACTGGTCGTCGCCGGCGGTGGTGGCGGGCCACATCTACGTTGGCCTGGCCTCGGGCTGCGGCGGGCCGCTGATCCGCGGCGGGGTGGTGGAACTCGACCAGCACACCGGGCAGGTCCTGCACACCTGGCATTCCGTGCCCGCCGGGTCGATCGGCGGCGGCGTCTGGTCCACCGTGGCGGCGTCCCCTTCCGGCACGGACCTGTGGGTATCCACGGGAAGCGACTGCAGTACCGCGATCGCCAGCACCTGTCCCACCGGCAACAAGGTCGGGCACTCGCTGTCGATCGTGCACCTGTCCTCCTCGCTGAACCTGCTCCAGGCCTGGCAGGTCCCGAACGCCACCGGCCACGACTGGGACTTCGGCTCGTCACCGACCCTGTTCGGCGGCACCAGCGGCGTCTCTCCCGACGTGGGCGCCTGCAACAAGAACGGGAATTACTACGCGCTCGCCGCGAGCCCGCTCGGCACGTCGCCGCTGTGGACCGACGTCATCGGCGCGCCCGCGAGTTCGGCCGGGTTGTGCATCGCCAGCGCGGTCTGGGACCAGAACGGTCAGCGGCTGTTCATCGCCGGCGACGGCACCACTATCGGGGGCGTAAGCTTCGGCGGATCGGTCCGCGAGGTAAACCCCGCGACCGGTGCCTTCATCTGGCAGACCGGCCTGCCCTGCGCGGAGGTGGGCACGCCCTCGCTGGACAGCGCGGATGTGCTCGCCGCTGCCACCTGGGCCTGCACCGCGCCGAACACGCCGGGCGCCTACCTGCTGAACGCCGCCACCGGCGCGATCCTCGCCACGCTCCCGGTCGGGACGACCCACATCTTCGCCCAGCCCGTGTTCGCCCAGGGCACCCTGTTCGTGGCCACTGGAGCCAGCGGCCTCTACGACTTCGCGCCCTGACCGGCCAGCGTCGGCCTGCCTGGCCGGTAGGCAGACATGATTGAGGCCCGGCTCCCCGCTCTAGCCGGGCCTCAAGTCATTTGAGGCCCAGCGCCCCGCTCTCGCTGGGCCTCAAGTCTTGCCAGAGGTATTGGAGCCCGGCTCCCCGCTCTCGCCGGGCCCCAAGTCTTATGAGGCCCGGCGCCCCGCTCTCGCCGGGCCTCACAGAAAAGACGCGCCGCCAAGCAGCTTGGTTCACACGGTGTGGCGAAGTTTCTCGGAGATCTTTGCGGCCGGCGCCATGGCGTCTTGCGGTGCGGCCGCCCGGTGGTTCCCGGCGGGCGGCTCCCCTCACCTTGCAGCGCGGCTACCTGGGACAATGAGGCTGGCACTCGCGCCGGCCGAAGGCACGGTAGAAGATCTGCGGCACCTGCGCGGGGCTGGTGACCGGCCAGACCTTGCCGTTGGTCACGCTGACGATCTTCAGTAGCTGGTTGTACGTGCCGGGGTGGCCGAGGACGAGCATCAGAATCTCGACCGGCCGGCCCCGCACGGACGCCGCCTTCAGGTCACGGATGAGCGTGGCCGCCGGGATGTCCCCGGGGGCGTTCTCTATCCCCGCGGTCAGCACGATGATGGCGTTGACGTACTGGGGCTGGTAGGTGGCGACCATCTGCCGGTAGGCGGCCAGCAGCGCGCTGTACAGCGCGGCCGGAACGTGCGGCAGCGCCTTCCCTGAGGCGGCCAGCTGCTGTATCGCCTGCCTGCGCGTGATCACGCCGACCTGCCCGGGCAGCGGGCCCATCGGCACGATCTGCTTGTAAGGCAGGCTGCCCTGGAGGTGACTGGCGAACACCCACAAGCCCATCTGGGTGCTGTTGGGGAACCGCGCCATCCCCGCCGCCGCGGTGCCGCCCAGCACCTGCTCCAGGGTGGGACCACCGGGAGTGACGCGGACGGTCATCGCCCCGGAGATATCGTTCAGCGCCAGAAATCTCGAGCCGAGGCCGAGGGCGCGCCACGCGTGCAGGGCGGTCAGCGCGCGCCCTGGTCCTGGCTGCGGCAGCAGGCGCGGCTCGGAGCTGGCCAGGCCGGACCAGGCTGGCCAGGCGGGCGCCGCCCCGGTGCCGGAGCGGAAGCCCTCGTAGCGCACGTAGGCCGCCGCGTAGGCCGACCGCAGCTCGGTTCCGAACGCCCGCGCCGCCGCCTGCGCCAGCGGGTTCGTGGTGGTGATCACGTAGGGAAACGAGAGCTGGTAGGTGCCCTGGGCTGGGTAACGCACGGCGAGGGGCTGCGTGGGGTGCGCCCGGTCGAACTGCGCCACCGCCTGCTCGGAGGTGATCGTGACGGGAGCAACGGCCTTACCCGCGCTGGTGAGATTGGCCCCGGCTGTCTTGGCGCCGGCCGGGGCGAAGACGTCCAGCGACGGCAGCGACCCGTCGCCGGGCGCTGGCCGCACGACCTGGACGTTGAGCGCGAACGCGGCCAGCGCGGCGCGGGCCGCGCGGCCATAGCCGAGCATCCGTCGCAGCTGCACCAGCCCGTCGAGTCCCGCCGCGCTCTGGGTCGGATCGGGGAACTGCACGTCAAGGCCGACCGACGCGGCGGGACCACCGGCGATGGCCGGCAGGAGGAAGTTCCAGCCAACGGAGGTGCCGAACGCGGGCGTGCGCGCGGCAGCGGGCCGTGGCATCGCGATGACCAGGGGGGACTCTGCCACGGTGATCCCGGTGGGCTGCACGAGCCTGGCGGCGGCCGGGGTGGCCCGGGCGATTGTGACCCAGTCCGCGGAGTCTGGGATCCAGGCGCCGGCCGGGGAGCGCGCCTGAGCCAAGGGGACCCTGGCCAGCTGCCCGGCAACCGTGGCGGCCGGCGCCGAGCTGACGGTGACCACCGCGCAGCGCCCGTCGACCTGGCGGTGCTGGCGGTTGAAGTACTGGCCGACCCGCGCGATGACCGGCTCGATCTCGCCCGACACCGCGACGTGCACCTCGGCGGGCTGGCCGTTGCAGGTCGCGTGGACGCCTGCGGCCTTCGCCCCGAGAACGACAAGAACTGTGGCCGCGACCGCGGCCGCGAGCACGGTGAGCAAGGCCGTGTTGAGCTGGCGCTTGCGCCCGGGCCGGTACCGGCCCGGCCCGCCGGTGCGTCCAGTAGTCACCGAAACCCTCCCGCCCGCCGCCTCGCACCGGCTGGTGAACCGGCGAGCGTCCGGCACGACTGTAGTGGACGGCCCAGGTCCGTGACGTGGCTTGTCCCGTTTTCTGCGCTGGCCCGGCCACACTGGTCTTATGGCAGGGACCGTCGTCGTGGACGACCCCGGCGACCCGCGGCTGGCGGACTACGTGCGCCTGACCGACGCGGGCCTGCGGACGAGCATGGAAGCCGCGCACGGGGTCTTCGTGGCGGAGGGCGAGAAGGTGATCCGGCGGGCGGTGGCCGCCGGATTCGGCGTCCGTTCCCTGCTGGTCACGCCGGACCGGATGGCGGGCCTCGCCGACGTGGCCGGCGCCTGCGCCGGGCCGGTCTACCTGGTCTCGCCCGAGGTGGCCGAGCGGGTCACCGGCTACCGGGTACACCGCGGTGCGCTGGCGTCGATGGCGCGGCGGGCGCTCCCCACCGTTGCCGATGTGCTCGCCGGGCGCAATCACGTGCGCTCCGAAGCGGTCGCGGGCCCGCGGCACGACGTGCTGGACGCGGAACCCGGGCGGCCCGCCCGTATCGTTGTGCTAGAAGATCTCGTGGATCATGGGAACGTCGGCGGCATCTTCCGGTGCGCCGCGGCGCTGGGCGTCGACGCGGTGATCGTGTCACCGCGGTGCGCGGACCCGCTGTACCGGCGGGCGATCAAGGTCTCAATGGGCGCGGTGTTCGCGATCCCCTACGCCCGGATGAGCGACTGGCGCGCGGGCCTGGCCGAGATTCGCGCGGCGGGCTTCACGCTGCTCGCACTGACGCCGGATCAGTCCGCGGTCCAGCTGGACCGCGTGCCGATGGCCGGCCGGGTCGCGCTGCTGCTCGGAACGGAGGGAGACGGGCTGTCATCCCGCTGGCTGAGCGAGGCTGACCAGGCGGTCTGCATCCCGATGAGCGCGGGCGCGATGGCGCTGGGCGTGGACTCGCTGAACGTCGTCGCCGCGGCCGCCATCGCCTGTCACGGGCTGGCGGCCAGGGGCTCCTAGCGCTGGCGCCGCGCCTGGAAGAACGCGGTCGACTCGGCGCGCCACAGCAGGAGAATCGCCCCAAGCCCGATCAGCCAGATCAGCAGCCCGACCAGCCTGCTCGCCAACGGCTCCGGCCGGGCGAAACCAGCCACCAGCGACAGGGTGTTCAGCCCGAAGAACACGGTGGCGGTGATCCGCGCCCAGTTCCCGCCGCGCTTGTTCGCCAGCGCCATCCAGACCCACAGCCCGACGCCGACCAGCCCGAAGAACACGATGAACACGACGGTGGCCACCTCGATCGTGTGCAGCTGGCTCGTGGTGACCTTGGGGTAGGCGTTCCGCAGGTCCGTGCGGAGGCTGCCAATCGTGGCCAGGCCGACGACCAGGCTGGCCGCGCTTACCACCGCGCCGGCGTACATGAGCTTGACGGCCGTCAGCACCGACTCCGGGGGGTCCGGCCGCACCGGCGGCTGCCCGGCTGACGGGTAAGGCTGGTACATGATTGCTCCTCAACCAGGCTCTGTGAGCGCAGCGAAAACGGATGGAACGCGGCGCCGCGACGGCGCCCCGAGCCTAGCCGCGCCACCAGCACGTGGCTAGCTTAGATACCCGTACTCCGCTGGCCCAGGCCCTGCTGGCCTACCGGAGCAGTGCCCACACGACCTTGCCGCCCTCGTCGAGCAGGTGCCAGCCCCAGCGCACGCAGCAGGCCTCGACCACGGTCAGGCCGCGGCCGCTCTCGGCGGCGGGATCGGCGTCCTTGAGCACCGGGATCGAGCGCGCCGGGTCGGCCACCATGCACATGACGAAGGGCGCCTGGGCGAGCAGGCGCAACCGCACGCAGTGCCGCTCGCCGGGGCTGCGCGCGGCGGGGATGCCGTGCCGCAGGGCGTTCGTCACGAGTTCGGAGACGACGAGTTCGGCCAGATCGGTGACGGCGCCCATGCCCCACTCGCGGAGCGTGACCCGGGTGAAGTCGCGGCCCGCCTTCACCGACTCGGCGTTTGCTGGCAGCGTGCACGTGGCCGTGGGCTGGGCCGCAGGCAGCGCCGCGGGGTGCGCCGCGGACGGTGCGGGGACGGTGCCGGGGTCGGCCAGCAGCGGCGGCGCGGGAAGGAAACCGGCGCCAGGGGGCGTGACTTCGGGCCTGCTCGCCATGAGGAGGTCGTCCTCAGACACCTCGTGGACCTCCGTTTGTGAGCGGCGAGGCGGGCGGGGCGCGGGGGGATGGAAGTCCCATCTGCGCCGCCGGACCGTGAGTCGTGCCCGTGCGGCGCAAGCGCTATCATCCCCTCTATACCTTGCAAACGCAAGGCCGGATGCACGTGCAGAGGGAACCGCGCTGTGCACGTGCGGCGGGCGGGGAGGTCCGACGAAGGCACTGCTCATGGGTCGCCGGGGCTGCCCGTGGGGGCGGCTGTGATAACGGCACAGCCGGGCAGCGGCCCGACGGTGTTGCGCATCCTCCTGGGCACTCAGCTGCGGAGGTTGCGTGAGGCAAAGGGAGTTACCCGAGACGACGCCGGGTACGCCATCCGGGCTTCCGGGTCCAAGATCAGCCGGATGGAGCTGGGGCGCGTCAGCTTCAAGGAACGGGACGTAGAGGACCTGCTTGACCTCTACGGGGTGGATGAAGAAGAGACCAAGGCGCTGGTGGCGCTCGCCAAGCAGGCCAACTCGCCTGGCTGGTGGCACAAGTACGGCGACGTGCTGCCCGACTGGTTCCAGGTTTACGTAGGGCTGGAAGAGGCGGCCTCGCTGATCCGGCTCTACGAGGTGCAGTTCGTGCCGGGACTGCTCCAGACGGCCGATTATGCGCGGGCGGTGATCCGGCTCGGGCGGCCGTCCGCGACCGTGGACGAGGTTGAGCAACGGCTGGGCCTGCGCTTGACCAGGCAGGAAATGCTCACGAAGCCCGATGGCCCCCGGCTGTGGGCGGTCATAGACGAAGCGGCGCTGCGCCGCCCGATCGGTGGCAGGGAGGTGATGCGGGCCCAGTTGTTGCGATTGATCGAGGCAGCGAGAGAGCCCAACATCACGCTTCAGGTGGTCTCCTTCCGCTCCGGCGGCCACGCGGCTGAGGCCGGAGCATTCACCATCATGCGGTTCCCGGAAGTTGACCTGCCGGACGTGGTTTATCTCGAGCAGCTCACCAGCGCCCTCTACCTCGATAAGCGTGAGGACGTTGAAAAATACACCGAAGTGATGGAGCGCCTCAGCGTCGAGGGCGAATCACCAGAACGCACCATTGACATTGTGAGCGGGATGCTTGAGGAAGCCATAGACGAATGAGAACATACAACGGCATGCCAGCTACCGCGCTCGCCGGCGCCGACTGGCGCAAAAGCAGCGCCAGTAACTCGCAGGGAGCCTGCGTTGAGCTGGCAAGACTGGGCACCGGCGAGTTCGCCGTCCGGAATTCGCGGAACCCAGAAGGCGCGGCTCTGATTTACACCCGGGCCGAAATCGCTGCGCTCATCGAAGGTGTCAAGATGGGCGAGTTCGACGACCTGCTAGGTGAGGCCGTCAGCTGACGGGGATGTAATGTTCCCGGGCGCCCGTCGCAAAAGCCAGGGCACCCGGGAGAAAGACTGGCCGCCGCGTTCACCTAAGGACGCGGCGGCCGGCGCTTTTCCGCGTGGGCGCTCGCCCGCGGCGGCGGGGGGCCGCGCCGTGGGCGCGGGGCGGAACGACCTCATTGTTAGGTAAGCCTAACTTTAGTATCCTGACCCGGCACGCCCCACCGTGGCCGTCCATCCGGAAAGGAGTCCCGTGTCCGCAAGCCAGATCGCGTTGCTCGGTGCCATCGCGGGGCTCAGCATCTTTCTCGGCCTGCCCGTGGGGCGCCTGCGCGCACCGATGCCCAGGGTCAAGGTCTTCCTCAACGCGTTCGCCATCGGCATCCTGATCTTCCTGCTGTGGGACGTGCTGACCAATGCCTGGGCGCCCACGAGCGCCGCGCTGACCAGGCACGATTACGGCACCGCCGTGACCGACGGCGCGGTCATGCTGGGCTGCCTCGGCGCCGGCCTGATCGGCCTGGTGTACTTCGACCGCTGGATGAAGCGGCGGGCGGCGGCGCTCCGGCCGGAGGGACCGGGTGCCGCGACGGCCCACCGGCCCCTGCTTCCGGCCGGCCCCGAGGCCGCCCGCGCGCGGGCGGTCCAGATCTCGCTGCTCATCGCCGTGGGCATCGGGATGCACAACTTCGGCGAGGGCCTGGCGATCGGGGCCTCCGCGGCGGTGGGCCGGCTCAGCCTGGCGGTGCTGCTGGTCATCGGGTTCGGCGCGCACAACGCGACGGAGGGGTTCGGCATCGTCGCCCCGCTCGCGGCGGCGGGCGAGCGGCCGACGTGGCGACGGCTCGCCCTGCTCGGTCTGATCGGCGGCGGTCCCACCTTCCTCGGCACCGTGATCGGCCAGCGGATGACTGCGCCGCTGCTGGGCGTCGCGTTCCTCGCCTTGGCGGCCGGGTCGATCCTGTACGTGGTCATCGAGCTGCTCGCCGTGGCCCGGGCCGCGAAGCTCAAGGAGCTCGTCACCTTCGGCATCCTGCTCGGGCTCGTACTGGGCTTCGTCACCGACGCGATCGTCACCGCCGCCGGCGTCTGATATCCAGGGGGCCTTCGGCGGACTTACAGGAAACGCTGAGCGGGGCTGCCAGGCCGAGCGGCTAGAGTCCTGGGGTGAAAACCGGGGTCCCGGCCACTCTCCCCCCGCTGACCAGGCGAATGCTCGGCTGGGAGATCGTCGTTGTCTTCGCGGTGTCGCTCGGCGCCAGCGCGCTGTTCGCGATCATCAACCTGATCGGCTCGCTGACCGCGCCGAAGACGCTGGCGAGCCAGCAGGCCGTGCTTGTCGGCTCGCTCGCCCCCGGCCGCCCGCTGCTAGACCTGGCGCTGCAGCTGGCCAGCATCCTGGCGACGGTAGCGCCGGTGGGGCTGGTGTTCTACCTGCTGGCGCGGGAGGGCGAGGGGCCCTCGGCGCTGGGCCTGGACGCCACCCGCCCGGGCAGCGACGCGGCCAGGGGCGCGGTGCTCGCCGCGCTCATCGGCGGGGCCGGCCTCGGCCTTTACCTGGCCGCCTTCCAGCTCGGCATCAGCCTGAACGTTGTGCCGGAGACGCTGCCGAGCGTGTGGTGGCGCATCCCGGTGCTCATCCTCGACGCGGCGCAGAACGGAATCCTCGAGGAGATCCTGGTCCTCGGCTACCTGCTGCGCCGCTTGGACCAGCTGGGCTGGGCGCCGGGCCCGGCGATCGCGCTGGCGGCGCTGGTGCGCGGCTCGTATCACCTGTACCAGGGGTTCGGCGGGTTCATCGGCAACGCGATCCTCGGCGTGATCTTCGGCGTGCTCTACCGGCGCTGGGGCCGGGTGACCCCGATGATCATCGCGCACACCCTGATCGACGCGGTCACCTTCGTCGGCTACGTGGCCCTGCACGGGCACGTGTCCTGGCTCCCCTAACGGGCCAGGGCCTCGATCACCCTCGCGGTCGGCAGGCTGGCGAGCAGCTTTCCCGGCAGGACGAGCTTGGACCGCCGCACGCCGCTGCCGATCACCACGGCCGGTGCGCCGGCCACGAGCGCGTCCACCAGGACCGGCCAGCCCGGCGGCAGGCCCAGCGGGGTGATGCCGCCGTACTCCATCCCGGTCTCCGCGACCGCGTCGTCCACCGCCGCGAACGACGCCTTGCGGACGTCGAGTTCCCGGCGCGCGGTGTTGTTCACGTCGGCCCGCGTGGTGGCGAGGATCAGGCACGCGGCGTACCGGGTCGCCCCGTCCCTGCGGCCGGTGATCACTACGCAGTTGGCCGACTCGGCCGGGCTTACCCCGTACCGCTCGCAGAACACCGCCGTGTCCGCGGCGCCCGGGTCAATTTCGGCCACGCTCACGGCGGCGCTGGCCGCCTCGTCCAGCGCGGCGAGCGCCCGGGCGACGGGCGGCGCCAGCAGGTCGGGCCTGCTGAGCGCCGGCGATGTGACGAGCGAGCCCAGTGATGCGTTCACGCCGTTATTCTCCTACCATGCCCGAGCCCGCCATGCCCGCAGAAACCATCGGCGGGACGGGGCTCGATCCGCACGCCGCGACGATCGCGGCACTCCGCCAGGCCCTGGCCGCGGGCACGGTCACCGCGCAGGACCTCACTGCTTTCTACCTGACCCGGATCGAGCGGCTCAACCCGGTGCTGCACGCGGTCATCAGCGTCAGCGCGCACGCCCTCGGGGATGCCAAGGCCAGCGACGAGGCCCGGGCCCGCGGCGCGCCGCCGCGGCCGCTGGAGGGGATCCCGGTGCTGGTCAAGGACAACATCGCCGCGCGCGGGATGCCCACGACCGCCGGGTCGCCCGCGCTGGCCGAGGCCGAGCACGACGAGGCGTTCTGCGTGCGGCGCCTGCGCGGCGCAGGGGCCGTGATCCTCGGCAAGGCCAACCTGTCGGAGTGGGCGAACTTCCGCTCGCCGCACTCGACCAGCGGGTGGAGCACGCTCGGCGGGCAGACGGCCAACCCGCACGCGCTCGACCGCAACCCGTCCGGCTCCAGCTCCGGGTCGGCGGTCGCGGTCGCCGCGGCGCTGGCTCCCATCGCGGTGGGCAGCGAGACCGACGGCAGCATCGTCTGCCCGGCCAGCGCGTGCGGGATCGTGGGCATCAAGCCGACGCTGGGCCTGGTCAGCCGCAGCGGGATTGTGCCCATATCGCTGGCGCAGGACACCGCGGGGCCGATGGCCCGCTCGGTGGCGGACGCCGCGGCGCTGCTCAGCGTGCTCGCCGGGACCGACCCGGCCGACCCGGCCACCGCGCCAGCGGCCGAACGCGCCCGTGACTACACGGCGTTCCTCGACGCGTCCGCGCTGGCGGGCGCGCGCATCGGGGTGTGGCGAGACGGCCTGGCCGACGCCAGCGCCGCCACGGTCGCGGTGCTGGAGCAGGCGCTGGCGCGGCTGCGGGAGGCGGGCGCGCAGCTCACCGACCCGGTCGAGCTCCCCGGGGCTGGCGACATCTCCGAACCCGAATTCGCGGCGCTGACCTGCGAATTCAAGCACGACCTCAATGCCTTCCTGGCCGGGCTCCGCGGCCCGCACCCGGGCACCCTCGCCGACCTCATTGATTTCAACGTTCAGAACGCAGCCACCGTCCTGCCCCACTTCGGCCAGGAAGTGTTCGTGCAGGCCGAGGCCACGGGCGGCGACCTGGCCGACGCCGAATACCTGGCCGCGCGCACGGCCGCGCGGGCCAAGGCCCGGGAGGCCCTGGACGGCCCGCTGACCGCGTACCAGCTTGACGCCATCGTCACGCTGACCGCGAATCCGGCCTGGCTGACGGACTACGTCCTGGGCGATCACGACCTGTTCCACACCTCGGCGCCGGCCGCGGTCGCCGGGTACCCCGCCGTTTCCGTAATGGCAGGAAACGTCGCCGGCCTTCCCGTGGGCCTTTCCTTCCTCGGCCCGGCGTGGAGCGAACCGGCGCTGATCGCGCTCGGGCACGCCTTCGAGCAGTGTTCGCCGGCCCGGCTGATCCCGGCGATGACCCCCGGCCGGGCGGCCGGGGGGGCGGCGCACGGGCGATAGCCTGCGGAACATGGACTCCTGGCGCGCGGCGAGTGTTCCGTCTCTGCCGGGGCACGGCCCGGAGCCGTACGTGGTGAACACCGCGACCGGGGAACCGGTGCGCGCCGCGGCCGGGCGGGTGGCGACCGTGTACGCGTGCGGGATCACCCCCTACGACGCCACTCACATCGGGCACGCGGCGACCTACCTGGCCTGGGACCTGCTGGTCCGGGCCTTGCGGGACGCCGGCCATGAGGTGACCTACGTGCAGAACGTCACCGACGTGGACGACCCGCTCCTGGAGCGCGCCGACCGGGACGGGGAGGACTGGCGCGCGCTCGCCGCGCGGGAGATCGCGCGCTACCGGGCGGACATGGAGGCGCTCCGCATCCTGCCGCCCAAACACCTGGTCGGGGCGGTGGAGGCACTGCCGCTGATCGAGCAGTTCAGCCAGGTGCTCGCCGACCGTGGCGCGCTGTACGAACTCGACCGCGACGTGTACTTCTCCCGGGCGGCCGATCCCGCGTTCGGGACAGTGTCGCACCTCGACGCGGCGGCGATGCTGGCGTTGTGCGCCGAACGGGGCGGCGATCCGGCCCGGCCGGGCAAGAAGGACCCGATCGACTGCCTGGTCTGGCTCGCCGCCCGGCCGGCACGGGGCGGAGGGGCGGCGGCCCCGGGGGTGGCAGGGCGGCGGCCCCGGGGGTGGCAGGGCGGCGGCGGAGTCGTCGCCCGGGGCGGGGAACAGGTGAGCCATCGCCCGGGGCGGGGAACAGGTGAGCCGTCGCCCGGGGCGGGAGGAGGGGAGCCGTCCTGGGAGTCCGCGTTCGGGCCTGGACGGCCGGGCTGGCACGTGGAGTGCGCGGCGATCGCAACGTCCCACCTGGGGCCCGCGTTCGACGTCCAGGCCGGCGGGTCGGACCTGATCTTTCCCCATCACGAGTTCAGCGCCTCGCACGCCCGGGTGGCGTTCGGGGCCGATGGAGGCGGCGCCCCGACGTTCGCCCGCGTCTACGCGCATGCGGGCATGGTGCGGCTGGACGGGGAGAAGATGTCCAAGTCGCTCGGGAACCTCGTGTTCGTGTCCGGGCTGCTGGCCGGCGGCGTGGACCCGATGGCGATCCGGCTGGCGATCATGAGCCATCGGTACCGGGACGACTGGGACTGGACTGCTGCGGGGCTGGCCGCGGCGCAGGAGCGGCTGGCCCGCTGGCGCGCGGCCGTGACCCGCGCGATGTCCGGCGCCGGCTCCGCCGAGGCCGGCCCGGGTTCCGGGGCCGGAGTGCCGCCAGCGGAGAGCGTGCTGGCCGAGGTGCGGGCGCGGGTCGCCGACGACCTCGACGCCCCGGGCGCGCTGGCCGCCGTCGACCGCTGGGCTTCGGCGGTCCTGGACGCGCCCGCGCTGCCCCCGGAGATGGCCGCGCCGGCCGCCCTGGTCCGCGACGCCGTGGACGCCCTACTCGGCGTCGCCCTGTAAGACCGACCGGGCGGGTTGTCAAGCCCCACATCTCCCGCTGTGGATGGCGCTGCGCGCCGTGAAGTGAGTTATCCACAGAACGTGATGCGGCCCTCGTGACCCCCTGGTTCCGTCATTCCGGCCCGCAAGCCTGAGCCCATGGAAACCCCTCAGCCATCAGGCAATCCCTTTCCGCGCACCCATGCTGACCTCAGCCCCCCGCCGGCCTGGGGCGACCCCGGGCCGCCGCCGGGTCCGGACCGCGCCAAGCCCCGGGTCCGGGTCAGCTCCCCGGCCGACGTGCTGGCGGTCGTGCCGCACCTGCTCGGCTTCCATCCGGCGCTGAGCTTCGTGGTGATCGGCGCCGCTGGCCCGCGCCGCCAGGTGGAACTCGGCTTCCGCTATGACCTGCCCGACCCGCCGGACGCCGCCGTGGCGGCCGAGATCGCGGACCACGCCGTGGGGGTGCTCACCGAGCGGCGGATGAGCACCGTCATCGGCGTCGGCTACGGTCCCGGGCGGCTCGTGACCCCGGTCGCGGACGCGCTGGCCGCCGCGGTGCGCCGCCGCCGCCTGCGGCTGCGTGAGCTGTTGCGGGTCGAGAACGGCCGGTACTGGTCCTACCTGTGCGGCAACGTGAACTGCTGCCCGGCCGACGGCACGCCCTTCGACTACCTCTCCCACCCGGTGGCGGCGGCCATGACCGTGGCGGGCCTGGCCGCCTACCCCGACCGGGAGACGCTGGCCGGGACCCTCGCCCCGCTGACCGGGGCCGCCGCGCGGGCGATGGACCAGGCGATCGAGCGCGCGTCTGCGCGGGCGCAGGCCCTGGTGGACCAGGCGCAGCGTGACGGAGCGGGCAATCCCCTCCGGCCGGCGATCGATGCGGGCCGGCGCACGGTGCGGGAGGCGATCGGCCGCTACCGCAGCGGCGGCAGGATCACCGATGAGGACGGGTTCGCCGCGCTGGCGGTCGGCCTGGTCCACCTTCCCGTCCGGGACGACGCCTGGGCTCGCATGGTGCCCGAGCACCGGGAGGCACACCTGAGGCTGTGGGCCGACGTGGTGCGCCGGGCGAGCGGTCCCTGGTTGCCCGCGCCCGCCTCGCTGCTCGCCTTCACCGCCTGGCAGTCCGGTGACGGGACGCTGGCCAACGTGGCGCTGGACCGGGCGCTCGCCGCCGATCCCGACTACTCCATGGCCCGGCTGCTGCGCGACATCCTGGCCGCGGGAGTGCCGCCGTCGATGGCACGGCTCCCGATGACCCCGGAAGAAGTCGAGGAGAGCTACGCGCGCACCGACGGGCCGCCCGCGCGCCGGACGGCACGCCCGCGCCGTCGCCGTGGGCCGGCCGGCTGACCCCGCCGGACGCAAGTTACCTCGCGGTAGACTCCGCCGAGGCAGCCAGGCATGCTCGCTGGCCTTCGGCCACCTTCGCGGGGCCCGCAGCATTGCCCGGGGGTCCGAGACCCCCGGAACCCCCACAATTGGTGGTTGCGGCATGCTGTTCGGTTTAGGCCGGCTCATCCGGCCGAGGTCGACCTTGCCGACTTGGGCCGGGCGCGGTCATCCTCAATGCAAGGCCGGCGCCACGATACGGAGAGAGGGTTGATGTGACGGATACCGCGATGGGGGGAGGACGTCCCGAGCCGGCCGGCCCGGGCACGCTCCCGCAAGCCTCGCAGCTGCCCCACGCGGTGGCGATGGCGCACCAGACCGCGGTGGCGGCCCTCCGGGAGGCCTACGCCGCCCTTCCCGACGGTGCCCCGGTCCGGCTGGCCAAGCGCACGTCGAACCTGTTCCGGTTCCGCGACCCGCTGCCCCGGAGCGCGGCCGGCCAGCGGCCCGGCGGCCCGGCTGCCATGCCAGGGCTTGACGTGTCCGCCTTCACGCGGGTGCTGCACGTTGACCCCCGGGCGCGGGCGGCCGTGGTCGGTGGCATGACCACCTACGAGGACCTGGCGGACGCCACCTTGCGGCATGGCCTCATGCCGCTGGTGGTGCCGCAGCTGAAGACGATCACGCTCGGCGGCGCGGTGACCGGCCTCGGCATCGAGTCGACCTCGCTGCGCAACGGCCTGCCGCACGAATCGGTCACCGCCATGGAGATCCTCACCGGTGACGGGCGGGTGGTCACCGCCGCCCCCGTGGGGGAGCACGCGGACCTGTTCCGCGGCTTCCCCAACTCCTACGGCACCCTCGGCTACGCCCTGTCGCTCACGATCGAGCTTGAGCCGGTGCAGCCCTTCGTGCACCTGCGTCACTTCGCCTTCACCACCCCCGAGGCGTGCATGGAGGCCGTCGGCCAGATCGCGGCGGACGGCAGCCTGCACGGCCACCGGGCCGACTTCGTGGACGGCACGGCGTTCAGCCTGGACGAGATCCACCTGACGGTCGGCGCCTACAGCGATGTCGCGCCCTGGCGCAGCGACTACACCGGCCAGCACATCTACTACCAGTCGGTCCGTGGCCCCCGGGAGGACTTCCTTACCATCCGCGACTACCTGTGGCGCTGGGACACCGACTGGTTCTGGTGCTCGCGGCCGTTTGGCGTGCAGCACCCGGTGATCCGCAGGCTCTGGCCACGCCGCTACCGGCGCTCCGACGTCTACCGCGCCCTTGTCGCGTTCGACCGGCGCCACCGCCTGTACGACACGTTCAACGCCAATCGCGGGCGCCCGCCGCGCGAGGCGGTGATCCAGGACGTGGAGATCCCGCTGGGCCGTTGTGCGGAGTTCCTGCGGTTCTTCTGCGCCGAGGTAGGCATGAGCCCGGTCTGGCTGTGCCCGCTGCGCCTGCGCAGCGCCAGCCCCTGGCCGCTGTACCCGCTGGAGCCGGGCACTCCGTACGTGAACTTCGGCTTCTGGGGAACGGTGCCCCTCCCGCCGGGGCGTGCGGACGGGTATCACAACCGCCTGGTCGAAGCGGAGGTGGCCGCCCTGGGCGGCAGCAAGGGGCTGTACTCGACGTCGTTCTACTCCGAGGACGAATTCTGGGCCGCTTACAACGGCCCGGCCTACGCCCGGCTCAAGCACGCCTACGACGGAGTGGGAAGGCTGGCCGGGCTGTACGACAAGTGCGTGCGCGGGCGGTAGAGGAAGGGGTGGCAGGCATGGCGCTGGCCGATGTGTTCGAGAGGTTCGCCGGGCCGGACGCCCCGGTGGAGTTCCGCGCCTACGACGGGAGCGCGTCCGGCACCGCCGGGGCACCGGTCCGGATCACCATCCGGTCTCCAGTCGCGGTGTCCTACCTTGCCCAGGCCCCCGGCTCGCTGGGCCTGGCCCGCGCCTACGTGTCCGGCCACATCGACCTCGACGGCGACATGTACACCGCGCTCGCGCGGATGTCCCAGGTGCACCAGCGGCAGCTGGACCTGGCCGAGCGGCGGCGCCTGCTGGCCGACCTTGGCGGCCCGAAGCTGCTCTTCCCCCGGCTGCCGCCACCGCCGCAGGAGGTCCGGGTGCGGCGCCGCTGGATGGGCGGGCAGCGGCACTCCAAGGGCCGGGACGCCAGCGCCATCTCGCATCACTACGACGTGTCGAACACCTTCTACGAGTGGGTGCTCGGCCCGTCGATGGCCTACACCTGCGCCTGCTACCCGGATGAGGACGCGTCGCTGGAGGAGGCACAGGCCTACAAGCACGAACTGGTCGCGAGGAAGCTGGGGCTCAAGCCGGGGATGCGGCTGCTCGACGTCGGCTGCGGCTGGGGCGGGATGGTCCGCCACGCCGCCCGCGAGCACGGGGTCAAGACGCTGGGGGTCACGCTGTCGGCGCAGCAGGCGGCGTGGGGACAGCGGGCAATCGAGCGGGAGGGGCTCGGCGGGCTCGCCGAGGTACGTCACCTCGACTACCGGGATGTGCCGGAGGCCGGGTTCGACGCCGTGAGCTCGATCGGGCTCACCGAGCACATCGGCAAGGCCCACCTGCCCGGGTACTTCGCGTTCCTGTTCGGCAAGCTGAAGCCGGGCGGGAGGCTGCTCAACCACTGCATCACCCGGCCGGACAACGGCGCGCCGGCGCGCGTGGCCGGCGGGTTCATCAACCGGTACGTGTTCCCCGACGGGGAGCTGGAAGGGCCCGGCCACCTGGTATCGGTGATGAACAGCGCGGGATTCGAGATCAGGCACGAAGAGAACCTGCGCGAGCACTACGCCCGGACGCTGACCGCATGGTGCGCGAACCTGGACGACCACTGGGACGAGGCCGTCGCCGAGGTCGGCGAGGGCACCGCCCGGGTGTGGCGGCTCTACATGGCGGGCTCGCGGCTCGGCTTCGACCGCAACGTCGTCGAACTGCACCAGATCCTCGGCGTGAAGCTCGACGTCGACGGGAACGCGTACATGCCCTTGCGTCCTGGCTGGGAAGGCGCGCGCGAGCTGGCTCAGCCTGCTCGCTGAGGCTGACGGGTTGGCTCAGCATGGTCGCTGACCTTCGGTCAGCTTCCCCCCTAGACCCGCCAGCGT
>Ga0207646_10000729_pt1 | contig 42675 bp, 31 predicted proteins | sample KBSK5502metaG_FD_184343 | JGI IMG/M metagenome (GOLD analysis project Ga0207646, IMG submission 184343) | Corn, switchgrass and miscanthus rhizosphere microbial communities from Kellogg Biological Station, Michigan, USA - KBS K5-50-2 metaG... | ecosystem: Host-associated > Plants > Roots >... | reverse complement strand
GGCCTCTTTGAGCCCTAGATACCATTTCAGGGCCGAGTCGGAACGATCTGCGTTGATTTCTCCGTACAACTGGGCAAGATCACGCTCAGCGCGGGAAGTGATGCTAACGAGGTATGCCATGCGTGGCTTCGAACTCGTCGAAAAACTCCCTCGCGGGCCGAGTCTTTCCTTTTTTCGCACTCTCAAGACCCTGCCGGATGCCTTCCTCGGCGTCGGCATGCGCAGCAATATCGAGCAGTCGTTGATAGGCTTCGGCGTCTTGCACGATGGCGGCTGCTTTCCCCTTCACTGTGAGTACTACGGGGCGCTTGCTTTTTTTAAGTTGTTTTATGAAATCGCCGGAACGACGCCGGAAAGTCGTCAGCGATTGGATATCCTTGGTTATGTCAAGCATCGGCCTGCTCCTATAAAAGCACCTTTTTAGGTGCGAACAGAATACCACATCTCTGTAGGCGGAAAAGGATTTCACGGAGTACTGGGGGCATCGCATCCCTCCGGACTCTAAATGAAGCTGCGGCAGAATGGGAGTATGAACAGCTACTATGCGTACCAGAGCACACAATGTCCGCCGTCCCAGCCACAGCTTGGTGGAGTCCGCTTTGGTCAGTCGCTTAGTTCGACCGAACCACTGATGAGGGACATTGCAGCGTTAAATCCTGCTTAGCCGCGTTATCGGACTGTGAAAGCACTTGTGCGATTTCGATACGGCCCGACATCACGCTTATAAGTTATTCCGAATTTTCGATTTAGGATGTGCCGCCGCCAGCGCGTGTTTCAGCTCGGCGGTTCCACGCTCTATTGTGCGATGGGTAATTGCGCGTTGGCCACTACCTGCCACCGGCCATTCTGCTTCTGAAATACGTGCAGGCTGCGGTGCGACTCGGTAACCTCTTTGCCATTCTGCATGCCTTTAGTTGTTCCTCGGTGCGTCATCACGACAACGTCAGAGCTGGGCATGTCGAACTTATATTCGTCTGCGGTATACGTACTATTCGTTACATCAGCGCTAGCTGCTTTATTCGAAGCAATCAACTGCTGTTTGTCTTGTGCTTCGCCTTTGGCACCGATGGCCAGCACGCTGTCGCCGATAATTTTGTCCAGCTTGGCGGCATCGCCTCCGGCCTCGCCCCATTCCTTGTCGAGCGCAATTAAAGCTTTTTGGACGTCGGCGGGTACGTTCTTGGCTTGGGTGCTGACAACCACACCCATTAGGGCACACGCAATAATAATCACTAGGGTCACCATCGACATTCTCGAAACTGATTTCCATTGCATTGAATCCTCCTTTTAGTACTCAACCAGCGAAAGTTAATCAACGCTAGACGTTGAAGTATTTTTATGTTTAATTTAATTCAGTCAGGCCATCATGAGAGAAACGGCGAGAAAGTAGATACCGTTCATCCAGCCCGCTCACCTCTGGGGTGCCAAAATGTTAGCGACTGTCAAGCATTCGTGCTGTTCAATTCTATACAGTTTGGGGGGATTTCTTGGTTGCTGGTGTAACTCCGGTTTAGTCGAGTAATCGGAGAAGTCAATTCAAATGGACGCGTTTATCAGGGCCTGACAAATCCCGCCAGCAAATTGTGCGTCCTATGGACGGCTTGCCTTCGACGCCTTTGGAGGATGTGTTTCGTCTGGAATCTTCGTCGCCTGAGTCGTGAACCACCGCTTCAGGGGCCCGCCCACTTACCCACTTCCGCAGCTTGCTTGAAAGAAGTTGGCGTGATGTCCGAAATCACTTCGTGAAACACTTCTTTCTTGCCGTTCTCTTCGGATTCAGCGTGTAGGACAAGCCGTTTGCCGTCCCACTGCGGTCCCGGCTGTGGAGGAGGAGGAAACATCTCACACCCCGTGGGAGAAATATTGATACACCACAAGTGCTGAAGACCCCTTGTGGCATCCCACCAGATGATGCCGAAGCCAAAGAACTCTCCGGCGGGAGTTTGCGAATGATACTCTTCCACCGTAAACGCAAATCGCCAAAGCCACGGAAAAAGGAAGAAGAGGGAGTCGCATATCAATTTCCTCTTAAATTTTTTGTGGGTGAAAGAGAATTGATTATCGCACTCGGTAACACGTCGCAGCGTATAGCAAGGCATCTAAAAAATCAACGTATGGCTGCGACGTCCGGTCGACCCAAAAAGGATTTCACACATTATAAAAGGGCGCCCCTTTTGGAGTAGGTTTTGAGTGCTTGGCTCATTCCCTACAGAAAGGAACACCCTCTATGACTAGCACTAAATATATCGGCATGGACGTGCACAAGGAAAGCATTTCGATCGCAGTTCTGAATTTCGTCGGCAAGGTGGTGATGGAATGCGTCATCGAGACCAAAGCGAGCACCCTTCTGCAGTTTATCCAGGGGCTGCGTGGCGATTTGCAAGTCACGTTTGAAGAAGGCACCTGGGCTGGCTGGTTGTACGATCTGCTGAAGCCGCATGTCACGGAATTGGTGGTCTGTAATCCGCGGAAGATTGCCTTGCTGAAGGATGGCAGTAAGAATGACCGGATCGATGCACGCAAGCTGGCCGACCTGTTGTACATGAACAAAATCAAGCCGGTCTATCACGGAGAGCATGGCCTGCGCATGTTGAAGGAATTGTCCCGCAGTTATTTGACGATCAGCAAGGATCTCGGGCGCGTGATGAATCGGCTCAAGGCCTTGTATCGGAGCCGGGCCATTCCCTGTGCCGGGACGCAAGTCTACGCACCGCATTACCGTTCGGAATGGTTGAGCAAGATCACCGAAGCTGGCGTGCGCCGGCGGGCGGAACTTTACTACCAACAACTCGATGCCCTGCGGCTGGTGCGCCAACAAGCCCGGAAAGAGCTGTTGGCCGAGGCTAGGAAGCAGCGTGCAACGAAGTTACTACGCCAGATTCCAGGTATTGGTCCGCTTCGAGCGGCGCACTTGGTTGCCGTGATGCAAACGCCTCATCGGTTCCGCAGCAAGCGGCAACTGTGGACCTACAGCGGGCTGGGGTTGGAGACCCACGACAGCGCGCAGTACCGCGTCGTGGAGCAACAGCTACAACGCTCGAAGAAATCCGTCACCCTGCGCGGCCTCAATACGAATCATAACCACGACCTCAAAGATATTTTCAAGGGCGCAGCTATGAGAGCCAGCACCGCTGCTGGACCGCTACACGATTTCTACGAGGCTTTGCTGGCTAAGGGAAGGAAGCCCACGATGGCGCGCTTGACCTTGGCTAGGAAGATTGCCGCGATCACGTTGATCGTTTGGAAAAAGGAGGTACGTTTCGACGCCAACTATTTGAAACAACAAGCAGCTTGAGCGTCTCTGGCAAAGAGTCCGTTCCACCTGGAGAACTATTCCCGGCGGTAGCTGTCGGGTTCTTGAGACGCTCGGATTCGAGGGGAAGTATCCATCGTACAAGTCAGGCCCGTGCTTCAAGCACGCGAGTCTCCGATTTCACCCTATGCCCTCTCGGACAATCCAAGAAAGCCATAGGCCACGAGTCTCAGATAGGACCATGCGTTGCCACTCATAAAGTAGATAACTGTCAGGCTTGATGTTTCAGAAACGAATGGCGCCGTCACAACAGTGAAATGGAACCACAGAGGAGAAGAAGGATCTCACCGTTTCGTGTGACGAAACGAAGCACGAAACTACGTCGCCTGAGCAAGACCACTCGATCACGAGTGCACATTCAAACGGTTGGGCTGAATGCCGAGACAAAAAAGTGTCGGCATCGAGCCGACGGGGAAGAATGTCTCTTGACATTCCCTTTTATAGGACATGTACGAGATAGCGTGTTAACCAGGCCTTTGGCTCTTTGCTCGATAGTTGTTGGCGATAATCCGGGTATCCTACGATTTTCCCAGAAACGTCGGCCTTCGGTTCCCACGAGCCTGTTTTCAGACCTAGAGGATGAAGGACTTGGGAGCATCAGACACGTTTAGAATTGTGTCCATTCAAAGGAGGCCGGCATGGTTAACGGGTCAGGACCAAAATTCAGCAGGCGCAAGTTTACCGGAATATGCATCGGCGCGGCGGCAGGTGTACGAGCGCTCGATCCTAGCTCGCAAGTTCACGCCGCTCAGTCAATCCCCAGCTCGACTCGAAGCGTTGCCATTGACCAGAATCCGATCCGGCGCAGGGGCACCGGTCTTCGGGCTCTAGATGTTACTCGGGCCTCGCCAGGCTTGACGCTGTTTACGCCGATGGGGGGAGACGGCAGTGTTTTCCTCATCGACCTTGCAGGTAAAGTTGTCCACACCTGGAAGATGCCTTACCGGCCGGGCCTTTACGGCTATCTGACTGGAAAAGGCACTCTTTTCTACAACGGAAAAATTCCCAACGATACGTTCCTTGGCAGAGCGCCATTCAAAGGGGGCGCGGCCTTGGAAGCTGATTGGAATGGAAAGGTGCTCTGGATGGCGCGCTATACTGACAAAGAGATTGCGCGGGCGGTAACCTGATTAGAAAGCTGCGCTCAATTCAATTCGACTCTTCTTTTCGCGATCTTGCCGCGCGGCGGATTATAGTGACCTTATCTAATATTATTTAACTAGTACATAATCGATGCCGGATTAACGCGTTATCTCTAACGACGCCGACCGTTGCAAGAGGTTTTCTTTTGTCGAACCCGCTTGCGCCCCGATCGGAGACGCACGCGGTGGTCAGAACGGCAGCTGCGCGCCGCCTAACATGAGTTGCCGCAACGCGACGTTTCCCTTGACATTTCTGCGCAGTTCCTATATGTAGATATCGGATGTGTAGCACAGCTAGGTCTCACTCATGAGCCAGGAAAAAGCCGAGTTTCTCAAAGGCACTCTCGACATGCTGATCTTGAAGGTGGTGGCCGCTGGTCCCATACACGGTTACGCCATCTCTCAGCGTATTCAGCAAATTTCCAAGGACTTTTTCCAGGTACCGCAGGGCTCTCTCTACCCTGCCCTCCATCGGTTGGAAGAGCGCGGGTGGCTCGACGCCGAGTGGAAAGACTCCAGCACCGGCCGCGAAGCGAAATTCTACAAGCTGACGCGCAAGGGCAAAAAACAGCTTGAAGCCGAAGTCCTTCACTGGGAACAGCTTTCCGACGCGGTTTCCCTGATTTTGCGTACCGCCGAATAGGAGGCCCGGCCATGGGTTGGCTCCGGCGTCTCGGGCAGAGGTCACTCGTCGACAGACGGCTCGACTCCGAGCTGCACTTCCACCTCGAACAGCAGATCGCGGCATACATCTCTTCCGGTATTTCTCCCGTCGAAGCGCGGCGTCGCGCGAACCTCGAATTCGGCGGCATCGAGCGCTTCAAAGAAGAATGTCGTGATGTCCGCGCGGAAACGCGCGTGCACGAATTCCTATATGATTTGCGCTACGCCTGGCGCAGCCTCCGCAAGGACTTGCGATTTTCGCTCTTGGCCGTTTTCGCCCTCACCATCGGCATCGGATGCTCCACCATCATCTTCAGCATTGTCTACAACGGCGTCCTGCATCCCTTTCCCTATCAGGGAGGCGAACGCCTGGTGGCGCTCTCCGTTTGGGATCTTGCCAAACCCGCCGACTCAAAAGAAGGTAAGCGTCCCGTTTTCACCTTGCCCGAAATCCGCGCCTTTCGCGAAAGGAACCGCACCCTCGAGGACGTCGTCGGCTGGGGCAATTGGTACGTCCTTTATAAGACTCAGGAAGGTACGGAATCTCTTCACGGCTGCCGCGTAACCGCGAACGCCTTCGAGTTCTTCGGCGTCACGCCGCTGCTTGGCCGCATCCTCACCACGGAAGATGCCAAACCCGGCGCTACTCCCATTGCGGCCATCGACTACAAACTTTGGAAGCGTCTGTTCCACGGCGACCGCGGCGTGATCGGCGCCAAGATGATTTTGGACGACACTCCCGTCACGATTGTTGCCGTCATGCCCCCGCGCTTCACTCCCGATGGCGCGGATTTGTGGGCGCCAGTGCCTGCCAGCCTGGAGCAGGCTGACCCGAACAGAATCCGCTACGACAACGAGCCCACGTATTTCTTTGCCACTGGCCGCCTGAAGCGCGGCACCACTCCCGCCGCTGCGGGAGCCGATCTCAATGTCATCGCAAAGCAGCTTGCAACGAGTTCTCCTGACGATTATCCGCAAAAGTTTTCGACGGTCGCCCGGTTGCTCAGCGACGCCGTCGTCGCCGATTTTAAGGCCATCTTGTATTTTCTGATGGCCGCGGTTGCCATGCTCTTGCTTATCTCCTGCGGAAACGTTGCAAACCTCCTGCTTGTCCGCGCCACCGCTCGCGAGCGTGAAATCGCTCTGCGTGCCGCCATTGGCGCTAGCCATGGCCGCCTGGTTCGTCAGCTTCTCACCGAGGCATTCGTGCTCGCGGGCATAGGCTGTTTTTCGGGATGTGCGCTCGCCTATCTAGGTCTGAAATTGATGCTTGTCCACCTACCTCCCAGAATTCCCGGCGAGGCAGACATCTCACTGAATTTGCCAGTCCTTGGATTTGCGGTTCTGGTCTCTCTCGTCACCGTTTTCCTTTCCGGGCTTTCTCCCGCACTGCACGCAGTGGGCGGGAATTTTCGCAACAAGCTGACCAGCGTGGGTACTATTTCCACCTCATTCCGACAAAGCAAGCTGCGTTCCGGATTGATCGTCGGCGAGGTCGCGTTGTCGATGGCGCTGCTGGTTTTTGCGGGACTTATGTTGCGCAGCTTCCATGCGCTGACCCATGTTCCCTTTGGGTTTGACCCTTCACGCGTTCTATCCGCGAATTTGAGCTTCCCAAAAGGTCGCTACACGACGGCTCATCAGAAAAAGGCCTACTTCGATCGAGTCTTGCCCAAAGTCGCCGAACTGCCGGGCGTCACTGCTGTAGCAACATCGATCATGATCCCCCTCAAACATGCCGCGGGATCGGTTCTAGTTATTCAGGGCAAGGCCCCGCCCGATCCCCACAGGGAGCGCTCGGCTACCATGCTCGACCTTTGCAGCGAAGGAATCTTTCGCATCTTCGATATTGAGCTAGTGAAAGGTAGAGTGTTCACCGCCGAAGACGTTGCCGCCGCTCGCCGTGTCGCGGTAGTGAACCAAACCTTCGTTCGAGAATTCTTCGCCAGCGAAGACCCGGTCGGCCAGCGCTTCAAGCTCACGGTCTTCGATGAACTTCCTGAATCGCCCCGCGATGCCTATTTCGAAATCGTCGGTGTTGTCTCGGACGTCCGCAACCGCGGTTTGGAAGGCCCGCCGTTTCAGCAGGTTTATGTTCCTTATAGCGTGTCGGGCTTCGCGCATCGCGACCTCATGGTCCGCACTTCGGTGGACCCGCTCTCCGTTCTCAAATCTGTGCGCCAACAAGTCTGGTCCGTTGATCGAGACGTCGCGTTTGCCGACCCCGAAGGCCTCAACACCATTTTGACCCGCGTCTATTTCGCCGCACCTCAGTTCGGAGTCTTTGCCATCACCGCTTTCGCTGCGGTCGGTCTGCTCCTGGTCGTAATTGGGGTCTTCGGACTGATGGCTTATTCCGTTTCGCTGCAGCGCCACGAAATCGGATTGCGCATGGCCCTCGGCGCAACCTGACTCCATCCTGAAAATGGTTCTTACCAAAGGTCTCCGTCTGATCTCCGCTGGCGTGGTGATTGGCTTCTTCGTCGCGCTGGCCGCTGCCTATGGGTTGCGGCACCAATTTTGGCAGTTCTCACCCGCCGATCCCCTCACCTACTCGGCTGTCTCCTTGCTCTTAGTCTCCGTTGGCCTGCTTGCCTGCTGGATCCCCGCCCGCCGCGCCACACGTGTCGCTCCCATGAACGCTCTTCGCTACGAATAGATCCCGGTTGTGTAAGTCCTGCGACAGCGTTTTCTCTTGACATGTAGAATTACTATGCGTTAGACATAGAACAACGACATGTAGATATTCTATCTATGTGACATGCGGGCGGTCTCGCGAAACTTTTCCATCTTCAGGAGGCTGAAATCATGCGATTCTTTTCCCGGCACGGCAATGCGTCCGCGCTAATGTCGTCTGCTATTTCCATCGCTGTTTTGCTCTGTTGCGCTGTTTTCGCTCATGCGGCAGCCGCAACCCCGCAGAACCCGGATCCCCCGCCTCCGCCCTGCTTGGGCGCGGATCTCTCCGCAAGCAGCATGCAACCTCCCCCATCCGCCGCCGAGCAGGCCGCCAAACCCGCCGCTTTCAGCGAAGCTTACTCAGAAAACGAAAAAGGCATCGCCGCCATCACGGACCAGCCAAGCGATCTGCAAGCGGCGCACCGATGGTTCGAAAAAGCTGCCCGCAACGGATACCCTCCAGCTCAGGTAAACCTCGCAATTACCTATTCGCAAGGCTTGGGAACGCCACGAAATAATGGCGCCGCATTGTACTGGCTCACGCTCGCGGCAAACGAAGCAAATGACCGAGCCCTCTTCAATCTTGGTCAACTCTACCTGGAAGGTTGTGGTGTGCATCGTAATTATCCGGAAGCCTTCCGTCTATTTCGCGCGGCTGCTGAGAAGGGCGAAACCGAGGCGCAAATCAATCTCGGTTACATGTACGATCATGGCCTGGCCGTACCCAAGGACCAAGTCCAAGCCGCCGCATGGTACAAAAAAGCCGCTGACGCCGGCGAACCGCAAGCGCAATTCAATCTCGCTGATCTCTATGTGCGCGGCGAAGGAGTCGCGCCAAATGACGACCTCGCATTCCAGTGGTTTCAGAAAGCTGCATTGCAGGGACACGGCAGGGCCCGCGTCATGCTTGGCTCGATGTACGCGGCGGGTCGCGGAACTCGAAGGGATTTGGAGACAGGTTATGTTTGGGTTCTTTCCGCCGATCTGCAAGGTGATCCGCGCGCCCGGACATACGCGGTCTTGTTTGAACGTCAGCTCAGTCCTGCTCAAATAGCCCGAGCAAGAATGCGCGCCCGATGGCTGGCTCCCGCTGCCCGTGCAGAACTCGCCCTACTGCACTAAACACGAGCCGCTTAGTAAACAGGCACAGGACGTTGCCGGCTTATTATCGTGGGACTGTAGCTTGGGTCTTTTCTTGCAAGGTCATGGGACCTTGAACCAAGCACTGCGCGATTGATGTGACCGACAACCTGGCTCGCACCGGCTATCCGCTGTGAGACAGACAAATCTTGTTCTTGGTTTAGACTTTCTCTCAAGATTGCTTCTCTCTCCGAAGAGTCTATCTTCGTCTTCGAGTTCGTTTGCTTTTACTATTTCCAGAGCGGAAAACAAACATTGTCCCTACCGGGGGCTCCGACGCGCCAGGCTCATTGCACGGTTCATTAATGAGGCCTATCCACTGCGCCCCAAATCTTAGGCGGCTCTCCTGGTAGCGCCTCCGGCTCTTCATTTTCTCGTTCTTTGACCACTCTCGGGGGTGGCAAGAACACAGTTTCCCGACTCTTCACTCTGCCTTTCCCCCTCAGCTTTTGTGCGAACGGGTTCCAGCATTCGGAGCAGATATCGTATTCCTTGCCTTCAATTTCCTTCTGCAGACAATCTTTTGTATCGCCGCAGAGATCGCAAATAATCATGGATTTTCCCCCTTGAAACTCGGTGCAACTGTCCTTGATTCTTTCGTGTAGCGTACACGGAAAACTGTCACACGGTCCACAAACGGGGTTCTAGGAGGTGTATGGGAGCACAACAAGTGTGCCCAAAAATTTGTCTCATTGAAGGCGTGCAGTCGGGCTTCGGTGAAGGACAAGAGCTGGTGCATCCCTAGTCACAAAACGGCCGCATTTTCCATCATTTTCCAATTACCAGGAATTTTGCTTCGGCTAAGTGTCGCCAGTTCAGCGTGTTAGGGTTTGCTAGAGAAGCTTGGGAAGCTCGAAATAAAACTCTGAAAGCGATTGATCTGGCGGCACTTAGCTTTCCGAGCGATGGCCTTAATTGGAAACTAGATGGAAACTGAAAGCAGTTGTTCACTCCGTTTCGCTCGAAGCGCCACGGTCAGTGGCCGCGCGATTCCACCGCGCAAGCTGCAATCTGTCCCGCGATTTCAATGCCTCCTCATTACCCTTTGCAGCGCTTTCGCAATAATACAGACTGCGGCGGCGTCTCTCCAGCAGATGATGTCCGTTAGTCCTGAGCCTCGTAGGTCCAAACCTGCGCCGGCTCATTACCCTTAGCTGGGACACCGACGTAGAACCGGTCGCGGCGAGTAAAGAAATATCCGGTGCGGATGCCGATTGAGGATGGAACATTGGCGACCGACTCGTAGTGATCGGGATCGTTCTGCTGAACGACACTGATTACTCCTTCACCGCCAATCACGTAAATCCGTTTCCGGGACGCATCGAAAAAAACGTCATCGCATTCACCTGCGGCTCGAAGCCGGGCGACCTCATTACCAGTCTGAGTGTCGAGCACGACCATCATCGGCGGCTTTCGCGAAATCGTAAAAAGCCGGTGATCTTCTTCGTTCAAGGCCATCGCGTAGTTCCCGCGCAGTCCTTTAAGGGGCCACTTCGTTACCGCCCCGCTCTTACGGTCGATGGACTCCACTACGTTCCCGGCGTCGGGAACATTCACGAAGATGTGTCCGCCCGACGATTCCACCTGGAACGATTCGGGATGACCTTCTGTCTTGTAAATGTTGTCGGTACGTTCGTCGGTCTTCGGATCGATCATTGCGATTCCGCCGTCGTCCTCCCCGAATCCAACAAAAACCATCTTGGAAGCCTCGTCATACCGCATGTTGTCGGGATCTTTGCCAAAGTCGAGAGTCTTGCGAAGCGCGTAGTTTGCGCCTTCATACACTCGAACTTTCCCGTCTTCCGCGTTTGCAATGTAGAGCTTGTCAACCCCTGGGACATAGAGCGGCCCTTGCGGCTGGGCCAGTCCCCTGATGCTGTGAACCACCCGTCCGGCGAAGACATCGATCACTTCCACGGTGTTGTTGCCGAGCGCTGATACAAACAATCTTCTGCGCTTCGCGTCTGCGGTGAAGTGGTCGAGCCGTCCCGCGACACCAGGCACGGGAATCTGCTCCTCTAATTGCAGCGGAAGAATTTCTCGCGAAGGCGTCTGGGCTAGAGCAGCTTTCGAGCTACCGCGCCCGAGAATTCCTACCGTCATGAGCAGCAATCCTCCAACTACGAGCAGCGTCTTCATGATCCCTCCTTGGGTTGTTCCATTTAACTTCGTCCAACCAGATGTTCAGTCCGCATAAAAAGCCAGTCTTTAAGGCTGCGGCTCAAACACGAGAATCACAGCTTGCTCATCACCGTGGGCGGGGGCTCCCACGTAGTAGCGATTCAACTCAGGCGACCAAAACGAGGTGCCAGCGCCGGAAGCGGTGGATATCTTCCCCAGAGTTTTGTAGTGATCTCCATCTTTCTGCTGGTACGTGAAAACATACCCCACGTCATTATCGCGGCCCCCGGAAACGTAAACTCGCTTATGGGCGGCATCGAAAGACACTCCATCCATGCCTTCAACGGTTGGGAGATTGGCCACCTCCTTCCCGGTCCGAGAATCCATGGCAATCATTTGCGGGGGCGTTCGTGTCCCAATAAACAGCCTGTGCGTTTTTTCGTCGAAGGCTCCGTCACCATTCCGTTGGCTGCTGACTGGCCACGTGAATGTCCCCTCGCGTTTTTTCGTATTCACAACCTGCACTCTGCTCACGGCGGGAACGAAAACGAATAAGGTCTGTCCGGACGTGTCGAGCAGCAGCTCCGCTGGGTGCGCGTCTACCTGCACATCGCCAAGATGCTTATCCGTCCTCGCGTCGATAATCCCAACCTCCCCGTAGTTTTTGTGCGCATCCTTGCCGCCGTATCCTACGTACAGAACTTTGGCGCGCGGATCGTACGCGACGCGGTTGGAACCAAGATCCAACTTGATCGCATCCAACAGCTCAAGTGTGTCGCCACGAAAAACTCGGAGCATCCCATCATCTCCACTAGCGACGAACAGCTTATTGAGGGAGGCCACATAGGCGATGCCCTGTGTTTTCTTAAAACCAGGAATGCTTTTCGACCATTTACCAGCCCGCAGATCAATCACTTCAACTGACCCATTCTCGAGACCAGCCACAAAGAGCCGTTGGCCTTTAACATCCACATCCATGTGATCGATGCGCCCTTTGACGTTGGGCATAGGAATCGTCTGTACCAGGCGCAGAGATTCTTTGTCCTGCGCATTCATTCCGATAAGAAACGCAAGGAAAAGCGTCAACAGCGCTAGCCAACCTCGCAGAAGCCTTCTCACCGCGACCTGCTTCCTAAGCCACAGATGGTTTAAGAGACTGGGCTTTAATGCTCAAGTGCAATGGGCTGTGCAACAGGAAGTTCCGAAGTGTCAGGCTTGGCGAAAAGTGTTGCCGCCAGGCCACAGGCTGCAGCGAAGGACAGCCACAAACCAGGAATTGCGCGGTTGCCCGAAATGTGAATCAAGTAAGTGTTGAGTGCGGGCGTGAAGCCGCCAAAAATTGCCGTGGCCATGCTGTAGGCGAGAGCAAAACCTGACGTTCGTACATCAATGGGCATAATCTCGGTCAGGAAAACCACCATGGCGCCGTTGTAGCTGCCGTAGATAAAAGACAGCCAAAGCTCCAAGGTCAAGAGTCTGGCAAACGATGGTTCGCGAACCAGCCACAGCATTGCCGGATACGCGGTAATCAGCATCAGGATCGTGCAGCCAAAAAGCAGCGGGCGCCGCCCGATCCGGTCGGACAACGCACCCATTATCGGCAACCAGCAGAGATTGGAAGCGCCGACGCAGAGAGTCACGATCAGACTGTCTGTGCTGGCGAGATGCAACACTGAATTTCCAAAGGTCGGCGTGTAAGCAGTGATCATGTAAAACGAGACGGTGGTCATGGTGACCATGAAAGTACCGACCAGCACGATGCGCCAATTGTGCCCGAGCGAACGCAGGATTTCCGATGTGCTGGGATGCCGTTTGCGGGCCGCAAACTCATCCGTCTCGGCCAGGGATCGTCTCAACCGGAAAAGAAATGGAACGATGATGCAGCCCAGGAGCAGCGGAACCCGCCATCCCCACTGCTGCATTTTTTCCGCAGGCAACACGGAATTGAGCACCACCCCGGCCGATGCCGCGAACATCACCGCGACTTGCTGGCTGCCGGATTGCCAGCTGACGTAAAAACCCTTGTGGCCAGGAGTGGCGATCTCAGATAAATAGACCGAGACGCCGCCCAATTCCATCCCGGCCGAAAAACCCTGTAACAGCCGCCCGACAACCACCAGCAACGGGGCCAGCAGGCCAATCGTCGCGTATCCGGGCATGCAGGCGATCGAGAAAATTCCCACCGACATCAAACCGAGTGTGAGAAGCAGTCCTGCGCGCCGGCCATGTTTGTCCGTGTAGGCGCCCAGCACCAGAGCGCCGACCGGGCGCATGAGAAATCCAGCGCCAAATGTCATCAGCGAGAGCATCAGCGATGCAAAAGGGCTTCCGCTTGGGAAAAATGCTCTGCCAATGGCCGCGGCGTAATAGCCGAATACCATGAAGTCGTACATCTCGAGAAAATTTCCGCTCGAGACCCGGATCACCGCCCAGATTTTGGACCTGCGCTCAGAGGAAGAAATCATTTAGGGCCTGTCGTACTGGCGAACTCTTTCTCTTGATTGACGCATGGACGCCACAACTTGCAGCGGCGCTTGACGCGTGGGCAAAACAGGTTGGAACCATCCGTTTCAGCCGCGCCCTATCACCAGACGAGCTTTAGCCCCAGCTGGATCTGGCGAGAAGGAGTGGAGGTGGAGCCAATTATGCCGGCATTCGACGAAGTGGCGCCGTTGGCGTCGAAGATGGAGTTATTGGAATCGTTCAAGAAATTAGGAGCAGCGAAGTTGGTGTGATTCAGAATATTGAAGAACTCTGCGCGGAATTGCAGCTTGAGCCGTTCACCCATCTGAAAGTTCTTGAAGGCCGAGAAATCAACGGTCGTCAGCCTTGGTCCGTACAGACTATTCCGCCCCGCATTGCCCACGAGATTCGAGCAAGAGGTTGGAAATTGCGGGCTGGCCGACGTCCCATTACCGATAAAAGGAACACACTGCGCCGCAATCGCCGCAGTCTGTTGTGGAAGGGCAAAGCACTGAGTGTTGAGATAATTCACGCCGCCGTGTATCGGATTGCATCCCTTGATGAGATCTGGGAAGTCCGGCGAAAAGTCCCCGTTATAGCCGGAGTTGAGCGGATCATCACCCGCGCCCAGCGTTGCCGTGAACGGTGAGCCTGAGGTAGCGCTGACGATGGTGCCAAGTTCCCAACCTCCCGCCACGTAGGACGCCAGACCCGACTTGGGACCTGGAACATCCCAGATGAAAGTTCCCACCAACGTTTGTCGAATGTCAAAGTCGCAGGCCCCGATTCGGTATTGCTTGCTCAGCAAGAGTGGCACTGCGATGGAATTAACGTAGGTATCGCCGGTTACGGGGGCTGAGCTCGTGTCTCTGCACTTGCCATAGGTATAGGAGACCTGGCCTTGCAAGCCATGGCTCATCGCCTTCTTGAGCTGTGCCTGAAAGCCATGGTAGGTGGACTCGCCATCGAAGAACACGGGGCGAATCCCTGGCCCCCCAGGGCCTCCTGGGGTTACGCCGCCATTCCCGCCTCCCCAATTGGGATCGAGTTGATAGGTATTGGTGGGTATCAAAAGGCCTGCGGAGGTCACAACGGGCGGGACCAGGTTCACGTCATCGGCGGCCACGGACAAGTGCACCGAACGGGAACCGACATAACCGGCGATCGCCGTCCAGGAGGGCGCGATCTCGCGTTGAATATTGAAATTCCAATTCAGCACGTCGGCGCGCTTGGGATTTTGGTCAACGTAGCGGTTCCTGACGACATTCGGATTGAAGTTGATGTTGCTATCAATTCCGCTGCCAAGCGTCGCATTGGGGTCGTTGCCAATCACCTGATAGGGAAAGGTCGCCGCCGTGTTGAGGCCGAACTCATAGGGCAGCGGCAGCACATCGAAAATGCCGAATCCGGCACGCACGGCTGTTTTCCCATTCTTGAAGGGATCCCAGGAGAATCCGATTCTTGGCTCGAAATTTTTGGTTGTGGGATTGTTTTTAATGAAGCTGCCGACGTGCACCGGTCCGCATGGACTGCTGGCGTTTGGAGCAACACCAGGGGTAGCGCAATTTACGAGCGTCGTGATTTCCTGGATACGATTGTTTGCATCCTTGGGGAGCGTGGTGAATTCGTAGCGCACTCCCACATTCACCGTAAGATTGGAACGGAACCGCCAATCGTCCTGCACGTATCCGGCAAACAGGCTTTCGCGAAGGGCGACCTCGTTGGACCCTCCGGGGGCAAGCGCATTAAGCTTGTTCGGCGTGTTATTCAGGAAGTTCGCCAGGCTCTTGTAGCTGTTGAAGCGTCCGTTCGGGCTCAATTTTTCGGTGACGTTGTAGAGCATGCGCTCAAACGCGAAGCCGAACTTGATTGAATGCGTGCCGCGAGTTAGGAACGCGTCGTCGTTGGCCTGCCCGGAAGTCCAGCGGTGCAGGAAACGGTTGAGCCCCCCGAGGCCGATGGCCGTGGTGAGACCAGCGACTGCAATTCGAGGCGGGCCGATGGCGCCCTGCGCGACGGCCAGGCTGGTGTCGGTCGCCACGGAATCCCCGGACACCGGATCATTGATGTCTCCCCTAAGGCGGCTTACACCAGCGCGAAAGGAGTTGACCAGCGCGGCGCTGAATACGTGAGTTTCCTCAACGCTCGCCATTTGACGGCGAGAGAAGACTTCATGCCTCGCGTTTTGCAACGGATCTAGCTGGGATTGCGGTCCCGAGTCCCAGAAGTAGCTGCCAGCCAAACTGTCGTTCTCTGAAAATTTCTGATCCACTCTTCCCGTTGCGTAGTTTTCATTGGTGATACTGGGAATGGCAACGTTGAAAGTTTGAATTCCACTCGAATTGATTGCGGTCCCTGCGGGCGCCTCAGGCCACAACTTCAAGTAGGGCACAACAGCGGCGACGGCTAGGGCGCGCTCAGCGTCCGAAGGAACGTGGATGGCCTGCGAGCCCGGCCGGTTTTGCCGCAGTCCCTCGTACGTACCGTAGACAAAGGTCTTATCCTTGACCAGTGCCGTGCCACCCGAGCCGCCAAACTGGACGCGCCGGAACGATGGAATCGAACCCGGCGGATCGAAAAAATTCCTGGCGTCAAAGATTTTGTCGCGATCGAAGAGGAACGCCGTTCCATGAAACTCATTCGTGCCGCTTTTGGTGATGGCGTTGATGACCGCGCCAGATGTTCTTCCATACTCCGCGGTGTAATCACTAGTAAGCACGGAGAACTCCTGAATCCCATCTACGCCGAGGTTCACACCGGACGCGCCTCCCGGCGCTCCATTTGAGTAGTCGTTGATGTTGATTCCATTTACGCGGTAGGTATTTTCGTTGGGGCGATGCCCGCTATTGCTTAACTGATTTCCGAAACCGCGGTTTCCCTTGTTGGCGCTAAAGCCGGTGCTCACCTGGTTGGGGAGGCTGCTGACTCCTGGTTCCAGGGCCGCCAATGACGTCCAGTCGCGTCCATTGAGCGGGAGTTCCCTCACCGTGGTGGAATCCACCGTCGCGCTGATCGTGGACGAAGTGGTCTGCACGGCGGGCGGTGTAGCGCTCACTTCCACGGTCTGCGTAAGCTGGCCCACCTTCAGACTCAGATTCAGCGCCTGCTGAGCTCCAACGCTGAGCGTCACCTCTCGCTCGATCATTACTCGAAATCCGCTGGCCGATACTTTTATTTCGTACGTTCCCGGCAGCAAGTTCGGCGCTGAGTAAAAACCATCACTATTTGAAGTGACTTCACGAACCACGCCGGTGCCAACATTCTTGATGGATACGAGCGCTCCCGCAACGGCATCACTGCGCTCGTCCGTGACGATTCCGGAAAGCGTCGCGCCCGTCACTTGAGCGCTTGCGGTTGAAGTCAAAGTAGTAATCTGGAATACCAGCAGCATAGAAACAGCGAGCAACTTTAGCGCTAACTGTAAATGGCGCGAAACGACCATCACACCCCCCTTGCCGGCTTCGCCCCATGGGCGAGGTTTTCCGGGTTCCCGTTTAGCTAGGTCTCCGTGCGCAAACCATTAGACAGGCACAGAGTCTTTCACGATCACGTGGCGCCACTTTGCTTAGGCCCGAAAGGCAAAGCAATACTTGATGCGTCCAATCAAAAACATTTCTGCATCTCAGTCCTCGACACTGAAAATGAGAGACTTAGCCGCCCAAATCCCAAGATTTCTTTGACTGGCTGGTATCGCAGCGCTATACTCCGTCGATCGTCCGAAATGAAAATATGGACAAATCCGTCCATCCTTCGAAAATAATCCGCTGCGGCGCCTTCGATTTTGACTTTAAAGCCTTCGAATTGCGCAAGCATGGTTTGCGCCTCAAGCTTTCCGAACAGCCGTTTCAAATTTTGGCCATCCTTCTCGAAAAGCCGGGCGAAATCGTTACCCGCGACGAATTGCGTGAGCGCCTTTGGCCAGGCGACACTTTTGTCGATTTCGATCACGGACTGAACAACGCCGTGATGCGGCTCCGGGAAGTGTTGGGCGACTCCTCGGACCGCCCGCGCTTTATCGAGACCTTGCCCCGCCGCGGATACAGATTCATTGCTCCGATCGAAGAGCTGCAGTCCCCCTCGGCGCCCAGTGTGCCGGCCGCTCCGCAGGCCCTTGAATCGCGCCATTTCTCATCTACGGATCCCGCTGCTTCTCCCGCGTCTGTGGCGCCTACCGCCGCCTCCACCGATCGACTCGCGGCTCAGGGCAATGCAAAACGATGGCTGACTCTTCCGCGAATTGCCGGGATGTCCTCGGCAGTCCTTTTGTTTGCGGTGCTTTCCGGAATCGCCGTGCATTACGTACGAGGAATGGAATCCGGCAAGCTGAATCCCGCGCATAGTATGTCTTTGGTAGTGCTTCCTCTCGAGAATTTGACTGGCGACAAGGAACAGGATTATTTCGCCGATGGGATGACCGACGATTTGACTGCGAACCTGGCCAAGATTCGTTCTTTGCGAGTCATTTCGCGATCCACCGCGATGGCGTACAAGGGCACGCACAAACCGCTGTCGGAAATTGCACGGGAATTACGCGTGGACGCAGTGGTGGAGGGCACCGTGTTGCGCGCGGGAAATCGCGTGCGCATCACCGCTGAACTGGTGCAGGTTTCCACCGACCATCATCTTTGGGCCGACACCTACGAAAGTCAGATCGGCGACGTGCTAGCGCTCCAAAATCGCGTTTCCTCCGCAATCGTGGACGAAATTCGCATCAATCTCAGTCCGGAGGACAAGCAGCGGCTGGCGAAAAATCCGTCGGTGAGTCCGGAGGCGTACGAGGATTATTTGAAAGGACGCTATTACTGGAACAAGCGTTCGGGCGAAGGGTTCACAAAAGCGATCGGGTATTTTCAAGAAGCGACGCAAAGGGATCCGCAATATGCCTTAGCGTACGCGGGGCTCGCGGATTGTTACGGCATCATCGGCGCAACGATTTATGGAACTGTGCCTGCCGCTGAGGCAGCCCCAAAAGCGAAAGCCGCGGCAATTCGCGCATTGGAAATCGATCCGTCACTCGCGGAGGCAGAGACTTCACTAGCGACCGCGAAATTCAACTATGACTGGGATTGGGCTGGCGCGTCCGATGGATTTAAGCGGGCCATCCAGCTCGATCCAAAATACGCTACTGCTTATCAGCGTTACTCGCTCTATTTGATCGCCATGGGGCGATTTGACGACAGCTTCGAGCAGATTAAACGTGCACGCGATCTGGATCCGCTCTCCATCAGCATCAATTCCAGCTTTGGCTGGCGGCTCTACTTGGCTCGGCAATATGACCGTTCCATCGCACAACTTCGCGATACTCTCGAAATGGATCCGTCATATGAATGGGCGCACTTGATTCTTGGCCAGGCTTACGAACAAAAAGGTGAATATAATCTGGCACTCGGTGAACTGCGAAAGGCCGTTGAACTTTCTCACAATAGCCCATTGATGGTTTCCGCCCTTGCGCACGCATTCGCCGTCTCCGGGAACCCAGGCGAAGCTCAGAAGTTGTTGGCGCAACTTATAAGCCAAGCGCACAAGCAATACGTCTCACCCTACTATATCGCGATAGTCTACTTGGGATTAGGTAAAAAGGATCTCGCGATTACGTGGCTCGAAAAGGCGTTAGCGGATCGGTCCAACGGCCTGGTGTTTGCCAAAGTCGAACCCGAACTAGACCCGCTGCGCTCCAGTCCTCGCTTTATTGCCATAGAGAACACACTTAATTTTCCAAATTGAGAGCGCATGAGCATTACTCGTCGTGCCGCGATCCTGAAACGCCTCAGCAGATCAGGCCCATCCTGGCGTCAAAAGCTTTGCGAGCTTCTGATGTTTTAACATAACTCCCTGTGGGCTCTGTGAAGAATCTAACCAAGATGCTGGTTGCATGAGACTTAGCAAATTCGCTCGGAGAAATAAGATCGATTAGCTCGACGGTGTAAGACCAAAAAAGCACGGCGCTGCAGAGATTTGGAAACTACAAAGAGTTATGGAAACCGAGAAATCGATCTTAAGCCCTTTAGAATCTGGAGCGGGCGATGCGAATCGAACCCACGTCCGAAGCTTGGGAAGCTCCCGTTCTGCCACTGAACTACGCCCGCTCAGGTTCTCTTAATTCTACCTACGATGAGGGCGGCGGAACAACAGCTTCGTTCACGAAAAGTGAGGATTCAATTCGCGCAGTTGCTCCGGTAAATCGCATCCACTCTCGCGCGCGGTGTTGTTAGAAGACCCAGGCATTGGTCGCTTGACCGCTGGCCGCTGATTTCCATGAACGAGTTTATTGCTATCTGGGCGTCGCCTTGATCTCTCTGAAGTGTTCATTCCTATGTGCGCTTGATGAACACGGTCTTGTCATCGATTCGATCTGCTTCATTAATCTGCTGTAGATAGTCGTCTTGCTTTACCGCATATGACGTTCAGGAAAAAGCAGATGAACTCCTCGGACGTGGAAGAGCTGACGTTGATGGGCCGAGGAGATATTTTCTCCTTTACTGCGTGACCACAAGGATGAGCCCGCAAAAGAGATTTGCAACGCGGTCCTGGAATCGAAAAATATTTGTTCCTACCAGGATGGTCCTCGGGAATCTCCAGCCCGAGTGGAGGAAACTGCGCCATGCGATTCTTGTCGATCGGTCTAAACTTCTGCGATCTTGAACAAAATATTAGCGGTGGTGGTTGGCCGAAATTTACAAAACGGAAATGTCCAGATGGATGTATTTCACCGTAGAGCATGGTCGCGATTTCGCAACGAGCTTTATGCAAGATCTGACGTTTTTAGCTTCCGGCGCGCGCCGTGCCGGATGTGCAGCACTTCAACCTGCTTCTGATTCTCCAAGAGGCAATATATTATGCGATAGGTATGCGGATTATGACCGTAGAGCAGGTGCCTCAGCTTGTCACGCCTGCGGGTCACAGGACATCGGTTCGGCTGCCCTTCCAGACTGAGAATGGCCTCTTTGAGCCCTAGATACCATTTCAGGGCCGAGTCGGAACGATCTGCGTTGATTTCTCCGTACAACTGGGCAAGATCACGCTCAGCGCGGGAAGTGATGCTAACGAGGTAAACGCTGCGGAAAAAGAGGCACGGCTGATTTCGTTTACCTTCGAACGTTGATCGCCGGCGATAAGTAGAGTTCCGAGTGCAGGACAGTCAACCGGCCTACTGGGAACGAATCACCTGGAGAGCGATGGCAGCCCCCATGTCCTTAGTCGTCGCCATTCCTCCAATATCCGGAGTCCGAACCTTTGATTGGGCCAGAACTTCCGCGATGGCGTTCTCGACGGCATCCGCGGCTTCCGAAGTGCCAAGATGACGGAGCATCATCGCGCCCGACCAAATCTGCCCGATGGGGTTGGCGATTCCCTTCCCTGCGATATCCGGCGCCGAGCCGTGCACGGGCTCAAACATGGATGGATATTCTTTTTCTGGATTGAGGTTGGCTGAAGGGGCGATGCCGATCGATCCAACGACGGCGGGGCCCAAGTCGGAGAGAATATCGCCAAAAAGATTGGAGCCTACGACCACGTCAAACCAGTCCGGATGGCGCACGAAATGAGCGGTCAGAATATCGATATGATACTGATCCGTGCGGATGTCGGGATACTCAGCGGCCATGGCATGAAAGCATTCATCCCAAAATGGCATGGTGTGGATGATACCGTTTGATTTTGTCGCAGAGGTGAGATGCTTGTTTCTCTTGCGCGCCAATTCAAACGCGTAGCGCATCACGCGGTTCACTCCGCGGCGCGTGAAGACGGTTTGTTGGATGGCCATCTCTTCGTCGGTTCCTTCATAGAGACGCCCGCCAATATTTGAATATTCCCCTTCGTTGTTTTCTCGGACGACGCAGAAATCAATTTGTCCGGGCTTCCAATTTTTCAGTGGCGTCTCAATCCCCTCAAACAGACGCACGGGTCGCAGATTCACATATTGCCGGAAGGTGCGCCGGATAGGGATCAACAGTCCCCAAAGCGAGACGTGATCTGCAACGCTCGGATGACCCACGGCTCCCAGGAAGATGGCATCGAAGGGCCGCAGTTGCTGCAGGCCATCGGACGGCATCAACTTTCCGGTTTTCATAAAAGTTTCGCAACTCCAATCGAATCCATGCCAGTGGAATTGGATCCCGAAACGCTCCCCTGCTGCTTCAAGCACGCGAACGCCTTCCGGAACGACCTCTTTCCCAATGCCGTCCCCCGCGATGACCGCAATGTTGAAGGTTTTCATTTACGTGGCAAATTATCCTCTTTCGAGCGAAAGAAGCCGCGAAAGCTCGCTGACATCACTCATCGATTCCAATGCCTGTACATAAGTGATGAGTTTCTCGGTCTTGTCCCTGGGCCACTCTGCATATAGCGCGCATCCTCTGAATTTTGCTGCTGCTTCGTCGAAAGTCATAGGGTTCGCGGGGCTGCCTTTGGCAAAGTCCGCGCGGCCGGTGATGACTCGTCCATCCTTAAGGTGAATTTTCAGGAGAGATGTCATTTTGTCGTAGCCGGCGCTTTCAGCCTCCGGATTAACGTAGAAGTTGATGCGGCCAATCATCTCTTGCACGTCCGCTCTTTGGACGACTTGATCCGAGAACTCACTCAAGCCGGCCTTCCCCCGTAAGAGGAGAATCGCCATGCAAAATTCCATGCTGAACTTGGCTTCCAATCCGGTCTTTGGTCGATGGTGAAGAAGCGTCGTCGTCATCTGGCGATTTGCGCCAACGTCGAGCTTTTCCACTTGCGCCGCTTGCAGTTGGTGGACCTCGATCAGCCGCCCCAGCTCGGTCATTGCGGGATGGGAGAGCGAGCCTGATGGATAAGGTTTCAGCGAGATTCCTGGAGCGGCGAACGTCCACGGTTTTCCGAGACGATCCATAATCGCTTCGGGATCGAACGATCCTCCGAACGCATGGAAAAACCCTCGCTCCGCTTCCAGAATTTCCTCCGCCGCCGTCCACCCAAGTGCGACAAGTTCCGCCGACGCGAGACCGCTCTCGGCGGCGCGGCCGGCCTGAAAAGGTTTGGTCATCGTGCCGAAATTTTCCCGCAGGCCGCCTGACTGACTGGCTACCAGGCCAAGGGTATCTAGGATCTTCGGGATTTCAAATCGAAGCAGCTTCGCGGCCGCCACGGCGGAGCCGAAAGGCCCGCAGGTCCCTGTGGAATGAAATCCGTCCTGGTAGTGGCGGGGCGAAATAGCTTCTGTAATTTTGCATTCCACCTCAACGCCCAGATGATACGCGAGCATTAGTTCCTTGCCGGAAATCGTTCTGCTTTCGGCCAGCGCCAGCAGCGCGGGCAACACCGGCACTGTCGGGTGCACCAGCAGCCCATACACGCGATCCTTGGCGCCGGAGAGTTGGGTGTCGTCGAAATCGTCAGCGTGAATGGATACGCCGTTTACGAAGGCGGCGAAGCGCGGAGAAGTTTTCTTTGAAGAACCGATGATCGTAGCTCTTCCACTGCAGATACCGAGATGCTCAACATATTCCCGGCAAATCGTTCCGGTTCGCGCCCGCGATCCGGCCAGCGCCAGTCCCAAACCGTCAAGGATAGATTTCTTGCCCAACTCGATGACGTGTTGTGGAATATCCTCAAAATTTGTTGAAGCTACAAATTTCCCGACATAGGCTGTCAGACCCGGGGCTTTGGGAAAATCAGTAGAAGAAGATACAGCTGCTGCGCTTCCCGCTGAGTCGACGAGCAAACTTGAGCCAATCACACCGACAGAAGCCTTGCCAAATTCACGCCTTAACACTTTTCACCTTTTGGGCTGAGAATATGTTGCTGACAATCTCACCTTTCACCCAGAAAATTCCGAACGTTACGCTGGACCAGCCCCGTCCTGATGCCAAACTGCAGGCGTTCGAACTCCGCGCGACCGGCCGGCGGATCGCCAGCTATTTGCCTGAGTCAGGTTCCGGCTTCCTCTCTTCTAATCGACGGGGATGCGGGAGTCGTTCTCAGCAGCGTCGCAAGTCCTGCACCGACCACAGTGATCGCGCCTAGGTAAGCAAATCCTGAGAGGAAATGTCCCGTTTTCTTGTTCAGATACCCCACGATGAGAGGCGCAAAGTAAGCTCCGAGGTTGCCGATGGCATTGACGAAACCCATCACTGAGCCGACGATTCTTGACGGCAAGGTTTCGGTCGGTATGGCCCAGAAGGCGCCCATCGGCCCATATGCACCCACGCCGCTGAGCGCAATGAAAGCGAAGGCGATCAAAAGCGAACGAGAAATCGTGGCAACCGCAAGCAGGATGCAGCACCCTCCGAGCAGCATGGCGGCGGCGGCGTGAAAGCGGCGCTCATGCACCCTGTCCGAGTGGCGAGAGATAATCAGAAGAGAAGCAGCGCCAACAATGAAGGGAAGAGTGTAGAGAACTCCGGTCGAAAAACTGCTTAGTTTTCTGAATTTTTCCATCGCGCTCGGAAGCCAAAACAGTAGGCCCATCTGCCCGCTGATGAAACAAAAATAAACGGCAGCCAACAGAAATACCCGAGGACGCAGCAGAGCACGTAGATAGGGCGCTTTTCCTTGCCCCTCCAGTTCGGAATGTTCCCGGCGCAAAGTTTCCACCAGAGGAACTCGCTCACTTTCCGGCAACCAGGACACTTCCGCCGGATGGTCTTGAATAAATTTGAGCCAGATCGCGAGCCACAAGAAAGGTAACGAGCCTTCGGCAACCAACATCACGCGCCACGACCAATGATCCAACATCCATCCTGAGAAAGGCGAGGAGACTATCACCGCAACAGGCAAGCAGAGCAGCCAAAATGCATTGGCGCGCGCGCGTTCGGAACGGGGAAACCAGTGAGAGAGAAGTATTAACGTCGCAGGATGAACACCACTCTCGGCTATTCCGAGCAACAAACGAAGAAACAACAGCTCGTGATAGGTGCGTGCAAGGCCACAACCCACCGCAAAGATCCCCCACGCAACCAGCAATATGCCTATGAATTTCTTGGCGCTCCAGTGCTTCGCCAGATGGCCCCCGGGGATTTGCAGCGCGAGGTAGCCCCAGAAGAAAATACCGGCGACCGTTCCTGCCTGTTGCGGATCCAAATGGAGGTCCCTGCTGATTCGCGGCAAGGCGAGCGAGATGTTCGTGCGATCGATAAACGCGATCGTGTACATGATGAGAGCGACGGGTATGATACGAACCCAGCGCTGAGACGTCACGTTCCGGGTCGTCACGACAGATGCGTCGGACTTCAGTACTTGCTCCGTCATATCGTCTGTCGCCTTCATTGTTAACACTCAATGGTCCGGTGTCACTGCCAGGCTTAGGTAGCATTTAGCTTGATGTGCGAGGCAAAGAACGACGCTTCAACGGGGAGTATATTTGAGAGCAGCACGCAAACCTAGAAATTGTGATGGCCCTGGGCCAGATAAAAGCAAATTAATCTGACGTTAAGCTCGCATCGCGACAGCTAAGGTATGCTCTGGCCCGCAGGCTTTCCAAGGGGAATCTAATTGCATACCCATTCTCGTTGCGGGGCCGCCACGCTACGGGAACTCTAGACCATTGCAATTCGTGTAGAGGCAGATAAATTTCTCAAATGAAACTTCTTGGGTGAGTACCTCGTGCGCGCGTCGGGTGTTCGCTATGGCATCATCAATCGTATGATTCGAACCGGCCGTCACTTTTTACAAATCCCCGGCCCTACAAACATTCCCGATCGAGTCCTACGGGCCATCGGCCGGCCCATCATTGATCATCGTGGTGCCGAATTTGCGAAATTGGCAACGGAGGTCTCGGAAGGTCTGCGCTCGATTTTCCAAACAAGTTCCATCCTGGTGATGTATCCGGCTTCTGGCACCGGGGCTTGGGAGGCGGCGCTGGTCAACACGCTTTCTCCGGGCGACCGCGTTTTGGTGTTCGAGACTGGGCACTTTTCGCAACTCTGGGGGCAACTGGCACAAAAGATGGGCTTTCAGGTGGAATGTGTACCTGGAAGCTGGCGTGCGGGCGCGGCGCCTGCAGAGCTTGAGTCACGATTGAACTCAGACAAGGGCCACGCTATCAAGGCGGTGCTTGTGGTTCACAATGAGACTTCAACGGGGGTAACAAGCGGGATCGCCGAGCTTCGTCGCGTGATCAATCGCGTCGGCCACTCTGCGCTGCTGATAGTGGATGCGATTTCGTCGTTAGGGTCGCTGGAGTATCGCCACGATGAATGGGAAGTTGACGTCACGGTAGCGGCTTCGCAAAAGGGCTTGATGAATCCTCCCGGTCTGAGTTTTAACGCCCTTTCGCAAAAGGCCCTGTCGGCGAACAAGACCGCGAAAACGCCTAGGTCCTATTGGGACTGGCAGGGAATGTTGAAGTCTAGTGAGACGGGGTTTTTCCCATATACACCAGCCACGAACCTCATCTATGGTTTGCAAGAAGCATTGCTGATGATGCGCGAAGAAGGTCTGCCGAACATATTTCGCCGGCACGAACGCCATGCCAAATCAGTCCGTGCGGCGGTTTGGGGATGGGGGCTAGAAATTGTCTGTAGCATGCCTCACGAGTACTCGAATACAGTCACGGCTGTCTTCACTCCAGACGGTCATGATGCAGACCAACTACGAGCAACTATCTTCGATCATTTTGACATGTCCCTGGGGGCCGGTTTGGGAAAACTTGCGGGCAAAGTTTTCCGCATCGGACATCTAGGACACTTCAACGATCTCATGCTGATGGGGACGCTTAGCGGGATCGAAATGGGCCTGCGACTGGCGGGTGTGCCCCACAAAAAAGGCGGTCTCATGGCAGCCCTCGATCAGCTCGACACGGCAGGCACGGCGACAGAACTTGAACTTGGGGGAAGGTAGTGCGTAGTTCATACCTGCGTGGAACCGAGGCCACCCACACAATGACGGACACGCTGAATGGCCGCTAATCCTAAGATGGCCCCGATGACTGCAAAAGCGCCCTCCGCCTCCACTATCGTGCTATTTCTGATTTGCCTGATGTATGGGATTACTTACATAGACCGGAACAATGTGAGTACGGTTGCCCCCATCTTCGAACGAGACCTGCATCTGACCAACATGCAAATCGGGTTTGTGTACTCCGCTTTTGCCTATCCATATCTCATCTTCCAAATCATCGGTGGTTGGGTGAGCGACCGGTTCGGAGCGCGGATTGGGCTGACCGTCTGCGGCGTGATCTGGGCGACCGCCACCCTGCTAACAGGTACGGTCAGCAGTCTGGCGGCAATACTTTTTCTTCGTGTTTTGCTTGGGTTCGGAGAAGGGGCGACGTTTCCCACAGCGACACGTGCGATGAGTGATTGGACGCCAAAAGAAAAACGGGCGTTTGCCCAGGGGATCACCCACGCGAGTGCGCGGCTGGGCAATGCCTTGACACCACCTTTAGTGGCTTGGTTGATTGTAGCAGTGACGTGGCGAGGTTCATTCATTTTCCTTGGCATCATCAGCCTAGCTTGGGTCATCGCGTGGGCATTGTATTTTCGGGACGATCCCCGTGAGCACCCCGACATCACGCCCATTGACCTGGAGCGTTTGCCGACTTATGCCGCACGAAAGAGGAGAGAAAAGGAAACTGTGCCATGGCGCATGCTAGCCCGTCGGATGATTCCTGTCACCGTCGTCTATTTCTGCTATGGTTGGACGCTCTGGCTCTATTTAGCTTGGATACCATCGTACTTTCTTCACAGTTACCGGCTCAATCTAAAGAGTTCGGCGCTCTTCTCGGCCGGCGTATTCCTTGCTGGGGTACTGGGTAATATGCTAGGCGGAGTAATGAGCGACTGGATTTTCGACAGGACAGGTGACCGCAAGAAAGCACGCCGGAATCTTGTGGTCGCAGGCTTCGTCTGTTCCGTGGCTTCGATGCTGCCGATTCTTCTGTTGCACAATCTTACGTGGGTGGCCGTTTTTCTGAGCCTCGCGTTCTTCTTTTCGGAGTTTACGATTGGGCCCATGTGGGCTATCCCGATGGACATCGCACCGCGGTTTTCCGGTTCAGCGAGCGGCCTCATGAATACCGGTTCGGCGCTGGCGGCCATAGTCTCGCCTCTGGTTTTCGGATATGTGATCGATAAGACGGGAAATTGGACGCTTCCCTTTCTCGGCAGCATTGGATTGCTGTTGCTTGGCGCAATGCTGGCGTTTTGGATGAAACCGGACCTAGAACTCCCAGGTGCAGGATTGACCGTCACCCTCGCGGCGAACGAAGCAGGACTCTAAAACATTCAGATATGAGCACTTATCTTTTATCTTCTATCCTGCTTCTCGCTGATCCAATCTGAAACGCCGTGGACACGCCCAACCCATTACCGTTGAGTTCGCATGCAAAACCCGTGGACTCGTTCTCTCAAGCGTTGGAACTAGAGAAGGAACTCAAGCGAACGCTGAATGGTGAAGTCCGGTTCGATCGAGGGAGCCGAGCGCTGTATGCCACTGACGGATCGAATTACCGGCAGATTCCTATTGGAATGGTCGTCCCGCATAATGACGCAGATGTGGTTGCAGCGGTAGCGGCATGCAGGAAGTTTGGTGCCCCCGTTCTGGCGCGTGGGGCCGGCACAAGTCTGGCCGGCCAATGCTGCAATGTCGCGGTGGTATTGGATTTCACGAAGTATCTGAACCAGATTCTTGAGCTTGACCCAAACGAGCGATTCGCGAGGGTTCAGCCGGGCGTCGTTCTGGACTCACTACGGAATCACGCAGAAGTGCATCAGTTGACCTTTGCACCTGATCCTTCAACCCATAATCGCTGCACCATCGGCGGGATGATTGGGAACAATTCGTGCGGAACACATTCGCTGCTCGGGGGGAAAACGGTCGACAACGTCGAAGAGCTGCGAATCCTGCTTTACGACGGATCACAGATGACGGTGGGTGCTACGAGCGAGACGGAGCTGGCTCACATCCTTGCTCAGCGTGGCCGCCGCAGCGAGATTTACGGCAAGTTGCGCGGGATCCAGGAGAACTACGCCGGATTGATTCGCGCGCGCTTTCCGCAAATTCCACGACGAGTCTCCGGCTACAACCTGGATGAACTGCTACCAGAAAGAGGATTCAACGTCGCGCGCGCACTCGTCGGAACCGAAGGCACGTGCGCCATCGTGCTCGAAGCTAAGTTGAAATTAATCCACAGTCCGCAGCATCGCGCCCTTGTTGGATTGGGGTATCGCGATGCGTTCTTCGCAGCCGATCATGTTCCAGAAATATTGCAGTTCCGCCCGATCGGACTGGAAGGATTTGAAGGAAGTGTCGTCGACGGCCTCCAGAAGAAGGGAGCACCAAATCTGGATCTCCTTCCCGAGGGCCGCGGATATTTGCTGGTGGAATTTGGCGCTGATGAACCGAGCGAGGCTCATCATCTCGCAGCGCAGCTCATTGACCGCTTGAAACAAGTTAGCGAGCCGCCTAACGCACGGCTGTACTCAAAGAGCGAAGCGCGCGCGGTGTGGCAGATACGCGAGGCTGGGCCGCGCGCGGCCGCCTTCGCCCCAGGTGCACCGGCGGAGTGGGAAGGCTGGGATGACGCCGCAGTGGCTCCCGAAAAGTTGGGAGGCTATCTGAGAGACATCCGCAAGCTAATGAATGAATACGAATACCGCGGCGCATTCTACGGTCATTTTGGACATGGTTGCGTCCACATGCGCGTCAACTTCGATCTCGAAAGTGAAAACGGGATTCGCAAGTATGCGGAATTCATCGATCGTGCGGCGGATTTGGTAGTCGGCTACGGGGGTTCGCTCTCCGGCGAGCATGGTGACGGACAATCAAGGGCGGCATTGCTTCCGAAGATGTTTGGCGCCGAGCTGATAAAGGCCTTTGGCGAATTCAAAGCGGCCTGGGATCCGGACAATAAGCTAAACCCGCACAAGGTTGTTAATGCTTACCTGCCTACGGAGAATTTGCGGTTGGGTGCGGACTATAAACCACGGGAGCCGGAGACTCATTTCAAATTTCCGGCCGACGACGGTTCCTTTGCGAAAGCAACGTTGCGATGCATTGGACTCGGCGCGTGCCGGAAGAGTGATGGCGGAGCGATGTGCCCGAGTTATATGGTGACGTTGGAAGAGGCACACAGCACTCGGGGACGGGCTCACATGCTCTTTGAGATGCTTCAGGGCGAGGTTTTACGTTCGGGTTGGGAAGACGAACACGTAAAGGATGCACTGGAACTTTGTCTTTCGTGCAAGGCCTGCAAATCGGAATGCCCTGCGAACGTAGATATTGCGACCTACAAAGCGGAATTTCTGTCGCACTATTACGAAAAGAAGCGGCGGCCGTTAAACGCGTATGCGTTTGGCCTGGTGGAGCGGTGGGCAAAAATCGGTTCGCTCATCCCCGGAATCGCAAACTTTTTCAGCCAGTCACCGGGATCCCGTCACTTGTTGCAAACAATTCTGGGTTTAGCCCCGCAGCGGCAACTGCCCCGTTTGGCGACCACCAGCTTCAAGCAATGGGTACGACGGAATCGCCCTTCCATTTTCGGCGAGGACAGAAGTTTCGAATCTACGCCGTCCAACACAAGGCAAGTCGTTCTGTGGGTGGATACGTTCAACAACTACTTTCATCCGGAAGTTTGCCGGGCCGCGCTAGAAGTGCTGGAGAATGCGGGATTCACAGTGCTTTGTTCGCGGCGCGCCTTGTGCTGCGGGCGACCCCTTTATGACTTCGGAATGCTTGAGAATGCCAAAGGAAACTTAAGCAAGATCATGGCTGCGCTCGGACCCGAGATTGACGCAGGCATGCCGATTATCGTCTTGGAGCCGAGTTGTGCATCTGTTTTTCGGGATGAGCTGCACAATCTATTTCCAACCAACGAGCGCGCCGACAGACTCAAAAACCAAACATTTCTTCTCAGTGAATTTCTGCAAACTCACGCACCCAACTATCGTCCTCCCAAGCTCTCCATGAAAGTTCTTCTCCACGGTCACTGCCACCAGAAGGCGCTGATGAAAATGAAACATGAGGAGGAGCTACTGCGAAAGCTGGGGGCAGAGCCGGAAACTCTGGATGCCGGCTGCTGTGGAATGGCGGGGCCATTCGGTTTTCAGCGAGACAAGTTTGACGTGTCACAAGCTGTTGCAGAACGGGTGTTACTGCCGGCGGTGCGCAACGCCGCACAGGACACGTTGATTGTCGCGGACGGCTTCAGCTGCCGCGAGCAGATCCTGCAAGGCACTGGCAAGCCCGCGATGCACTTGGCTGAAGTCTTGAAGATAGCGTTGAATCGCAAAGACCCTTCAGAGGCAGGTTAAGCGAGTTTGATCCGTCTTGGGCGCAGGATTCCTCCACATCTGTGATCGATCCCATTCGTTTCTTATCGACGGCACTACCGATCACCGAAGCTGATCGAGATTCAGACCGGGTAAGTCCGGTGTTTTTTCAATTCTCACAGCATCCAGGTCGTTTGGATTCAGCCCTAACGCTTTGAGGATGCTGGGAGCAATCTGTGACGTTTGCACCGGAAACTTGATTTCCAGACGCCTGAATTTTGGGTGCGCGACAAGCAATGGAACGTTTCGATCCGTGTTCGCATTGCCGCCATGCTCTGCGATGAATGTGCTACCATCCGCCGCGAAAATCCGCCCTGGGGTCGGCTGAATAATGATATCCGGCACACGTGGGTCTTTCTTCGGGTCATTGAACAGGAGTTTCAATGATTCGCCCGAATAAATTTCCTGAAGGCCTGCCTCCTCCTGAACCTTGCTCAATGCCTGGACTACCTCAGCCGTCCGTTCCTGATCTGAGAGCCAAAGCAAAGCAACACTTCCGTCTTGCTCCAGACCAGCCAGCAATCCTTCGTGAACGGACTTGACAGTCCTGGGAATGATTTCCAGGTTTGCGTGTTTCAACTTTGCCGGGTCAATCGGAGAATCAGCATGCTTGGCAGTGATGATGACGAGTGTTGAGTCAAGCAAATTTCGCGCTCTAAGCCGGGCCATGATGTTTCCAATGGATTGATCCGTGTGGACCAATGCGTCTTCTAGAGAGGGGCTTGGACGACCGCTCCCGTCCAGGTAACCTCCACCGGAGGTTTTTTGCGCAACGCTGATCGCCTGGAAATTCATTCCAAAAATTGCAGGCACTCCGACTTCCCGCATTCCGGTGTGGTCCTTCCCGTCGATCTCGTTAAGGATCGCCGCCACCTTGAGATCGTCGTACGATTCAACGTTTCTAATGCCCCGAAACGAGCGAACTTCGGGCGTATATAGGTCGTCCACCCCGATGCCGGAAGGACCATTCACGAAGTCGTACGCCGGATGCTTGTCGGACCATGCCGTACGACCGCCGCTTCGCATTATGACTTCGAAGATCGTGTTGACACGGATGAAGTTGTGAGGAAAAACAGGTGCGCAGCCTTTCTTCGGATCTCTCGGCAGTTTATCGGGATCAATGCCTCCGCCGCCATCCACCGCATCGCGATTCTTGTCGATCGAGGAATCGAAGATCACCGCCGTTCCGATCTTGGAGCAATCGGAGGCCGGCGGCGACAAGCTGCGGTCATAGGAGTTCTCGAAAATCACTCCAGTTACATTGGGCGATCCCCCTGCCACCATGGAAAGCAGGCCAGGCCATGAATTGGACGGAAAAGACGTCGAAGCATTGCAGTAAGTGACGGCGTGCAGGCTCAATTTCGCAAGCGCCGAATCGGGCTTCTCTTTGACCAGATTGGCGAGATCGAGGCTGTGCATTCCGTCGATACTAAGGAGCAGGACATGTTGCACAGGATTTCGCCGAGGCACCGAGCCATTCCGGCCATGAAGTTGTGCCGCTGTTGTGATCGGCGCCAACAGTGAGATCACGCACGCTAGAATTGCGCTAACGTGGAGCGCCCGCTGGAATTGAATGCCCCTACTCTCTGTTCTCAACTGTTTGCTCCTCGATGCGGTAATACTCTTCCAACCCAATGGTGTCTTCCAATTCCTTGCGAACTTGGGTAAAGACATTCTGGTCCATTCCCGTGCAGCCTGTTTCTTTGAGCCGTAAAAACAAGTCCTTCACGCTCTTGAACATTGTAGTGATCGCACTGATCGCGTCGTTCACCATCTTGTAGCCCATCGCTTCCAGATCCCCAATCGGAAAGATGGGCCGCCCAAGCCGGTTTCCTTCACTGTTAACGAAAATCAAGGGCGCGCTCACTGCGACCGGTGCTTTGCGTGCCTCTTCCACCGTGTTCGGAAAGAGCATGACCATATCAGCCCCGGCTTTGGCGTAGAGGTTTGCTCTGCGCACAGCTTCACCAAAACCATCGGTGCGCAGGGCATCCGTGCGCGCGGCGATAATGAACTCCGGATCGCGCCGAGCGCGTAATGCGTAGTGAATTTTTGTGCACATTTCGTCGCCTGAAATCAGGTGTTCAACTCCTTTATGGTAGTGGGCACGTTTTGGATAGACTTGGTCCTCAATGTGAACTGCCGCAGCACCGGCGCGTTCCAATTCCCGTACGGTTCGAATTACGTGAAGGGGGTCCCCATAACCGGCGCCTCCATCCACCATTACCGGAATTGAGACAGCGGCAGTGATTCGCCGCGTTGCCATTGCGACCTCTTCCAGACTGAGAAGAGGTTCCGGAACGCAGGAACTGGCACCCAGTGCATATCCTCCGATGTCCAGGCAGCGGAATCCTACACTCTCCGCAATCCTCGCGCTCAGTGGGTCGTAAGCGATAGGCGCGTGGATAACTCCCGGGGCTCGTAGCATCTCTCGGAACACTGTCGTCATACGTTTCAATAGAGGCTCCTTGGAAAATATTTCGGATCGCCTTGCGCGAGGTCATCGCGCCTTTCGCCCTCGGCAACTAATTTACGAAGGCGTGTTGACGCCAGGAACCCGTCGCACATCCGGGTCGCTCGCAGAACTTGCAATGGATGTAATACGAGAATCGCTGCCCGCCTCGAGACTGTCCGTGGCATTCACGAACACCCAGATCACGCCCCCGCAGAAGCTCACCACTGCCGCAAAGTCTAGTGCCGCGGTCCAGCCGAATTTGGTCGCAATATATGCCGTCGAAATCGGGGCGATCCCTCCCGCAAGATTTGCGCAAGTGTTCATCAAACCTGAGAGCGAGCCCGCGTGCTCAGGAGTCAAATCAATGCAAGTGGCCCACCAGCTTGGTGCGGCAAAATGACTGCAGCCCGCCGCCCCCGCCAGGAGAAGAATTGCGGAAGTGTTATTTACCGCATGACTGCCCGCCCATAACAGTAAGGCAGAGCAGGTCATGCCAAACCACACCGTGCTTTGCCTTCCGCGGTGGCGGCCCAAGTGAGTCACGGCTTTGTCGGAGAGCCATCCGCCGAGCGGCGCCATCAGCATCATGGCAATGAACGGAGTGGAGCCCCACAGTCCGCCTTTTGTAAGTGTAAGCCCACGCACGCGAGTCAAGTAAATGAAGAACCAGGTGTAGTAAATATAAGGCGTATAGCCATGACAAAAATAGCTGGCAATCAATGCCCAAACAGAGCCGCTCGCGAAAATCCTTCGCCAAGGAGTGCCGCTCAAACGAAATGAATGAGTCCCATGGCCACGCTCGGAGAAGCCCAGGACCTTGAGTTCCTCCGCGTTGACGGAAGGATGTTCCTGCGGCCGGTTGGTCGAGTAGAGAAACCAGATGATCGCAAAAAAGATCGCAAGAATGCCGGAGAGCAGAAAGGACGAACGCCAGCCCCAACGTTGCATAGTTGCAGCGAACACGATGGGAGCAAGCACTCCGCCCGCACCCACCCCGCCAAGCAAGAGGCTGCTGCCGATACCTCGTTGCCCCGCCGCCATCCAATTGGCGACGATTTTGTTCGCATTGGGGTAACTCGCGGCCTCGCCCGCTCCCGTCAAGAACCGAACCGCCACAAAGGTCCACGCCAGTCGCCAGAAGGAAACTTTGCCAACTGCCAGCGGAACCAAAGTCATCAGAATCGTCAGCGTGGACCACCACAAAATCGCTAGAGTGAGCGTTCGATGGGGACCATAACGATCGCCCGCCCATCCACTGGGTATCTGAAAGAGCGCATACCCGAATGCGAACGCTCCGAGGATCCACCCCATTACTTCATTCGGGAAATGGAACTCTTCCTGAAGGAACTTTCCCGCGATGGCAAGATTCAGCCGGCCAAAGGCAGTGACCAACATGAGGAGGAAGAGAATCGCGAGGATGTACCATCGAACGCGCGTTGGACGCTGATCCGTCAATTGATTCCACTTTCGAAACTGGATCGCATTTGCCGGCTGAGAATCGAAGGAAGAACCGCGACCGAAATTGAAAACTCGGCGTGCGACTCGGCGGATGCTACGTCACTCTGCAAAGTGAGTCAACGAATGTTCCAGCGGGCAAATCAAAATGCGGCTCACTTAATCGTTCCAATGCGCCTGTTTTCAGGCAGAATCAGGTCAACAATCACATTCGAGTTAAAGAAAAATTAATCTTGTTTTAAGTCTGAACCGCAATGAATCAATTATGCTTTCTCGTGCTGCCCTCCTGCGGAGTTTGAGCCGTCCTGTAAAGGCCTCTGTCTTGCGGCACGGATTTGGAGAGGGAAATTTTGGCCCGCACAAGGGTGCTTCGAAGTAACTTGTCACCCCCGCGCGAATTGAGCGTCGTCTGGCACCGCGAGTGGCGAGATAGACAGCCGCACGGACGCGGGCGGAGCAGAACCGAACTCCGGCTAACAATTCAGTTTCAAGTAAAATGCCATACATTCGAGGGAGAAAAAATGAAGAAACGGTCTTTAGTCATGCTCGCGACTCTTATGGTATTCGCTACTCAAGCCCGGTGCCAGATGACTGCGCCAATCAAACTGGTCCAGATATATGACCTGCCGGCGGAAGTTAAAGGGAACTTCGACCATTTCGGAATTGACCTCAAGGGCGGGCGGCTGTTTGCGACTCCCGAGGGCTACCATGCTGTGGTTGTGTTTGACCTGAAGACAGGCAAATTGCTTCATAAGATAGACGGCATTGGCAAGCCACACGCCGTCCTCTATAGAGAGGACCTGAATCGCATTTACGTTACCGACGGCGACGCCGGAGACTTGAAGATCTTCCATGGGACAAATTACAGTCTGGTGTCCACCGTGAAACTCCTGGAGGACGCGGATTCCATTGGATACGATCCGGCGACCAAGTACCTCTATATTGACAATGGAGGTGGGGACGTTCACCAGACCTACTCGATGCTGAGCGTCGTTGATACGACTGCAGGAAAGAAATTGGCCGACCTCAAGATTGACGGCGAAACTCTTGAAGCCATGGCGCTGGAGAATTCCACGCCGAAAATGTATGTAAATAACAGAGCCAAGAACCAAGTGTCTGTGGTGGATCGGGAGAAGCGTGAACTGGTAGCAAATTGGCCTGTGACGCTTTGCAAGAACAACGTGGCCATGGCCCTCGATGAAGCGAACCATCGCTTGTTCGTTGCATGCCGTACGGGGCAGATCGCGGTGCTGGACACTCAAACGGGTAAGGAAGTTACGTCCTTCGCTATCACCAAGGGCGTTGACGACATTACGTACGATGCAGCCAGCAAACGCATCTATGCCGCCTGCGACGGCGCCGTGGACATATTTGAACAGTCTAGCCCCAACAGCTACAAGTTGCTCGGGAACGTCTCCACGGGCCCCATGGGGAGGACAGCGCGTCTCGTGCCCGAACTAAAGCGCTACTTTGTGGCCGTGCCACAACACGGCACCACAAGTGCAAAGGTACTTGTATTCGATGTCCTGTGAAAAGGCGCATAATTCGGAGTCGAACGGGGGTTCAATTCCGAGATAACTCGAATCGGTTCACCGAGCGCCTCGTTGTGCGAGAATACTGAGTGCGCCCATGCGGATCCTCCTAGTCGAAGACGAACGAAAGGTCGCCAGCTTCATTGCACGCGCCTTGCGGGAAAACACCTATGCAGTGGATGTGGCAGAATCGGGTCAGAAGGCGCTCGAATTCGGAGCTGATGTTTCCTACGACGCCATTCTTCTCGATGTACGTTTGCCTGATCTCAGCGGGCTTGAAGTCTGCCGCGAGTTGCGTCAACGCGGGATAGAGTCCCCTGTGCTGATGCTTACCGCCCGAGGCTTAGTCGAGCAGCGGGTTGAAGGCTTGGATGCGGGCGCAGACGACTATCTCACCAAGCCCTTTGTTTTGGCGGAACTCCTGGCGCGGGTTCGAGCACTGGTGCGCCGTGGCTTTCATAGTAGCAACGCAAAGCTTCGCTACGCAGACCTCACACTTGACCGTCACCGCCGCCGCGCCACGCGCGACAAAGAGACAATCCCGCTGACATCCAGAGAGTTTGCCCTCCTCGAGCTGCTCTTGCTTCGGGCACCTGAGCTTATTACCCGTAGTGAGATCGTGGAACACGTTTGGGACTGCCACTTCGACAGCGAAACTAATCTCGTTGAGGTGTATATCAATCGGCTCCGCCAGAAGATTGATCAAGATCGATCCGTCAAGCTCATCCATACCATCCGCGGCGTGGGATACCGCCTGGGGATGCCGGGGTCATGAAAGTCAGAACACTTCGTCTCCGGATGATGCTGCTTTTCTGCACCGTCGTCGGGGTACTCCTAGCTGGGTCATACCTGGCGTTTTGGGGCCTGTTGGCCCATGCGGTCCACAACCAGCTCAATCGCCAGCTGCTTGAGACCGCACGCCCCATCATTTCTGATATGGTCTCCGAACCCGACGCGAAAGACATAAACCGGCTGGACCTTCCGGGGGAGTTTTTCGAGCTCCTGGACCAAAATGGCCACGTTTTCCAGCAGTCCAAGAATCTCGCGGCGCCGATGAAGCTAAATGGGTTGAGCCTTGCCATTTCACGGCCGACTTTTGGGATAGCTGCCCTCGAGAATGGCGAACCGGTGCGTGTGGCGCTCATTCCTTTTCAGCAAGAAAATCAAGCGCGCATTCTTGCCGTGGCCATCCCTACCTTTGGGACTAACCGAGTGCTCGACGACTTTGGAGGAGTGGCCTTGCTGCTTTTTCCTTTGAGCCTTGTGCTGACCGCCGGAATATCAGCGCTGTACGTCGGGAAAAGTCTTGCGCCCATCAAGGAGCTGACCACTCACGCTGCGCTGATGGCCAAACGTGTCACGAATCGACAAGGATTTTGGACACCTCTGCCGGTGTCTTCTCCTCATGATGAGCTTGGGCGATTGGCCGTAACATTTAATCATCTGTTGAAAAGCGTTGATTCCGCCGTTCTCCAGTTACGCCAATTTGTGACGGATGCCTCGCACGAGTTGCGCACTCCACTCGCAGTTCTTCACGGTGAGACAGAGCTGCTGCTCTCCAAACCACGAAGCGCGGAGGAATATCGCCAGACTCTTTGTGTATTCGACGATGAGTTCAAGAAACTAACCCGGATCGTGGAAGGTTTGTTTACTCTCTCGATGGCTGACGCCGGGCAATTACATTTGGTCCGGGAACCGCTATACATCAACGAGGTTCTCGAAGAAGCTTGCGCACTAGCGGGCTCGCGAGCGCGCGCGAAGAATATCTCCATCGAACGAGATTTGAACCAGGAACTGGCCTGTACTGGAGATGAAGCCTTCCTGCACGAACTGTTTTTGATTTTTCTCGACAATGCGATCAAGTATTCCCCCGATGGTACGCGCATAGGTGTGACGTTGGGAATTCGAGACGGCTCGATTCAAGCGCGTTTCCAGGATCAAGGCATCGGGATCTCTCCGGAGCACTTACCGTTCATTTTTGATCGGTTCTACCGGGCCGCGCCCTTGAACAGCGGAGAGGCCCATAGCGGAGGGCTCGGACTGGCCATTGCTCAAGCCATCGCCCTCGCCCAGGGTGGCACAATTGAGTGTGAGAGTACAGTGGGAGTCGGTTCAACCTTCACTGCGATATTGCCCATTATTCACCTCCAGGAGGTGACTCTCGAAACCGTATCTAAACAGAAATTAATTTTGCGTTAAGGCATCATCCTGGACTCTGCACTAGGCTCAACTCCAATTGGTGGAGGTGGTCCAGTGTCCTCTCGAAACATTTCTACAGGATATTTGTTTTGCAATACGTTCGCTGTCCTCCTAATAATAAGTATTTGTTTTTCAGTTCCGGCTCACGCCCAAGTGGCGGGTGGAGCGCTTTCCGGCACGATCACGGACCCTTCCGACAGATATGTGCCTCAGGCACAGATTTCGATCCGGAATGTGGCGACCGGAATTACTACGACGGTTACGACGAACTCGGACGGCTTCTACATAGCAGCGAACTTGCTGCCCGGAGAGTACCAGGTCACAATTTCCGCAAAGGGATTTGACACCGAGGTTAAGTCAGGAATTAGGATCACTGTGGGGTCGCAGCAAGTCTTTGACCTCGCTCTGCGCATCGGGACGATCTCTCATAAGGTAGAAGTCTCCACCGATGCCCCTGCCGTACAAACCACCAGCTCAGAAATCAGTGCGACGGTCAACGCCACTACCGTCCGTGAGCTGCCTCTCAATGGCCGCAGTTGGACAGACTTGGCAGCCCTCCAGCCCGGTGTGGATACGATTCAGACTCAGCCAACCTTCGCGGTGGGTGCAGATCGCGGCAATCGCGGTTTCGGGCAGCAGCTAACCATCTCCGGCGCGCGACCGCAGCAGAACAATTATCGTCGCGATGGCACGAGTATCAACGACTACGCGAATGGCGCACCGGGCAGCGTGCTAGGCGGAAACTTAGGCGTGGATGCCATCCAGGAGTTTTCAGTCCTCACGAGCAACTATTCCGCAGAGTACGGCAAAACTTCGGGGGGCGTCGTCAACGCCGTTACCCGCTCTGGAACTAATGCACTTCACGGGAGCGTCTATGAATTTCTCCGAAACAGTGCACTAGACGCTAGGAATTTCTTCGATGGACCCAAAATCCCGTCCTTTAAACGAAACCAATTTGGCGGTGCGATCGGCGGCCCTATCATCAAGAACCGCACTTTTTTCTTCGCGGACTATGAAGGCATTCGACAGTCGAAGGGCATCACCGCTCTGACCACCGTGCCTTCCCTCAATGCTCGCAACGGAATCCTCGACAACGGAGATCCTCCGCTGGCTTCGTGCCCCCCCGGAGCAACACTAATTGTGCCTGGGCAGTCGAACGTCTGTGTAGATGATCAGGCCAGACTTTACCTTGCCTTTTACCACCTGCCCAACGGAGGCCCTACGGCGAACGCAGACATCGCAAAATACAGTTTCGCCGGTCAGCAGATCATCCACGAGAACTTCTTCACGACCCGGCTTGATCACAAATTTTCCGAAAAGGACAGTGCGTCCGGCACCTACCTGTACGACAAGACTCCTTTCACATCCCCGGATGGCGTAAATAACGTTTTGCTTGGCAGCAAAAGCTCGAGGCAGATTGTTGCCCTGGAGGAGACTCACCTCTTCAAGCCCAGCTTCGCCAATACGGTGCGCATGGGCTACAACTATGAAGTGGTGGACAACAACGAGGGCTTGAAGGCTCTTGTCCCGGAGGCGGCCGACCCATCTCTGGGTACATTTTCCGGCCGAACTGCGCCGCAGGTATTTATTACTGGAATCACTCCCTTCTTGGGTGGCGTGGGCGGAGAGTCCGCTTACTTCTACCATTGGAATTCCTTCCAAGCTTATGACGACGCTTTCGTCAACAAAGGCACGCACACGATCAAATTTGGCGGCACCGTCGAGCGGATGTTGCTCAATATCAGGGCTCTTTCCGATCCCAATGGAATCTTCAAGTTTAGCGGCTTGCAGAATTTCTACGGGAATAATCCGAGCAAATTCCAGGGGGGAATCGCCAGCACGCTTTCACCGCGCAATCTTCGTCAGACCCTCTTCGGTCTATATCTGCAGGATGACTGGCGCTGGAAGTCCAACCTCACACTGAACCTGGGCCTGCGTTACGAGAGGACTAGTGTGCCAACCGAGACCGACGGAAAGCTCGCGGTGCTGAAAAACCTGGGAGACGCTACACCGCACCTCGGCGATCCGTTTTTTGACAATCCTACAACCAAGAATTTCGAGCCACGCTTGGGTTTTGCATGGGACCCGTTGCGCAACGGCAGGATGGCCGTCCGCGGCGGTGTAGGACTCTTCGATGTGCTGCCGCTGCCGTATCAGTTCACACTTTTGACGACTTTGGCAGCGCCCTTTTTCCAGTACACGTCTATAAATAATCCGGGGACAGGAACATTTTTCAACGCTCTTCCACCCCTTCCGGCGAACAAATTGCGTGCCACCTATATCGATCCCCATCCCAAACGCAACTATGTGACGCAATGGAACTTAAACATTCAGTATCAGCTAATGACGAACCTCACGGCAATGGTTGCCTACGTGGGCTCGCGCGGTGTGCATCAACCCTATCGCTTGGATGACGCCAGCTTGGTTATCCCCACGCTCACTTCGGCTGGGTATCTCTGGCCGCAAGTAGATGCGGACGGAAATCTCATCTCGGGACCCAATGCGGGGAATCCGCCCTCACGCAACAACGAGAACTTTGGCTCCGTTCGCGGGATGTTTTATGAAGGACGCTCCTACTATAATGCGCTCGAAACACAGTTGGCCAAGCGCATAAGCCATGGCTTTCAGATGCAAGGCACCTTCACCTGGGGCAAAAGCGTTGATACTAGCTCGGCGACAGTGGCGGGTGACGCGTTTGGAAATTCAATTTCGAGCCTACAGTTTGCCTTTGATCCGAAGTTGAGCCGCGCTCTCTCCGATTTCAGCATCGGGCGCACGCTGGTCCTAAATGGCACCTGGGAGGTTCCGTCGCCTAAATCTTTGAGCGGCCCTGTGCACTGGTTGAGCGATGGCTGGCAACTTGGGGTAATCTTTACAGCCAGCGATGGAGTGCCGTTCACGCCCACGTGGGGTACTGGTGACGATCCTACCGGAACGCTCAGTTCTGACGACTGGGCTTTCCCGAACCGGCTTGGCGGCCCTGGATGCAAAACCCTGACAAATCCCGGCAACCCCAACAATTACATCAAGACGCAGTGCTTCGCCGTTCCTACCGCACCAGATATGGCTTTCTGGACAGCGAATTGCGACCCCGAACCTCCCACTTTCGGAGGCCCACTTCCTCCAGGAGATCTAAGATGTTTCAACCTCCGCGGCAACGCCGGTCGCAACATCTTGATCGGCCCGGGCATCACATCCTTGGACTTCTCTGTGTTCAAGAATAACCGCATCAAGAGAATTTCCGAAAATTTCAACCTGCAGTTCCGCGCGGAGATCTTTAACATTATCAATCATGCCAACTTTGCTCCACCAACGACTCCCGACAACACCGACATTTTTGATTCCTCGGGAGCAGATACTGGGGTGGCGGGTTTGCTGTCCAGAACGACCACGACGGCGCGAGAAATTCAATTCGCTATCAAGATCATTTTTTAACTTTTAGTTCGCGCATTCCGGGCCGGCGTCGGGAATGTAATACAATCGAACAATTGTGTGACTGCCTGAACCCAATCTCTTCAGGCTAAATCCACGGGCAGCCGGACGAGTGGGCCGTGAAACTGCCCTCCGTATACATCCGTGTCCAACAAGTCCCCAGAGAAGACCGGACGGGGAATTGATATTTTCACTGCCAGGAGCCGTTCCATTACGAAGAACCGCACCTGATCCACCTGTGTCTTGTAAAGATGCGCGATGAGCTCGCGGGTGAGCTTGCCACCTTTCATCACGTGGTGAAAGCAATCGGCGTCTTTGAACATAATGTCGAAGGTCAGCTCGAATGGGCCTGCATTCTTGCTTCGAATGAGCTTCGTAAATTCCCAGAGTTCGCGCATTCATCCCCTCAGCTTTAGAGATTCTCAATTCTCATCCGAAAAGGTCCGCACGGATCTTTCAGCTGCCACAGATGATTTGCGCAGAAGCGGTAAACGGGTCCAACATCAATCCCCGGCGGCGAAAATGGAAAAGCAAAATTGCTGATCAATCCCTCGTATTCCGGAATCGGATGATGCAGCCCCGTATGCCACACAAGGGGCAGGATATCAGCGACCATCGATTGTGAGGGTGCGACCACATCGATGATCAGTCCAACCTCATGACCCTCGACTTGCGAAATAGGTTCAAGCGGACCCAGCGAGCCATCCCACCCGTACACTCGAAAATTCAGCGTGTAAGCATCACTGCTTATTTTCAAGCTTTCTTCGATCTTTCGGCTTACGACCGCTCGCAGGCTGCTCAAGAATTTGTCAATCTGGCGCAAGAGCAAGGGATCTCGTATGCCGTCTTC
>Ga0207646_10000728_pt1 | contig 42681 bp, 43 predicted proteins | sample KBSK5502metaG_FD_184343 | JGI IMG/M metagenome (GOLD analysis project Ga0207646, IMG submission 184343) | Corn, switchgrass and miscanthus rhizosphere microbial communities from Kellogg Biological Station, Michigan, USA - KBS K5-50-2 metaG... | ecosystem: Host-associated > Plants > Roots >... | reverse complement strand
TTTACGAGTCGATCGCCCGCCTCTTCAGCCGCGGACAGCAGTTGGACGGCTTGGGCCGGGGTGAGCGGTTCAACTGGTTCGCGCGTAATCCTGGGCGGTTTCGCGGCTTTCGCCACGTTCCGCGCGACCAGACCCCAGTCCAGAGCGGTGGCTAAGGCGTGCCGGAGAACCGCGTGCGCGTACTGAATGGTTCGGGCCGAAAGCGGCGGCAAGATCGCATTTGCGTCGTGCGGCGAGAGCCTGGGTTGCTGCCGTTTCGCGTTCATCCACGCTTGCACGTCTTGGGGAGTGAGCTTCGACATTTTGATTCGGCCGAGACCGGGCTTGATATGAACGCGAATCAGATGCTCATACCCGTCGTAGGTGGAAGGGGCGATCGTGTCGCGTACAGCAGGGAGCCAGTCGTCCAAGAACTGAGACACGGTCTGATTACCGACCGAAGGGGGCCGGCCATCATCGATGCTGCTGAGGGCAGCCCGTAATTGGCGCTTTACCTCGTCCCTTGTTCGACCGTAAAAGGTCTTCCGCCGGCGCTTAGGGCGCCCGTCGCTTGATACTCCCCAACCCATGCTGATGGTGGCTGACCAACGACCATCGCTGCGGTGCAGGAAGGTTCCCTCGCCGCGACTCCTACGTGCCATTTGCAGATCAAATTCTACACGATTGGCAGTCAGAATGGCTGTCAGCTATACCGCTACTATAACTTTAGTGGATACTCTTAAGGCGCACTTTATATTCAGAACGTGGTGGGCCCGGATGGACTCGAACCATCGACCAGCCGATTATGAGTCGGCCGCTCTACCCAAACTGAGCTACGGGCCCTGCGGACTCAAGAGTCTAGGCGCGGGATTAAACCGCGGCGGGTTCGGGTAACCCTATGTCAGGCGGGGATTGGGATTGGAGGTGAATGGAACTTGGTTGCTTTGGGTCTATTAATCCTGCGTCTGGGCGTTGGTCTCATCGTCGCCGGCCACGGCGCGCAGAAGCTTTTCGGCTGGTGGGGCGGATCCGGGATGACCGGTTGGACCGGCGCCATGACCCGGATGCGCATCCGTCCTCCGGTGGCCTGGGCCTGGATGTCGGCCCTCGCCGAGTTCCTCGGCGGGCTGGCCGTCGCGCTCGGGTTCCTGAATCCGCTCGGTAGCTTCGGCATCGCCGGCTCGATGCTTGTGGCGATCACCCTCGTCCACTGGCCGAAGGGCTTCTGGACCGCCAAGGGCGGCTACGAGTTCAACCTGCTGATCATCGCCGCCGCCGCCGCGGTTGCGATCGCGGGCCCGGGCGCCTACTCGCTCGACAGCGCCCTGGGCATCCATCTCCCCGAGCCCTGGCCGCTCATCATCGGCACGCTGGCGACGCTCGCCGGGGTGGGCGTCGCGCTCGGCACCCGAGCGCCGGCCGAGGCGACAAAGCCGCAGGCCGCCTAGCCGGAAGTTCAAAAAGGCCCCTCTCGCTCAGGCGCCGCTCGGTAGCTGTCCTCCGTGGAAGGCGGCGTAGACCCAGACGCCCACCACGAAGCTGGGGAGGACCAGGCTGCAGAAGGCGCCCAGGACGCTGAGCACGAGTCCCGCGATCGCGAGCCAACCGCCTTTCAGCGTGCCCTGGCTGGCCGCGATCCGGCGCCGAGCCGTCCAGCCGAGAACGATGCCCATGATCGCCGTCGCCAGCATGGGCGGAAAAACAAGGCCGCTGAGTGACACGAAGCCCAGCGCCAGAGACACCACGGCTGCGCTGTCGGTCCGAGCCTCGAATGCGGGCTGTTGGGAAATCGGGCTGATCACGGCGCCAAGTGTGGGCGAATGCCCAGCCGGGTGTCAGTCTCAGACCCGTCTCGAATTGCGTATCAATTCCGCATCAATTCGCCGGGTGCACAATGCGCAGCGATGAGCGCCCCCGGTCCGCCCAGGACCCCCGCCGCGGTCTGGGTCCTGGTCCTCGCGACCATCGTGCTGCCCGCCGCCGGAGTCGGCTACCTGGTGACCACCTTCCTGTTCGCCTTCTCGGGCGGCCAGTTCAGGATGGTCCAGGTTGTGGGCATCGGCGCGGTGGCAGTTATCACCGTGAACGTCGTGGTTGCGGGTCTGGCATGGCGGCTCCGATCACCGGTAGCCGCGATCAAGTGGACGGCGGCGGCGGTCGGGGCAAGCTGGGCAGTGGCCTTGATCGCCGAATGGCTCCTTTCGTTCAGCCTTGGCGCGTCCTGACACCAGAACTAGGACAGGTCGAGTGCCGGCTCACGACCTATTCCGGGGAGATGAGCTCCACCTCATTCCCGTCCGGGTCGTCGACGTAGAAGGTACGGACGCCCTTCAGCACCGGGTGCACCCCATGCCGCACCTCGATGCCGGACTCGAGGAAGCGGTTTTCCAGCTCCCCGTACGACTTGCGGTCGACACGAAAGGCGAGGTGGTGCAGCACCCGCTTCTCCTTCTCCTTGTGCGTCGGAAAGAAGTCGTCCGAGTGCGGGTGCGGGATGAGCACGATCATCTCGGGTATCCCGCCCGGCTCGGCCACGCGCAGGAACTTGTTCGGCATCTCCGGTGGCGAGATGACCTCGAGTCCGAACTGGTCGCGGTAGAACTCGAGCGCCGACTCCATATCCGCGACCCAGAGCACGATCTCCGCAAGCCCCTCCACGCGACTCATGCAGCGATCGCCGAAACCATGGCCGCCAGGTTGGCATCCCGCGCGCGCGGCGGCACCGAGCACCCCGGCGCCAGGAGCAGACCCAGCCCGCCCGTCTCCCCCACCGCCTTCCGCGCCTCCGCCTCGACGTTGGGCGGCGGCCCGTAGAGCAGCGTCGCCCGCTGGCCGAGTCCGCCCATCACGGCCTTGCCGCTGATCTTCCGGCCTTCGGCGAGCGTCGGGTTGCCCTGGTTGTGGATCGACCAGCTCACCACCTGCGCGGGCAGGTCGCGCGACAGCCCGAAGTGCAGGTTCGAGCCGCACAGGTGGACGACGTTGAACCACGCCTCCTTGGGCAGGCGCTCCAGGACGCTGAGGTCGTAGGGCAGGACGAGCTCGCGATAAACCGGCTCGGGCAGCGCGTCCTTGCTGGCGTAGCCGGATATGGCATAGAAGACGCCGGCCGCGCCCGCGTCGACCGATCGCTGGCTGAAGTCCACGAGAGCGTCGGCGATGCGGTCCAGCGCGGGCCGGACCTGCTCCGGATTCTTGCGCAGCTCCCGCAGCACTCGCGACTTCGACTTGCCGACCAGGTAGCCCGCCACAGTCAGCGGGCTGAAAACGGTCTGAATCACCGGCACGTCCGGGCCGAGCTCGCGGGCGACGATGCCGATCGACTCGACCTGGTCGTCGAGCGCCTTCGGGTTCACGACCGCGACCTTGCTCCAGGACTCGACGTCGGGCACGCCCTCTTTAACCAGGATCGGGCCCTTGAGCCGGTGGCCGCTGGGCCTGTACTCCGACCCGAACGCCTCGGCGAACGAGCTTGCGCGCGGCTGGAACTTGACGAAGTCCCACCCGAACCGGCGTGCGCGTTCGACCGTGGCCGCGGCCAGGTCGGTCGGCGACCACTCCTCCTTGTAGGTATGGCCCCACGCCCCCACTGGCGGCCTGTCCCCCACGCGCAGCGACAGCGCGGCCTCCACCCTCTCCCGGCCCGTCATCCACACCGAGTTTAAGCTGACTTCGATGGACTCCATCGAGGCCGCCGCCGCGCGCCTGCGCGCCGCCGCCGAGGCCAGGCCGCTCAAGCTGCCCGTCAATCGGCGCGTCGACGAGTCGCACCACGTCGTCACCGACGACGGCCTGTCGGTCTGGTACACGATCCAGGTGTCCCCGCACAGCCGCATCCAGGAGGTCATCTTCGAGCGCGCCGACCGCATGCCGTCCGACGAGGAGTGCCAGCGGTGGCTCTCAGTTCTGGTGGTCGGGGCCGAGGCCATCGAATCTCCGGGAATGCCCGGCTCGACCACGCGCCGCTTCGAGGCCTTCGAGCGCGACCCTCAGCGCGAGGCGCCGCTGGCGTGACCGCGCTGGCCGCCTCCGTCGTCGAAGAGCTGCGCCGGATCGCCGGCCGCGATAGCGTGATCGCCAACGCCGACGACCTGCGCATCTTCGAGCGCGACGCATCCATCGAGGGCGCGATGCCTGACGCCGTCGTGCTGCCGGCCACGACCCTGGAGGTCGCAGCGGTGATGAAGGTGGCCGCGAAGCATGGCGTGCCGATCGTCCCACGCGGCGCGGGCACCGGGCTTTCCGGAGGCGCGGTCACCATCCGCGGGGGCATCGCCCTGCAGATGACGCGAATGCGCCACATCCTCGACATCGACCCGGTCGCGCAGACCGCCCTGGTCGAGCCCGGCGTCGTCAACCAGGAGCTCTCGCTGCAGGCCGCCGCCCATCACCTTTTCTACGCGCCCGACCCGTCGAGCCAGAAGGCTTGCACCATCGGCGGCAACGCGGCGGAAAACTCGGGCGGTCCGCACTGCCTCTACTACGGCGTGACCACCAACCACGTGCTCGGCATGGAGGTCGTCCTCGCCGACGGCAGTGTGCACTGGGTGAGCGGCGACGCGCCCGATCACGTCGGGCTTGACCTGTGCGGGATGCTCGTCGGGTCCGAGGGCACCCTCTGCGCGATCACGAAGATCAAAGTGCGCCTGCTGCGCATACCGCCCTCGATTGCAACGCTGATGGCGGCCTTCCCGAGCATCGAGACCGCCAGCCACGCGGTGTCGGCGGTGATCGGGCGGGGCATCGTCCCCGCGGCGCTCGAGATGATGGACCAGATGACGGTCGGGGCCGTCGAGGCGCACTACCGCGCGGGCTATCCGACCGACGCGGGCGCCGTGCTGCTGGTCGAGGTCGACGGCATCCCCGAATCGACGCGCGAGCTGATGTCAGCCATCCGCGCCGTGCTGGGCGAGAACCACGGCTACGCCATGCGCGAAGCGCAGACGCAGGCAGAACGCGACCTGCTGTGGGCCGGACGCAAGGGCGCGATCGGGGCCCTCGGCCGCATCAAGCCCAACTACTACCTGCACGACGGGGTGGTGCCGCGCTCGCGGCTGCCCCAGGTGCTGTCGGCGGTCGGCGAGATCGGCGAGCACTACAAGCTCCCGGTGGCGAACGTCTTCCACGCGGGCGACGGCAACCTCCACCCCAACATCCTGTTCGACCTCCGGGACAAAGACGTCCTGCCCCAGGTGGAGGGCGCCGGCGAGGAGATGCTCCGCGCGGTGATCGAGCTCGGCGGGGCGCTCTCGGGCGAGCACGGGATCGGCCTGGAGAAGAGCCAGTTCATGCCCTGGATCTTCGACGCCGACGATCTGCAGGCCATGCAGCGCGTGAAGGTGGCGCTCGACCCGGCCGGCCTGCTCAACCCGGGCAAGATCTTCCCCGACCCAGAGCGAGCCAAGGTTCACCTGGCCGGTCGCACGGGATTTGCCGTGGAGGCGAAGTGGTGGTGAGGACGCTCGCCATTGAGAAACCCGCGACCGAGCAAGAGGTCGCTCACGTGCTGCGCGAGTCGTCCGAGGCCGGCAAGGCGGTCGTGCCCGTCGGCGGCGGCCGCGCGAGCGGCATGGGCGGAGTCCTCGAGCGAGGCGACGTCGAGCTGCACACGAGCGCCCTCGACCGCGTCATCGAGCACTCGCCCGCCGACATGGTCGTGAGCGTCGAAGCCGGCATCACGCTCGAGGCGCTGCAGGCCGAGCTCGCGCGCAGCGGCCAGTTCCTTCCCATCGACCCGTTCGGCTCGCCGGGACACACCATCGGCGGCCTGCTCGCGACCGGGTGGAGCGGGCCGCTCCGATTTCGTTTCGGCTCCGCCCGTGACTTCCTCATCGGCATCCGGGTCGCCCTGGCGGACGGCCGGCTCGCGAGCGCGGGCGGGCGCGTGGTCAAGAACGTGAGCGGCTACGACCTGATGAAGCTTCACTACGGCGCGATGGGAACGCTCGGCGTGATCGTCGCCGCGTCGTTCAAGGTGTTTCCCAAGCCGCTGTACGACGTGACCGTCGAATCCGGCGACGGGTGGGCAGGCGTGGAGCGGGCGCTCGCGACGCCGATGGCGCCGGTCGCGGTGGAGCTCTTCTCGACGGGCCGCGTTCTCGCCCGCTTCTTCGGCAGCCCGGACGCGGTGAAGAAGACCGCCGCCGGCCTTGGCTGGGAGACCGCTGACGAATCGGTGTGGCGAGAGCATTCGAAGGCCGCGCCCGAACGTTGGGCGCGCATCGCGACGCCGCCCGCGAGCCTCCGCGCCGTCCTGGAGTCGCTGCCCGCGAAGGCGACCTGGTGGGCGTCGCCCGGCGTCGGCGTCGCGCACTGGAGCTTCGAGGACGCCGGCGAGCTCGCTGCTGTGCGAGGTGCGGCCGAAGCGGTCGGAGGATCGCTGGTCCTGATGGCCGCGCCGGACGAGGTCAAGCGCCAGGCGGGCGCGTGGGGGTCGCCGCCCTCGACGCTCGACGTGATGACGCGGCTCAAGGATGCGTTCGATCCGCACCGCACTCTGAACCCTGGACGGTTTGTCGTTTGAAGGCGTTCGAACGCCTCAGTGACGACGACCTGGCGACGTGCGTCCACTGCGGGCTGTGCCTGGACGCGTGCCCGACGTTTCGAGTCACCGGTCTCGAGACCGAGTCGCCGCGTGGCCGCATCTATCTGATGACGCAGTGGAAGCGGGAGCAGCTCCCATTCAAGGAAGAGCAGGCCCGCCACATCGACCTTTGCCTCGGCTGCCGCACGTGCGAAGCGGTCTGCCCATCCGGCGTTCCTTACGGGCGGATCATCGAGGCGGGACGCTCAGAGGTGGAACGGCTGCGCAAACCGGGTGCGAGGCATCGGCTGGCGAAGGCGGCGCTGCGGCAGCTCGTCGCGCGGCCGGGGCGCCTGCGTGCGTTCGGGTCGATGACTCGCGCGGCGCAGGCCGTGGGCCTGACCTCGGTCGTGTCCTCGGGCCGCCAGCTGCCGAAGCTTCGACCGCGATTCCAGCCGCCTGCGGGCGGTGTGGCCCCAGCCATCGGTCCGCGCCTCCACCGCGTCGCGTTCCTGGTCGGGTGCGTGATGCCGATCCTGTACCCGCAGTCGCACGAGGCCGCGGTCAAGCTGCTGCAGCTCGCGGGCTGCGAGGTGTGGTTCCCGCCCGGCGAGCGCTGCTGCGGTGCGCTGCACGCGCACAACGGCGACCTCCAGGAGGCGGAGCGCCTGCGCGACGCCAACTCGCGCATGTACGCGAAGGGAGCGTTCGACGCGCTGGTGGTCGACTCCGCCGGCTGCGGCTCGCACCTCAAGGACTTCTATCCGGACTTGAAGGGTCGCGTGAAGGATCTGTCGGAATGGCTGGCCGAAATCGGACTACCTGACGCGAGGCGCGAAGTGAAGGTGCGCGTCACTTATCAGGACGCCTGCCATCTCGCGCACGCGCAGCGCATCAAGAAGCAGCCCCGCGACCTGATCCATGCCGTGCCGGGCGTAGAGCTGATCGAGATGCGCCACCCCGATATCTGCTGCGGCGCGGCCGGCCTTTACAGCACGCTCGAGCCGGCGATGTCCAAGCGCATCCTGGCCGAGAAGCTGGACGACCTCACCGCGACCGGCGCCGAGGTCGTCGTCACGGCCAACCCGGGATGCCAGATGCAGCTCGCCGCCGGTCTGCGCTCGCGCGGCTCGCACATCCGCGTCGAGCATCTCAGTGAACTATTGGTTCGCGCTTATTGAGCCAGGTGAAGCTGGGTCCTCACCCGCGCCTTAGTTAGCGCCTACTGAGCCAGGCGGAGCTCGGGGCCGGATTTATTCCGGCCGTCCCCATGGCGCCCACTCCTACAACTCTGCGTGCGTCGCCTAAAACAGGAGGGGGTCCCGCGGGGGAGGACCTGCGTCCTCACCCGCGCTAACTAGGGTAATAACTTACTTGGCTCACCAACGCTCTACCGCTTGGCGTGAGGGACTGACAGGACTTGCTGAGTCAGGTTTTGGAACCGCTCAAAGGGCGTCAGATCGTCCTTGGCAGCTTCCACGAGAGGTAGTGCCGGAATGAACCGGTCGATGGCTTGGACCGACTCATCCGCAAGTTTCGCGGCCTCCGAAAGCCTCATGATCGCCTTGAGCGCCTGATCGTTGATCGTCTTGACCTGAGCGACCTCGGCAGCAGTTGTGGGCACCGGGATCAGCACTCCGCGCCCGTGATCTTCGGTGATCTCGTCAACGACAGCCCCATAAATTCGGGCCGTCAACTGTGCCTGACCGATCGGAGAGTTGAGGAAGGCGTAGATGTAGCCGGGCAAGCATGGGCTGGCGGGATCAGGGACGACGCGCATTATGTGCTCGGAAGCCGCCCACCCGTCCCACCGATCGGCCGCGATGGTTACGCGGCCGATCGTCCCCGAGCGGGTAACCAAGAGCCAGCCACTGTGAATCAACCACGGCCCCAAATCCTTGTGGGCTGTCTTGGAAACGTACTTGAGGTCCGCTGGTTGGAAGTGGACGACGTGGCTTCCCTGAAGGAAGGGGATGCCTTGATCCGGGCCGACATAGATGCGCTTGAACCGTGGCGGGATGAAGATGCGTTGCGTGACCTCTCCCAGCGGCTTGATTGTCAGCCCGGAGCGCTTCAGGGTTTCGATCGCATGAGCTGCCCGCGGGTTGTAGTACGAGGCGTCAAAGCGGGCACCCTCGGACCCCGACACCCATGCCGAGTCAAGCGAGAAGCACTCAAGGCGTCGATCCGTCACGCCTTCACCCATTCTGCGAAGTATCGGGCCACAAGCGGGATTTCGTCGTCTACCACAGGCTCCAACCGCGCGTTCAAAAGCTCAAGGCCCTCCGGAGTCTTGTAGTAGATCGGATTCCCTCGCTTGTCACGCCCGGCGGTCTTCGGGATTGCCATGAACACCCGATATTCGTCCAGCGCTCCCTTCTCGGCAAGCGCCATTTCAGCCCGAGTCAATTTCTCCACGATCAGCACGCTTGGATTTGGTACGCCGCCACTATCTGCGAACGTCTCCTTCGGCAGATCGACGCTTGCGATTAGGCGTGAGCGGCGGTACAACCACCGGCGGATGAACTCAAGGCCGGGATTGTTCAGGATGCTGTCTGGGAGCACGATCGCCATGCGACCCCCCGGCTTCAGGTATTTCCAGCCCGCCTCCACGAACAGTTGCTCAGCGGGCAACGAAGATCGCGGATGGTTTGCATCAAATGTCGAGAGTTCGTAGTTGGCGAGCAGGTGGGGATCGTCCACGATGGTCTTGCCGCCGAAAGGTGGATTCGTTACGAGGACATCGAATTTGCCGTGGGCGATCCGCTCGGCGGCCTGCGAGTTCTCCCATTCACCCGGCGTGAACAGGGAGTCGGCATGGAAGACGTTGGCTGATCCGTCCCCATGCATCACGAGGTTCATTTGGGATGTTCGCACCAAGAACGGGTTGATGTCGATTCCGAATAAGTTTTGGGTGGCAATGTCCTTGATGCGCGCCGCGACCCTTGCGGCAATGTCCTGCTTGCTGCCGCCCTTGATCCCTTCGTGACGCAGGAAGACTTCACGGAGAATGTTGATGACAGCGACCAGGAACCCTCCTGTCCCGCAAGCGATGTCAATGACCTTGAGCGAGCTGAGACGCTGCTCTGGGTAGGTGGCAAACACCATGCGGACCGCCATGTCGCAGACGTTCCGAGGCGTGAAATATTCGCCGCGATCCCCACGCAAGTTCTCGCCAACCAGTTCCTCATAAGCAGAGCCTTTAACGTCGGCGTCGGTCCGTAGGAACGAGAACCGCTGGAACTCGGAAACGATGTAAGCGAGCACCCGCCGGTTCAGTCCGATCACCTCTCGCGCATTGAAGATGTACGGGTACCGCTCCTTCACGGCTTCGAAAAGTGGAGCGATCCGCTCGTCTAGTACCCGTCGCTGGCCTGCTTCGCTTCTACGCTCCTCATTGCGGATGTAAAACCGTAGCGGCCCGCTGCTCTCCGTTTCGTCGTGGACCTTGGCGAAGATCAGCTTCAGCATTTCGTGGAACGCTTCCGCCTTTTGCAACCCCTGGTTCACGTAGATGTAGTTGTGGCAGCGCCGCAGCGTGGCTTTCAGATCGACGGCCGGCACCAGCTCCGAGAAGGTGGGGATGCGCGGCTCCTGTGCCCCACTCGTTGGGATGTCGATGGAGTCTTCAATGCTCCCATCCGGCGTCTTCAGGAAGGCCAGTCTTTCGGAGCCGACCCACAGACCAAACCGACACTGAGAGCAAGCCGCCATATAGCTCTTGAGTTGGTCGACGCCCTCCTGCTTGTCTTTCGGCAGGATGTCGGCTCGCTTGGCCTCTACCACAATCAGGATGTTCTCTTGCTTCTTGGGCGCTCCTGGCTTGAAGACCACGATGTCAGCACCCTTGCGTTTGGTGCCCATCTTCACGCCGAACTCGACCATCAGGTCGGAGCGTGCGTAGCCGTATTCATCGACCAGGCTGCGCGCCCACCTTTGGCGGACGTGCTCCTCGGGCTTGTCGGCCCTAAGTGCCCCTGTGACGAAACACCGAATCTTGCCTGGCGGGACTAACGGAATGATGTTGGGTGCGTCGGTCACGCAGCGCCCGTCACTTCCTTCGAGGTCAGACGCCGCCCTGCGATGTTGGAGGTGGCCCTCGTGAATCGCTCTAGATCAGTGACCTCCCGACTGTTGAAACGGAAAGCCTGCTCGTCCAGATAGCGGAAAAGGTGGAAGGGTTCGACGCTGATGTAGGTTCCCTTGATCGCGCGCTTGAGCAGGCTCCAAAAGTTCTCGAGGCCGTTCGCGTGAACCTGGCCTTCAGCGTAATTCTCAGCGTGGTCGATGACCTGGTGGATGTAGTCCGCGCCGAGATCGGAGTAGGAGTTCAGTGCGTCGGTATGGACCTCGGAACCGGCCACCACATGGTCGCAGACCTCGGAGGCAAGCGCCTTGCGGCGAACGTTGGCAACGACCTTGGCGCGTACCGTGCCGTGCCGATCCGGGCTGTCGCGCTCCAACAGGCCCACGACCGCAGCCTTGCCGATGCCGCCGGTACCCGTGATCTTGACCGCCCGCTTGTCCTTGTGCATGAATCGCGCCTTACCGCCAATGAATCTTATTGCCCTAATTAGCGCCTTTCTGTAGCTGGCTGATCCGCTTGAGCCGCGGCAGAGTCGCGGTGGCGGTGATGTCGACCTCGGCGCGCGCGACCGCGATCGTCACGTTGTCGGGCGCGCCCAGCTCGCGGCACCGCTCGACCACGCGCTTGGCGCCCTTGTCCAGGTCACCGTCCCTCAGCAGCAGGCGGCCCATCTCCTCCACGCTCACGCCCGCGGTGTCGATGCCGTCGCTGCAAAGGACGATGGCGTCGCCTTCTTCGATCTTCATCTTGTCCGTGTAGGACTGGATCGACTCCCACACGCCGATCGCGCGCGTGAGGCGGTGCTTGAGCGGGTGGTCCGCAACCTCCTCCGGCTTGATCACGCCCAGCCGCACCTGCTCGGCCGGCCACGAATGGTCCTGCGAGATGAGCTTGGCGCTCCCATTTCGAAACAGGTATGCCGGGCTGTCGCCGACGTTCACCAATCCGACCTCCCCGCCGCGAATGGCCGCGACCACGAGCGTGCTGCCCATGCCGGCCCACTCGGGGTTCTTGCGCGCCGCCTCGAAGACCGCGGTGTTGGCCTGCTTGCATGCGCGCTTCAGGCGGTTGATGTCCGGGCCCTCGTCTCCATCCTCGGCGAGCACCGCCGCGAACGTCTTGCAGGCGATGGAACTTGCGGTCTGACCGGCGGCGTGGCCGCCCATGCCGTCGCACACGATGAGCAGCGAGTCGAGACCGGCCTTGTTGCGCCACACCACGACCGAGTCCTCATTCTCTTCTCGCTCGAGACCGGGATCGGTCGCCCAGGCGATCCTGAGCCGCATCTAAAGCGAGGCTATGCCTCGACGATTACGAAGCTGACTGCGTTCTGGCCGATGGTGATCCGGTCACCGTGGTTGAGCTCCTTCTCCTGGACGGGTTCGCCGTTGACCAGCGTGCCGTTGGTGCTGCCCAGGTCCACGATCCAGAACTGCTGCCCGCGGCGCTCGACGCGTGCGTGGTGGCCGCTGGTCGCCGGGTCGCGAAGGATCATGTCGTTGTCGGGGGAGCGCCCGACACGAAGCGCCGAATCGCCGGCACGGTGATTGTTGCCGGCATCCGGGCCGGACTCGATGGTCAGCTGCGACTGCGGGCCCGCGCCCTGCATCGCGCGGAGGACGGGCTGCGTCTCGGCTCCGGCCGCTGCGCCCGGCGCCGGAGGCGGCTGCCAGGCGGGGATCACCGTGGTCGACTCGTGAGGCGCGGCGACGATCGTGCGCTCGGCGGGCGACAGGGGTGGAGCCGCCGGCGGTGGCGGCGGCGGGGCGATCGGCGGCGCGGGCGGCGCGGGCGGCGCGGCGGGCGGTGGCGCTGACGCGCCCCATGAGGGCTCGACCGCCGGAGCCGGCGCGGCAGCCGGTGCCGACCAGGGCGGCGACGACGGTCCCGGCGCGGCCGGCGCTTCCGATGGACCCCAGGTGGACGTACCCGGCGCCGGCTCCGCTGACGGGACGTCCCACGACGGTGCCGGCGCCTGGCCGACCTCCGGCCAGGCGGTGGATGGCGCGGCAGGGGTCTCCCATGATGGCGGCGGCGGCGCAGCGGGAGGGGCGGCCGGGACGTCCCAGGACGGCGGCTGTGCAGCCGGCGCAGGGGGCTGGGCCGATGCATCCCAAGCGGCGGGCGCGGGTGCCGGTGGTGCCGCCGGTTGGCTCGGCGGTCCCCATGAGGGAGCAGACGCGGCCGCGGCCGGAGGCGGGGCCGGCGCTGAGGGCGGCGCCCAGGCCGGAGGCGGAGGTGCCGCGGGTGGAGGCGGAGCGGCGGTCGGCGGTCCAGGCGGCGCTCCCCACGAGGGCGCGGGCGCGGCGGGTGGGGCTGCGGCCGCCGGAGGTGCAGGTGCCGCTGGAGGCGCAGGCGGTGCGGCAGGCGCAGCCGGCGCGCCCCACGTCGATGTCGGAGCCGCCGGGGCCGCCGGAGGCGCCGGAGGCGCCGGCGCGGCGGGCGGCTCCCACGATGGAGCCGGCGCCGCTGAGCCCCAGGTCGGCTGGCTTCCCGGCGCCGGCGCTGCTGCAGGCTGTCCCCAGCTTGGGTTGGCAGGCTGCGGCGGAGCTGCGACGACCGTCGCCGCCACCGAGCCGGGACGTGGCGTCGTTACCGGCGGCGCCCATGTCTGAACGGATGGCGCTGGAGGCGCCGCGACGGCGGCACCGGGTCGCGGCGGAGCCGCGGGCCTGACCGCGTTCTTGTTCGACTTCTTGCTCTTGACTCGGGTGCGGCGAACCCTCAAGTAGAGGATTCCCGCGAAAAGCGCGACCACGGCGAGGATTATTTCTGCGTACTCGATCGGCATCCGGTGGAGGGCCTCCCTATTGGCTGATTCGTGGTCCGGCCAGTGCTGCGAAGTATGCCATCCGGTCTCGACCTCAGCCTAGACGTTCAGGCCAATTGCTCAACCGCTCGGCACTGTGCCTTCGATCACGAGCCGCCCTGAACCGACCCCGGCCACGCTGACGTCCGCCTCCAGCGAATGCAAGCCAGGTCCCGGTGGCTCCCCGGTCACGACGAACACGCGCAGGCGCCGCCCGAGCGGAAGGTCGAGCCGGCGGGGCAGCGGGGCCCGGCCTGTGTGGCCCTCGACCTGGATCTCGTGCCGCGTGAGGGTGCGGCCGTCGAGGCGCAGGCCTGTGAGCACCGTCAGGACAGCCGGTCGCGTTCGATTCTCGAGCACCACGCTCAGCCCGTCCTTCTCCGCGCGAAGGCTCTCGAGGTCGGCGAGCCGCTCGCCCAGGTAGTGCGGCAGCTCCGGCCGCAGCCGCGGCGGCGGAGTGTTCGAGGTCACGGTGAACTTCAGCTCCGAACGGTCGATCACCTCTCCGGCGAGGGTGAGGATGGCCTCGAGGCGATACTGGCCTTCGGCCGGAAGCACGAGGCTCACGGTGGTGGCGTGGATCGCGGGCTCGAAGGCGGTCGGCACCTCGCATCTAGCCGAGCCCGAGAAAGACTTGCGCTGGGTCACGTCGCGGATCCGGTCAACGCCTCGCAGCGAGACCGAGCGCTCCCGCGTCACCGTCCACCGGACCGTCCCCGCGCCCGAAATCTCCGGATCGTCGTTGACGACTACGAGCTTGGCCGAGAACGGCGCGTGGGGCCGCTGGATCATGCCCACGGGACGGTCCGGCTCGCCGCTGATCGGTTCGACGAGCACTCGGGTCGCCGCGAAGGCCTGCGCGAGCGCGGCCTGCACCTCGCCCTTCGCGTTCCGAGCGTGGTCGAAAAGGCCGAACCCGATCGCGGGGAACGGATCGATCAGGTGAAACGCGAACGCGCCCCAGCACCGCTCGAACTTGCGCGTGCGCAGGTGCTCGGCGGCGATCCGCAGCAGCGCCGCGTGGTACTCCTGCGACTTCTCGACGTAGGCCTCGAGGCTCGGATAAGCAGATGGCAAGCCGACTCCGCGCTCGGCCCAGTTGACCGGCTCAAAGCCCGCGTATCGCCAGCCCGCGTCGTCGTCGGCCACCGGCCAGCGCCGGCCGATGTCGTCCCACACGGGCGACTCGACCTGGGGCAGTGACTGCGCGCCAAACGCGGTCACCATCACCGGCTCGGTCTCGAGGATGTCGCGCCATGACCCCTCCTCCCAACCAAGCTGGAGATGCGTGTCGACCTCGCCCGACGCCGCGAGCGCAGGACGGGTCGAGTCCAGCGTCTCGAACGACGACTTCAGGTCCTGGTCGATGGAGTGGTTCTGCCGCACCACGTGCACGTCGCCCATGTCCGCGTTCGCGTTGAGCCACGGCGGGTCGTCGTGCGCGACCCACACGGCGACCGATGGATGGTTGCGCAGCAGTTCGACCATCTCCGCCTGAAGCTCGCGGGCCGTCGATTCGAAGAATCGCGAGTCGTCGCCGCGAGCCTGGTACGCGTATGAGCCGAGCAGCGGCATCTCCTGGATCAGCAGCATCCCAGCCGCGTCGGCCTGGCGATAGAAGGATCGCGGCAGCACGTCGGCGACGATCCTCAGCGCGTCGAGGTTGGTCTGGCGTGCGAGGCGCAGGTGCGCGGCGAAGGCCTCCTCGGTCAGCTCGTCGATCCGGTGCGCGGGCGCGTAGCCGGCCCCGCGCAGAAACATCGGGCGGTTGTTGACCGAGAGGCTCCACTGCCGCGGTCCGATCTCCCATTTCAGGTCGCGGAACGCGAACTCCTCCTCGACGCGCACTGACTCAGCTCCCGCGACCTGCACCGTGATCTCGGCCCGGTACATCGCCTGGTCGCCGAATCGCCACGGCTCCCAGCGTCTTGCCCCCGGAAGAGCGAGCCGCATCGAGATCACATGCTCGCCGCCGCCGGCGAGCCGAAAATCGCGCCGAAGTCGCAGCGGCGCGCCGACCGGCGCGGCGCGCGCCGGCGTGACCACCAGCTCCATCTCGCCGTCCATCTGGCGGCCGTCCAGGTTGCGCAGCCTCGCCTCGACCTCGAGCCGCCCGTCGCCCGCCTCGAAGATCGGCTTCACTCTCATCCAGTCGACCGTCACCGATCCGAGGTACTCGAGCTCGACCGGCCGCCACAGGCCGAGCGGCACCTCCCACCGGTAGGGCTCACCGAGGCTCATGTACGCCGAGGCGGGATAGGGCCGGAGCTCGCCGTCGTTGAAGTGGCCCATGATGTGGCGCTTGCGGTCGAGCTGCAGCTCGACCGCCGACTCGCAGCAGATGACGAGCTCGTTGTCAGGTTTGAGGTAGGGCGTGAGGTCGAATCCGAAGGGCATGAAGTGCCCGTAGTGGGAGCCGAGCAGCCTGCCGTTCAGCCAGGCGTTGGTCGCCAGGAAGGCGCCGCCCACGCGCAGCAGAACACGTCCGGAATGGTCCGGCTTGGGGAAAGCCGTTCTGTACCAGACGGCCTGCCGGCCTTCGCTCGCCGCGAGCTGGCGCGGCACGCCGACCGGCTTCCAGCCGGTGCCCCGTCCGAATGGGAGGCGCTCGGCCTCGCCTTCGCCCAGCGACATCCACACCGCCTCCCAGCCGCTCAGCTCGCGCCGCCCCGCCGTTCGCGGCTCGAGTGGAAGCAAAAGGCAGTCGCTCAACTAGGCGCGGTGTAGGCGCCATCGGCCGTGGCGCAAAGGATGACTGGCCGCCCGATCTGCGCCACGAAGATGCGCTCGCTCCCGCGGCGGAGGAGCGCGATGATGCTGCCGCCAAAGCCCGCGCCCATGATCCGTGCGCCGAGGCAGCCGTAAATCGACCATGCCGTCTCCACCAGCGCGTCGACCTGTTTGGTCGACACCTCGAAGTCGTCGCGCAGGCTTATGTGTGACTCCTTCAGCAGCTCGCCGAGGCGATCGAACCGCCGCTCCTCGAGGGCCTGCACGAATGCATGCACGCGCGCAATCTCGGAGTCGACATGCCGCCTGCGTTTCGGCATTCCCTTCTCCGCTTCACGCCGCCGTTTGTTGTAGGGCGTGTGCGCGAGGTTGCGATGCTGGCCGGAGTCGACCACGGCGATGACGAGCTCGTCGGGAAACGGCACGGCACGATAGTCGAGCGTCGCACAGTCCAGCAGGAGCGCGTGGCCGCGGCGGCCAAGCGCCGAGGCGAACTGGTCCATCACGCCGACCTGCACGCCGGTCGCCTTCTGCTCGGCGCGCTGGCACGCAACAGCCGCCGCCTTGCCGTCGATGTCGGGCGCAAGGCCCGAGGCGACCGAGACGAGCAGCGCCGCCGACGAGCTCAGGCCGGAGCCGGGCGGTATGTCCGACGCCACGTTCACGATCTGGGGCGGCGCGCTGAGCTCCTCGCCGATCGCGCGCACGTAATCGAGGCCTCCATGAATTTCGCTGTGCACGGACCATTCCCTGGCCGGTGCGCCTCTCGTGTCGGTGAAGCGATCCACAGCCGCCGGCAGGACGACGCCGCCGAGGTAGTCGACGTGCTCGCCGATCAGGTTCACGCGCCCCGGCGCGTGTCCGTGCCAGTCGATCACGCCTGGCGGAGTTCCGCTGCGGTGTCCTCGGCGCGGGCATCGAGGATGAAGGCGCCCGCCCCCAGCTCTGAGCCCGCCAGGTACTTCAGCTTGTCGTGGCTCCGGTTCGGCGGATAGAACTCGATGTGGAAGTGATGGTGCGGCGCGCGCTTCGCGGGCGGCCGCTGGTGCATCGCCATCACGTAAGGCAAGGGCATGTCGAAGAGACGGTCGTACTTCTGCAGCACCGCCTTCAGGATGACCGCCAGCGACTCGTCGTCATCGCCCTCGAGATCCAACAGCCACTCGCGATGCTGGAGCGGCGCGATGTGGACCTCGTAGGGCCAGCGCGCGAAGGGTGGCACGAAGGCGATCCAGCGGTCATTGCGAACGATGGTGCGCTCGCCGGACGCCTCGCCGTCGAGGACGTCGCAGTATAGGCAGCGGCCGGTCTTGCGCATGTGCCGCGATTCCGCGGCCAGCTCGCGCGCCATCACCGGGGGCACGAACGGGTACGCATAGATCTGGCCGTGCGGGTGGCTCAACGTCACGCCAATCGCCTCGCCGCGGTTTTCGAAGATGTACACGTAGCGGACGTTGGGCAGGCGTGAGAGCTCGTCGGTGCGGTCGCGCCAGACCGCGATCAGGTCGCGGATGTGCTCGACGCTCTGCTCGCCCAACGACGAGTCGTGGTCGGGCGTGTAGCACACGACCTCGCAGCGTCCCTGCTCGCCGCTGTAGGACGGATACCGGTTCTCGAACACGGCGATGTAGTAGTCCGGCTCGGGGATCTCCGTTTCGGGCATCCCGGGCCGCGTCGGGTCGAGCGGGCAGTGGTCGGCCGGCGGGTGGTAAGTGCGGTCCTGGCGCCAGGGAGCGACCGTGACCCATTCCTCGAGCAGCGGATGCCACCGGAGGTCGCTCAAAGCCGCTCGTAGTAGATGAGGTAGCGCCCGTCAGCCTTGGGCACCCGTCGCTTCTTGAGGTTGCTGGTGATCAGCGTCCCCACCGCAGAGGGACGGGGACTGAGAACGGGACGAGGGGGCTTGACTTGCTTAGCCAAGCGCCATCCTGACCGCCTCCGCCGGCGTCGCCACCGACTCGAGCCCCGTGATCGGCCAGCTGTCCAGCGTCACCACCGGCCGGCCCAGGCGCTTGGCGATCGCGATCTCGCTCAGGGTGCCCCAACCGCCGCCGATCGCGATCACCGACTGCGCGGCGGTCACGATCAGGACGTTGCGTGCCTGGCCCATGCCGGTCGGAAGCGCGACGGTGAGGAACTGGTTGGAGCCCGCCCGGTGCGCCTCGGGCAGCAGTCCTACCACCACGCCTCCGGCGCCTGACGCGCCCTCGCTCGCCGCCGCCGAAACTCCCCCCATGCCACCGTTGATCACGACCGCGCCGGCCTCGGCGAGCAGGCGCCCGACCTCCCTGGCCGCGGCCATCTGCGACTCGGTCGCCTCCGAGGCACCGCAGACGGCGACATAGCGGCGTGGCATCGAGCGAAGAGTCTAAGGGGGATCCTGGCTGGTAGAATCCCGAGCGAAGTTCACTGCCCGTGGGGCAAAGGAGGTGAGGCGAGTCTTGGATAAACCGAGTCGTGGTGCCAGCCGCCTCGTTTGCCAGCCGGGAGCTCGGGAGGGCGTAGGCCTCTAGGGCTTCCATCCGAATCCGGCTCCTGGAGTCGGAGGCGGTAGCACTGCGAACGTCGACAGCGAGGGCCGGGTCTCCCGGCCCTCGTGTTTTTTCTCTGGCTAGGATTGCTCCGTGGCTGAGGACTTCTCCAAACGGCTCAACGCCATGCCCGAGGGCTGGCTGCAGGCGATGCGCATCACGATCACGCATGCCACCGCCGACGAGGTTCGCGCCGAGCTCACCGTCGGACCGGAGCACCTGCAGGGCTATGGCATCGTGCACGGAGGCGTGCACTGTGGCCTCATCGAATCGCTCGCGTCGATCGGTGCGGCCCTGTACGCGCTGCCGAAGAACCAGTCGGTGGTCGGCCTCGAGAACAACACGAGCTTCATCCGCGCCGTGCGCGCCGGCGCGAGGCTGCACGCGACCGCCACGCCGGTGACGCGCGGCCGCAAGACGCAGGTCTGGAGCGCGAAAGTGGTCGACGCGGACGAGCGCATCGTCGCCACGGGCCGCGTGAGGCTGCTGTGCCTGGAGAACGACGAGGCGCTGGCGGGCGAGCAGGTCCGCGGCGCCCTGCACCCACCCCGCGAGGGTTAGCTCTTACCGGTCACGTAGCTGAAGATGATCTCGTCGATCAGCTGCTCGACCGGCGCGAGGTCGTCCGTAAAAACCTGGCCGTGGTACGGCGAAGGGCGCAGCTGCCCTTCGGCGAGCGCGGTCTGCGCAGCCGACGACGCGAGGGGAGCCGTGACCAATCCCAGGTTGTGCTTCACGTCGTCAATCGACACGGGCTCGGTGGTGCCGAAGACCAGCGTGTTCTCGAAGTGGGGGTCGTCGATCAGGTAGACGTCGGGGTAGACGGCCGACATCGTGCTCGCGATCGCGGCCACCAGCCTGTAGTCGGTAGCGGTGCGCCCCACGTTGACGGCGGCCACCCCGCCCGGGTTGAGGTGTCCGCGCACCTGCGCGAAAAACTCTTCGGTCGTGAGGTGGAACGGGATGTACGGCTGTCGATACGCGTCGAGCACGATCACGTCGTAGTGCCCGGCCTGCGTGTCGAGCCAGTAGCGCGCGTCCGCCACGACCTCGTTCGCGTGCGCGTCCCCCAGGTGAAAGTAGCGGTGGCCGATGTCGAGGATGGCCGGGTCGATCTCGACCCCGGTGATGTCGACCGAGCCGCCGTAGGCCAGGCGATACTGCCGCGCGGTCGTCCCGCCGGCCAGACCCAGGATGGCGACGGAGCGAGGCGCCGGCGCGCTCGTCTGCACGGACTTGAATGCGTCGGCGACCAGGAGGTAGTCCCAGTACCCGTGGGTGAGGTTGTCCTGCGAGTCGTACACGGAATGGACCGCCAGGCCCTCATTGAGGATGAGCTCCGTGGTGGTGCCCGCCTGCACGACCTGGATGTAGTTGTAGGCCGAGTCCTTCTCGGTGATCAGCGTGCCGACCGCCGGCGGCTTGATGCCCGCGGGCAGCGCGATCCAGGCGAGGAGCACGGCGACCGCAAACGACGCGTAGAGGCGCCGCCGTGGCCACAGGCCGAGCACCGACATCACGACCAGGACGAGCCCGAAGCCCTCCAGCGTGGGACGCGTCCCGTACGTCGGGATGAACCAGAAGACGGGCAGGAACGTGCCGAGGATGCTGCCCGCGGTGGACAGCGCATACACGCGGCCTGCCGTGTTGCCGCCGGTCTCGACGTCTTTCAGCAGCAGCCGGATCGCGAACGGGCTCACGCATCCCAGCAGCACGACGGGCACCGCGAACATCAGCACGACCGCGAGCAGCGTTCCCGCCACCAGACCGACGCTCAAGTCCTTGAAGCCCTGCTGCGAGGCGAGCAGGATCGGGTAGCTGACCAGCGGGATCACGCCGATCCAGAGCCCGGCCCACACGGTGATCTGATAGAGCAGAGCGTCGTCGGGGTGCCGATCGGCCAGCCGGCCGCCGATGACGTACCCCGCCGACAGGTAGATCAGGACGAGGCCGATGAGCACGCCCCAGACGTAGAGGCTCGTACCGAAGTAGGGGGCGAGGAGGCGGGCGGCGCCGAACTCCACACCGAGCGAGGCCATGCCGGAGACGAAGACGAGGGGGAGCAGAAACCGGCGCACGACCGGTAGAGGTTAGCTGGGTTGCTCCTCCGCCCACTTCTTCGTGGCTTCGTCCATGGGCACCGGGAGCTGCACCTTGACCTCCGCGTAGAGGTCGCCCGCCGGGCCGCCCCGGGGGTCGGGCAGGCCCAGTCCACGCAGCCGGATCTTGGTCCCGTTCTGCGTCTGAGGCGGCACCTTGAACTGCACATGGCCGCCCTTGAGCGTGGGCGCCGCCACCTCGCCCCCGCGCAGCGCGACCTGGAGCCGCACCGGCACCACCACACGCAGGTCCTGGCCCTCTCGCGTGAACAGCGGATCCGGGGCGATCTGCACACGCGCCTGCAGTCCGGGCACGCGCAGCACGGTTCCCTCTTTGACTCCGGCGGGCACCTTGACCTCGACCCGCCGGCCGCCTGGCAGCTCGACCATCCGGCTCGTGCCGCGGTAAACCTCGGCCAGGCTGACCGTGATCGGGGTCTCGGCGTCGACCGGCTGCGGGCGCTCGCGCGTCCGCGCGCCGCCGAAGATCGAGCCGAAGATGTCGCCGAAGCCTCCCGAGTCTCCGAACAGGTCCTCCATCTCTTCCGGGGTCACGGTGCGGTACTGGACGCCGGGCCCGCCCTCCGGCCGGAATCCACCCCCGCGCCCCGCTCCCCGACCCGGCTGCACGCCCGCTCTCTGACCGGGCTGCACGCCCGCCGCTTGAGCGGAGGCCCAGTTCGAGCCGAACTCGTCGTACAGCTGGCGCTTCTCGGGGTCCGAGAGCACCTCGTGGGCCTCCGAAAGCTCCTTGAAGCGCGCCTCGGCCTGCTTGTCGCCCGCGTTGAGGTCCGGGTGGTGCTTCCGAGCCAGCTTGCGGAAGGCCGCCCCGATCTCCTTCGGTGTGGCTATCCGGGACACGCCCAGGACGTCGTAGTAGTCCTTGGTCTTCGCCATCTCGATACCCGTATCTACCGCAAAGCGCCGGTTCGTAACCGCTTGACGAAGCTCACGTACCCCGGCTGGGCGGTATACCCGAGCGTCTCGTTGATGTGGAGCATGGGCGCGTTTTCGGAGTCGTTATCGGTCCTGACCTCAGGGACGCCGAGGTCAAAAGCCTGCGCCAGCGTCTGCAGCTTGACCGCGCGCGCGAGGCCGCGGCCACGGTATGCGGGGTGCGTGCCGGTCAAGGCCGTCCACACCACCCCGCGCACAGGCGGATAGCTGAGGTACGACATCGCCACCGGCGCGGACCCGTCGAGGGCGATCCACCAACGGTCGCTTGGAGTGTTCGGGGCCCCGACGCGGACCATGAAGTCCTGGATCGTCTGAGGGAGGGTGGCGCCTGTGTGAGGAATGTCCAGTCGCGTGAGCTCGTTGAGCTCATGCAGCTTCTGGAAGCGATCCGGGTCTTCCCACCTGTCGAGGGTCGTCAGCTCGATGCCGGAGGAACGCATGCGGTCTCGGGCCGCCTCGGCGTCGGCGGTAATGCGCTCGCCGGCGCCGGCAAGGTCGAGCGACCACACCTTCTCCGTGCGATGGCGCTCGTAGCCCTGGGCCGCCAGCACCCTCAGCATCTCCGGTTCGTCCTCGCCGCACGCGGCGTTCAGGGTCTTCGCGCCGGCCGCCGCCGCCGAGTCCTCCGCCCACTCCCACAGGTAAGCCAGCATCCCCTCGTCCATGTGCGCGCGGTCGAGCCACACCTCGACCCAGCAGTGGCGCTCCGGGAGCAGCGCCCACGAGCCGTGCTGCCATTCCACGAAGCCGACCGGCGTGTCGCCGATGTTGGCGATGAAACGGCCGTGAGACCAGCCATCCCTGGGGTGGTCCCACCGGCGGGCGGTGAGGATCGGGTCCTGCGGCTCGCGTGGAAACGCGGCCGTCATCAGGTCGGCTGCAAGCGCGGCCTCATGCGGTGCTGCGGGGCGCAGGATCGGGGTCGGCACCCCACCACTCTAAAGAGGGACGATTCGCGGTTTCACGCCGTCCGGGCCGACCTCCAGCAGGCCGACCGAGGGCGGCGGCGAGCTGCGGATGTGGCGGGCGACCTGAAGCCAGCACCACTCGAACCAGCCCGGCCGCTGCCTCAATCGCGCCGCCGTGGTCGCCCGGTTCCACTGATGAACCCCTCCGGGGTTGAACACCAGCTGCTCGCCTTTCTGGTCGATCAGTGGTCGGTGCGTGTGGCCGAAGACGATCGCGTCAGCGGCCGGAAACCGCCGCCTCAGCTCGGCCGGCAGCCTGCGGTGCGGGTGGTAGTACCCGAGGCTCACGGTCCACAGGAACGTCTGGGGCTCCTCCAGCCACCGGCTGCGGTTGCCGTGGACGACCACGATCCGCCTGCCTTCGACGACGACCTCGCGGCTCAGCGGCAGCGAGGCGAGCTGGGCGTCGTGGTCGCCGCGGACGGCCTCCACCGGGGCGATCCGGCTGAGCTCGGCGAGTGTCTCGGGCCCGTTGACGTCGCCCGCGTGGAGGATCAGGTCGACCCCGGTGAGCACCTCAAAGAGCCGCGCGGGCAAGCGCTCGGCGAACTCGGGGCAGTGGGTGTCCGCGACCACGCCGATCCGGGTCGTCATGCCCGAGGCAAAGCTTAGCCGATCTCCTGGGTACCACTTTCACGCGAACTCTTGACAAATTGGCAACTGCTGCTTTCTAATTTGGTCCATGAAAGACCAGCAGCGTGAAATCCTCAGCCAGGTGGCGGCCGGCAAGATCACCGCCGTGGAGGGCGCCGTCCGTCTGGAGTCCCTGGACGCCCCCGCGACGCCGCCAGCTGCGGCCGCGGCCACCGCTCCCCCGACTACCCGGCAGGTGAGGGTCGCCTCTGTGTTTGCGAGCGCCGACATCGTCGGCGACCCCAGCGTCGACTTCGCCGTTGCGGAGGGTCCGCACAAGGCCCGCCAGGACGGCGACACGCTGATCATCGAGCAGTCGTTCATGGACGACAACGACAGCTTCACGTTCGGCGACGTCCGCCGGGCGTTCAAGTCCGCCGATCGCAGCCTGGTCGTGCGCATGAACCCAGACCTCGCGCTGGTCGCCACAGTGCGGGCCGGAAACGTGCGCATCGATGGCGTTCACGGACCTATCACAGCTGAGGTTCGGGCCGGCAATTGCGAGGTCGACGACTTCCGCAGCACTCTGAACCTGGTCACTCGTGCCGGGAACATCGAGGCAAGCGGCCGCATGGATTCCGGAGCCAGCAAGATCAGCTGTGCCATGGGAACGGTGGAGCTTAACCTCGAGAAGGGGTCAAGCGTTCGCATAACCACCCGCACGACGATGGGCGAGGTTGCGATTGACGGCGCGGGCGCGACCATGGCACCGGGGACTCCCGGCAACGTGGTCATGGTCGGATCCGGATCGGGCACGCTCGAGTGCGACTGCACGATGGGCGAGGTCCGGGTGCACGCGGTATGACGACGCGTTCCTCCGGCCGAAGGCCGCCGCTCAACTGTCCGGTCTGCAGTGAGCGCCTCGCGCTGACCAGGCTCACGTGTCCTGCCTGCAGCACCGAGCTGTCCGGGGGTTTTGACACCTGCGAGTTCTGCGTGCTGTCAAACGAGGACCGCGAAGTGCTGCGGGTCTTCCTGGCCTCGCGCGGAAACATGAAGGAGCTCGAGCGCCACCTCGGCGTGAGCTACCCGACGGCGCGCGCCCGCTTCGATTCACTGCTGGCGAAGATCGGCATCGAGCGTCCCGCCGCGCCGGCGCCTTCCCGGCTCGAGCTGATGGAACAGGTGGCGCGCGGAGAGATCGACGTGGATGAAGCCCTGTCACGCCTGAATGACTGAAGGAGGCTGCTGAATGTTCGACGAGATGAATCGGGCGAACGACTTCGGCGAAGAGAGCGCGCGCCACGTGGCGGAGCAGCAGGCGCGGATGAGAGAAGCGGCCGCAATCGCGCGCTACGCGCACTCGCGAACCGGGCGTCTGGTGCGGCATCTTCGCCGGCTCGCGGACAGCATCGACCCGACCGGCCGGGTGAGGGCTTCTAGGGACCGCTCCTAGCGGGCGGTGATGCCGGCGGCGGCGAGCCCCATCTGGTGGGCGACCATCGAGTCAGCGCCGCTCTCCAGGGCCTGGATGGCGCCGGTCGCGAAGGCGTGCGCCTGCGGCGTGGGCAGCTTGAGGTCGATATTGCCAAGCGAGAACCAGGCGCAGTAGAGCTGCCGGCCCGCGCCCACCAGGCCCGGCGGAGAAGCCATGGCCAGGGTGGCCCACTGCACCGCGGTGTTCATGTCCTGGCCGGTCGAGAGCGCTCGAAAGGCACCCTGGGCGGCGGCGTGGCAGGCGCTCGCGGGGGCCCCCGACCGCTTGGCCCACGCGAACCACTCCGCGTATGACCTGTCCTCAGGTGTGGGGCCGGCGGACGCGGCGGTGCTCTCGACCTTCTGCTGGACGATCTCCCACGCTGGTTTGGTCGCCGGCGCCGACGCCGCGGGCGCTGGCGCGGCAGCGGGCACCGGCGCGGCCGGGGCGGGCGGCGCGGCCGGGGCGACCGGCGCCGGCGGCTGCGGGGCTGCGGGCTGGGCGGGCCTGGAGAGGTGGCCGGTGGTCTGAGGTGCCCACGTCGGAGTGTTGGTGGCGGCAGGCCAGGAGGCCGTGGACCCCGGATGCTGGAGCCTCGGCGCCCAGTTCGGAATCGGCGGGTTCGTGGGCTGGGGCGCCGGCGGCCAGGGCAGAGGCTCCGGACCGGCGGCGGCGGCCGGTGCGGGCGCGGGCTCGGCGGGCGCAGACGGAGTCATAGGCACGGGCACGGACGCGGGCGCACGCGTGACGGGCGGCGCCGGCTCGGGTTCAGGTTCGGGCGCCGCGGCCGCCACCGGCTCGGGCTCGGGCGCGACCACCGGCTCGGGCTCGGGCGTGACCGCGGGCTCGGGCTCGGGCTCGGGCTCCGCCGCGACCACCGGCTCGGGCTCTTCGGGCGGCGCGGCCGCCTCCTCCGGCTCAGCTTCGGCCGCGGGAGCTGGCGGCTCCACCTCGGCCTCAGCCGTTACCGGCTCCAACTCCGACTCAGCCGTCACCGGCTCGGCCTCCGGCTCGCCGGCCTCAGGCAGGGCCTCCTCGGGCTCCTCGGGCTCCTCGGGCTTGGCCGGCACGACCGGCAGCGCGGGCGAGGTCGTGGGCAAGGGCGGCGCCGTGTCATGAATGTCACCGTCCGCGGACTCGGCCGTTTCGACAGCTTCTTCCGCTGCATGAGGCGCCGGAGGTGCAGTATCGAGAACCTCCTCATCGGTCATCGCGGGCGTTGGCGGGGCCGTGTCCTGCACCTCGTCGCTCTCGCCGGCCTGGTCAACAGGGCCGGGGGTGGGCGGGGCTGTCTTGACCGCCTCTGGCTCAACTCGTGGCTCGGGCGGCCTGGTCTTGGACCACGCCGGCATCGCCGGCTGCGTCGGGAACGGGGCCGTGTGCGGATCCTCGGCCAGCGGCCCGACCTGCTGGTGCGCGGGGGGCCCCGCCTGGCCGAAACCCGCGGCCCACGGCGGGTTGGCAGGCGTGGCGACCGGCGGCGCGGTCGGCTCCTCGGCCTCGGCTGCCTGCCGGTCCGCGACATACGGGTCCTCCGGCCAGACCACGTCGGGGTCAGGCGGAACGGCAGCCATCTGGCTGGTCTCCGGCTCCTCCGGCTTTGGGCCGGACGGGCTGGGCGGGTCGGATGGGTCGGCGGGAGAATCCATCGTGGGCTCTACAGATCCGAGAGTCTATTTTGAACGGCTGCCTCGCGGATCAGGCGAACACGTTTTTCAGGGCGTCTTCAGCCACGGGGTCGGGCTGCTGCTCGGCCCAGTCGGCCGCGGAGGACGCCTCCTGGTCGCACTCGGTCTGGATGCGGGCCGCGTCCTCGGCGGTCAGCCACTTACGTTCGAGCAGCCAGGCGTTGAAGCGGGCGATCGGGTCGTGCCTCCCCGCCTCCTCGATCTCGTCCTTGCCCCGGTACTTGACGTGGTTGTCCTCCGACGTGTGGGAGTTCATCCTCCAGACTTTGGCGTCGATCAGAGTGGGACCCTCGCCGCGGCGCGCGCGAGCCACCGCCTCCTTGCAGGAGGCATAACAGGCCGGTACGTCGGTCCCGTCGACCGTGACGCCAGGGATGCCGTAGCCGGCCGCGCGGTCCGCGATGTTGGGATTCGCCATCTGGAGCCGGATCGGGACCGAGATCGCGTAGCCGTTGTTCTCGCACACGAACACCACCGGCAGCCGGTGCGTGGCGGCAAAGTTGACACCCTCGTGGAAGTCGCCCTGGCTGGTGGCGCCGTCCCCGAAGGTGCACAGCGTCACCGAACCCTCGCCGCGAAGCTTGGCCGCGTAGGCAACGCCCGCCGCCTTGGGCACCCAGCTCGCGACCACCTGTGACACCGGCGCGATCTTCAGCCTGTGATAGCTGTAGCACCCACCGGGGATGTTGCGCCCGCCGGAAAGGGGATCGTCCGCCTTGGCGAACACCGCAAGCATCCACTCGCGCATGGTCAGGCCGCGCACGATGGCGTTGGCCAGGGCGCGATAGTGAGGCACCAGCCAGTCATCGGGTCCGATGGCGGCGGTCGAGGCGACCTGGATGCCCTCGTGGCCGCGGCTCGAGCCGACGAACGGCGCTCTGCCTTGCTTGACCAGGATGTGCATCCGGTCGTCGAGCGCCTTGGCCATGCACATCCAGCGGTGGAGCTGGAGGTACTCCTCCCTGGTTGCGGTGTCGCTCTTGGTGGTGGTTGCCATCAGTTCCGAAGAGCCCTCGCGATGTCGACCACCTCGTCGGCGGTCAAACCGAGGCGGGCGAGGTGATCGTAGTACCGCTTGTGAAAGTCCGAGAAGTCTGCGTGCTCGGCTCGCTCTTCCCGGACCCGCTTGACCTCTTCGAGGACCTTCCCCACCAGCTCAGGTTCGGGCGGGATGCCCGCGTCGCGCAGGGCGTGCTCGATGATCACCGCGCCCGAGTGCTTGCCGTAGACGTACTCGATCTTCGCGCCGAGGTCGTCCGGCGGGATGAACTGGTAGATGGCCGGATGGATCAGCATGCCCGCGGTGTGAATTCCCGACTCGTGGGTGAATACGTTGAGCCCGATTCCCGGCTCGGTCGGCTGCACGGGAATTCCGCTCATGAGCTCGAGCCGGCGGGCCAGGTCGCGGAGCTTTTCGTACTTGAACCCGGGGATCTCGATGCCGAACAGGTAGCGCAGCTGTAGGAGCACCTGGTGCATGGGCGCGTTGCCGGTCCGCTCGCCGATGCCGTTGACACTCGTGGTGAACACCTCCGCGCCCGACCCAAGCGCCATCACCGTGTTCCAGGCGCCGATGCCCAGGTCGTTGTGGAAGTGCACCACGAGCGGCGCGTCAGGCGCTGCAGCCTTGATCTTCGGGATGTACTGGCGCACGGCGAAGGGCGAGTAGCAGCCGACGGTGTCCGGGGTCGAGGGGCGCGTGCCGCCCGCCCTCAGTCCCTCGGTGTGGATCTCCGCGATGTAGTCGACGTCCGCGCGGCTGCCGTCCTCCCCGCCGAACTCGATCGATGTGGCGCCCTGCTCCCGTGCATATCTGATGGCGTCGCACATCATCCGCAGATTGGCGGCGCGGTAGAACCAGATCGGCATCTCGAGCCACTCAGACTCGGGGACGCCCTCGCGGTGCAGCAGCGTCTTGCCGAGCTTGTACTTCACGTGCAGGTCGGAGGCGGACGTGAAGATGAAGTACGTGACCTCGTCGCGCTTGTAGCCGAGCGCGTCGATCACCTTCATGGTCGCGTCGATGTCGCCCTGCGTCGAGCGCATCATGCACACGACTTCGAGGTCGGGCCTCAGCTCGCCGCGCTTGCGGCCCTCGAGTACCAGGCGCAGCGTCTCGCGCTCGCTTTCGGAAACCGAGGGGAAACCCACGTCCATGATGTGCACGCCGATGTCCGAGAGCATTCGCGCCAGCTCGTATTTGTCCTTGGGGGTGATGGCGACGCCGGGCATCTGCTCGCCGTCGCGCAGCGTGTCGTCGTAGACGCGGATCTTTTCCGCGGGCGGAAATTTCAGGTCGTGGTCGAAGCGGGTCGGGTCGCGGGCGAGCTCGTCGAGCGGTTCCTGAAGCTCGACTGGCTTGTTGCCGTCCAAATCAGCTGGCGGCCTTGCGACGCTCTTCCAGACGCTTGCGCACCCACGGCACCAGGCCGCCCATGTGCAGCAGCTCGTTCATGAACTGGGGGAACGCCTCGCAGCGATACTCGTCGCCCTTGGTGAAGTTGCGGACGATGCCGTCCTCGAGGTCCACCTCCAGCTCGTCGCCTTCCTGCACCGCCTCGGCGGCCTGCGGGGACTGGAGGATGGGGTAGCCCATGTTGATCGCGTTACGAAAGAAGATCCGCGCGTAGGAGTCGGCGATCACGAGCGATATGCCGGCGCCCCGGATCGCCACCGGCGCGATCTCGCGCGAAGAGCCGCAGCCGAAGTTGGAGCCCGCGACGAGGATGTCGCCGGCCGCCACCTGCGAGGCCCAGGTCTCGTGCCCCGGTACCCCCTCCATGGCGTGCTTCCCGAGCTCTTTCTCGTCGAGGGAGTAGATGGCGTACTTGGCCGGGATGATCTGGTCGGTGTCGATGTTGGCGGCGAAGGTCCACGCCTTTCCGCGAAGGACCTTGGGGAAGCTCAATCCGGAATTCTCCCCGAGTGAATGCACTCGCGTTGAATTTCGGGGCAAATTGACCGCGAGTGGATACACTCGCGGGTTATCAGGGGCTTCATGCGACCTGGGCGGGCAGGTGCGCCAGCACCTCGCTCGGGTGCGTGATCACTCCCGTCACGGCGCTGGCCGCGGCCACCGCCGGATTTGAGAGATACACCTGGGCCTTCGGATGACCCATCCGTCCGGGGAAGTTGCGGTTGGTCGTGCTCAAGCACACCTCCCCATCCCCCAGCACGCCCATGTGGCCTCCAAGACAAGCGCCGCAGGTGGCCGTCGTCCAGGCGGCGCCGGCGGCGAGGAAGGTGCCGATCAGCCCTTCCTTCTCCGCCTGGATCGCGACCTGGTGGGACGAGGGCGTGATGATCAGCCGCACGCCCGACGCGACCTTGCGCCCCTTCAGCACGGCAGCGGCTCGGCGCAGGTCGGTGATGCGCGAGTTCGTGCACGAGCCGATGAACACCTGGTCGAGCCTGGTGCCGGCGACCTCGGACAGCGGCGCGTAGTTGTCTGGCGACATCGGCTTGGCGACGCCCAGCTCGACCTTCTCGGCGTCGAACTCGAACACCTTCTCGTAAGCCGCGTCCGGGTCCGACGTCACCGGCGTGTATGGCCTCTTGGCCCGCCCGTCGAGATATTGCTTGGTGACCTCGTCGAACTCGAGGATCCCGTTCTTGGCCCCGGCCTCGATGGCCATGTTGGTGATCGTGAGCCGCGCCTCCATGTCGATGTGCTTGAGCGCTTCGCCTGTGTGCTCCATCGCCTTCGAGCGCGCACCGTCGACTCCGATCTGGCCGATGACATAGAGGATGAGGTCTTTCGCCTCGACCCACTCCTTCAGGCGGTTGTGGTAAACGAACTTGAGCGTCTCGGGGACGCGAAACCACAGCTCACCCAGGGCAAGCACGCAGGCCAGGTCGGTCGACCCGATGCCGGTGGCGAAGTTGTTGAGCGCGCCGTAGGTGCAGCTGTGCGAGTCGGCGCCGACCACCAGCTCGCCCGGGAGCACGAGCCCGCTCTCGGGCAGCACCGTGTGGCAGATCCCACCCTGCCCCACCTCGAAGTACCACTTCACGCCCATGTCGCGCGAGAACTCGCGCGTCAGCCGGCCGAGCGCCGCGCTGGCCGCATCCTTGGCGGGCTGGAAGTGGTCCTGCGTCACCGCGACCCGCTCGGGGTCCCAGATCTTCTCGGCCCCCATCTGCTCGCGCATGATCTTTCCGGCCGGCGGGATCGTCAGGTCGTGGCCCATCGCGAAGTCGACCTTGGCCAGGACGAGGTCGCCCGGCTTGACGCTCTCGCGCCCCGCGCCTCGGGCGAGGATCTTCTCGGTCATCGTCATGCCCATTTCGGTCTAATCCCTCAGCCGTTTCACCACGGCGTCGCCCGCCTCCGACGTGGACAGGTTCCCGCCCACGTCGCGCGTGCACTCGCCCGCGCGAATGGCCGATTCGACCGCACCCTCGATCGCAACAGCCATTTCGTGATGACCCAGATGTTCGACCATCATACCGGCGCTCAAGATCGCCCCGATCGGGTTGACCACGCCTTTGCCGGCGATGTCCGGGGCGGTGCCGTGAACCGGCTCGAACAGCCCGCGTCCGGTCTTCGGGTTGATGTTGGCCGAGGGCGCGATGCCCATCCCGCCGATCAGCTCGGCGGTCAGGTCGCTGAGGATGTCGCCGAAGAGGTTGCCGGTGACGATGACCTCGAATTGGCTCGGATCCTTGACCAGCTGCATGGCCGCGGCATCGACGAGCAGATGACGCGTTTTGATCTTGGGATGCTGCGCGGCCACGGCCTTCCAGCGCTCCTGCCAGAGACCGCCCGCGAACGTCATGGCGTTCGACTTGTCGATCATCACCACCTCGCGGTTCGCGACGGTGAAGGCGTGCTCGATGATGCGCGTCACGCCGCCATAGGTGTTGACGTCTTCTTGCGTCGCGATCTCCGCCTCGGTGCCTTTTCTGAACCGGCCGCCCATGCCCACGTAGAGGCCCTCGGTGTTCTCTCGAACAATCAGCAGGTCGACGCGCCTCCGATCCTCGCGGCGCAGCGGCGAGAGGCGATCGTCGTAGAGCTTGGCGGGTCTCAGGTTTACGTACAGGTCGAGCTCGAAGCGCAGGCGAAGCAGCACGCCGGCCAGGTACTTCGGGTCGCTGACCCTTGGGTCGCCGACGGCCCCGAAGAGGATCGAGTCCGCGGCCTGCAGGTGCTTCCACGTGTCGTCGGTGATCGGGACCCCGGTACGCAGGTACTCGTCGGCGTCCACCTTGAAGTCCTCGAAGACGAAGTCGGCGCCGGCCGCGCGCAGCACCTTCACCGCCTCGGGCACCACCTCCTTGCCCGCTCCGTCGCAGGGGACGACGGCGATCTTCTTGGGCATCAGGCGGTGGCTTGCTCGCGCAGCTTGTAGCGCTGGATCTTCCCGGTCACGGTCTTGGGCAGCTCGGGCACGAACTCGATCATGTGGGGGTACTGGAAGCGCTGCAGGCGGGATTTGCAGTGCTCCTGCAGCTCGGCGACCAGCTCATCGCCCAGGACGCTGTCGCCTTTGGTGATGACGAATGCCTTGATGCGCGTGAAGCCGTCGACGGTCACGCCGACCACCGCACTCTCCGCCACCGCCGCGTGCTGGATGAGCGCGGCCTCGATCTCGACTGGCGAGACCCACAGCCCGCTCACTTTGATCATGTCGTCGGACCGGCCCTCGTACCAGTAGTAGCCGTCCTCGTCGACTCGGTAGCGGTCGCCGCTGAAGAACCAGTCGCCCAGGATCGAGCGCTTGCTCTTCTCGTGCTGCGCCCAGTAAAGCGCGAGGGCGCTGTCGCCTTTCACGTAGAGGTCGCCCGCCGTGCCTTCGGAAACCGGCTTGCCGTCAGGGTCGAGGATCTTCAGCTCGTAGCCGGGCACCGGCTTTCCACTCGAGCCCGGCCGGTAGTCGTCGAGCCGGTTGGAGCAGTAGATGTGCAGCATCTCCGTGGAACCGATGCCGTCGAGGATGGTCAGGCCGAACGCGTCCTTCCAGCGCTGCCACACCTCAGCCGGGAGCGACTCGGCGGCGGCGACGCAGTGGCGAATCGACGAGAGGTCGCGCTTTCGCGCGCCTTCGAAGTTCAGGATCGCGTTATAGAGCGTCGGCGCCGAGAAGAAGAGCGTGGGCCGTCGCTTCTCGATGGTGTCGAGCACCGTCGCGGGCGTGTTGCGGCCCGCGTGCAGCACGGTCGATGCTCCGACCCAGTACGGGAAGGTGAGGTTGTTGCCGAAGCCGTAAGCGTGGAAGAGGCCCGTGGTCGAGAAGGTCGTGTCCGACTCCTTGATCTGCAGCACCTGCTCGGCGTACGTGGCGCACGTGTACGGGATGTCGTGCTGCAGGTGGACCACGGCCTTGGGTTTGCCGGTCGAGCCTGAGCTGTAGAGCCAGAAGGCCATGTCGTCGCGGCGCGTGGGCGCGGCCTCGACCTCGGACCCCGCCTGGATGGCGTCCGTTCGCACCATGCGCGGCGCCTCACGCGCGCGGTCGACCGCGCCCTCGAGCTTCTCCTCGGTGTTGGCGTCGACCACGACCACCCGCGCGAGCGAGTCTTCCAGGTAATGGTCGTAGTCCTCCGACCGCTGGAGCAGCGGGTTGACCGGCACCGGCACCGCCCCGATGAGCCCCGCGCCCAGAAAGGCCGCGACCCAGCCGGGGCTGTCGTACGCGGCGATCAGCACACGCTCCTCTCGCCGCACACCGAGGTCGAGCAGCATCGCCGCGGCGCCCCACGCGAGCAACTGCAGCTCGCCGTACGTGACTTCTCCGCCGGCGTGGTGGATCGCGACCTTGCCCCCGCGCCCCGCCTTCAGGTTGCGTCCGAGCAGGTCGGCGGCGACGTTGTAGTGGTCGGGGAGGTCCAGACGCATCTTCCGAGAGTGTAGTTTCGGCTCGTGAGCGACGGCCGGCTGGTCCTGACCTACGACGGCAACTGCGCGTTTTGAGAGGCTTGCGCGCGCTGGGTCCAGCGCCACGACCCGCAGGGCCGTATCCGGCTGGTGGCGGAGATGGATCCGCCCTTATTGAAGGCCGAGGACCCCGGTGGCCGGACGTTCACCGGCGCGGGGGCCGCAAACCGCGTGCTGCGGGAGCTCGGCGGCTTCTGGCGCGGGCTGGGCTCGCTCTACCTGGTGCCGCCAATCGGCTGGGTCGAAGACCGCTATTACTCGCGCGTCGGCCGCCGACGTGCCTGGTGGTGATCCCCGCGCACCGGCTGAGATACCATCCACCGCCAAGTTTCCAAGCGACACGAAGGTCGAGTGCCGGCTCCCGGACGGTTTTTGACGCGAGAGCAGCATCGAGTGCTGGCTCCCGACGGGCACTCTATCCTCGACCGGCGGCGGGCGGGACCCCCAGGCCGCAAACCTCCTAGTCGAGAAAGCCCTCGAGGCCGTGGGCGCCGAGCGTGATCGAGATCTCCCCGCCATGGTGGAGGTCATGCTCCGCGACGTGCCAGACGATGTACTGGCGGCTGCGCCACGGCCGGCCGTGGCGGGCGTTGAGCGCGGGACGCTGGAACTCCTTCGCCAGGTCGTGCTCGGTCCACTTGTCCAGGCATGCTGACAGGCTCGACCAGGAGGTCCGCAGCGCGTCCGCGATGTCCGGCCCGGTGCGGATCTCGGACTCTTCGCCCTTGTCGAAGTCGAGGAACCCCGACAGCTCCGCTCCGCCCTCATCCATCCATGAGTGGAACCACCAGGCTCGGACCGCGACGATGTGGGACGCCAGCCCTCTCACCGACCAGAGGTGCGGAGCGGCCTGCAGAGACAGCTGCCGCGAATCCAGTCCCGCGATCGCGCGCTGCAGGGCGTCGTTGTACACGTCCCAGCCCTTGTAGAAAGTCGACAGCGGCGGGGCCATCACGGCTACTGGCGCACGATCGCAGCCGCGCCCTTGCGAAGGATGAACTTCTGGATCTTGCCCGTCGCCGTCTTCGGCAGCTCGTTGACAAACGACACCCCGTGCGGCGCCTTGAAGTGGGCCAGGCGTTCGCGCGTGAAGTCGATCAGCTCGCGCTCCGTCGCGGTCATGCCCGGCTTGAGCACCACGAACGCGAACGGCGCCTCCCCCCACTTCTGGTGCGGCAGGCCGACGATCGCCGCCTCCTGCACCGCCGGGTGGCGCAGGAGTACCCCCTCGACCTCGATCGACGAGATGTTCTCGCCGCCGCTGATGATCACATCCTTGATCCTGTCGCGAATCTCGACGTAGCCGTCCGGGTGGACCACCGCGGCGTCGCCACTGTGGAACCAGCTGTCGCCCATCACCTTCTCCGTCGCCTCGGGGTCGCGGTAGTAGCCGTGCATGATCACGTTGCCCTTGAAGATGATCTCTCCCATCTGCTGGCCGTCCATTGCGACCTCGCGGCCCTGGTCGTCGACCACGCGCAGCTCGCCGGCTCCGATCATCTCGACGCCGGTTCGCGCTTTGATGACCGCTCTGTCGGTCGCGGACAGGCGGGTCTGCTCGGGGCGCGGCTCGCAGATGGTGAGGAACGGCGACGTTTCAGTCAGGCCGTAGACCTGCGTCACCTCCCAGCCGAGCTCGCCCTCCAGCCGTTCGATCGTGGCTGCCGCCGGCGGCGCGCCTGCCGTCACGACCCGGACGCCCTTGGGCACCTCGCCGCGCACCGATGCGGGCGCGCCGGCGAGCGCGATCAGGACCGTCGGCGCGGCGCAAAGCCACCCCACGTGCTCGTTGCGTATCAGCTCGAAGACGCGCGCGGGCTCGACCTTGGGCAGGCAGATGTGCCGCCCGCCGGCCGCGGTGACGATCCAGACGAACGTCCACCCGTTGGCGTGGAACATCGGCAGGGTCCACAGGTACGTGTCGTCGACGGTCATGTGGAAATGGACGAGCGTGTCCATCACGTTCACCCACGCGTTGCGGTGCGTGATCATCACGCCCTTGGGTCGCGCTGTCGTGCCGCTCGTGTAGTTGAGCGAGAGCAGGTCGGTCTCGGCGATGTCGGGCCGATCGAACTTCGAACCGGCTGTGGCCAGCAGCGGCTCGTACTCCTTCCATCCCTTGCGGCGGCCCGCGCCGCCCAGGCTCACGAAATGCTCGACCTGGCCGAGCTGGCCGCGGACGCCATCGACCGTGTCGAGGTAGTCGGGGTGCACACAAAGCACCTTGGCGCCCGCGTGTGAGGTGATGTAGACGAAGTCGTCCGCGGTCAGCCGGTAGTTGATCGGCACCAGGACCGCGCCGATCTGCGGCACCGCGTAGAAGGATTCGAGCTGCTCGTGCGTGTTGGGCGCGATGTAGGCGACGCGGTCGCCTTTCCGCACGCCCATCGCCTGCAGCGCTGCCGACCAGCGATCACATCGATCGAAGAACTGCTCGTAGGTCATGCGCAGGTCACCGTCGACGACAGCCTCGCGTCCGCCGTAGAGCTTGCGTGAGCGGCGGGCGAACTCGAGGGGCGTCAGCGGAGTTTCCATTCGTTTCTCCTATGAGTTGAGCATCAGGGCGAAGTCGGCCGATTTGATGCCGCCTACGAACGCGCTGTGTGGGCCCGGCTCCAGCTCCACGGAACGTTCATAGACGAACGCGTACACGTTGTCCAGGCTCCAGTCGCCGTAGCCCTGGATGCGGAGGCCGTAGCGCAGCCCTTCGTCCTTGCGGCCGCGCTGGTAAAGGTCGGTAGCGCGTGTGTAGATGGCCTTGAGGATGTCGAGCTGCATCGACAGCTCGGCGATGGTCTTGGCGTCCCCCTCGGCCTCGACCAGCTGCTCAACCTGTGTCTCGAGGTCGGCGATCTCCTTCTGGTAGTCGTCCACGTCGACCCTCCCGAAGGAGAAGTCTACGGGGCTAATGAATCAGGTAGTTCGAGGCGACCGAGGCTGCGATCAGGATGGCGATGATGTTGATGACCTTGATCATCGGGTTGATCGCGGGCCCGGCGGTGTCCTTGTTGGGGTCGCCCACCGTGTCGCCGGTCACCGAGGCCTTGTGGGCCTCCGAGCCCTTGCCCCCCAGGTTGCCCTCTTCGATGTACTTCTTGGCGTTGTCCCAGGCGGCGCCGCCGCTCGTCATCTGAATGGCGAGGAACAGGCCGGTCACGATCGCCCCCAGCAGCATTCCGCCGAGCGCCCGCGGACCGAGGATATAGCCGACGGCGATGGGCGCCACCACTGGGATGATGCCTGGCAGGATCATCTCCCGCTGCGCCGCCGCGGTCACGATGCGCACCGCGGTGCCGTAGTCCGGCTTGGCCGTGCCTTCCATGATGCCCTTGATCTCGCGGAACTGCCGTCGCACCTCTTCCACCACGAGCCCGCCAGCGCGGCCGACTGCAAGCATGGCCAGCGAGCCGAACAGGAACGGCAGGATGCCGCCGAGGAACAGCCCGACGATCACGAGCGGATCGGACAGCTCGAACCTCGTCGGGTGGCCGGCGCGCGCCAGCTCCTGCGTGTATGAGGAGAACAGCACGAGGGCGGCCAGCCCGGCCGACCCGATCGCGTAGCCCTTGGTCACGGCCTTCGTCGTGTTGCCGACGGCGTCCAGCCGGTCGGTGATGGTCCGAATCTCGTCCGGCAGGTGCGCCATCTCGGCGATGCCGCCCGCGTTGTCCGTGATGGGCCCGTAGGAGTCGATGGCGACAATGATGCCGGTCATCGAAAGCATCGCGGTCGCAGCGACCGCGATCCCATACAGGCCCCCGAGGTTGTAGCTGACCAGGATGCCGATGCCGATCACGGTCACCGGCAGCGCCGTCGCCATCATGCCGATCGCCTGGCCCGCGATGATGTTCGTCGCGTGGCCGGTGACGGAGGCCTTGGCGATCAGGTGCACGGGCCAGTACGCGGTCTCGGTGAAGTATTCGGTGATGGCGACGATCAGTACGGTGATCACAACGCCGACGAGGCCGGCCCAGAACAGGTTGTTCGGGTCGTTCACACCGCCACCGGCCTTGAGGTACCCGTTCGACGTCATGTACCGGGTCACGAAGTAGAAGCCGACGATCGCCACGGCCACTGCGACCAGGAGCCCTGCGTACAGGGCGCCCATGATCCAGCGCGGGTTGAAGATGCGCACGAAGAACGTCCCGATGATCGAGCCCACGACGCTGACCGATCCGAGCAGCAGCGGGTAGATGACCCAGCCGATCTGATCCTTGAAGAGCAGTGAACCCAGCAGGATGGCCGCGATCATCGTGACCGCGTACGTCTCGAAGAGGTCGGCAGCCATGCCCGCGCAGTCGCCCACGTTGTCGCCGACGTTGTCGGCGATGACCGCGGGGTTGCGCGGGTCGTCCTCAGGGATGCCCGCCTCCACCTTGCCAACGAGGTCGGCGCCGACGTCCGCCGCCTTGGTGTAGATGCCGCCGCCCAGCCTCGCGAAGACAGAGACCAGGCTCGCACCGAAGGCGAGGCCGACCAACGCGTCGGGGTCCTTGAACACCAGGTATGCGGCGGAGACGCCCAGCAGGCCCAGGCCAACGACCATGAAGCCGGTCACCGCGCCGCCTCGGAACGCAACCTGCAGCGCCTTGTTCAAGCCGCCGCGGGCAGCCTCGGCGGTACGTGAGTTGGCGCGCACCGCGATGTTCATGCCGACGTAGCCGGCCGACGCCGAGAGCACGGCGCCAACGACGTACAGCGCAGCCGTCTTCCAGCCGATGCCGAATCCGATGACGACGGCGATTACGACGCCGATGATCGCGATGACCGTGTACTGGCGGTTGAGGTATGCCGCCGCGCCCTCCTGGATGGCGGCGGCGATCTCCTGCATGCGCGCGTTGCCGGGCGGCTGGCGCAAGACCAGGACGATCAGGACGATGGCGAAAACGACGGCGGCCAGGCCGCCCGCGACCGCATATAAGGCTGAGCTGGAGTCCATTCGCGGAGCGTTAGGTTAAAGGAAGCAGCGAGTTCGACGCCGAGGCGCCCCCCGGAACCCTACGAAAAGACCCTGCGCCTCCACCAGACGGCGATGCCGCCGATGACGATGACGCCCGGCATGAGCACGGTCGTGATGAAGATGACCGTGCTCTGGTCCTGCTGCGTCAGCACGAGCGGCAGGGCCCGGTTGGGCTTGGCAGGAACGGCGATCAGCGAGTCCTGGCCCGCCAGCCACTGAAACGATCCGAGCGCGAGCTCGATGTTGGCGTCGTTGTTGGCCAGAAGCGTGCGGTTGTCCGCGAAGGACTGCGTGCCGACGATGACGATCCGCGTCTTGCCCGCGCCGGCGGCCTGCTCGACCGTCTCCATCATCGCGAATGGTCCCGGGACGTCGCCGGCCTGCCGCGCCAGGCTTGACCGGATGCCGGGGATCGCGTACGCGCTGTTACTCGTCGGCGCGATGCGCACCACCTGCGCGCCCGCGACCGGCGTTCCGGTGATCGCCGTCGCCTGCGGGAAAAACGAGACGACGCCCTGGATGTCGCTCGTGATCGGCGACCTCCCGTAGTCGATGACCGCGGGGATGGTGGGGTCCTGGCTGTCGGAGCGCGACGGATCGCCTTCGACCACCAGCGCCCCTGAGAACCCAAGGCCGTAGGGCTTGAGCACGGCGCTGAGGGAAACCGTCGCCTTCGGGTCCCTGGCCCATGGCTCGGCCGCGATCAGGAGGCGGCCGCCGGCGGCGAGGTAAGCGTCGACCGCGCCGACGGTCTTGTCGGGCAGGGCGTTCGTGGCGTCTAGGATCACGAGCTCGTCGCAGTCCACGGGAATGGAGGTCGCGCTCGCCAGCAGGACGTCCCTGTGCGCGAAGTCGTTCTTGTCGAGCAGGCTGCCCACGGTCGAGTAGCCCGTGCTGTCGTTGGTGTCACTCAGCTGGCGCTCGCCGTCCCCGACGGCCCAGCACACCATGGGCAGGCGGTCGGATTCCAGCTTCACGAGCGCGGAGGTGAAGTCCGACTCGGTCTGTGAGCCCGGGAGCAGCAGCTCAGTCTTGCCTTTGTAGTCCAGGACGATCGTGTTGTCCTGGGTGATGCTGTAGCGCTTCGTGTCGACCGTGTCCTTCACGGGATCCGCGCTTCGGTATTTCACATGCGGGCTCTGCGCGGCGTAGAGGCCGACGAGCGCTTCGGCTTCGACCTGGCCGCTGCCCGCGCCCGGGTGGAACAGGCCGATCACGTTGAGGTCGGAGGTGAGGCGCTTCGCCGCCAGCACGGACTGCGCCGCGAGCGTGTTGTTGCCCGCACGCGTCAGGTCCCAGGCCTGCGACGATTTCGCCGCGAGCACGTTGGCGGCGACCAGCAGCGCGAGCACGACCGCGATGACCGCCGCGCTCGCCGAGGCAGCGCGCATCCGCCTGTTCACCAAAGGGGTGATCACCACCAACGCCTCGAGGCAAGCACGCGGGTGGTGAGAAACAGCGCTCCGGCACCGAGGGTGATGAAGTACACGATGTCGCGCAGCGCCGCCTGCCCGAGGCTGAACGCCTGGAATCGGTTCCGGCCGCCGACGTACTCGAAGACCTGGTTGGCCGGCGGGGCGACGAAGAATCCGGTCACGTAGCCCGCGTACCAGATCACCAGCAGCAGCGCCATGGCGATGAAGAACGCCACGATCTGGTTGCGCGTGAGGCTGGAGGCGAGTACGCCGACGGCGATCGCCGAGCCTCCCACCAGCACGAGCCCGAGGTAGGTGGTGGCGATCAGGCCGAGGTCCAGGGCGCTGACGTAGAAGCGCAGGATGCCGACGTAAACGAGGGTGGTCGCCAGCAGCATCAGGTAGAAGGCGAATGCGCCCGCCCACTTCCCGGCGGTCAGCTCCCAGTCGCGCACCGGCGACGTCAGCAGTAGCTCGAGCGTTCCCTGTGCCCTTTCCTCGGCGAGGACGCGCATGGTCAGCAGCGGGACCAGCACCACCATCAGGAGGTTGGTGATCACGCCGAAGACGCCGTCCATGGTCGCCTGCTGGCTCGCGAGCACGGTGGCGATGAACCCAAAGCCCGAGACGAGGAAGATGAACAGTCCGGCCACGACCCAGCCGACCGGCGAGACGAAAAGGGCCGTCAGGTCGTGGCGGGCGACCGCCGACACCCTGAGCAGGCCGGTCCTCGAGAACAGGCGATGCACTGAATCCGCCGCCGTCGGCCCCGACACCACCACCGGCGCCGGCCGTGCTTTTCGCGCGCCTCCTTTCGGGGCCGGCGCCGCCACGATCCTCGCGGCCGCCGCTTTGGGGCGGGCCCTGGGCGCCGCGCCCGCCGCTCGAGCGGTCATCTGCTTGCGCTGGCGCACGCGAGCCTTGCGCCGAGCCGATTTGCTCACGAGCCTTCCGCTGAGGTGAGCTGCAGGAACACGTCCTCCAGGCTCAGGGTCCGCTCCTGTACCTCGAGCAGCCCGAAGCCCCCCAGGATGACCGCGCGCGACAGCGTCTCGCGCAGGTCGGCGGCCGCGGTGGTGGCGACGACGCGGACGGCGTCCTCGCCCTCCGCCGTGACGGCCACCTCGTCGACTCCGGATACCCCGCGCACGGTCTCCTCGACCGCGGCCGCCTCGCCGCGCACCACGAGCTCGACCTCGTGGCGCTTTCCCGAGCCGAGCCGCTGCGCGAGCTTGCCCGGTGCGCCGTCGGCCACGATCTGCCCCTGGTTGATGATCAGCACGCGCTCACACGTGGCCTCGACCTCGGACAGAATGTGGCTCGAGAGGACCACCGTGTGCCTGCGGCCGAGCTGCTTGATGAGCTCGCGCGTCTCGCGCGTCTGGCCGGGGTCGAGCCCGGCCGTCGGCTCGTCCAGGATCAGCGCGTCCGGCTCGTGGACGATCGCCTGCGCGAGCCCGACGCGCTGGCGCAGGCCGCGCGAAAGGCGTCCGATCACCTCGGCGCGGCGCTCGCCCAGGCCGCAGGACTCGATGGCGTCGTCGACGCGCCGGCGGCGCTTCGAGGGCGCGACCCCTCGCAGCTTGCTCATGAGGTCGAGGAAGCCTTCGACTCGCATCTCGTTGTAGAGCGGTGTCGTTTCGGGCAGGTAGCCGACCCGGCGGCGAACCTCCAGGGACTGCCTGAACACGTCAAAGCCGTCGACGCTGGCGGAGCCGGAGGTCGCACCGATGTAGCCGGTCAGGATGCGCATGGTGGTCGACTTGCCGGCGCCGTTGGGGCCCAGGAAGCCGAGGACCTGGCCGCGGGGCACCGAGAAGGTGACGTCCTGGATGGCGGGGCGTTCGCCGTAGAACTTGGTGAGGCCCTGGACCTCGATCAATCCAGGGATTGTCTAGTAGACGAGATCGAACGGCCCAAGTCCACCCGATGCCTCTTGCCAGTCGGCCTCGACTTCCTGCACCTGGGCGTGCCGCGGGCCCTGGCGAGCCGCCTCCAGCAGACGCTCGAGCTTCGTGCGCTCGCCTTCCGCAACCAGCTCGACCGCGCCGTCCGCGCGGTTGCGCACCCAGCCATGCAGCCCCAGCGACCGGGCGCTGTCGAGCAGGAAGTACCGGAAGCCCACGCCCTGCACGTCACCACGAACTACAGCGTGCAAGCGGTCCATCTAGCCTCCCCACCTCGTGGGGAGGTGGGCCCGACCGCGAGGCGGTGAGGCCCGGAGGGGGGCGCTCATGCTTGTATATGTTCCCCCCATGGCATCGAGCATTGTCGCGATCGGCGACGAGCTGGTCGGAGGCTTTACGCTCGACACGAACTCCCACTGGCTCGCCGACCGCCTCCGCCTGCTCGGTTATCCGGTGAAGCGCGCCACCCAGATCCGCGACCGGCCCGGCGAGATCGCCGACCAGCTGCACCGCGAGCTCGCGGACGCCGACGTGAAGGACGTCTTCTGCTGCGGCGGCCTCGGCCCCACCCCCGACGACCGCACGTTCGCCTCGCTGGCCGACGCGCTGGGCCGGCCGCTCACCGTCTGGGAGGAGACGCGGGCGCGGATCGAACGCCGCGTGCGGCGCATGCACGAGGCAGGCCTGCTCGAATCGCCAGAGCTGACCGAGGGCAACCTGCGCATGGCGCGCATCCCGGAGAACCCGACCCATGTCTTCAAGAATCGCCGCGGCATGGCGCCAGGAGTCCTCTACGAGCAGGACGGCAAGCGGATCTTCGTGCTGCCGGGCGTGCCGTTGGAGATGAAGGGCATCTTCACCGAGGAGCTGGAGCCGGAGTTCCTCGCGGCGGGGTCCGCCGCCACCGTGCGCGAGCTTCGCTTCACGTTCGCCATCGAAGCGCGCTTCTATCCCTTGATGCGCGAGCTGGAAGAGACGTATCCGGACGTCTCGGTGGGCTCGTATCCGAACTTCGAGACCAAAGAGCTCGTGATTCGAGTCCTTGGAGCCGAGGCCAAACGCGTCGACCAGGCGCTCGAGGAGATCAGGAGGAGAGCC
>Ga0207646_10000727_pt1 | contig 42683 bp, 70 predicted proteins | sample KBSK5502metaG_FD_184343 | JGI IMG/M metagenome (GOLD analysis project Ga0207646, IMG submission 184343) | Corn, switchgrass and miscanthus rhizosphere microbial communities from Kellogg Biological Station, Michigan, USA - KBS K5-50-2 metaG... | ecosystem: Host-associated > Plants > Roots >... | reverse complement strand
AAGTAGCTTCTAGGAGTAGTTATCATAGCCCATAATTAGAGCGTACAGAGCTTCGGCAATTGCATCAAACTCAGACCATTCTGGCTTGTCGTACTTGAAACGAATCTCTTTGATTTCAATCATTGCCGTTATTTACCCTTCAATGCGCGGATGCGCTCTGCAATTTCAATGTCGCAATTGCACACTTCAGCGCCCGCCGCTATGGAACACTCATGGCCGATTATAATCTTCGCCGCCGATTCCAAAGCTATATTTCTGGAAGCTTCCACAACACAAACTGAGCAAAGCGGTCCACGACTTACATCGTGAATAGAGCATTTTCCTAATGCCTCTTCCAACCCCCTTTCATAGGCCTGTTTCAAATGCGGACATAAATGCCCTTCAAAATTCCCAACGCGTTCCGCCTGATAGGAACATTGCACACATTCCCGTCGATATTCTTCCAACGCCTCTGCGCGGGCTGCTTCTCTCATACGCTCCAACGCTAGGCTGCTATAATTACGCTCTTCCTCCACCGCGTCAGCTACCCGCTCTTCGGCGAAGGCTTTAACGAGTTGATAAATCTCGTCATACATATCCGCAGACAGAAAGACTTCGTATTTATCGAAAAGATCCCCAATAACCCCAGCCAGTTCCTCGACGGTTTTCACTTCCCCGCCGCCTTGCGTTTGACCTGATCCAAACACAAACATTTCCGACAATGCCTGAATAGGCCAGGGAGATCCGGCATTGTACTTTAAATCATCGTCGGTCAAGGTCATTTCTTACCTCCAAACTCACTACCTATTTGCTTTTCCTCTGTGCATAGCTCCTCAATGATCTGTAATTGCTTTGCCATATATCTAGAAATGGCATAAATTAAAGTTTGGCCTTCACGCAACGCTTCAGGCACTAATACAGTTTCAAGATAACGTTGGCACCGCAATACCAAATGGGGCGGGGGTTCTTCTGTGATATTGAAAGCCCGTAATTTTTTAGCCATTTAACCCGCCAGAGCCTAGCGAGGAAATACGGCGCATGGCCTCATCTGCTTTACTGTATTGGCCGATGATTGAATAGCTTTCCAATGTGCTCCACGCGATTTCGAGAGCCTTCTGTAAATCAACCTCACGCTGATATAGATCGCGGCCAGGCTTATTTGAATAAATCCATTCAGGGAAGCTCATGGCTTCACATCTCCGCTGGATCGAAAAGGATCATTTAATCCTTCAATTTGTCTTTGTGCATCTGTCTTCAGCGCGGCGAGGGCTGCATTGACATCCTGAAAAGCTCGCATAAAAATAGTTGATTGATAATATCGAGCATCGATTTCCCATTTAGCCTGTCCCGATAGCGGATCAAGAGTACGATTGGCAAGATTCGTACACGCGCTTTCTACTTCTTTTTTAAATGCTTCCGCCGCCTGCGCCACAGCCCAAAGAGCTTCGATGGTATCCATTATTTCGGGATACTCAGTAGTAATTGCACATTCCTGACAGAAATCTGCTTCATTCCAAGCCTTTCTCCATTCCGCCAGCTTCTCGGGTGTTATCATTCTGTCCCCCAAATCAATTGACCCTGGCCGGTCCTGCCCCGGCTTGATACGGTCCAACGCTAGGTCGCGTCCGTACCTCGTCCTAATCTACGTGTCATATCGCCACGCCGCAGGGCCAAATTTAATGGGGATGGTCCTTGATTCTCCAACCGGGATGTTGTCTCACGATTTTCCATCATCAAGTTATCCGGTTTAATTCCAATCCCCAAAGTAAGTACCCCTGGCCGGCCTAGGACCGGAAGTATGCTCCGCCAGCTTCTTAGGGGTTATCATTTCAGCCTCGCAACTAATAACAACGCAATACCGCAAAGTAGCCAGAAAATTAAATGGATGTAGACCGAATCACTCATGAAAACACCCAGCACAAAATCCGGTACATGCCGATGCCGGCCAGGATCAAAACAACCCAAACTATCAAAAGTATTGTGGCGTTTACGGTGGCGATGCTTCTTTCTAGCGGACTCAGTTTCATTGATCCTCTTTTAAATTCATATACATATGCATCCCGGACATTTCAGGATAATTAACTGCCAAATATTCACACACGCAGCCATCAATTTTATTGTCTATGTAATTCCACACACATTTGCCACTGTCCCAATCTTCTTTATGCACAGCGATAGCATGAATCGGACCTTTGTAGGAAGGAGGCCCGACTTGCAATTGATGGATCACATAGTCCAATCCCGCCTGGGCCGATTTGGTCCAAGGGCCACCATCCCTCGTATATGGCCAATTAAGAGCGATAGCAAATATCATCCAAGTCATTCTAATCCTCCGCCAGATTCCATCGGGTTCCTTTTGAATCTTCCCCTCGGTCAACACCGCACAACCGAACCGTCCCATTCACTCTCGCGGCCCTAACGGGCGTTGCTCGTTCAGGGACTTAACGACCGCTGATAGGGAATGAATGGGGATGCCTTCTTTAGAAGAACCCATAGGAACGTATCTAAAGTATCGTTGCGATGCCTTGCCTATAGGCATCCCCAAAATCCTTTACAGTAAACCATTGGCTATAAACTATAAACAATCGAATACATACCAAAACTTTAATGGTATGTAAACGATATTAATCATTGTCGTTTGAATGTATCCACAGCAACAATAATCGAAACGATTAACGCCATGACACTAATAATTAAGGTAACTTTTTCAATCATTTTTTATTATTTCCTATCTCACCTTAATCTATTGTGATTGATACCCGCCCTAAAGGGCTTACGCATGTAATGAGGCCTTTTTTAAATAAAAGAGGAACTACTCTAAAGAAGAAGAGTTTGGAAAAAGCCGATCACTACGTTTTGCATCTGCGGAGTTCACCCATGCGGCCATACCGTTCTATGAGTTCTCTAGGGGGTGGCCCTACTTAAGCTCCGTTGTCTGAGGGTGCGTAATCACCTGATTTAGACATAAAAAAAGACTGCCCCATTATTGAGACGGTCTAGTGCTAACCTGAGAAATAAATAATCGTAGCCCCTGCGCCGGAACAAACCAGAGATAAAACTCTTCCGAGGGCTACGATAATTCATCTGGGTTGCTTAGGCGGCGCATGGGCCCAGATTACGAAACTCAAAATGACCTTGTCAAGAAAAATTTGTACTATCGCGGTATGAAGACTAAGAAAAAGCGTCCAAAAATACACGAAATCCGCGCTTATGTGGGATGCGGGGTCATCGGCGCTTACAAATGCACGATCGTTCGCCAAAAGGCCAAGAGGATGAACATGAACGTTTCAAGACTCATCGTCGAGGCCTTAAATAAGCTTTACCCGGACTTGGACCTCTAGACAAGGCTTTACCAATTTCATTGAATATAAACAATGTTCACTGTCACTTGCGCCCATATTTGGGCATCCGATGACCTCCCTTGTAAGATGTGCGTCCTCTGCAAAACCAAATGGAAGAACGAATATCAAACCCATCCCCCAAAAGTCGTAATCGGATATGTCGAAGAAACCGATTTAGCCAAACTTGTCCCATTGCCTAGTCGGCATTGATTTGATATTTTAGTCGTGGCAAAGGCGCTGGGCGTGGCACTCCATTTTCCGTCTTTGGAGGGCGCTATGCCAAACATCTATTGCTTGCATCGCTGGAATCAATCAGAAAAGATTCGAACTTGTAAGACGTGTGGCGAAGTATGGGACTCATCTAAACAAAAAACCCAACCTCAAATTGTGATAGGATTCATCCCTCCCTATGCCCCCGTCTTTTCGACGCGCCCAGATCACGTCGTAGAGCCTCGCCTTAAATGACTGATCCGAAAGGCCCGGCGGTTTATTGTGTTCACCAGTGGGACCCTTTTGGCCCGGCCTTTCGCTGCCGGCGCTGCTGGACCATCTGGAAAAAGCTCGAAGATCCCAAAGAGCCAGAGATCATTATCGGGCACGTCGAACTCCCCCCGCCTCAAGAATAGCCCTTTTGACCCCTTGACAACCTTTCCTGTATCGCTATACTTATAGCGATAGTGACTCAGGGAGAGGCATATCATGGAAAAGACTTTGGGCGTGGCAATAGTATCTCCTCACTCCACCTCCCGCTATTGCCGCGCCCCTTTCCATCCTAGGAGGGGCCCATGCCAATCATCCGCTATGAAGAAGAACCGACGATGCCTTGTCCGCAATGCAATGCACCTTTAGAAATGAAGCCCGAAAAAGAAGGATTTGTCCTTCGCTGTGACCGGCATGGCCATGAAGCCAGAGGTTGCGATCCGAACCAAACGATCCGCCATTGGAATATTTATATTGCCTTTATTGTCCGCCAAGCCGCCCAAGATGCCATCCGCAATCGCCATAGTCCCATCGAGCATTCCTATTGTTGCTTCTGCGAAAGGCAAACCAAATCGATTGTGGGCGTATCGGAAATTGGGGATTACGAGGTAGAGTGCGGGAGTTGCCATCTGAAAAAATACCGCAAGGAAGCTACCCGTGCCAACCGTCTCTATGAATGAAAAAGAGGTCATTAAAAGATTGGAACGTTTGCGTAACGAATGGGCCATGCAAGTCCATACGGGAGATTTTGATACACGGACGGAATGGCTCCGAGGCGTCATCAAGGGAATTGACCTGGCCGTGTGGGCACTGAGCAAGGAATCCGGGAGGGGTTAATGACGGCGCTAGAAAAGCTGTCCCTAGAAACCCTCCGAAACGTCCTGCATCACATGACCGGCCGGCAGCTGCGCGTCACGAATTTTATGGATTTGATGTCCACCGTCATCGAAACCGTAAAGCATCTTGAAAAACTAGAGACGGGATGCCCTTCCGGGACGCACTTTTGTAAATGCACATGCCGGCCCGCCTCCATAGGAAAATCTCTTGAGCATGTCAGCAAATGAACGGTATCGAAAATGGTTTTTGAAATTGAAAGCGGACCCCGCCAAGTTTAAAGCATTCCGGTTAAAACGAAAACTCATCCACATGAAATATCGCCAGAGTCGTAAATACCGTGAAGTCTTAGCAAAAATTACCGAGAGGCGTCACCTCAATCCTTTCAAGTTCAGAGCGCGGCGACGAGCCTATTATCTTGTCGTTAAGTCTGATCCCCTGGCCTATCAAGCCATGCTTGCAAAGCAGCGGGCATCCTATATCGCTCGAAGGGATAAAATTAAGAAAGATCCAGAAGCATACCGCCAATACCTCGAAGATCGTCAGATCTACAGGCGCTACCGGAAGATTATCAATGAAGCGAAAGCCTTGGAGGCCGCATGACATTTGACGAGGCATTGCGCCAGAAGATCTATAAGCTCCGTCTCTCTCATTTCAAACAATCCGCCTACGTAGACCCCCGTACCGTTGAATATAGAGGCCTTGTAGCATATGTTCCCATCATTGACCCTATAAACCCAGAACTCGACCATAACGATAAGCCCTACTTTTGCAAGGTCATGCTCTCAGAAGATTTTGATACCTGGGAAGTTTCCGACTAAATCCATTTTGCCCCCGAGCGCGGGGGAGTTTTACCAAGGCGCTCGGGGGCTATCTGTTGCTTCAATATGTTTAAATAGTGCCCTGCAAATTTTAAAAACATATCTAAAAATAGATGATCACTCACGTTTACAAAACAGGTGCTCTACCAATTGAGCTACGTCGGCAAGGTGCACGCAAAATTTTAAAATATTCAAATCGAATTGTTTTATCGTTCATTTTCGTTGGCATTTAGTTGTTGATCTTCGTTATTATTAGTTAATGGCTGTTGAATGATTTCTAACGAAATGTCGTTATTCTGCCCTGCAACTTTAAGCTTGGCATTGTCGATTGATCGCTTCTCATGGAGGTTATCCATCGCCTCATCCAAGTAGGATTCCTCAAGGTGTGAATAAATCTCTGTTGTCTTAACGTCGGTATGGCCCATGAGGTCGCGCAAGGCAACTTGGTTGCTGCCGGATTTTTGCATAAATTCATTGCCAAAGCTATGGCGGAGGCCGTGAATAGTATGGAGATCCTTATCTATTCCTGCCATCTTCCTAGCCTTTTGAAATCTATCATCAAAAACCCATCGAACCAAGGGAACAATAGGGCCCGTTTTTCGGGACCCCAACAATTCAACCAATTTAGGGTCCAGCCGTACCTTCCTAGCTTTCTTTTTCCCCTTCGAAACCTCTTTGCGAATCTGCAAATCGACTTTGCCATTAGAACGCCATATAAGATCTTCCCAAAGAACACCTTCCATACGTTCCCGGCCATCCCCAACAATTTCAACCTTTCGTAACCCATGATCATGCGCCAACCAACAACCAACGCGCGTGTAGTGGCAAACCTTGGCTAACGACTCATCAAGTGCTAAATAGGCGGTCGTCTGATAAAATTTAGGAGTGGATTCCTCGACAGTTCCGACCATTCCCTTTTTAAATGGAGTCTTTGAAATCTTGTCTTCCCGTACAAGCCAATTACAAAAGATGCTGGTGTCGTTCATGCAGGCATAAACAGAATTTCGTTTAAATTTGGCGGTCAAATTTTTTTCCCAGGTACGCAGATTATCGGTGGTAAGCTCCGGCAAGGTTGGAATGGCCTCTTTCAGGTGACGCAATGAATTACTGTAATGCTCAAGCGTTCTCCAGGCAAGCTTGCTCTTGGAATCCAGATAACTCTCTATCAATTCCTCCATTGTTTCTGTTGAACTGACGATGCCAAGCTCATTGCTGTAGTACCGCTGCCTCACCACTTCCGCAAGAGCATTGGCCAGAGATTTGCCCGTATATGTTTTGCCGGCTATAACTTGGCGATCATTTTTATCGACGGTGTAATCATGAAACCGCTTCCACCGGCCATTTGCAAGTTTCGTCTTTCCGTCACGGTGCCTCACAAAAAGAACATTAGGATTTCTCGGATTTTCTTCGACAGTTACTTTGAAGTTCGCCATACGCCACTCCTTAACCTGGATTTAACAAATCCGTCATCGTCTCGCAACAAATTGGGTCTAACGGGGTACTTGATTTAGGCCTAAAGGCTTGCTATAACTTTATTTTCCCTATGAACAAACCGAAGATTTTTGTCCGCCCCATTGATGGGATGTTTGAATTTTATTTCCATCAAACGGGAGAGTCCGATCCGATCAACTACTTTCTTGACCTAGATGCTTTTGAGGTTTTACAGGAGCAGATGCGTCAAGCTCGTCTTTCGTTCGAAAAACAGGAATCTTCCGTGGTTCCGATCCGTCTAGCTCAGTCGGAGTAAAGAGTTCCGCTTCCATCTTCCTCGTCATGTAGTGAGCCCTAACCGCCCATACCACTTGCCCGGAAAAAGAACGCTCATTTAAAGTCGCGTCCTTTTGGATCATCTGCGCTAAGTCCGGCGGAAACCGGATGCTTATTGGTGAAAGTTTTGCTGCCATTGTTTGTCTCCTTGCCCCTCAGCCTCAAAATGTTTTCTTAGAATCTTGGCCACCATTCCGCTTGCGCTGCGCCGGTCAAGGTCCGCTTCCTTTTTCACCTTATCCGCTGTTTCTTCGTCAACAATAATCGTCATTCGAATTTTTTTGCTTGACATACTTTTACTCCTTTACTATGTTTAACGAACCGTTACGAACCGCTTTTCATAACAACGGTTCACTATCGGCAACGTAGATATCAATGACGGAGTGATGACCTGTTGTTAATCATAGTTAATCAGCGTTAATCATCATACATATGAGGAATGCATAGCGCAAGAGGAAAATCTATGGAAACTACTAAGGAAATGCCAGCCGCCTATTATGAGAGCCGGTTGCTGACCATGAAACAACTTGAGGAAATGGTCGGGTATTGCCGACAGACCATCACGAAATGGGCTGAAAGAAAGAAAGACCCCCTGCCGCGCGTCAAAATCGGCCGGGAATACAGATTTAAGCTCGATAAGGTGAATTGGTGGATCGAGAAACACGAGGTTTAGAGGGGGCTGGAATGCTGATGGTCTTTTACTTCCTGGCGGGTTTGATTCTCGTAATTTCGGTCGCTCTCGTTACGGTCGGCATTTATGAATTCGTGATAGGCCGACAAGGGATTGAGTCCGTCAATACGGAAGGCCAGAAGCTTCACTTAAGGCACCTGGACTACATCAACAGCAAATGAATCTAGAGGAAATGCCTAAAGAGTGGGTCGCACAGATCAATCACTTTGGCCTATGGATTGTAGGGCCTGAAATAGAGGATGGGGCCATTAACGTCCTTGGGATGGGACGCACGATGGAAGAAGCGTATGAGATGGCGCAAAGAGCCAAGGAGAAATCATGACTTTGAGAGCGGTAAAGCCTGAAACGATGCAAAAGAGACTTAAGTTATTTACGTTTTCTGAGCCTGGGGTTGGCAAAACAACGGGGGCTATCCAATTCCCGCAAGCCTATATTATCGACATGGAAAAAGGGACGGAGAATTATTCGGCCACAATTGCTAAATCCGGCTCAGTAGTTTATCAGACAACGAACCCTAACGATGTTAGAGCCGAGGTAAAAGAACTCTTAACTCAAAAACATCCATACCGAACGCTAATCATTGATCCGATAACTATCTACTACGGCGCTTTACAGGAAAAATGGAACATGATTTTTGCGAAGGCCGCTGGAAGTAGCGGGAAATCCTCAGAAACCATTGAAATGCAGGACTGGGGATTCCGCTATTGGGCGAAGATTAAATCCGAATACAAATCCTTAATGCGAATGATTCTTGCATTGGATATGAACGTCATAATTACGGCGCACCAAAAGGATACCTATGGAGCTGGGATGCAGCGCATCGGAGTAGGCCCAGATTCTATGAAAGGAGATTCGCACGTTTTTGATTATGTTTTTCAACTCTCGAATCCGTCTGGGAAAATTGATGGCAAGCGATTGGCAAGAACAATAAAAGAGAGAGCTGAAATTGGTGCGCCAAAATTTCCGGACGAATTTGAATGGTCTTACGCCAACTTTTGCAAATACTACGGTAAGGAGGTCTTGGAAAGAGAGTCTAAGCCGATGGCTTTAGCCACAAAAGAACAATTAGACGAAATTCAACATTTGCTGGAAACCGTCAAAATCGATGAGGCCACAATTAATACATGGCTGACTAAGGCAGACGTAGATGAATGGTCTGAAATGACCTTCGACACCCTTCAGAAGTGCATCGATTTCCTAAAGAAAAAGATCGAACCCACTAAGGAGAAAGCCAGTGTTTGAATATGATGCCGTCGGACTTATAGATAGTCAGTTTGAATTGATTCCGAATGGATGGTTTCCATTCAGGATCTTTGATACAGAAGAACTTAAATCGAGCAAGGGCTATCAGCAGGTATTGGTCAAGGCTGCTTGCCTTGATCCGCGCTACCGAGATCGCTCGGTTTGGCATTGGGTGACGTTCTTACCTAAAGACCATAAAGGCGCTGGTATCGCTATCCACTTTCTCAAGTGTATCGGCCAACCCTATGAGGATAAATTCATCGTTGAGGCCGGAGCCTGGAAAGGCAAATACTTTATGGGCGAGGTGTTTACCGATACCTTCAAAGGGAAATCCAATAACAAGTTGGCAAAAGTAAGCCCGTATCGCGAAGATGCAGCGCCCCTAGAGGAGCCATTGGAGACTGGAACGGAGACCTCCGATGACGCGCTGCCGTTCTAAGCCAGTAGAGCAATGGGCCGAAACGCTCGAACACATATCGACCACATGGCAAAAAAAGAAAGGCAGAAAGTATCCGTTCACCGGGCAAGACCTAAAGCTCCTAAAACAGCTAAGAGGCTGGCTTACAGCTCCCGAGGTCATGGCGATGTTTGCCGTCTATGTCGCATCATCACCGTTTTGGGGTCGGTCTACAGGCTACCTAATCACTGGTATGTGGCAAGAGAGGTCTGTTCTACTCGATGATCCAAGTTTCAAGAAGCTCGTCGTAAAGTTTGAAAGCGAGTTAGGACTAAAAGAAGTTAAGCAAGTGGCCATGGAACTTGGACTATGACAAGCATTGTCTGTTTATCATTTATCAAGCTCGTCTATATTGGCGCAGTCTGTTTTGCGACGGGCTATGTTCTAGGACAATTGAGATGACCCGTAAAGAAGAAATCATCAAAGCCTTTCGGAACAATAAGTACCGAATGAAATTGGGACAAATTCTTTGCTACCAATGGGGCTACAAATTCACCTCAAGAGCATCCGATCTCCGCAAAGACGGGTATACCATCATTTGCGAGAAGGGCGAGAAGCCATCGGACAACTTATATGTCATGGTTCCCCCAGATGGGAATCAAACGAGGTTCGCATGACTTATCTCTGGAAAGCCTTCGGCATCCCAGAACCTAAGACGGAATTCAAGTTCCATCCTACTCGCAAATGGAAGTTCGATTACTGTTGGCCAGATAAGAAGATTGCCGTTGAGATCGAAGGAGCCGCATGGACCCAGGGCAGGCATACCAGAGGAGGTGGGTTCATTGCGGATATGACCAAGTACAACGCCGCCGGGAAACTTGGTTGGAAAATCTTTCGCTTTACCCCTCAAGAACTCAAGAGGGGGATTGTGATGGATTTTATGAAGGATCTACTGTGATTCGCGGCGAAATCATCAAATGTATATCTTGCGGTAATCCACGGCGCGTTTATAACAAACCATTCCCGGATAGGTGCATAACTTGTTATTTTAAAATCCATACACGTTCGATTAAGGAACGGCTTTTGGAGAAAGTCAAAAAGACAAACTATTGCTGGAATTGGACTGGGCGGAGATGCCCGAAAGGTTATGCACTTATGTCAGAGGGGCGGGCTCATAGGTTTTCATACTCAGTTTTTAATGGTCCAATCCCTCGCGGCCTTTACGTTCTTCATCGTTGCGATAATAGGGCATGTGTCAATCCCGAACATCTATTTCTTGGGACCCAATTGGATAATATGCGCGATTGCAAAATTAAGGGTCGAAACGTGAAAGGAGAGAAAATCTGGAAGGCAAAGCTAAAAGAAAACGATATCTTCTGCATAAGAAATAATTACAGGTTAGGAGAAGGTCGTAAAATGGCAGACATGTATCACATTAGTACAACCCATCTCTATCGGATTATTCGCAGAGATAGCTGGGCCCACCTTTAGTCTAATCTTTTGGTAATAAATTTAAATCCATCTTCAACCCAATGCATGTGCAGTCTGGAAATAGATATTCTTTAGGCGAATAATAGCTGTGATCGACATGTTTATGGGGACAGTTAAGGCACGGATACCCTACGGTGACTCGGACGTTCCTGGGTCCTGTGTACTTGGGTTTGTTCCAGGGGGCGTCGCCGGGACTACGCGGTAAAGGATCGTTTTCCGCTTTGCCCTTGGGTGCTTGGCTTTCTCGATCTGTTGCTCCAGAGGTCCCGGATGGTCCTTCGGGAGATTCTTTTTTATCTTCTCCCAATTTGTCATCAGGGCCGTCGTCGCCGTGATCGTCGCTACTGTGACCGCCGTCCAGAATTGCCATCGGTATTCCTTTGCTTTTTCCCGATTGGACTTTCGCCCCATCAGGTAGTCAATGTCGTGCAGGAGGCCCTTCTTGCCCGTGGAGTCCTGAATCACGACAGCGTAAAGCCTCGTTAAAATCTCATCGTGCCGTTCGTATTCGGCAATGAGGCCTGCTTGGCCTTTTTCGCCTCTTAGAACGTTGTCTAAATCCTTGACCCTTTCCTGTAAATCCTCGATAAGTTCCCGAAGAAGATGCTCTTCGATCTTCTCATGCCAATCTTCATCATTCATTAGCTAGGCGTCGAATAATATATTCTTCCATTGCTTTTTGAGGTTCATTAAGTCCACGTGTAAAAAAGGACTGATGGCATCGCCCGACTGGCCCGATTCGGCAATGCCTTCGCCGGCCTTCACTTTCTGCCCAACCGAAACGTAACTGGCTTTGAGATGGCTATATTTGAGGCACCACGAGTCATAGCCGACGAGCATCACAAGCTGAAAAATGTAGAGGCCAGATCCCAACGTTGAATCTAGCGCGTTTTCAAAACGTGATCGGATGATAATCCCATCGACCATGGCCCTAACGATCGTTCCGACAGGGCAAGAAAAATCTAGTCCCCTATGGTGCCCGAAACCATCACGGTCCCGGCTGGGGAGCCAAAGGCCGTTTTCGGGGTCAATGGACCAGGCGAAACGCTTGTTTTTTTCCGCGTATTCGCATTGGATTTTGTACTGCGGATCGACCGGGCAGGTGAACACATTAATTTATGGAATCCAGCGATGCGTTTTATCATGACGCTGCGCTTCTAATTTGATGACCAGGATTTTAAAGCATTGCGGAGAACAAAGAATAAAAGGGTCGGGATTGGCATCGATCAAGGTCACTGAAAATGGCTTTCTATCTTTAATCAATATCCCGCAATACGCGCATTTCCAAAATTTAAGATTGATCCAAAGAAGAGAATTGCCCCATTTTCTTAATGGTGCGATTTTTTGACGCGGTTTTGGTAGGTGTGTTTTTTTGGGCATTGTTTTTCCTTGACTACGTTTTTGCACTGAGGACAGCAGATGTGGTAATAGAAAGGCGGACGCTCCCATTCCTCAACGATGCAAAAAGATTCGCACAGTTTACAGACCAAGCTCGATTTCCATTTTCGTTTAAGTTTATCGCCATTCTGCACATATATCCTCATCTATCGCCATGGACTTTCCCCTATGGCTTCTTAAAGCCATTTCTGATCAGGCCATTTGACTTTAGCCCAATCATGTACTGCTTCAAGCCCACCTGCAACAATCGCCGTCGTCGCCAACTCAATTTGGCCGCATTGTTCAGGCGTCAATTTCCCCTTGGCGATAAGTTGAGCTGTCAGAAATCCAGCGGCTAATTTGCCAACCGTATAGGAGACCTTCTTAATGGCAATGGCGACACGGTATTGTTCTGGGATTAAATTGGCAAGCCAGTTTAGAGCATTCATAAAAATCTCCCTTAACCTTTCATTTTGTTCATATCGTCAAATGACTCCTTCGGAGGCTCAACGGATGGCCGTCGAATGAGCGTAATCTTTTCGTCCAACTGGAGATTGGAAAGACTCCGCAATTCCCCATGCTTTTCAGAGATCTTGACCTGATAATCGATAGGGATCGTAAAGAGGTCCCCATCCCGGTTCTGGATTGTGATCGTATTATCCTTCCCATTGATGGCCTTGACGGTTCCCGAGAACCTTGTCCAATCGATACAAGGGCTACAGACAACGACAGCAGCTACTAGTAAATGTTTCATAAATCTCCTTTTAAGCCAGTCCTTCACGCTTGATCCAAATCACCTCACTGACCCTATCCGTAGCGACATCCAAATGAACATGCGTCGGAACGTTCTTGGCATCCACATAAATCCCTCGCCTTGTGATGCCTACAGCCTTGGCTGCGTCAACGATGAGACTGACTTCATGGTCATTTTCAACCAACAAGTCCACAGCCAATCCCTGAAGGTGCGATGAGTCCGGGCTCGCTCCAATAATTGATTTGTTTGTCTCCAATGTGCGTAAGCCACTGGTGATTTTGAAAGGTATCCCAGCGATGTGTCTTGCTTGGTCAAGTTTGGCGACAAATTCTTCATCGAGACCCTCCACTTCCTCCGGCTTAAAATACGTCCATTCATGCGGCATGTTGGTCTCCTTCGGCTTTGTGTATCCCGTCCAAGAGAATCTCCGGCTGATCGTAAAAGACAGTTTGTCTCCCAAGACACCCTGGGCAAACCCAATCAGATCCGAGAGCTTCATCTTGCGTATTGATCATTTCCATCTTGCATTGCTTACAGGTCAATTTTGACCATGAATGACTTTATCGACAAATTGGGAGATCAAAGCTCGACGCGCAACACCCGCTGTTGGGGAAGTATTTAAATAGTTTAGTACGGCTGAGCCCGTTCCTGTCCCAATGCGTCGCCCCGCTTCCCAGACTCCTAATGCTTTCGCCGCCTCCTTATAGTTGCCGGTGGCTAACGCTCCACCGCCAACCATGGCACCTCTAAGGCTCAAAAGACTATTTGATGCCTCCGCGTTGGCCTTATCAGTCAATCCTTTAATCGCCGTCTGGGAAGCGCCATACGTTTGTTTTTGGCGAATGTAATTTGCCAATTCATCTTGCGGTAATGAGCCGGCAGGCGTCATTCCAGCCGCTCTTGGTTCTGCGCCTGTAATCGGAATTCCAGCGGCCTCTAAATCAGCTTTTGGCAAGCTCGATCCCCATCCCTTAGCTTTTAAAACTGGATGCGCTGGATCACCAAAAACGTTGTAGATGGCTCTGTCGGTTCCCCCCTTCCCGAATTTGTCGTTATAGGCAAAGAGGGCATGGGGATCACCAACCTTTGATCCTGGTTGAACAATTGGAAGGGAGCCAGAACTTCCGGAGGCTTCTTGAACGCTTTTTTCCAAGGCATCGCTCACAATGCCGTAAGCTCTCTGATACATAGAGGCTTTTATCTTGTCGGTATTCCAGTTGGCTCCTGACAATTCCTTGAGCTTATTCTTGAGAGCTTGGGCACTCTTAAAATCAATAGGGCCGTTGCCATGGGCTCCAATCGTATCTACAATCTCATTGACGATTTTCTCATCAGTTCCGTAGGCCCCACCTTGAAACTTAGGAGCCAATTGGTTGATCACTTCCTCTGAAACTTTGTTGGTATCAAGCGCATGTTGGCCGGTTTTAGCCAATGCATTCCCGACAGCTTCGCCACTTGTAGCCGCGACATCCTCAGCCCTTCCCAAAGTCGCCCTTGCTCCACTCAAAGGTCTGATGACTCCTTGATCGAGCATTTCTTGAGCCGCTTGATTTGCTTGAGGAATGCCCACCTTTAATTTATTCAGAATCGGTTTGCTAATTCCCAAAGCCCGTCGCCCAAGATTCTGAGCCGCGCTTTGCGCCGCCCTTTGAACTCCTCCGACCTCGGGAAGTCCCGAGAGTGCTGTCTGAGCCATGGGACCAAGGGCCTCGCGGACTGGACTTGAGGCATCTCCGGGCTGAACATCCCCTGTCGCAATATCGGCCATACGGCCCGCTATTTGCCCCAGTCCAGCGCCGGCGGCCGTTCCTATCCCAGGAAGAATGGCCGATCCGGCTATAGCTCCGAGCATTGGTAGATTCTTGGTAGGGTGTGCCATAGGCGTCATGTTCCATGCCGCTTTTGCCGCAGCACCCATTACCGCATTTCGGGCATCTCCCGTAAGCGGGGGTTGGCTATCAGAAGACGTTGCCGTAAATGGAGCATTCGGATCAAAGGCCGGTTTAACGGAATCAAACGGAATGTTTGGATCAAACGCTGGTTTACTCATATTGCCCCGTTTTGGCATTCCAATTGTAGGTATGGCCATTCTGCGTTACGGAGGGGCCATGAGGCCCAGACTCTGGAATGGCCGCTCCTCCATCTTGCCCTCCTTCAAGAGTGGCCCTGATCCCTTTCCATTCATCCGGAAACTTTTTGATAATTTTGGCTTTGCTCTTTTCCGTGAAATCCAATTGTTGTTTGAGAACTCCGCTATTGGTTCCCTTCATGTCATGGAGAACGCCGACCAACCTTTGCTTGATGGCATCTGGAAGTGCATCTTGTGGCTTTCCCGTCACCGTCTGCAAGGCTCCTTGGATTTTCCCATAGAGCGTTGAATACTCTTGATGAGACATTCCATACTGAGTAGGGGAGCCCGTTTGATAAATGGCCGCAATGTCGGCCATGACGTTCCCCGCTTCCTGGTTTGTCACAACCGGCTTAGATAGGGTCACCAATGCCCGATCAGCCTGAAAGTTTGCTTTAGAGGCCATCCCGAGCGTAGACCGCGAACTCGCCGTTAAGGGATTCGTATCTTTTACGATCTTGTCCCATTCCTTTTGGTCAAACTGATCCTGCTTGGTTCCGAGATCGAGCCTCGGCGCTGGCGGTTCCATGACAACTTGCTTTGTGGGATCAAATTTCCCGCTTGCCAACGCTTGTTCTTTTGTTACCGTATCCAACGGACCCTTGTCTGGCTTTTCCAAGTCCTTAACAAGCTTCTGCGTTTCAAGATTGGTCTTATACTTTGCCAGCCCTGCTTTGCTGGTAGGAACGGGAATCCCCAAAGGATTATGCCCGGTTGCGGCCGCATGGGCTTGAACCAATGGCGAAACACCGCTGGCCGCATCTGGCACCCCTCCTGGATGCTGATCCATCATGGACTGCTGCGCCCCTTGTTCAACAGGCGTTACGGCCATTGGATTGGCTTGCGGGGACGGAACTGTCCCGGTGCTGGGCGTAGGCGGAACCGCGCCGGCGGTCGGGATGTTGATCCCGTAATTCTTCGCCAATCCGGCAATCTGATCTTCTGGAACGTAATCTGCGACGGCCTTAAACTCAGCGGCTTTCCGCGCCGCTTCAAGCGATGCCATTTGCTGTTGCTGGGTCTTCATTTGAATATAAGATTGCAAGGCTTGTGAAATAGAATTGGAAGCTTGCTCTCCAGGACTAGGACGATTCATATAAGAATTGATCAAATCTTGCGGCGGGTTAAACTGTAGTGCCATTTTGCACCTCCGAATCAGGTCGTTTTAGTCTAGGTCCTTCTGGGTCTTGAACCATGGGACCAAAAGGCCTAAACTTGGTCATGAAAAGATTTTTAGTTCTAATCTTCCTGCCTCTTGCATTGGGTTGTTCAGCAACCATGGAAACTACCCTCAATAAATCCACACCTAACGCGCCTCTGAATGAGATCAATGGCGGTCTTGTCAGCTATCTGAACCAAGGCGCAAATTCCGTTATTAAGGCTCGGCGCAATGACGCCTATAAGAAAATGCATGATCAATGTAAAGGCAATTACAACATTGTCGAAGAAGGCGAACATCTTGGGGCTGGAGCCGTTGTCCCAATCGGCAATGTTGCGTTTTACGGCAAGCAACAGGAGTGGAAGATTAAGTTCGAATGCGTTCATTAATAGCCACCTATTGAATTCTGAGCATAATTCCCTAGCCCTGAACCTATCTGATAGCCAGCTTGGGCACCCATTGGTCCACCATAGTACGCACCGACAGCTCCACCAATTCCCCCGCCAATCATCCCGCCAACTCCATTGCTCTGCCGCTTGCCGTACTTCGCAAGATATTGGTTGTAAGAGTTCTGCTGGGTATTGAAGTCGGTGATTTGATTTAGCCGATTCCCCATATTCAGATTTCCCTGGTACTGAGCCTGGATTCCCGCGTTAGCGAGGCCTGTTTGGTTTTGAACCATAGCTGCGTAATCGTTATAGGCTTGGTTTTGCCGCCCTCCATATTGGGAGGCGCTTAGGTTGGCCAGATACCCTTGGCGCTGGGTGTTTTGCGCTTGGGCTGATTGAGTGGCCGAATTTGCGAACGCAGAGGAATCGAAGGACCGCCCTTGCTTGGCGTAAGTCTCTTGAATAGACGGAAGAATCTGTTCGTTGAAATATTGTTTGTCATAGCCAGCCAATTGCCCGGATAGCTTGTCTTGGAATTGGGTATCCTGCTTTTGGGTGTATTCCGGCTGCTGCTTCAAGAAATCTTGGAGTTGGTAAGCATCCGTTGATCCAGACGCTAAAGCCGATCCGAAATGGTCTAATTCGTCTTGCGTAGCCGCCCTCCCCAGACTGGACTGGAAAAGCTTTTGAACGGCGTCATAGTGCTTTGGCGCTTCTTTTAGGTATTTGTCCTGGTTTGCTTTGTTGATTTGATCCGGAGTATTGCTGAATCCCTGGTAATACTGAGCGATGGCTTGATTGCCTTGCGCCACGTTTGCAATGTTGGGATCGCCTTGATAGGCTCCCGCTAAGGAAGCAAGCTCGCTCTGGGTCGGATTTCGTCCAAAGAGTTTCTTAAATTCCTGGCCGGCGTAATACTCCATCGCCTGCTGAGACCCGCCACGGCCTCCGTAAGTCGGAAGGATGTCCATGGGTTTTTCCCCGTTTGTCGGGAGATACTTTGAACCCGGATCGTCTTCCGTGTGGGATTTTAAGAACCCATCGTTGGTTGGGGCATTTGGATCATTCGCATTTATGGCCATAATTTTCTCCTCATCGGACTCGTCGGGCTGAAATCCTTCCGTAAATGCTTACGGTTGACGTAGTCCAATTAGCGCGTATTTTTAAATAGTAGGGCGTCGATCCAGCTACGGATACCCGTACAGCCGGAATAGCCCCTGTTATATTTGCATTGCCGTTATTTGCATTGTTGATTGTAGGTTCCGCATCGTTGTCGCCCTGAATCAAACCCGTTGTGTTATTCCCAGGAGTTGCCGTCACATAACATACAGCGACGGTAAACACAACGGTTCCGGCATCAGGAGCTATGAGGCAATTGGCGCTAACATCCCAATCGCCAGCCGTCAATGTTATCGTCGATATCGCTATATATACGCCGCTCGTTGCTGGGACATTACCGACAAAATTGTAAAGGTATTCGCCAAGCTTGCCAGCCGCCGCATTATCATTCGTCGCCGTTGCCGGGAGTTGCCCTGCGACAATAGCCGTGTAGGCTGACCCATTTATGTTAGTGACAGTCAGGTTAGTTATGGACCCAGAGCTAATCGTCGCAGAACTAATCGAGGTATAATTTATCTGCGGGTTCTTGATGTCCTTGTAAACGTTTATCAATTCATCGTTGATCAATGGATCTTGAAAGCTGTGTTTCGGGCCTGCGCCAAAACAAGGCGATGCGAGAAGAAGGATTAAAAGGAGTTTCCTCATTGCGATGGCCTATAGGCTTGCTGAATAAATCCGATCCGGTATCCGAAGAGTTCCCAGGCGCTTGAGGTCGAATTGTCGCCGTATTGGATATTGAACACGTAGCCGTTCTTGCCGGAGGGAAGAAGTTTTCGGCTTTGAACAATGTTTTGAGTAGCATTCGTCAGCGAAACCGAATAGCTTGTCGCCGTTGAGGTATCAACGGTATAGGTTGCAGTTAAGGTGCTTCCGGCGTTCTTTTTTGCAAACGTATCGACTTGCGTTAATTGATTTTGGAGAAATGGATCTGGACCGACAAAATCTTTTGACTTGAAGTAGGCATTTATCGCTGACCCATTGTCCGCCGTCACGGTACCGTAATTGAAAACATTTCCCGCAGAAGTGTCGCCAAAATAGAGAACATTGGATTGGACAAGAAGACCTCCAGCACCAAAGTTATAGAGTGTCCAACCCTCGTTAATCAGGTCATATTTAAAGATGTAGTTGTTGGTTGATTGTCCTCCGCCAAATGCAACAGACTCCCAAATCGCATTGTCGAAATAGATCATATAGGATTGATCGGAAGCCGCTCCCTCGAACCAATTGACCGTAAAATCGCTAAGGTTGGGGGCTTGAGTACTCAATGTTACGGTCATGGTGTCCTGAAATTGGAAATAAGTTCCTGTTGAAATCGTTACGAGACTTCCGGAGGTTTGAGATGTCCAGGGTATCGTTGTCGTATTTACGGTAAAAATGTTGGTCGATGATCGCATGGAAAATACTTGAGACCCGCCATTATTCGCTGAGTTAATTGTTAAAGTTGACCATCCTGTAAGATTAGGGGCATTCTTGACAGCAGATCGGAATACTCCGGTTATGGCATCTGCTGGGATATAGATCGTGGCGGCGTTTACAAAATAAACGGAACGGTTGGTATCTGTCCTTGCATAAAATCCGAAATATGTTCCAGTAGAATATGTAATGTCGGTTGCACTAAGAACATTGACTCCATCTTTATTAACAACCATTAACCCATTTGGAAAATGGGAAACCCAAAGCGGATGGTCTGTATCGCTATTGACGCTAAATGTGAAGGTGCTGCTGACAAGAGTGGTCCCCCCCTCTCTTACGGTATCGTCTTTTCTGATTAATGAAATAGTTCCGGTGGTTGTCCCCGCTGGATAATAAACTTGTACGCAGTAGCCATTGGAAAAATCCGCCTGGCTGGCATCAACGGGAGGAATATTGGCCATAAAATACATCCGAAAAAGACTTCCATTACTCAGTCCTGGCCCGCTCGGGATTGTATACGAGGTTTGCCAGCGGCCATTAATCGAGGTATTGCCTCTATGAAGCCAGTGATAAGTGTTGCCAAGGTAAGCAATGCTGTCGCCATTTTGGAATAAGAAATTACTTGCACCAGTCCATCCCGTGGTTCCTGTACTCCATGTCGTTGATTGTCTCGCCGTTGTAGAAGAATAATCCAGATATACATTTCCAATTGCCGGAGCTGTGCTGACAGTATTTAAATCCCCATTGCCAAAATCAGAGTCAGTCGTTTGTTGCCATGAATTTAGGACACGATTCCCGGAGGCTTGAATATTCGGTGTGATATCAATGCTTTGCTTTGTCAAAAATGAGCAATCGTACATCCATACATGGCCATCCTGACCTCTAAACCAGACACGGCCTCCTGGATCAATGGCAGAGGTATTGTCAAAGGTTCCGATGCTGTCTGAGACCGTTTTTACTTGAGCTACATATTGGTTGTCAAAATCGAAGTAGCCAAAAGATTGATCCTTCCACCAAAGAAGCTTTCCACACCCCCAACGAATGTGATAAAGCTTCGATCCTGGCGAGGCGATTACTTCCGTAAAAGCATCGGTATTGTTAACGCCTGTCGTGAAATTCGTGAAGGTATTGGACTGCGAGATATAGAGCGTATTTAGCGTTCCTGCTACACCAGCAACGACAATCCTATCTGGCGTTGCCTCCACCATCGTTCCCAAAGGAGTCGCATACCATGACATCGTCGCGCCATTGGTCTTAACAAAAGCGTTGCGATTAGAGTTAACGCAATAGGCAGATCCTTGCGTATCGGCGCAATCCCATGTGGAATTTAGCGTTGCAGAAGAAATCAGTTGTGTGGGAGTTGCGCCAGCCACGATTCCATACAGACTCGTAGATGACCCCCAAACCTGGACATCATTCCCCGTAGAATCGAAGAAGTGATACCCGCCGTGCATTGCTTGTGCGGTTCCAAGGGCTTTATAGACTCCATATCCGGAACGCTTCTTAATGGATTTCCCGCCGGGAGTAACGTCTACATTGAGAAGATCCTGAGCGTATTCAGGACCGATGATTGCGGAATTCTCGTTATTGTTTATGCCTTTAAAAGAAGTAGAGGCTACCTGATCACTAAATGACCAACCCGATAGGAGGGCTACGAAAACAAGGCTGAGTCTTAGTTTCGCCAATTGCTGACCTGTCTGCCAACGGGAACGTAATTGGAACGAAGGCGCAAAGGTTCGGCTTTCTCAAGAGCTTTAAAGACGGTAATGAGATCGGCTAAGGCTCGATCTGAAACGCTTCTGTAAGGTTCAACCTTGGCCTCATTCTGGGGGCTTGGATCGCGCAAGAGGAGCCTTGCCGCTACAGAATACGCCAACCCGAAATGGTAGGGAGCCGTTTCGGGGCTGGCGTTAAAAGGCGTATCTCCAGAGTTAGCCATAGAGGTATGCGCCAGGATAAATTCAATGACAAGATTCGCCCCGATATCGGCACTTCCAGGGTTTGGGAAAACTGTTATGTATTGAATGGCCGGATCGTTTGCCTCAATCAAGAAATCGGTTGGCGTCCCGTTTAATGTCGTCCAATCCACCCCGGAACCCGCATACAAGTCAAAATAAGTCTTATCCCTTTTCTGGAGCGGGATGCCTTTATGCGTTGCCCTTGGAAATGAGATCGGAACCCCGCCCAGGCTAGAGATCGCATACTGGCGAGTTCCGGCAACAACGGTTAACGTCGCCGTATCCTTGATGATCTTGGCTTCGGTATTCCATTGATTTTGAGTGTTATCGAGTTCAGTATCGATCTGGGAAGTCGTATATCGGTCGTGACTGGGATCGCTCGTTAAATCGCCAATTAAGGATTCAAGATCAGCTCGAGTCATGCTACCTCCGATAGTTGCGGCCGAAGAACCTCTTCTTCCTGGCCCATTACAGTGGTGTTGAGAAGTGTTTTGAGGAGCCTAAAATAGGTGGCGGCGTTTCTCTTGACGTTGAAATCTTTGCGGACGCGCTTGCCGGCTGCGCGGCCAATAGCTTCCCGATAGGCTTGGTCCTTAATCAACAGTTCAAGCGCCACTTCCCATTGGGGAAGATCGTTGGGCTTGATTAGAAACCCGTCATCGCCATGTCTGACGGTTTGACTGAAATGCGAGATGTCTGTCCCTACGCAAGGAAGTCCCATCGCAGAGGCTTCTAGCCACCGGAGGTTCGACTTCGAGCGATTAAAATTGCAATCGACAAGAGGAGCCAGAGCAATATCAAAACCGAAATGGCCGTAAAACCGAGCATAGCGATTGATAGGAACGCTTCGATCAGCCAAATAGACATTTTTGAGTCCTTCGAACGGGTATGGTTTCTTTAGAGCCTCATAGCTTGTTTTAAAGGCTGAGTTGATGAAAGAAAGCTGAACTTCCGGATGACGGAGCAAAACGTTTCGAAGCGCCGGCGCAATCATGGCTAAGTCAAAGAAATGGCTCCGGCCGCCAATCCATCCGATCCTCAGCCCCTTATGCTTCTTGGGCGAAACCTTATCCCATCCGATAAACGTGGAATCACCCTTAAAATCAAGGGAGTTCTGGATCACATGAATGTTGTCATTAAGCTTGCCGTAAAGCTCTTTCAAGTGCGGGGTTGAAACGATCACCCCATCGGCCATTTGGAGGGTTTGAAGGGCAATCCGGCGATGAAAAGAGTTCGGGCCATAGGAATGAAACGCCTCGTTCCATTCCGGGACATCCACGTAATTATCGTCCATGTCGATCAATGTCAGTTTCCCATGCTTATTCTTCATCTCCGTAAAGAATTCGTAAGTGTGGGTGTACTGGACCGGACCCCAGAGAACGATGTCGGCAACCTCGCAGAGCTTGTCGATCCTGAAGCGGATATCCGGATTGGCAAAGAATCCCTTTTGCCAGGGATGCGGTTCGTTCATTCCATAAGAGAACTCAAAGACGGCTACCTCGACATTTCGGTACTTCCGCATCTGGAAGGCCCAAGTGGCCATCCGGTAGTAATTGACCCCGCCATTAGCGGTAGGAATCATGGCGATGCGAATTGGCCTAGACAAACGCTTTTTCCAGGAAGGCCGACTTCACCTTGTCCACTTCGTTCTCATCCCGCGTATAGGTGATCGTCCCGTCAACCCGCCGGTAATAGCAGAGCGGGCTTTTAACGTAAGCGAACTTGTAGCCTTTTACGTGAGCGTCCCAGATGAACTTCCAATCATCGATTCCCAGCTTGGAATAGTCGCCGGCCTCATACTGAACATTCATGGTCAGGCCCTTGCGGTAGGCTACTGTCGAATGGCAAATGTGATGGGTCTTGTACTTGATCGAGGCTTCGCGGGTAAATGGTTCGGGAGCAAACCGCTTTTCCATATTTCCGAACGTGTCGATCAGGATAAAGCCGCCATATACAAGATCGGGCTTCTTCAGTTCGAAACAAGCCAACGTATCTTTGACCCTATTCCGACAAGCCTTATCGTCGGAATCCAGGACGCAAATGATGTCTGACTGAGCCTCTTTATTCCCGATGTTTCGGGCTTCCGATCGACCGACATTTTGCGTCAGATGAACAGCCCTGATCCGGCTGTCTTCTATCCTCATCGCATCAACGATTTCCCGCGTATGGTCCTTTGAGCCATCGTTGACGACAATGATTTCGATTTGCTTAACCGTCTGATCTAAACAGGACTGAAGTGTGTCTCCAATCCAGGCTTGGGCGTTATAGGCAGGAATGACAAAGGTTGCTCTTGGCGTCACGAAACTACCTCCATTGCGGGTTGTGGTAAAAGACTGTTCAACTTTTCAACGAACTTCTTTGGATCAACCAAATTCTTGTAGTAGTCCTGGGCCTTTTTGTTAAAACCGAGATCCCTGGCGTCCATGATCCGGTTGATCATCTCGTTCTTAAAATCCACATGTTTGAGTCCCATGTCCACGTACCCGCAGAAAGGAGCCTGGACGTTAGATATCAAGTTCCGACCATGCAAGAGGAACCGGCGCATGGATTCATCTACTCCAGGGTTTTCGTAGAAGCTCAGAAGAAGCGAATATTCCGGGATGGATGCAACGTTTCCCATCGTATCGACGAAATCGATTGGGATATGAGGGAGCGCCTTCGGAAGATCCACAAGAATGGGCCGATAAGCCTTGTCGCAATCGACCAATACTTTGAACTTGTCCGGCAGCGTTTCCTCTAAACCATCAATCTCAGTGGGAAGCGGAAGAACTTCCGCTTTAATCCCAAGATCTTCTAAGCGCTTCTTCGAGGTAATCTCGTTACAGAAGTTGTGTGTCACTTCCGTATTGATGTGGGCAATTGTTTCCCTGGCCGTCTTAAAGGCGATCGCGTACATGCAATCGATGTCCCAAGGCATCCAGTAATGGATCTTGACGCAATCCTTACTCGCTCCCCGGAACCGTACGTAATCGCCCATCCCGAGGTTAAAAATCATCTTGTACTTGGAAAGGTCTTCCCCGCGATTCTTTAAGATGTCGCCCTGTGTCAACTTGGCGATGTGGAGAGCCTTAAAGAAATGGCGGAATGATCCGACGGCGATTTCCCTTTCAGGAATACCGTGTTTCTCTTTAACGATTCGAATTGTCTCGGCCCGTCTTTCCGGGCTCCATCCTATATCAGAAATGGAGCCGAAAGAAGGTTCCGTAATCCATCCGGAACCTTCGATCCAAACCCCTTTGCAACCGTTCTCTACGGCTGTTAGCCAGAAATCCCAATCCTGGCCGCATTTTAACGATTCATCCCATTTAGGAGCTTTCTCTCGAAGGATCGGAAACATCGTGGAAATGTAATTCCCGCATGTAAGGCTGTAAGGGTCAAACTGCTCGGAAGGATATCCGCCCCTTTCCTGGGAGAACTCATAACCCGAATAGACGAAATCCGCCCCGGTCGCCTCAAACTCTTGTAGCCATCGGGTCGCCATCTCGGGTTTCCCCTGACAATCGGCATCCCAGCAGACAACGTATTTCCCTTTGGCTAAAGAGGTCCCGTAGTTCCGCGCCTTTGGAGCCCCGCCATGTTCAATCACATGCGATTGAACCTTCGGGAATTTTGACGCCACTTCTTGAAGTTCTTTATCCGGGCCATCAAATATGGCAATAACCTCAATTTCCTTTAGCGTCTGGTCAAAGAGACTGGCAAGACATCGCTCAAAGATCTCCGCCGGCTTCTGATAGACCGGAATAACAAACGAAAATACAGGCTCTTTACTCATTTGCAAACCGTCCCCGTCGATAGGATGAATTGGTTCCAGGCCGTTGTCCCTGTCGAAATACACAAGGTCCCGACTCCGCCATTGGTGATACAATCAGTACACCAGCGCATCGTTCCGACGGCTGAAGCCGTTGATCGGGTAATGGAGGCTACTGGCGCGGATGAAATGGCGATGTCCACGTACCCCAATTTTTGTGGTTGGTACGTCGCCGCCATAAGGCATGTCACCTCAAAGAATCCAAAGATCAGAAAGAGTGCCGCTAACGTTCGTTTCATATTAGACTCCTGTCACAACTGCATTAATGAGACTTGCCAAATCCCGGCTAAGTGTTGGAGCATTGTTCGCCACCGTCTGGAAATAAGCCGTGACATCCGCTGCCGACGCACTGGCCGGAAAGACCGGCGTAATGGGCCCCATTGTCTTTTCGCCGCCGTCATAGATATTGGCCGAGACGAACAGGTTTGTGCCGTCGTTTACGACGTTTGTGATCGTGACTTTAAATGCCATTGAGAACTACCTCCTTAGTAAATTGCTCGAATTCCTCTTTGTACTTGGAAAACACTTCCGGGACTGGCGCTTCTGTTTTGGCGAACTCAAACTCACCAAACATCTTTTCAGAAGGTTCTAGGGTGACTCTCGGATGATTCGTGGAAAGGGTTTCAATCCAGTCCGGAGTAGCTTTCGGGTTTTGGGTCTGGATGCAAAGCTTCATCTTTTCCAGACGGCGCTTATAACTCTTGAGTTCGCAATAATGATTAATTTCGATCTGAGAATCCGCTACCTCGTAGGGATATTTCAATAAGTCTTCGCCATAGTGCGAGTACGTATTTCCCGTTATATCCGCATGATAGAAATCCTCGTTCTGAGATCCATACGCCCCACGGTACATCAGTCCAAATTGATTCGCATGGATGTTCTTCCATTTCTTGGCCCTCCCCCTGGTAATCTGGGTCTGAAAATCTCCAGCGAAACTCGTCATGTTAGTCGTCCAAGCCATCGGCCCGGTCTTGATTTCTGGAATTCTTTCGGGATTAGTGATCACCTGGTCCGGGTGATAGAACATCACGGCGTCCCCAGTCGCTTTCTCAATGCAAACGTCGAACGCCGCGTTATAGGCTTTGGTATCGTGTGGATGGAAATTGGGCGTGTCGATAATGATCAACTTCTCGTGCGCGTACTTGTCTTTGATGTGATGCAGAAGCTCTTTAGTCCCGTCATCCGAGCCTTCATCCAAGGCATAGATAAACTGATGCATCGTCTCAAGCGACGAAAGGATGGAATATCCGATCCATGGGCACTCATTTAAAACAGGAGCTATGCCGCTGATACGCATTTGTATTTCCTTTCAAAACCGTTGAAACATTCTGTTTGTCCTTCTTTCTTAAATCGCTCCAATGAAACAAAGCAACAAGTCTGATCCTTTGGCGGCTTCTTAACAAGACCATGACGCTCTAGAAGGATCGGCTCGTATTGGTGAACGGTCTTCATGGCCGGCGGGTAGACCCCGTACATCTCAGGGGGTTTGGAATGTTTGACCAAGATATCAGAGGTGACGGCGACTTTGTCGGATTTGAGGCATCGATCAACGTCATAGTAAAAGAGTTCGTCAAAGGTTTTCTCGTCGAACGGCTCTTTGAGAAATGCTTCTCGCGTCATAAACATCAACATCCCATCGATGACTTGGACTTTCTTGTACCGATAGTATTCAGAAAGAACCCGGACCCAAGTCTCCGGCTCCTCCTTAGACTTATTGCAAGCGACTTGTCCAAAAGAGTATTCCCGGCCGGCGTCAAAATATCCGCCTCCGTTATATTTTGTAGATCCGACAACCCCGAGAATGTCACATTCATACTCAGCGAAAATATCCTTAGTGATTCGGTCCCAATCCTTCGATATGAACTCGACATCGTCCTCAACAAAACAGAGGATATCGGACGCGCTTAAAAGGCCGAGCCGGTTATACGTTTCGGCGCACTTCGGCAATCCAACGTCGTCTATTTCAAAATGATTGAGAATAGCCCCATAACAAGTTTCATTGGCCGAATGAATCATCCGAGTATAAAGATTCTTGGATTGGATTCTCGTCATGAGGTCAATCATCGGATGGCCTTGATGGAAAGCGAAATCGGCATATCTGTGACGGTGTCCACGAGAGCCGAGCAATCCAGGAGACCGTAAGGCATCCGATCCAGACGTTTGACATCCCTAAAGCCAGCCTCTACACAAAGGGCCGCGAGAGTCGCATATGTGAAGAGGTTGTAATGAAAAGCCAAGTCGTATCCTTGATCGCCACACAGCATATTTCGGATCAACGGAACCAAGACGCCCATCTTGTTATAGAGTTTGACCATCGCGTCGAAATCAGGGACGGAAATATAGATCTGGCCGCCGGGTTGAAGAACCCGATACCATTCTTTTAATACCGACAGCGTTCTTGGGTGCGGGAAGTGTTCGAGGCAATGTGAGCAATAAAGCTCCAGAACAGACCCATCTCTACAGACAGCCCGTAAATCTGAAATATCGGCCCTGATGTCCACGTTTTGTCCTTCGTGGAGATCCACATTGGTCCAGCCCTCTAATCGTTGATCCCTTCCGCCCAGCATAAGACGCAAAGGCCCCGTAGAGGGTTTCACCTCGTGAGTGATGATCTCTACGGGAGCCTCAAACGCCATTATTTAGAGCTTTTCTGCGACGACTAACAAACGACCCGCCGACGGGTTCAGACAAACCGCAGCCGCCCACAGTTTGTAGGTTACCGGCGTTACCTGATCCCAAGGATCGGTCTTATCCGCGCCTCTGGCAATCATCATCTTGACCATGCCGTCCAAGCTTGTGAGCCCGAACGCCTGTTGTCCGAAGATAAATACCATCGACATACTATGTGCGGCGGAAGCATATCTGGGCGCGAGTGTGGAGTCAATGAATCTGACTTTCTCAACACGCCCGACTTCGCCCACGTACATCGTCTCTTTGGCGCTGCCGTATTGATTCCAGATCGCCCAGGTCGGATCTTTGCGTAAGGAATGCAGAGCATTCGGGTGCGCGTATCCGACATAGTAGCCATCCGCAAACGGTCGAGCATCTTTGCCTCTCAGGGTTGTGGCCGTCTTACGGACGGAGAACACCGAGAGTTGAGCCGAGATGCTAGGAGCCGCCGCATTGATGGCCGACAAGAATCCTACGGACGCCGCGAAGATCGTCGGGAACTGGAACTGTAAGTTAGAAGCATTGGAGTTTCCAGTCACAGCGCAGAATCCCGAAGCTTGCGAAGTCATATACGCCGACAAAAGGCCAGTCGTGCTTTGATTGGCCGCAATGTCGTTTTTGTAGATACCCATCTGGCAGATTCTTTCCACAGTCTTGGCTCCGGAATCCGTGAGGACATCCATAGCGCCATTGACCGCATCAAAGAAAGACGTTGCCTGAGCCAAGTCGGTGAGAATCACCCCGCGACCGTACTGAGCAATCGTCGCTACCACTTTGCGAGACGAAAGAGCGGGAAGCGAGTTCGCCGCGCCTTCCGAGAGAGTTACCGAAGCGGCCGCCAAGGAGGTCCATCCATTGAAGGTGGCCGTCTTGCCGGATCGCATCGGGATATCGTCTCTTTGAGCGAATTCCACCAAGGGAGTATTCGGCTCAAGCCTGACCATCATCTTCGAGCTGAAATACGCCGGAAGAAGGTTGTTCAGGACTGTAGTCGTTGTATTCGTATTAGCCATAGTTACACTCTAAAACCGCACATCATTTTCTAAGCGGACGGACAACTCAACGGGCCGTTTTCCATTCCTGATCGGCCAGGGCTTTGACGGCTTTTTCAAGGTTGTCGGCTTGCGATTTGTCTTTGAGATTGGCTTGACCCAATGCCATAGAGACGGAATCGTAATTGACAACGCCTGACGCTGACGACATGGGAGGAGGAGGGGTACCGCCGCCCAAAATCGGGCTAAGCGGCCTGCTAGGTTGTGCTGATGTTCCTTGTGGAACATCTCCTAGTCGCATCTCATCCTTGACTTCCAACCAAGCGGCTTTATGAGGATTCTTGAGTTTCCAGAGTTCCGGATCAGAAGCGAGTTTTGCGTTCACGGCGTCAAAGACCTCTTGATTTAAAATCCGAGGATCTTTGTCCGCCAACGCCTTTAAGTTCGCCCTTACGGCGTCATCGCGTTCTCTTTGGAGAGTGGATTGAATCCCTTCCTCCAAAGGCTTGATTTTCTGTCCGAACTTTTGTTCGAACATGATGTCGATCAAGTTGGCGACGGTCGCCGCCGGATTGGCCTGAATGTCGGCGTTAATCTGAGCCTCAATCTGGGCTCGCGTTAAGGCCGGCGGGGCAACCTCCTGGATGATAGGCGCTGCCGGCGGGATAGCTTGACGCATGTTGGCTTGAGCCAGTTTCTCCGCATTCGGCATATCCCGGAATTTCTTTTGAGCTTGAAGGTAATCTTCGACGCTTTTCTGCGCCGCTTCTTTCTTCTGGATTTCCTCATTAAGTCGCTCGGTGGAAGCCTTTAGCTTCTCAACGTCCACTTCCCCTGTCGGTTGAACAAACTTCTTTGGAACATTCGGAACGTCTTGGGCCAAAACTCCAATGGGGAGTTTCGACGGATCTTCGCCTCTGGCTTGAGCCGCGTCCGACGCCGCTTTGATCTGGGCTTCCATCTCGAGAATGTTGCCCTGAACTTGCGGTTGTGCCGACGGCGGTAATTCAGCCGGATCTGCGTTGACGGTTAACGGTGTTTCAATTGCCATAATTCTCCTTTTGGTCCGCCTGCCCTATTCGGGGGTTGTAGACCACATCTATACGGAAGGCCTAAACGTCACGTTTTCAAGGTCGTATTCTTCACCTTTAGACGGATTGGGCCTCGGTCCCCTCCGCACTTCTCGATGAATGCTCAAGGCTGACTCTAGGATTCCTTGCAGAGCCTTCCTTTTCGCACTCAAATCATTGATGTCATAAAGTTTCCCGGACACGAGCCCTCGATCAATCGACATATTGAGGTTCTTAATTTCCTGGAGAACTTCATACAGCCACTTCTTTAAAACCATCTGATCCTGAAGGGCCGATAAGACCCCGTAAACGTCCAACTGTTGAAATTGGCTGGGATTAAAGATTTCATTGAACCGTCTTACGAGATATTTCTTCATTCAACTATCCATTTCCATTTACAATTCTCATTAAGGCAAAAACATCTCCGATTAAATGGGTCGTTCGTATCCGCGCTTATAACAACTTTGTCTGAAAAGCATTTAGGACAAACCCTCATAATTGTTTCAGCACTCATGCAATCACCGGCTGACGATTGATGGGGTTTGGTGGAGAGAAAGTAGCCCCGTTTCCGTTCGCACCGCTTTTCATGCCGGGGGTATTCTTAAGGGTAGGGGCATTCCCACCTCCACCCCCGTTCATGTTCTGCATGACCATGGGCAAGATTTCCGGAGGGATGGCCGCCATCGGGATCATGGGGACCGGCCGGAACCATTTTTCGGCTTCGTTAATTCCCTGGACTTCAACCGCCAAGTATTTCGATGCCTGCTGCTGATCAAAACCGGGATTGCCCATATTCATTTTGATCATGTCCATGATCTGGGCGGATTTAACGACCTTATTTTCCATGCTGAAAATGCCCATGGGTTTGTAGATATAAGCGTTGTTGACGACCTCCGGCGGAACAAAGGCGAAAGCCAGGTAGCGCGGGACCATGTGCGGTTGATCGGGCGCTTGCGGCAAAGGAGGCATCCCGGGAGGAGGCGGCGGGGGAGGAGGAGCCGGAATCATCCCGATCTGAACAGGTTCTTCCCCCAGGATGTACTTTAAGCCCTCCGGATCATCTCCGAACCGCTGATAGATAAGGCCATAGGTCATGCGGGCGCATTCCACTAAAAAGCTGGATTCAATGACCATGCCCAGGGCCGCAACCCGCTCGTTAAACATCTGCTTTAGAAGTTCCATCCCGCCCAGGGTTTGATTGGTATCGGTCACTTGGCTGGAAGTCCCCAAAGTCACTTTGTTTGCCCCGGTCTTTTCCTGGACTCGGAGGCCTACTTCAATGGTTTCCCGGTAGGCTCCGGAGGTGACATCTCCAAACTCAATGGGCAAGAAATAATCGCGGATATTGGTGACAAGTCCCTTAAACCTCAGAACCCATCCGGGTTTCGAAGCCAAATCCTGTTCGGCGTTCACAAGTCCGGTTTCGTTTACGGCGATGCCCTTATTTAAGATCAAGTTCAGATTATCGATCCGCATACTTACGATCTCGTTGGAAAGGGCCTGATCGTCTCCGATCAAGTCGCAGACGCCGATATCGTAGGTTTGGCCAGAACGGATGTAAGGACACTTCTTGACTGGCCATTCCCCATCAAAATTCGTGTTTTCCTCGGAGGTCAAAAGGGCAACGCTAGAAGCAACCATCACCTTAGCCGGGACAAGAATCTCGGCATCATCGCCTTCCGGGATATCGAATTCAATCCATTTGCGCGGGATCGGACAGAACAGTTCCCAGACCGTATGTGGCTTTTCGAACTTCGACATCTCGCGGTGGGTATCGAAATAGCCCAATTCCTGCTTGATGATCTGCAAATCGGATTCGAAGTTCTGGCCTTCCGTCACATTGTCCAAGTCCCCGCGCACATCAAAGAAGGCTCCGGCCAAAATGTTCTTAACGATTTCCCCGTAGGTGATTTTGTCGCGGTGGATGCCTTTATCCCAAGAAGTCGTATTGGGTTCCGGGAAAACGTCTCGGATATGGATGTACTTGGCGCACAACTGGTCCTTTAAGAGGACCGTGGTATTCTGCATCTGGAAACCGTTGATTCCCGGCGGGGGGATAGGCGCTTGGCCAGCCAAAGCTTCGGGAGGCATGGTGTCGATTTGCTGTTGCGGGGTCTGCTGGACGGGCACTCTCCTACGGCGGGCATCTTCAATCTTTTCCCAATACAGCTTCATGAACCCATCGCCGTATTTGACGGCTTCTTTAGAGGTGTCATAGAAAGCAATGTCGAACTTGGCTTTAGCGAACTGGTCGGCTACAACGTCTTGCATTAACCTCGCCTGAAGATCATCCCCGGCCGGCCCCGCTACGGTTTGAACGCAGGGTTTCGGAGCCATCATCGTTTTGTAGATTTGGGAATGGATGACTTCGATGTTCTGGACGGTCAATCCCGTATGGATCTTCTCCTGCCAAGGCTCCTTAGATGCCGCCCGCTGGGGATCGTAGATGGAATTGTAATCCCGATCGTTTCTGTCCCATTTGGAATGAAACCGCTGGCTTCGCCAATCCCAGCTGCGCCGATAGAAGCTCTGGACGTAGCGGAGAAGGTCGGCCTTACGGCCGGCCGCCAGAGGACTATCTTGCGGGTTCGCTATGGGTGCGGGGCGCAGCTGATTGGTTTCCACTCGCTAGTTTCTCCGCGTATGAAGAACACACACGTTCGGTTGATCAGGAGCCAACGGTTCATGGCATCCCGGCGTCTTGCAACGACCTTCAGCGGGGACCTCTTTTGGCGTTTCTTTCAACGCTGGCTTTTCTTCTGCCGGAACGTACGGTTCTTCTTTCTTGCCTGGGAAAATCTTCGGCATACGGACCTCCTTCTTTTTCGGTACTGGTTTCTTCTTAGGAACTGGCTTCTTTTTCATTTAGACGTAGGCCCGTTACCTATCTTCCCGATTTCCGGAGACGGCGACGTGGATTGACCCATGCTCGTACTTTCTTTGCTGGAATGATCCGTCCGATTAGTAATCGGGATGTTCCTATTCTCTGGATTTCGGCCATCCTGCGTGACGATCCGTAAGGCTGGCCCTGTCGCCGGCAGATCGAACGATCCTTGCGGTTCAAGATTATCCTGGGTTGCTTTTATGCCTTTCATTTAAAGTCCTCCCGTTCGCGTTTTTTCACTAAGACACCCCTTACAAAGGGTTGTGCCTTTCCAGATTACGTCCGCGTCATTTGCACAGAAAGAACAGCTTAAATTCTTGGGGAACAGAGGTTCCTTAGGAACAGGAGGAGCGACCTCCATCTGCATCTGCCGATTTTGGAAACCTTTCATGCGGCTAACCCTAGAAGAATGGCTTTGGCTCCGGCTTCAACGGAGGTTTGAGCGTTCCCGACCCGGTAAAAGGCACGGCCTACCCTAGAGGTTTCCGGGTTCTGGACGTTTTGCTTTCCTGAATTTGGCGCAACCATCTCAGAATTGAAACAATGGGCTAGAGCGTCCAACATATCGTCGTTTGCATGAGAATCATCCAAGCGAAACTGGTAAAACTCATTGAGCAAATCCGTCATGTTCTTATGGACATGAATGGTTCTAGCTTCCCACCTTGGAACAAGGCCGCCGACCCTAGCTTTGGATGCCTTCCCCTGGGTTTCAGGAAGTTCGACATACTTAAAGTCGTAGCGCTGGTCTCGAATACGACGCTCCTTAAACGTGTAGGAAACCACTTCGCCTTTTTTCTTTGGAATACCCACGGCATTCGGATTATGAATGGCGATGGTTTTGAACAGCTCATCCACAATTTTCCCCGGATCTTCACGCCGAAACCTCTTCGCTTCGACAATATAGGCATGATTCCCATGGGTAAACTTGGTCGTCATAATGGCGGTATAGTCGCCGTCTCCCTCCGTATAGGCGGGGTCGCACGTTGTCACCGTAAAAGCAAAATTGTTGGGAAGTTCGGAATACAGCGTTTCATAGTCTTTTTTAAACGGCTGCGTCGCCGGGTCAATGCGCTGGAGCATCATTTCTCGGGCAAAATCGAGCGTGCCCATCTCGGCCAACTTAAATCGAATCTGGGCGTCTGTCCAAAGATCCGGATATTGATTAACCCGGTCAATCATGTTGTTCCAGACGGGCTTACTCCATTGCTTGTAAATGAACGTCCCATCTTCCTGTTTTCGCTTTTCGGCTTGCTCTAAGATGTCGCCAAATTCCAGGGGGGTTCCCAGGGTAATGAGCTGGGTCTCGTTTACGGCCATCCCGGTAATAACCGCCCAATACATGCGGTTCTTATCCTCTCTAGACATCTTGTTGCGTTCGGATTCAATATCGTCGTTTAGGATTAAGAGAGGATGTTCGCCGCGTTTACTGGTCCCAAATCCCATGGTATTGATCATGGTCCCGTTACGGAACTGCGCTTGATCGACTCCCCAAAGTTCTTTGGTGGATGGACGTAAGGGTTCTAAGAAAGGATTTGATTCTACGGTGTCCCGGATAATGCGAAGGTTCTTTCGGGATTGATCCTCGGAGTCTGACACCAAGAGAACATCTGTTTTGCCACGGATGATCTTCCAAAGGGGATAGGTGAGCGAGAAAAAGTAGCTTTTCCTGCTGCCGCGCGGAGCCTGAATCAAGACGCGGTTATACTTTTCCAAGAGATCGCGCCATTCTTCGTAATGAGAATGCCAGCTAAGCCCTAGAAATTGCGTGGTAAAGAACTTTAAGGATGTCTGCGCCAGAATCCAGGAATCGGTCACAGAGAATCACCTGTCATGCGGCCTCCTGGGCGGTTGTAGCGATGGAATCGCCTATCCGTTTTAGTTCGGCTTCTTGCTCTGGCGATAAAGAAGGGAGCTGGAGGGAGTGCGTCACGTTCATGTTTACGGTGGAGGTGTTCTTGTAGGCCCCTTCGATCTTGGCGAGTTCAGAGAGGGACTTTTGGTCGGCGTCACAGAGCTTTTCGTTGGCTCCGCCGTAGATGCTTTCGACGTGTTTGGCTTTGATCCAGTTGGGGGTTGGGATTTCGCAAAGGGCTTTGACGCGGGCGTTTTCTTGAGAGAAGCAGGAGAGTTTTTTAATCAACCGCTCGACGCGGTCTATGTCTAGATTAGCTTTTTCGGCTAAAACATTTACGTCTTCGGCAAAATCCGTTTCGCGCCAGAGCGCCAGGAACCGGAGGTCATTAAGCGTAAGTCTTTTGACGACCATAGTAGTTTCGGTCGCCGGCCGGCCTTCTTGATCAAATTTGAGGGGAACAACGGCGTACTGGCCACGGATTTTGATCCGGCGGGAGGAATCATTGATGCCTTTAGCAAGATCGTCGCGTTTCAAAACGGTCGGTCGCCGTGGCGACCGCCGATTTCCCTCGGGCAGAGAGAAAATCGGAAAATCGATTACTCTTTGCCCGAGATGGCTATATATACACGCTTTTGGCTATTTTTGCAAATATGATTTGAAAGCTCGTCGGATCTGGGCAATATCCCGATCGGTCATGCCCGGATTGATGGGCAAGTAAAAACCGTTCTTATTGGAGTAGTCGGAACTGGGATAATCGGACTCTTTAACGAGCGCTTTAAAGGAGGGCTGGCTTGTGATCGGCATTAAATCCCTGGTTTCGATGCCGCGCTTTTCCAAGTGCAGACAGAACTTGTATTTGTCGAACCTGTATCCCTCCTTAGCGATCATGGGAAACATCATGAAGGTATGTCGGGGGTGCAAATTGGGTTCGTCCATTTGAAACTTTGCGTACCAGGGCCAGAGCGCCTTGCACAGCTTGGCGGCCACCTCGCGCCTTTTGTGGACGTTTACATGTAAATCGTCAAGCTGCGAAAGGCCGAGCGCGGCTTCGAACTCGGTTCCCCGGCTGGAATAGCCGCTTCTTTCAAAGAGAAAGCGTTTCTGAAGAAGCTGTTTTGAAAGGGGCGGGGTTCGGTGGCCTGGAAGATAAGCGATGTTTCGGCCATGGTTGGCGTAGCTGCGGATAAGATCTGCGATCTCATGGTCATGAGTAAGGACAAACCCGCCGACTCCGGTTACTAAGTGGTGGGCCATGTAGGTGGAATGGCAAGAGACGTTTCCTCGGATCGGATTGAGGATGGTTTCGCAGGAATCTTCCAGGACTTTCCAGCCCCGCTCTTTGGCTGTCTGGTAAATGCGGGGATCACAAGGTTTCCCGAAAAGGTGAACAGGCATAACAGCTACGATGTTCGGCTTCTCCGGAGAGGTATTCAGAATATGCTCAAGGCTCCAAGGATTGCCGTTATCGTAGAAGAAAGGCGTAAGTCCAGATTGGAGGATGACGTTTACGGTCGCCACAAAGGTTTGGGTGGTAACGGCTACCAGATCCCCGTCTTTCCAGGCGTACTTCTCTTTAAGCGCCAAGAGGCCAAGGCGCAGGGCGTCGGTTCCGGAATTAACGAATACGGCGTGTTTGGCTTTGTGGAGAGCAGCGAATTTCTCCTCAAATTCCCGAACCTTAATTCCCGGTGAAAATTGCCCTGAATTGAATACTTCCAGAACCAGCTTTTTGGCTTTAGCAGGGACCGAGTTATAACCTAAGCGGATCTTATTTAAAGGCATGGACGGCTTCTACAATTCGGACTCGATCAGAGAAGATAAGCCAGGGTCCTATGGGAAGATTGACCTGGGTTTTACAAAAGGAATCTACGCCAGGGAGATAGGTACGAAAATCCCGGAACATAGAATAGGCGTCGTTACGTTCATGAACGGTCCCGCAAGCGATTCCGTTTTTGGCCATGTGCTTTATAAAAGCGTCCCGGCGTTCAATATGGCGCGCAAGAAACCAGTAGGCGCTTTCTTTTGGGTCTAAACAAAACCAATTGATGAAATCGGCGTTGGCGTGGCGCTTCTGTAAATCCTCTTTCAAGCCTTTTAAGTTCTCCAGGCCGATCGCGGCCGCAATATCGTTCATGTGGAACTTGTAGCCCCATTCCGGGATGTCCTTCTTTAAGTTGGCCGGCCGCTTGATCCCATACCAACGCAGGAGCTTGGCGCGTTCGTAGTCCTTCTTGCTCTTACAGCTAAGAAGACCGCCATCGCCGGTTGTTAAGTGCTTGATGGCTTGGAAGGAAAAGCAGACGAAATCGCCATGACTGCCGATGGGGTTGCCTTTGTAGGTGGCACCCAGGGCATGGGCGGCGTCTTCGATCAGTTTGATCCCATGATCCTTACAGATTTTGAGGAGAGCGTCTATGTTGCAGGGGAGGCCGCCCCAATGGACGGCGATGACGGCTTTCGTTTTCTTGGTGATTTTCTTTTTAACCGATTGGGGGTCGATGTTTCCGGTCCAAGGGTCAACGTCTGCCCAGACGATCCTTGCACCCATTGCGACAATGGGCTCGTTTGTAGCCGTGCATGTAACAGGGGTAGAGATAACCTCATCGCTTGCTTGTACGCCAGAGAGGCGGAGTGCCAATTGGATAGCGGAGGTACAGGAATTGACGGTAAGGATGGTTTCGCGGCCAATCCAGGGGATAAGGGCTTTTTCGAATTCTTCAACGTTTTCTCCTTGCCCGATAAATCCGGAATGCAGAACTTTCGATACCGCCTGATCGACAGACGGTTCCATACGGACTTTAAACAGCGGAATCATTAACAGCGAGGCTTCTTAGGTTTCAATGAAGGGTCCCTCGAATGGCCGGAAAGATCATTTGAATCACGTATAAGACAGCGAATACGATCACCAGAATATGAATCATGGTCTTGACTTGGGCATTGATCCACGGCATCGCATCCACGGCCCACAAGAGCAACCCAACAATCAAGAGCGTTACGACCAACGTAATCAAGAGACTCAGCATTTAAGGCTCCTTTTCATCTAATTTCAAAAACGCCAAGCAGATGGCCATGGGCGCTGTGTCAGCTTCGACTGAATAAACCTTTCCATCGTCAAACTCTCCATCTTTCCAAAGAGTGCAATAATATGTAGTCCAAATCTTCTCTTCGCCAAACTTACGATTGAGCTTTTTGTTTACTTCAACAAATAATCCTGGTTGCTCCACAACCTCCCACGCCGCTTCGATGGAGTGGCAGTAGTTTTTTGGCCATAGTTCGTGCCCATCGCATTCCTTCCACCCAAGCTTTCGCGCCACCGAGATATTAATCTCTTCGTCTGTCATAAGAACCTCGCAATAACGACTTCCGGATCGGGATCGCCATCGTTCTGGGTCCTCTTGCATAACCCCCGGCAGATACGCCACTTCGGACCATCCCCCATCGGTTCAAACCAGACGGACCACCAATGGACGCAAACGATCTCACTCATGTTGCTTACTCACATAGTCAAATAGCGGAGTAGCGGAAAATATATGATCGGACATCTTTTTCAATATTCGCTTATGCAAAGGTCCCCATTCCATCCAATGCATTAAAGTCGATGTTCGAAACGCTAATCGACGCTCGCGCCTACTTGGAAACCGAATCTTTGAATACTTCTTCATCCCGGAATCTCTTTCACTTCCATCAAGTCGGCTTTAAAGTTAGGCCTGCCCCGCAACAACCGCAACCTTGCATTCTCCGCATTCACCTTCTGGTTGTACTTCCGAGCCTCTCCCACATCCTCCGTCAATGCCCGCTCGTAACTCCAATACTTCCCCTCATACGTAATCACGAACATTTGGTCATCTCATCCTGAAAAGTTCTTCAAAATTCTTATACGCCCACGTTACTCCCGCCGCGTGGGCCTCCATCCAAGCCTCCACAATCAACAGCTTAAACTTCTGAAATAACGCCGTCTGCGGCAGATCAACCCACTCATTGTCCGGATAACAAGCCCGGATGATCTCCTCCGCCTTCTGATCCGCATCCATCCGCATCTTGCAGACAGCTTTTCGAAGGTCATCCGCTTTGATGGGTTCGGATTTAGATGACTTCATTGGGAAAAAAGTTTTCGGAGGATTCTGAAATTGAAAAAAGTTTTTCGGAAGGGTTCGGTCATTTAACGATCCACATCAGCAAAAACCAAAGCCCTATCACCGGGAGTAGGGACAACCCTATGAACCATAAGATCATCATCCCTAAGCCCAAAGTCTGTAATGACGCTTTTAGGAATTCTTTCATCGGTTCTGGGAGATGTAAAAGCTTTCGAAAGGGTTTGTGAAAAGAAAAAAGTTTGCGGAAGGCTGATAGTAATATTACTGACGAAACTGATCTTACGACTCGCTTGCTCAACCTAGTTCTACCGTCGATCTCACCGTCGATACTCTTAGTAATAGTATTTGAATCGTTGAGTATCAATGGTTTTGGTAATGTTGCAGGGCAGATATCAGACATTCTGAGGAGAAGTTGTTGGTTTATCGTCGGGGAGTGTGGTATTTACCGTCGAGCTATCGCACGTTGTCATTGCCCTTCCATCTACAACCTTAACGTTCCATACCCTTTGTACTACCGAACTGCATTTCCTACATCTATCCACCGTAATCCAATTGAGTGTTGTTCGATGGATCTTTTTAACCAACACCCAACGATGTTTACATGGGAGAAATATAGATTCCAATCGTCACCTTAAACGTCCACTTCTGCCCAACCCCCCTACCCCCCTATCCCTAGCTTGGGGGTCTATGCGGGTCTGGACGGATACTGAGTTCTTCCCGGATGCTTACAACCGAATGCTAGGCACCGAGGTTAATATTTAGCGGCCGCGGTATGTTGGGCTGAGCTAATTGGAGCAGTATCTCCATTGAGGCGGGCTCTCAAAACCTCATCTTTACCCGCATTGTGTCCACTATGCCTCATATTCGATTTGGCGTCAAGTAGTGTCTTTGTACGTAAACAGGGTTTTATGGGCCTAAAATCGAATCCTAGAGCGTATAGCGCTATTCCTAGAAGCGGTTCACCACGAACCGCAATTCATCATTCAAATGCATTATTCATAAATGTGTCTTTAGACCTATTGATTATTATCATATTCATGTTATACTCCTAATGTAGAGATTCAGGGTTAGGCATGAGGTGATGACGATGAAAGAGCAATTGAAAGAAATGATCCAAGCCCAGATTAAAAAGTCCTTCGTTCCCGAATATCAATCCAAAGCAACCGATGAACAAGCCCTCGGAATTATGCTCTCTCAATACTTTGAATGGGATGGACTCGCCTTATTGAAAGTCGCTTACTCCGCGTTAGAAGATGCCAACTTCCATACTGAGAACCGCACTATCGAGCAAATGATTAAGAAGCTCGAAGGCGAGGTGGCCTAACATGAAGACCATCCGCGTTTTTGATGTGGGCGAAAAATATATGGATCGTTATCAGGTCTATGTGAGAGCCAGTGGCGGGAATTGGAATATGTTCACCATGTCTCGTAATGCCTTGTCTCCGCAAGGCGTTAATCAATACGCAGGGACTGATCGTCCAATGTGGAACGAATTAGCGGGCGTTGAACTGAAAGCGAATGAACTTCCAGATGAGGTTCAAAAAGCTATTCAGGAGAGGATCTAGCCATGCCCCTCGACCTCGCCGCACTCCTAAAGCCCATCCCCATGACTGAAGACGAGAAAGAATTACGGGCCTGGATCAAACTGAATAAAGAAAGGCTCACGCAATGCAATTGCCCACAAGAGGCTGCATCATTAGCCATCATGGGCGGGTTTGATCCTAAACTCGTCTATAGGTTGTTCTCTAACTTTACCGATGCCATGATGGGCTCACAAGTCGAAAGCCGCGCTCGCATGGCCACCTTTAATTTCAATCAAGCCGTCGATCAGGTCAACGAAATGAAAGCCAAACTAGCCTATGTCCGGGAATTAGATCTCAGTCACCAATGGCGAGCCGTCACGTTTTATCAGACTAACGACAGACACGCCGTAAAAGGAAGCCTAGCTATGAAATCTAAAAAACTGCCGAAGTGTTTCGATTGCGGGAATTCTGTCGGTTTACTCGGAAAAAGAGTTAACCATCAGCACAGCGAAGCGCAGGCGAACGTTAGTAAGCATACACCGACACCGTGGACATTATTGGAATTGAACCCGTATATTTTCAGCGGTTCAAAAAACGAAGAAATAGCGGTTGCACGTTATGATATGCCTTCAATTCCATTGGACCAACAAAAAGCTAATGCCGCCTATATCGTCCGCGTTGCAAATCATTATGAAGGCATGATAGAGTTGCTCCGCTGGATTTATAAATCTCAGGGGGTAACAAATGGCAATAGCGAAATCTCGGCAAGGATCGAGAAGGCGTTTAACGACGCTGGAGAGATTCTTTAATCACGTGAATACATTAAATACATGCTGGCTATGGGTTGGCGCGCACCATCAAGAAGGATACGGCGCATTCAATACGAATCCTAAATTAATAGGCGCTCATCGGTGGGCATATCAGCAAGCGTTCGGGACTATCCCAAAAGGATATGAAATAGATCATTTATGCAAGGTGTCTTCCTGCGTTAGACCTTCGCATTTAGAAGCTGTGACACCATCTGAAAATGTGAAGCGAAGTTCTTCCTGGCATCACTTCGTAAGCTCAGCTCGCAAAATTAAGTCTTGTCCAAAAGGTCATCCTTACGATGATGCAAACACATACCTAGATAAACAAAACTGCCGTCACTGTAAAACATGTGGAAGACAAAGGGCGAAGCTATACCAAAGAGCCATCGCCAAAGCGGAGGGTAAAATATGACTGCAACCTATCAATCGGGTTTTTACAATGATTTAAAACGCGCTCGGGATTTACTCCAAAATTGCATTCAACAAAACGACTGCTGGCTCACTACTGGATGTCTTACAAAGATCGGTTATAAATTAATGAAACATAAAGGGGAAAGAACCACCGCGCATAGAATTTCATGGACATTATTTAAGGGAAGTATCCCTTCTTCGCTATGGGTGCTTCATAAATGCGATGTCAGAAATTGCATTAACCCCAATCATTTATTTCTAGGCACTCCGAAGGAAAATACAGCCGATATGATTTCAAAGAATCGCCACAAATATCATTGGAAAAAGGAGCCTAAATTAACATGAAAACTCTACTCGTGATCCTAGCCTTGCAAAGCATCGCCGGCGCTTGCATGACCAATCAATTCGAATTCTGCAATACGGCCATGGATTATTACGTCACCGAAAACTTGATGCGCCTATCCGATGCCGCTAGGGATGCCAAAGAAGATACGTTCCTGCGCGATCTCAAGTGCTGGGACGAAGGGGACGAAACCAAGGGCCTCATCACGTGCGAAGACCACGGGGTAAACATCGCCTATAACTTCGAACGCCATGATGACTATAAGCCAACCTCGATCCTCTTGTTTGTCCCGGCCGAAAGCGTTGATGAAACCATGAAGCATTTCGGAGAACCCAAATGACCAAACTCAAATGCCTCCGCTGCGGCCATGAATGGATGCCCCGAACGGAGGCTATGCCCAAACAATGCCCAGGATGTCATCAATACAAATGGTTTAAGCCAAGCAGCCGGCCAAAGAAAGAGATCGAGATCCCTAAGCTGTAATTACTTCCTTCGCAGGGAACTGCGCTACCGTCGAGGAAATATTTCTTTCGTCAACTTTTCGTCATTTGCTTTGCAACAGGTTTGAAGTTGATCCATACAACACCGACACCTACAATAATCAATATTTGCTTTAAATGGACATACGCAATTTTTCCATAGCAAGGCTCCGCATTTACAACCTTTAAATTCAATTCGTTTTAATATCCGCCTGTAATTAGCTCGGTCAATCATTTATTTTCCCTCTGTAAGGCTAAGTAGCTTCTAGGAGTAGTTATCATAGCCCATAATTAGAGCGTACAGAGCTTCGGCAATTGCATCAAACTCAGACCATTCTGGCTTGTCGTACTTGAAACGAATCTCTTTGATTTCAATCATTGCAGTTATTTACCCTTCAATGCGCG
>Ga0207646_10000726_pt1 | contig 42687 bp, 52 predicted proteins | sample KBSK5502metaG_FD_184343 | JGI IMG/M metagenome (GOLD analysis project Ga0207646, IMG submission 184343) | Corn, switchgrass and miscanthus rhizosphere microbial communities from Kellogg Biological Station, Michigan, USA - KBS K5-50-2 metaG... | ecosystem: Host-associated > Plants > Roots >... | reverse complement strand
CGTCGCTCATCTCCCGCTGTATCTCCAGGAGTCGGGTCCCATCCGGGTGACGACCCAGGAGGGGTTCGTGCAGGCGAAGGAGCGGGTAGTCTCCATGTTCGAGAAGGAGGCTGTCGCGCGATTCTTGTCCGAGGCCCGGGGCAACATCTCCGTGGCGGCCCAGAAGGCCGGGATCACCCGAAGAAACTTCCATCGACTGCTCTCCAAGTACTCGATTAGCTCCAAGAAATTCAAGAACGAGTCATAGCAGTCTCATGTATGAGTTGTAAGTGACTCAGGCGTAGGATTCCAAGTTCCGCCAAGTTCATCCATACTTCTAGATCAGTGTGCATGAATGGCTGTCCAAGTAGTGAGACGTCGGTGTCCCATTTTCAGTGTCAGAGGTTTTCACATAGCTCATCGAATCAAGAGGTTCCAGCGCGTCCCGAGCCCTGGAATGGTTCCTGCCTCCCTTGGAGACATCTCCCGCTCAAGGAGGAGCCAAATGGGGGGCCATTGCCGTTGCGGGACCGAGGTCCAGTTCGCGTTCAACCACCTAGGCTGTATCGCCTGCGGCGCGGCCTGTTGCCCGGCCTGCTCGTACCAGCTCGAATCCACCAACTATTGCTCCGTCTGTGCCGAAACCCTGCTGGAACTGCCCTGGGCGAGTAGCCTTGCCTTGGCCCAGCCGGCGCCCGGTCGGGCCTGAGCCGATCTGAAGGAGGCCATCATGGAATCCAAGGGAAAGACGTTCCGCCGGCTCCTCCAGGACGAGCCGTACCTCTTCACCGGCGGCATCTACTCGCCGCTCGACGCCCAGATCGCCGAGCAGGCCGGCATGAAGTCGATCTACCTGAGCGGCTACTCGCTGGCCATGCTCAACGGCTGGCCCGACATGGGCCTCCTCACGATGACCGAGGTGACCAAGGCGGCGTCGATGGTGGCGAGCGCGGTCGACATCCCGATCATCGCCGACGCCGACGACGGCTACGGCAACGCGCTCTCTACGATGCGCACGGTGCAGGAGTTCGTCAAGACCGGTGTGGCCGGGGTCCATCTGGAGGACCAGCGCTTTCCGAAGCGCTGCGGGCACATCGCGGGCAAGACCATCGTGTCGCGTGAGGAGGCGCTCGGCAAGTACCGCGCCGCCATCGCGGAGCGCGACCGGCTCGACCGCGACTTCGTGATCATCGCGCGCACCGACGCCTACGGCGCGGTGGGTGGGAGCATGGAGGAGGCGATCTGGCGCGGACGGGCCTACGCGGATGCGGGCGTGGACCTCGTATGGGCCGAGCTGTCGAACTCCGAGCGCGGGCCCGCCATCGAGTTCGCGCGCGCCATGAAGCAGACCCATCCGGATCTGCCGCTCGCCTTCAACTACTCCTCGTCCTTCCGCTGGCACAAGGATCCGAATCCGCTCACCTTCCGCGAGCTGGGCGAGCTCGGCTACCGCTTCATCTTCATCACCCTCTACGGGGCCCACGCCGCCATGCACTCGGTGTGGAATTTCATGCAGGAGCTCGTGAAGAACGAGGAGCAGGCCCAGTGGACCCTCGAGCGGCTGAAGGCGGGGCATCCCACCGAAAGCCATCACGTGATGGCGCGGGTCTCCCACTTCCAGGAGCTGGAGCGCCGCTACATTCCCGGCACCGAGGAGCGCCTCCAGGGCTCCGACGGCTTCGGGGAAGGCCGGAGCCACTGAGTCTCGTGCCGGCGGCCGGCGCCCTCCACGGCCGGTCGCCGGGGGCTCAGACCCCGTTGCGCTGGTGAAGCGCCTGCACCATCCGGACCACCACGAGGGCGAGAATGCCCACCAGCACGATCAGGAGCACGATCCGCTCCACTTCCCCGACCAGGTAGCGCAACCGTTCCACGTAGGCCCCGAGGCCGTAGCCCACCGCATAGCCCGCGCCGACCACCACCGGCACGTAGAGCACGGCGCCCGCCACGTTGGCCACCAGGAACGAGGCCAAGGGCAGGCCGAGCGCCCCCGCGAGTGGGCCGGCGGTGAAGCGGACGCCCGGGACGAAGCGCGCCACGAACACGGCCACCGGGCCTCGACGCGCCACGAACGCCTTCATCGCTTCGAGCCGCTCCGGGTGCCCGAGCACCCAGCGAGCGTAGCGGGGCAGCGCGGTCTGCCCGTAGCGGCGGCCGAGCCAGTAGCCGATATTGTCACCCACCACCGCGCTCACGATCCCGACCGCCAGCACCAGCGACAGCCGGAGCTTGCCGCGCCAGACCAGGTAGCCGGCGAGGGCCAGGATGGTCTCCTCGGGCACCGGCAGTCCGACGTTGCCGAGCACGACCACCACGAAGATGGCGGCGTAGCTCCAGTCCCCGACGAACTGGTGGAGGTCGTTCACGAACCGGGAAGCAAGAGGCGGGTCACTCGTCCGTGAGCCCGGAGACGACGCCGTGATGGCGCCGCGCGGCCCGGAGATCGCACGGCCCCAGGAACGCGGAGGCGACTACCGAGCGCAGCACCTCGGGCACGAGGAGATTCACGGAGCTCCTTCCCCCCAGCATCGCACCGGGCCGGATGGTTCGGAGCCGAATTTGACACGCGGGGCCGGCGGCCGTAGGCTCGGCGCGATGCTCCGTGGCCGCACGCTCGTGGTCGTCTTCCTGGTGGTGTTCCACGTCGGGCTGGGCGCGACCGCCTCCCTGCTCTCGGCGGACTTCGCGTGGGCGCCGAGTTACTTCGACGACGACGACGACGATTTTCTCCCCCTCCTGCTCTCCGAACGGGCCCCCGCCCTGGTGGATCCCGCCGCGGGGTGGATACCCGCCTTGACGTCCTTCGCGGCGCTCGCCGCGCGGCCGCCGGGAGGCCGATCGCGTCTCGCCGTCACGTGCGTCCGCTTCCGAGCTCCGCCCCGCTCGTAGCCGTCTCTCCCCGCTGGGCACGCGGGCGGGTCACCGCCCGCACCGTGGTGGAATCTCCCGCCTCGCCCGGTCCGCGGTGGTGGCCGGTTGGCGAGCTATTCGAGGAGGACGCGTATGTTCGGTCTAGGCGCTCAGGAGCTGATGTTGATCCTGCTCATCGCGCTGGTGCTGTTCGGCGGGTCGAAGATCCCGGATCTCGGCCGCTCGTTGGGGCAGGCGATCCGCGAGTTCAAGAAGGGCGTGGAGAGTCCGGAGGCGGGCGCAGAAACCAAGGAAGCCGCCGCCGACCGCGGGAAGGATTCCGGCGGATCGCGATAGCCCCGGCCGATTCGGAGGGCCGCGAATGCTTGACACCCGGGCGCCTCCCCCTCTAGCGTAGGTGTCTCAGAGGCCGCTCGGGTGAAGATCAGCGCCGTCAAGAAGCTGTTCGTCGGGTCACCGCTCGCAACGGCGCAGGCCAGGCACGAGCGGCTGTCCAAGCCCTCCGCGCTCGCCGTCTTTTCCTCCGACGCGCTGTCGTCGGTCGCCTACGCCACCGAGGAGATCCTTCTCGTCCTGATACTGGCCGGCACCGCCGCGCTCGCCTTCTCGATTCCCATCGGCATCGCGATCGCGATCCTCATCGCGGTGGTGGTGAGCTCGTACCGGCAGACCATCCTCGCCTACCCGCAGGGCGGCGGCGCCTACATCGTCACCAAGGACAACCTGGGCACGCTGCCCAGCCTCGTCTCGGCGGGGGCTCTGCTGATCGACTACGTGCTCACGGTGGCGGTGAGCGTCGCCGCCGGGGTGGCCGCGATCACCTCGGCGTTCCCGGGCCTCTACGACTACCGCATCCTGCTCGGGGTGCTCTTCATCGCGGGGATCGCCACCGTCAACCTGCGCGGCTTGCGGGAATCGGGCAACCTCTTCGCGCTGCCGACCTATCTCTTCGTGGTGAGCTTCACCGGGATGCTCGCGTACGGCTTCGTCCGCTGGCTCGGCGGGTGGGAGGCGCCATCGCCGCCGGTGGCCGAGGTGGAGGTGAGCCATGACCTGACGATCTTCCTCGTCCTCCGGGCCTTCTCGTCCGGCTGCGCGGCCCTGACCGGCGTAGAGGCGGTGTCCGACGGGGTTCCCGCCTTCCGGCCCCCCGAGGCGCGGAACGCCCGGGCCGTTCTCGCCTGGCTCGGGCTCATCCTGATCGCGCTGTTCATGGGGATCACGTTCCTGGCGCGCCACTATCACGTGGTGCCCCGCCTCGAGGAGACCGTCGTCTCCCAGCTGGCCCGGATGATCTTCGGCGGCGGGCTCCTGTACTACGAGATCCAGGTCGTCACCATGTTCATCCTCGTCTTCGCGGCCAACACCGCCTTCGCCGACTTTCCGCGGCTGGCCTACTTCCTGGCCCGCGACGGCTTCATCCCCCGGCAGTTCGGCACTCGCGGTGATCGGCTCGTCTACTCCAACGGGATCCTGATCCTGAGCGGGCTGGCCGCGCTGCTCCTTCTCCTCTTCGGGGGCGCCACTCACGCCCTGATCCCGCTCTACGCGGTGGGCGTCTTTCTCTCCTTCACCCTCTCGCAGGCCAGCATGGTGCGTCGCTGGGTCTCGCGCCGGGAGGAGGGCTGGCGGTGGCGATGGCCCCTGAACGCGCTGGGGGCCGGGACCACCGGCCTCGTGATGCTGGTGATCGCGGTCACCAAGTTCAGCCACGGGGCCTGGATGGTCGTGCTGCTGATCCCCCTGCTCGTCGCGCTGTTCCTGATGATCCGCCGGCACTACGCCGACGTCGCCCATCAGCTCTCACTGGACAACTACGGCAGCCCGCCTCCCATCGATCACACGGTGCTCGTCCTGGTCGGCGATGTGCACCGGGGCGTGGTGGCCGCGCTTCGTTACGCGCAGGCCCTCGCCACGTCGGTGAAGGCGGTGTACGTCGAGCTCGATCCGGAGCGGACCCAGAAGCTCGAGGAGAAGTGGGGGAAATTCGGGCTCGGCATCCCTCTGGTGGTGCTGACGTCTCCCTACCGATCGCTGCTCACCCCGTTCCTCGACTACGTCAACCACCTGCTGGCCCTCGGCGAGAACCACGTGGTCACCATCGTGATTCCCGAGTTCGTGCCGGCGCGGTGGTGGCAACACCTCCTGCACAACCAGACGGCGCTTCTCATCAAGGGCGCGCTGCTTTTCCGCAAGGGAGTGGTGGTGGTCGACGTGCCCTTCCACCTCCGATGAAGCTCAGCCGGCTCAAGGCGGCGGCCTCGTCGATCGTTCAGCTGGGAGCCCAATCGAGGTATCCGCTCGCCTCGCCTTACGGCTGCGGCTCGCCAAGCGGGCCCCCACACTCCCCCGGCCGCGGACATTCGTCAGGGGCGCGGTGTAAGCACATGCGGGGCTTGCCGACGCGCCGCGCGTGAGTATGCTTGGGGCCGACCATGAGCTCCCCGCCGGCCCTGCAGACCGCGGTCGTCGCGCTGAGGACGGCCACGCGGGCGGATCACGATGCGCTGCAGGCGCTAGACGGGTCGGCCCCCGACGCGGGAGCCGCCCTGATCCAGGCGCGTCGGGACTTCTTCTCCCGCACCGCTGCCTACGGCCGGACCCGCATCATCGTGGCCGAACAGAGCAATCGTCTCGTGGGCGTGCTCTGCCTGGCGCTCACCCCGGTCCGGGTCGCGGGACGCCCGTACGCGGCCGGGTACATGTTCAACATCCGCGTCGAGCCGAGCCACCAGACGCGCGGCCTCGGCTCCCTGTTGATGAAGGCCGGGGCCGACTGGCTCGAGAGCGAGGGCTGCCGGTACGCCACCGGGCTGATCGGGGTCTCCAACGAGACGTCCATGAAGATGGTGACCTCACTCGGCTGGGAGGCGGTCGCGCGCTTCGACTATCTCGTCCTCGACCTGTCCCGCTTCGGGCGCGACCCCGAGGTGAGAATCCGGAAGGTGGATGCCCTCGGCGACCCCGCCCATGCCGCGTGGCGCTTCGGAGAGGTGTTCCTCCATCACTTCGTTCCTCGGTACCTGGTCTCCGAGCTGTTCCAGCCCTATCCCAAGGGCCCCTACATGGGCAGCCTCACCGCCTTCGGACCCGGGGGAAGTGCCTGGGTCTCGCTCTGGGACGACCGGGCTCGGCGCGGGCTGGATCCCGACCGCGTCCGGGCGGTCAAGGCCTACGACGTGACGCTCAAGGGTTCGGGCGGCTTCCGCGCCTTCTCGGCCATCGCCGCGACCCTGCGGCAGGCCGGCCTGGATCAGCTCCTCATGCCGTTGCCGCACGACGCGACCGCGCGGACCCTGCTCGAGCGCTACGCCAGCGAGGTGGTAGAGTTCACCTTCGTCGTCAAGCGGCTCAACGGTGCCGATCCGGTGCCCTCCGGACCTGTGTACTTCGATATCCGGCACTGAGCCGGACCACGAGGGTAGCCGGAGCCCTCCGCCCCGTCCCGCGTTCCGCTCTCCCGAGCCGTCTGATACACTTGACCGCCCTCAGGGACGTGAGCGTTGTCGTCCAAGGCCCGGCGGACGGGGCCCAGTTCTGGGGCGAGGATCCCGCCAATCGGTTGTCCGACGGTGCATTCCGGCGCGCGATCAAGCGGGATGGGCGATCCAACGACGAGGTGACCGAGCGCTTGATGGCGGTGCGTGAATTCGGCCGATGGAGAGGGTTCGAGATGGTGCGGGGCGCCGCTCGCGGTGCGGCATGACCCCGCTCGGGAAATTCCTCCCGATCGTGGGGCAGCCCGACCCGGCGCAGCCGAAGGACGTCCATCTGGTCGGCCGTTACGCCATCGGGGTCACGTGGGCCGACAGCCACGGCAGCATCTATCCGTTCGATCGCCTCCGCCTCGATGATCCCGGCGCCGCCGCGACGGAGGAGGCCTCACTGACGCAGGAGATGATCTGGCCGAAGGCGATCACGAAGCTCCCGGAGGCCCTGAGCGTGGTGTGGCTCGATGGCCGCGAGAGTCTCTATCCCTATGCGGCGCTCCGCGCCCTCTGCCGCTGCGCCGGTTGCACCGGTGGTCACTGATGATCTCGCGCCTCGAGTCGACGGCGCGCCGCCGGCTCGTCGTCGGCGGCGTCATGGCCACGATGTTCCTGGCCGCGATGGAGTCCACCGTGGTCGCGACCGCCATGCCGACCGTGATCGCCGGCCTCGGCGGTATCCTGCTCTACTCGTGGACGTTCTCCGCGTTCCTCCTGACGTCGACGGTGTCGATGCCGATCTGGGGCCGCCTCGCCGATCAGCTGGGCCGCCGGCCCGCCTACCTCGGAGGCCTCGGCATCTTCCTGCTCGGCTCGGCGCTGGCCGGGGCCTCGCGCAGCATGGAGCAGCTCATCGCCTTCCGGGCGCTGCAGGGACTTGGGGCGGGCTCGCTCATCACCGTCGGTATGACTATCGTCGGCGACCTCTACGGGATGGAGCGCCGCGCGAAGATGCAAGGCTACTTCTCCAGCGTCTGGGCCGTGGCCTCGCTGGTGGGGCCGCTCGTGGGTGGGCTGCTCACGGACCGGGTCTCCTGGCGCTGGGTCTTCTACATCAATCTCCCGTTCGGGCTCATGGCCGCGGCGGCGACCGCGGCGGGCCTGCGCGACGAGCCACGGGTTCGCCCGCCCGCATCCTTCGACCTGCTGGGGATGGCCGTCTGCTCGGCGGCCATCTCGACGTTCCTGGTGGGCCTGCTCGAAGTCGGGGCGGGGGAGCCCGGGGTGCGACTCCAGGGGGCCGCCCTCCTCGCCCTCTCCGCGGCGCTGCTCGTCCTCTTCGTCGTCATCGAGCGGCGGGCGGCCGCGCCGGTGATCCCCCTCCATCTTTTCCGGAACCCGATCGTGCGGGCGGCCGCCGTCACCGGGCTGCTCGCCGGAATGGCCATGTTCGGCGCGATCACCTACGTTCCGCTCTACCTCCAGGCGGTGACCGGGAGCACCGCGACCCAGGCGGGCTGGGTGCTGATGCCGTTCGTCCTCGGCTGGGTGACGTTCTCGGTCCTGGCCGCGCGGCTCGCGCTCCGAATCGGATATCGTCGCGTCGTCCTGGCCGGGATGGGAGCGTTGGTCTTGGCCTTCGTCCTCCTCGCGGGGTGGGACGAGTCGCTCACTCGTGCGATCGCCGCGCGCGACATCACGCTGGCGGGGGTGGGCATGGGTCTGTCCTTCGTCCCGATGCTGATCGCGGTGCAGAGCGCGGTGCCGCGCTCCCTCCTCGGATCGGCCACCTCGCTCACCACCTTCTTCCGGACCATCGGCGGCGCCGTCGGCGTGGCGGTCATGGGAGCCGCGATGACGCACCGGCTCGAGCGCGAGCTCGGGAGCGTGGTCGCGACGGCGCCGGACCAACTCCGTGAGCCCCTGCGGTGGCTCGTGGCTCATCCCGATCTGGTGGTCAACCCGATCACCCGCGCCACCGTCGGCGACGACCTGCTCGGCCAGATGCGGCCGGCGCTCGCGCATGCGATCGGGGGGGTGTTTGTGGTCGGCCTGGTGATCGCGGTGGTGGCCCTGATCTCGGCGTTCCTCGTTCCGGCCGGCCAGGCGCGCGATCTCGCCGCCCGCCCCGAGCCGGTCAGTCCGCCCGGCTCATGACGCAGGCACCCGCATGACTGGGGGCGGCGCCGATCTCCCCCTGCTGGAGCGCCTGGCCGAACTGCCCCCGGTCTCGATCTCCGAGCTGGTGGCCCTCCTGCAGCGGATGCCCGACCTCTCGAAGGAGCCCCTGCTGGCTGGTCTGGTCGGCGTCGACGAGCAGGGAGAGCCGGCCGCCCACCCGCTACTCGAGCTGGTTCTCGAGCATCTCAAGGAGCGGCCGGACGGGACGTGTTACGCGGCGCTGCTGGAGGCGTTGACCGGGATCTGGAACGCGGCGGTGCGGGGAGCCGTGGTGGCCCGGCTGCGGGCCTCGGGGCTCCCCGCCGACGACCTGCTGCTGCGCCTTCAGGCGCTCTCGCCGACGCTCGGCTTGCAGTCCGAGAAGCGCGAGTGGGCGCGGCAATGGATGGCGGACCCGACCGCCCAGGATGCCCAGCTGGTGCAGCAGTGCCTGGTGCGGCTGCTGCTCGCGGTGCGCGGCCTTGCCGAGTCGCGCGCGCGGCGGTTGACCGAACGCGGGCCCGAGGGGCCCGCCTGAACCGACGTTCGAAAAGGAGAAGACCATGGCCAATATTCCCGACGGATACAAGGACATCCTGCAGAAGAAGGCCTTCGCCAACCTGGCAACGGTGAGCAGCGACGGCTCGCCGCAGGTTACGCCGGTGTGGGTGGACTACGACGGCACGCACATCCGCTTCAACACCGCGAAAGGGCGCGTGAAGGACCGGAACCTGCGCCGGAATCCCAAGGTGGCGATGTCGATCGTGGATCCCGACAATCCGTACCGCTATCTGCAGGTGCGCGGCCGCGTGGCCGACATCACGGAGTCCGGCGCGGACGCTCACATCGACTCGCTCGCCAAGAAGTACCTCGGACAGGAGAAGTATCCCTACCGCCAGCCGGGCGAGGTGCGCCTCATCTTCAAGATCGCGCCGGACCGCGTGCAGACGATGGGGTGAGAGCGGTGGAGAGGAGCCGGCGGCGATGATCGGTCTCGATTCGCTCTCCAAGGGCTACGGCGGCCAGGAGTTGCTCCGCGACTGCACGTGGCGCATCGGGCGCGGCGAGCGCATCGGGCTCGTGGGGCCGAACGGAGCGGGCAAGACCACGGTCTGCCGCATCCTGGCCTCGGTCGAAGAGCCCGACGCGGGCCGAGTACATCGGGACACCGGCGTCACCGTCGGCTATCTCCCGCAGGAAGTCACCGGAGGGGCGGAGCGCACCGTGCTCGCGGAGGCGCTCTCCGGCTACGACGAGGTGTGGCGGCTCGAGGCGGAGCTGGAGAGGCTGGCCGCCCGCATGGCCGGCCCCGCCGCCGAGCCCGGCCTGATCGATGCCTACGGCGAGATCCAGCACCGCTTCGAGGCGCTGGGTGGCTACCGGCTGGAAGCCGAAGCGAAGATCATTCTGGGCGGCCTCGGCTTCGAGCCCGAGGCTGGGCACCGCCCCCTCGCGGAGTTCTCGGGGGGCTGGCGCATGCGCGCGGCCCTGGCGCGCCTGCTGCTGCTGCGACCCGACCTACTGCTGCTCGACGAGCCGACCAACCACCTCGATTTGGAGTCGCTCGGGTGGCTGGAGAACTTCCTCGCCGCCTACGAAGGCAGCGTGGTCATCGTCTCGCACGACCGGTACTTCCTGAACCGCATGGTCACCGCGATCGCGGACCTGGCGGGCGGAGCCGTCACGCTCTATCAGGGCGACTACGATCACTTCCTGATGGAGCGCGAAGCCCGGCAGGCTCTCCGGGAGGCGCAGGCCCGCAACCAGGCCAAACGGGTGGCCGAGATCGAGCGCTTCATCGAGCGCTTCCGCTACAAGGCCAGCAAGGCGCGGCAGGTGCAGAGCCGGGTGAAGATGCTGGACCGCATGGAGCGGATCGAGACCGACGCGGCGGCCCGGCGCATCCACTTCCAGTTCCCGCAGCCGCCGCGCACCGGACGCCTGGTGGGCGGTCTCGCCGGGGTGCACAAGGCCTACGGCGACAACGTCGTCTACGCCGGCGTGGATTTCCAGGTGGAGCGGGGCGAACGCGTGGCCCTGGTCGGGGTGAACGGGGCGGGGAAGTCGACGCTGCTCAAGATGATGTCGGGCGCGCTTGCCTTCGACGCGGGCGAGCGGGTGCTGGGCGCCAACGTCGAGGTGCAGTACTACGCTCAGCACCAGCTCGACGCGCTGGATCCGACCCGGACCGTCCTGGAGGAGCTGGAGCTGGCCGCGCCCGAGGCGTCGATCACCCGTCTGCGGACGATCCTGGGGAGCTTCCTGTTCAGCGGCGACACGGTGGACAAGAAGATCTCGGTCCTCTCCGGCGGAGAGAAGGCGCGCCTGGCCCTCGCCAAGATGCTCGCGCGGCCGGCCGCCCTCCTCTGCATGGACGAGCCCACGAACCATCTCGACCTCGCCTCCAAGGAGATCCTGGAGGAGGCGCTCGCGGGCTTCACGGGTACGATCGTGTTCATCTCCCACGACCGCTATTTCATCAACCGCATCGCCACGCGGGTGGTCGAGGTCGACCGCGGCCATCTGACCACCTACCTCGGCAGCTACGACGACTACCTCACCCACAAATCCGCCACCCCCGCAAAGCCCGACTCCGGGGGAGAACCGGCCGTCAGGAGGACGGAGGCCGGCTCAGGAGAGTCCGCGGGACGGCCGAGTGCCGGGCGCAATTCGCGAGTGTCCGCGGATGGGGGGAGTGCGGGGGCCATTTCTGGGCCCCCGCATAAGAAAACCTTGAAGAGCTTGAGGAATCAAACGAAAGACTCGACACCAGGAGGGAAAGCCAGGAATCTCGACCGCGAGATCAAGTCCATCAAGACCCGCCTCGCCGCCGTCGAGACGCAGATCCACGAGATGGAGGCGCGCCTCCAGGAGATCGGGCTCGCGCTCGCCGACCCGGATCTCTACCGGGACGGCCAGCGCGCCCGCGACATCGCGCAGGCGCGAAGGGACACCGAAGAGCGCGTGGCCTGGCTCATGAAGGAGTGGGAGGAACTGTCGCTGCGGCTGTCCGCGGTGTCCGGAGAGGAATGATGAGCGGAGAGCGCTACGTCCGCGAGGTCGACGACGACACCCTCCGCCGCGAGAAAACGCGCGCGCGCGAGCTCCGGCAGACCGCGTGGTGGCGACAGCGGATCGCGCCGGGCGTCTGCCACTATTGTCGACGCGCGGTCGGGGCGAAGGCGCTGACGCTCGACCACGTCGTCCCGCTCGTCCGCGGCGGCCGCTCGATCCGCGCCAACATGGTGCCCGCCTGCAAGGACTGCAACCACAAGAAGCAATCGCTGCTCGCGTGGGAGTGGCAGGGGTATCTCGACCAGCTCGACCGCTCCGCCGACCAGTAGATACACCGCCCGTCTGAAATTGTCGGCATTGACCGCGCACGCCCTCCGGCGTGCAATCGCGCCACCAACTCATCTCGATCCAGGAGGGATCAAGCATGGTGACGCGTTGGATGGGCGTGCTGGCGGTGGCGCTGTGGTGTCTCGGCGGTGGCGCGACGGCGGCGGAGGACAAGGCCGCCAAGGTCAAGACGGAGAGCAAGGTCAACATCAACGAGGCGTCGAAGACGGAGCTCATGAAGCTCGCGGGCGTCGGCGCCGGCAGCGCGCAGAAGATCATCGAGTACCGCGAGGCCCACGGCCCGTTCAAGAAGGCGCAGGATCTGGAGAAGGTCGACGGCATCGGCAAGGGCGTGATCGAGAAGAACGCGGGGCGGATCACCGTGAAGTGAAAATTGCTTTCCCGGCCGGTCACCCTCATGTACGATGAGGCCGAAATCGGTCGGAGCTCACACAGGCTCCCCTGAGCGTTCCCTTCCGGCAATTTCGCCGGGAGCAACGTGACCGAGCCTCGCGCCGGGAGTCGGCGTCCGGTGCAAGGTGAGTGGGTCCTGGGCCCTGGGTTGGGCCGCGCCGAGAAAGGGAGGTGATCCAGCCGATGTGTACCCCTACGGTGATCTGTGAGGTGGTCGCCTCCTAAGGCCCGGCTGTAGCAGCTGCAGGTGGCCCTGGAGGACCCAGGAACCACCGGCCCCGACGGACCCGCTCTTCACCAGCGGGGCGGCACGGCAGAGGTAGCGCAGTGATGCCGCCGCAGCGTCCGTCGGGGCTTTCATTTTGTCCCGAGTCCGGCGCGGAAAAACAAACGGCCCGCCGGGTGCCCGGCGGGCCGTCAAGTGGTCGGCGACGCTTACGCCGACTTCCGAACGTTGGAAGCCTGAAGCCCCTTGGGCCCCTTGGTCACTTCGAACTCGACCTTGTCACCCTCGGCCAAGCTCTTGAAGCCCTGGGCCTGGATGGCGCTGTAGTGGACGAAGACATCCTCTCCGCCCTCGACCTGGATGAAACCGTACCCCTTCGCGTCGTTGAACCACTTGACCGTGCCCTGTGCCATACGTCTGACCCTCTCTCCTTGGGCGGGGGTGGACCGCCCGCTAGCCCCGCGCCACCATGGCTGGGGTCTCCCCCCGGAATCGGGGGGAACAAAAAAAGCGCCGTAGAGGACCGAAGCCCTCACGGCGCCGCCGTTCCCTAGGACCGAGTCTCGTTCACGTACGGAGGACACTGCACTTCAAGATCCCTGAAATCGCGCGCAGGTTAGCAAAGGTGCCGAACGACTGTCAAGATCGATTCTGGCGGCCCGGACGGGCCCGGGGGGGCCCGGTAGGTGGGCGGGCCGGGCCCCGGAAGGGTCCGGGGCCCGGCAGGTGCGACGCTTAGACCTTGCGGACGTTCGCGGCCTGGAGACCCTTCGGTCCCCGAGTGACCTCGAACTCGACTCGATCGCCCTCGGCCAGGCTCTTGAAGCCCTGAGCCTGAATGGCGCTGAAATGCACGAACACGTCCTCGCCATCCTCCTGAGAGATGAAGCCATACCCCTTCGCGTCGTTGAACCACTTCACGTTGCCTTGAGCCATCTACTGACCTCTTTCCGTGAGGCGTCGAACGCCTCGGTGATTCCCCGTCACCATGACGGGGGCGCCCTCCTGAATCGGAGGGCAAACAGAAACGCCGCGGGACTTGAGGTCCTCGCGGCGTTGGTATCGAATCCTGACTCCGACTACCGAGTGAACCTACAACCTGCGAGAAGCCTAGCGGAGCGGGGCGACCCTGTCAAGGGATATCCCGGACGGGCACCGTGACCGGCCGGGAGCCGTTCTTGGTCCCGAGCCAGCCGGGGATGGCCATCGAAAACCTTCCTGCGGTTCCGCCCGCCACCACCACGTGCAGCTCCTCGGGCGAGGGGAACTTGGGGATCGGCTCGCCGGGCCCGGGCTCGCCACCCTTGGCGAAGCGCAGGTTGGTACCCTCGCCGTTGTCCTCGGCCGGCTTCAGGCTGTGGTAGGGCGCGCGCACTGTCTCGAACAGGTAGCGCGTGAGATCGGCCTTGCTCCAGCCGTCGTCGCCGAAGGTCCGCGCGTGCTCCGGCCCCACCACCAACATGGTGTGCGAGTAGAGCGGGAAATGCTTGGCGTTCCACAGCCCGGCCATGGACCAGCCGAGGGAGCCGGCGAGCGCCCGCGCGGTGCGGCTGGCGTGATCGGAGATTCCGTGGGGCGCCTCGCCCGCGAAGACGGTCACCGCGCTTAGGCCGGCGGCGAGCCCGCGGTCAACGTGGTACGGCGGCCAGGGACTCGCCTCCTCGTGCTCGCCGATGCAGTAGGTGTAGCGGCCCGGATGGCCAAAGGTGGACATGGAGGTCTCGGCCGGCTTCGCGCCACCCACGTTGATCATCACGAGGCGGAGGGCGCGGCCAATCGTGGCGTTGGCGCGATAGCCGGGTCCGAACACGCCGAAGGAGCAGTTGAGCCCGATCCGTGGCCGGATGGGGCCGTGCACGACGATGAGCGGCGCCGAGAAGTGGGTGGACGTCGAGACCCCGTGGAGGTTGAAGGACGGATCGCAGGCCGCCTCGACCGCGGTGAGCACCACCGGGAGATACTCCGGTCGGCAGCCGGCCATGACCGCATTGATCGCCACCTTCTCCACGGTGGCCCGGCCGTAGTTGGGCGCGACCTCACCCACGAGGTCGTGGCGATCACGAGTGGTGCCCGCGAGCATCCGCTCGACGCGCGGGCGCGAGGGCGGGATCACGGGCAGCCCGTCGGTGACGCCCTTGTCGAACCAGATCTCCAGGTCGTCCACGGCCGACATCCTCACATACTTATCGCGGCGCGACCAGAGCCGGGGCCGAGGCTATAATCGCCGCGTGAACCCGTGGCACGACGTCGAGCTGGGCGAGCCCATCGAGCGGCACTTCCGGTGCGTGATCGAGATCCCGAAGGGCTCCAAGGTGAAGTACGAGCTCGACAAGCGGACCGGTCTGCTCTGGCTCGACCGCGTGCTCCACTCCGCGGTGCACTATCCCGCCAACTACGGGTTCCTGCCACGGACCTATTGCGGGGACGGTGATCCCCTCGACGTCCTCGTCCTCGGCCAGGAGCCGGTGGTGCCACTCTGTGTGCTCCGCGCCCGGGCGATCGGCGTGCTCACCATGAGCGACGAGAAGGGGACGGACGACAAGATCATCGCGGTCCACGTGGACGATCCCGAGTACGCGCACTATCGCGACGCGGCCGATCTGCCCCCGCACCGCCTCAAGGAGATCCAGCGCTTCTTCCTCGACTACAAGGTGCTGGAGCAGAAGACCGTGGACGTCGAGCGCATCCAGGGTCGCGCCGTGGCGGAGCGGATCATCCGTGACGCGGTGCGGTTCTATCGGGAGCGGATCGCGCCCTCCCTCCCCGGGCAGAGCGGTGGCTCACCCTAACTCTCCGAAATCCCGCCCGTTTTGGCGACAGGGCGGGCGGCTGGGGGCCCGTCGACCGCAGCCGTCATGCGGTCCATCTTCTCGAAAAGCCTAGGTTTTCCTTGTTGCGAAAAATTCAGGGTGCTAGACTCAGCCGTGAGTTCGACCCCGTCTCCAACAACCGATTCCATACGGGTGCTCTATGCTGATTAGTCTTCTCGCCGGGCTGTTCTCGAACGACCTTGCCATCGACCTGGGCACGGCCAATACGCTGGTCTACGTCCGCGGGGAGGGCATCGTGATGAACGAGCCCTCCATCGTCGCGATTCACCAGGCCGATCATTCGGTCCTGGCGGTCGGACACGAGGCCAAGGCGATGCTCGGGCGCACCCCGGGCAACATCACGGCCATCCGGCCCCTCAAGGACGGCGTGATCGCCGACTTCGACGTGACCGAGAAGATGCTGCACTACTTCATCAACAAGGTGCACCGGCGCCGGACGCTGGTGCACCCGCGAATCGTCATCGGGGTGCCGTCGGGGATCACCCAGGTGGAGAAGCGTGCCGTACGCGACTCCGCAATGCAGGCGGGTGCGCGCGAAGTGTACCTGATCGAGGAGCCCATGGCGGCCGCGATCGGGGCGGGCCTGCCCATCCAAGAGCCGGGTGGCAACATGATCGTGGACATGGGCGGCGGCACCACCGAGGTGGCGGTCATCTCGCTGTCGGGCATCGTGTACTCCAAGTCGGTCCGCATCGCGGGCGACGAGATGGACGAGGCCATCGTGCAGTACATCAAGAAGCACTACAACCTGCTCGTCGGCGAGCGGCGCGCGGAGGAGATCAAGATCAAGCTGGGTTCGGCCTACCCCATGGGCGGTGAGCGCATGACCATGGAGGTGAAGGGCCGCGACCTGATCGACGGGATCCCGAAGACCATCGTGGTGACCGACGAGGAGATCCGTGAGGCGCTGCGGGAACCCGTGATGGCCATCGTGGACACCGTGCGAACCTGTCTCGAGCGGACCCCGCCCGAGCTTGCCGCCGACATCGTGGACAAGGGCATCGTGCTCACGGGCGGCGGCGCGCTGCTGCGCGGCCTCGATCTGCTCCTGCGACAGGAGACCGACCTCCCCATCACGGTCGGCGACGATCCGCTGTCCTGCGTGGCGCTCGGCACCGGCAAGGTGCTGGACGAGCTCGAGCTTCTCAAGAAGGTGGCGATCCCCGCCTGAACGCCGGCCTCGGGCCGGACTTCCAGCGCTGATCGGCCGTAAGGGTGACGGAGCGGTGAGAGTTCGAAGATACGGGATCCTTCTCGCGGTGCTACTCGTGTCTCTGCTCCTGCTCACGCTGCAGACGCGGGGGGGCGGCACCGCGCGAGCCGGCGAGCTGGTGGCGATCGCGGTCACGCCGGTCCAGAGCCTGCTGGTCCGGATCCATCGCGGCGCCCTCGGCTTCTGGGCAAACTACCTCGACTGGAAATCGGTGCGTCGGGAGAACGCGGTTCTCCGTGGAGACAACGAGCAGCTGCGCGTGCAGGCGATGCAGGTCGGGGAGACCCGCGAAGAGAACGGGCGGCTCCGACGGCTGCTCGTGCTCCGAGACCGGCTGCCCCTGGCCACCGTGGCGGGAGAAGTGATAGGACGCGAGGCGGGCGGCTGGGTCCGCTCCTTGACCGTGAATCGCGGGCGCGGCGACGGCATCGCGCAGCAGACGCCGGTGATCGTGCCGGACGGACTGGTCGGCCGCGTCGTGCAGGTGCACCGCGGCGCGGCGGTGGTCCAGCTGCTGAACGATCCCGCGTCCACCGTGGGCGCGGTGGTGCAGCGCACCCGCACCGCCGGGCTGGTGGAGGGCGACGCCGGAGGGACGGTGCGCTTCAAGTTCATGGCCCGCGACGGGGCCAGCGTCGCCGCGGGCGATCTCGTGGTCACCTCCGGCCTGGGAACCCTCTTCCCCAAGGGCCTGCCGGTCGGACGGGTGGTCCGGGTCGAGGACAAGGGCTCCGCCCTCTTCCACTTCGCGGTGCTCGCGCCGGCGGTCGACTTCTCCCGCGTCGAGGAGGTCTTGCTCGTGACCGGGCAGACGACTCAGGACGTGGCCGCGCTGTTCCCGGCGGACGGCTGAGCCATGCTGCTTCTACTCCTGCTCCTCGTCACGGTGGGCGGCGGTGTGCTGCAGTCGACCGTGGTCGCCGTCGCGGGAGTCGGCGGCATCATGCCGGATGTTCCGCTCATCCTCACCGTGATGATCGCGCTGCGCTACGGGCCCGAGTCGGGTTGCCTGGCCGGCTTCGTGGCGGGCCTGCTCCAGGACGTGACGGGCGGCGGGCTCGTGGGCGTGCAGGCCCTCACCAAGGGGCTGGCCGGCTTCGGCATGGGGTTACTGGTCGGGCGCTTCTGGGTCGGTAATCCGCTCGTGCAGGTGCCGGGACTCGTGCTCTTCAGCATCGCGGAAGGGCTGGGCCGCTTCCTCCTACTGCAGATGTTCCACTACCCGGCGTCGTTCGGTGATCTGATGCTCCACGTCATCCTGCCGCAGGCCCTCTACAACGGCCTGATCGGCACCCTGTGTATCCTGGCCGAGGCGGGCGTCGAGACGATGCGGAGGCGCCGGTGGAGCTGAAGGTGCCCACCACCGCGACGAATCGGCGCGAGGCCTGGGGCCGGCGTGTGCTGGCGCTGGCCGTTGCTACCTCGGTCGGCTTCGTCGTCCTGCTCGGCCAGCTCTGGTATCTGCAGGTACTGGAAGGCGGCCGGATGCACGAGCTGTCGGAGAAGAACCGGATCCGCATTCGTCCGGTGGCCGCGCCCCGCGGCATCCTCTTCGACCGCAATGGGCTGGCCCTCGTGGACAACCGGCCCGCCTTCACCCTGTCGCTGATTCCACGCGAGATGGAGGACCGCAACTCGGTGGTGGCGCGACTGTCCGTCCTGCTCAAGATCCCGGTAGGCGAGCTGCTGGAGGCCCTGGAGCGGGTGCCGACCGACTCCATCCGGCCCCTGCGGGTGCGCCGCGGCCTCACGCTGGAGGACGTCACCAAGGTGGAGGAGCGCAAGCTCGAGCTGCCGGGGGTCATCGTGGAGGTCGAGCCCCAACGCGTCTATCCCACCAGCACCTTCGCCGCCCATCTGCTGGGCTACGTCCGGGAGGTCAGCGACGAGCAGATGAAGCAGGGTCGCTACCGCCGCGGCGACATGATCGGGCAGTCGGGCCTGGAGCGGCTCCTGGACGAGTACCTGCGAGGACGGGACGGCGGCGAGCGGATCGAGGTCGACGCCCTGGGCCGGCCGGTACAGCTGGTACGCCGCGAGGAGCCCGACCCGGGTGCCCAGGTCGTCACGACCGTCGACCGGCGGATCCAGGAAGCGGCGGAGCGGGCGATGGCGGGGCGCGCCGGCTCGGTCATCGTCATGGACCCGCGCAACGGCGACGTGCTCGCGATGACGTCGAGTCCCGCCTTCCCGCTCGACCGGCTCACCGGGAACCTGGACCGGGACGAGTGGGTGCGGCTCGTGCGCGATCCGATGACCCCGCTCCTGAATCGCGCCCTGCAGGGGCAGTACCCGCCCGCGTCGGTGTTCAAGATCATCGTCGCCGCCGCCGGACTCCAGGAAGGGTCGCTGACCCCGATGGATCGCGTCTACTGTAACGGGGAGTTCAACCTCGGCAACTGGACCTTCAAGGACTGGAAGCCGGGCGGGCACGGGCACCTGGACATGCACGGGGCCATCGCCCAGTCGTGCGACATCTTCTTCTACCAGGCCGGACTGAAGGTCGGCGGTGACACCATGGCGCGGTACGCGCACGCGTTCGGTCTGGGCGCCCCGACCGGCATCGACCTGGGCGGCGAGCGGTTCGGGCTCGTGCCGTTCTCCCCGTCACCGCGCACGCGTGCCAAGCGTACGTGGCAGGCCGGCGACACCGTGAACATGTCGATCGGGCAGGGCCAGCTGCTCGTGACCCCGTTGCAGATCGCCCGCATGATGTCGGCAGTGGCCAACGGGGGCATCCTCTGGAAGCCCCGGCTGGTGCAGCGGGTCGAGCGAGCGGACGGCACCCTGGCCTACGGCTCCTCCAGCAAGATGACGGAGCGCGTGGAGCTCTCCCCGGTCGTGTGGGCGTTCCTGCGCCACTCCCTGGCCGCGGTGGTGAAGGACGGGACCGGGGCGCTGGCTCGGGTGCCCGGCGTGGACATCGCGGGCAAGACGGGCACCGCCCAGACGATCGCCAAGAGCGACGCGGCCAAGGGCCAGGACCATGCCTGGTTCGCCTCGTTCGCGCCCGCCGACGACCCGCAGTACGTCGTGGTGGTGCTGGTGGAGCGGGGCGGCAAGGGCGGTCAGGTCGCGGCCCCGATCGCGCGCCAGATCTACGAGGCGATCTTCCTCCAGAAAGTGGCACAGGTGACCATCGGCGAGTCCGGCTGATGCTCCGGCTCGACCGGCGCCTGCTGCAGAACGTCGATTGGCCGTTGCTGGGCGCCGCCTTCTTCATCATCGGGCTCAGCCTGATCTGTCTGTGGAGCCTCAATCCCGGTCGGGGTATCTCGTCGCTCGTCTGGCGGCAGCTCTCCTGGGTGGGGGTGGGGCTCGTCGGCCTCCTGGTGGTGGTCAGCGTGGACTACCGGAACCTGGTCCGGTTCGCCCCGGTCCTGTATGCGGTCGGGCTCGGGCTCCTGCTCTCGGTATTCATGTTGGGCCGCACCGTCTCGGGGGCGCGCCGCTGGATCCACCTGGGGCCGTTCACGGTGCAGCCCTCGGAGCTCTTCAAGCTGATCTTCATCATCACCCTGGCGTGGGCTCTCACATCCGCGCGCGGCGAGCGGCTCTCGCGCGGGGCGCTGATCGGCACCTTCGTGCTCCTCGGCCTGCCGTTCCTCCTGGTGGTCCGCCAGCCGGATCTGGGCACGGCTCTCGTCCTGGTCCCGGTCCTGGGGGCCATCCTGGTGGGTATCGGCCTCCGGGCTCGGGTGCTCGGGGCCCTGGTGCTGGCGGCGGTCGCGGCGATGCCGCTCGCGTGGTTTGCCCTCAAGCCGTACCAGCGGGACCGGCTGCTCGTGTATCTCGATCCGTTCCGCGATCCGCTCGGAACGGCCTACAATGTCATTCAGGCGAAGATCGCCATCGGTTCGGGCCAGCTCCTGGGGAAGGGCGTCGGCGGCGCCACGCAGAGCCGTCTCTCCTTTCTTCCCGAGCGGCATACTGATTTCATTTTTGCCGTGTTCGCCGAGATGTGGGGGTTCCTCGGTTGCCTGGTGCTGATCGTGGCCTATGTGCTCCTGGTGTTGCGGGGGTTCGAGATCGCGGCCGGCACGCGTGAGACTCGCGGGCGCATCCTCGCCCTCGGGGTGACGACGGTGTTCGCGGCCCAGATCCTGATCAATATCGGGATGGTGACGGGCCTGCTCCCCATCGTGGGGATACCGCTGCCGTTCATGAGCTACGGCGGCTCCTCCATGGTGGTCTCGCTCACGGCGCTGGGCCTTCTGCTTTCGATCCGAATGCGGCAGTTCCACTAACCGCAGAACTGCTGGCCGGGTCTCCGTTGCACCGGACCCCGGATCGAGGTCGGCCGTGGGCAAGCGCATCGTCGTCAACGCCGGTGTGACGGAAACGCGTCTCGCCGTTCAAGACGGAAATCTCCTCACCGAGCTGTACATCGAACGCGCCGACCGGCGCTCCATCGTCGGCAACGTCTACAAGGGCGTCGTCACCAACGTGCTGCCCGGCATGCAGGCCGCCTTCGTGGACATCGGACTGGCCAAGGACGCCTTCCTGTACGCGGGCGACTACACCGCCAACCTCGGGCAGGAGGAGCACGCGCCCGACGCGGAGGACGAGGTCGCGGACGTGGACGTGGGCGACGCGGAGGCCGAGCCGCGACGGGAGGCGGTGGCGCCCATAGAGGAGATGCTGCGGAAGGGCCAGGAGGTCCTGGTGCAGGTCTCGAAGGAGTCGCTGGGCACGAAGGGCGCGCGCGTCACCTCGTTCGTATCCATTCCCGGGCGCTACATCGTGTACATGCCGCAGGCCCGTCACGTGGGCGTGTCCCGACGCATTCACGATGACACCGAGCGCGACCGGCTTCGCGGCATCGTCAAGGGCCTGCCGCCCCCCGCGGGCGGGTTCATAGTCAGAACCGTCGCGGAGGGCAAGGGGGAGGAGGAGCTGGCCGCCGACATCCAGTTCCTCAGCCGGCTCTGGGCGCAGGTGCAGGCGCGCTTCGACTCGGCCAAGGCCCCGTCCCTGCTCCACGAGGAGATGGACGTCACGTTCCGGGTCGTCCGCGACCTCTTCTCGCCCGAGGTCGACGAGTTTCTGGTGGACAGTGAGAGCGCCTACGGGAAGTGCCTGGAGTTCGCCTCGTCGCTCGTGCCCCAGCTCGCCTCGCGGGTGAAGCGGTGGGACAAGGATGCGCCGATCTTCGAGGCCACCGGCATCGAGCGCGAGATCGACAAGGCGCTGCGCCGGCGGGTGTGGCTCAAGTCGGGCGGCTACATCGTGATCGATCATACCGAGGCGCTCGTCGCCATCGACGTCAATACCGGCAAGTACGTGGGCAAGCGCGATTTCGAGGAGACGGTTCTCAAGATCAACCTGGAGGCGGTGACCGAGGTGGTCCGCCAGATCAGGCTACGGGACCTGGGCGGCATCATCATCATCGACTTCATCGACATGGAGCGGCCCGAGCACCGCGACCAGGTGTTCAAGGCCCTCAAGCGCGTGCTCGCGGACGACAAGGCCCGGACGAACGTGCTGGAGATCTCGGAGCTGGGCCTGGTCGAGATGACGCGCAAGCGTGTCCGGCAGAGCCTGCAGTCCCTCTTTTGCGCCCCGTGCCCCACCTGCAAGGGTAGCGGCGTGGTGAAGTCGGACGCGACGCTGGCCGCCGAGATCTTCCGCAAGATCCAGGCCGCAGCCGGGGAAGGTAACGGGCGGGACGTCGTGATCCGCGTCCACCCCGAGATGGCCCACCATCTGGAATCGAGCCAGCGCGAGGGCATCGAGCGGCTGCAGAACTTGCTCGGACGCAAGGTGACCGTCCAGGCCATGCCCGCCTATCATCGGGAACAGTACGACCTGATGTTCAGATAGCGGTGGGACGGAGCGTTGCCGGCGTGACTCGCCCCTCGCGCATCAGCCGCGTGGCCATCCTGAGCCAGCTGCGGCGGGCCGCGACCAGGGGGGACCGAGCCGCTCTGACCCTCGCCATCGATCAGATGAAGACCTGGGCCTACTCGCCCCGGTACTGGCAGAAATACTTGCTGCTCCTGACGCATCCCATGGCGCGCCTCGTCGACCTCACTGTCATCAAGCAGGGCGACAAGATCGCCCACCAGAAGGGGTGGGTCAAGCCGAAGCGCGGGCCCCGGAAGCCCAAGACCGCCGTCGCTCCCGGGCGCGCCGGGCGGGCGCGCCGGGGGGGTCGACCGGCGGTGAGCGCGCAGCCCTCGCTGTTTCCGGAGCTCTGACCCCGTCCGATCGTCCGCGCGCGCGGTCTCCCTGGGCGGTCTCAGCCGTTTGATGGCTACCTGGGTAGGGTATACCATCGGCGGGCCATGAGCCGGCGGAGGGCGGCGATCGGGCTGCTCGGGGGACTGGCGCTGCTGGCGGTCCTCGCCGCGCTGCTCGCCCGGCCGATCCCGCAAGATCCGGCCTATCACCGCCTGGCCGACGGGCGCGCATGGCTCGGCGTCCCCAATGCACTGAACGTGCTCTCCAACGCGGCCTTCATCCTGGTCGGCGGGCTGGGCTTGCGCAGCGTGCTGGGGGCCAGATCGTCGGGTGCGGCTTTTCGGGAGCCGCGCGAGCGCTGGCCGTACCGGGTCTTCTTCGGGGCTCTGCTCCTGACCGGCTTCGGCTCCGCCTACTACCACTGGGCGCCCGGCAACGAGCGGCTCCTGTGGGACCGCCTGCCGCTGGCCATCACTCTGATGGGCCTGCTCGACGCGACGATCGCGGAGCGGATCGGCGTGCGGCCCGCCCTCCGTCTGCTCGGACCGCTCGTGGCCCTGGCCGGCGCATCGGTCGTGTACTGGCACCTGACCGAGCTGCGGGGCGCGGGCGATCTGCGTCCCTACGCCCTCGTGCAGTTCTATCCCATCGTGGCTGTCCCGCTGATGCTGTGGCTGCTCCCGCCGCGCTACACGCGGGGCGGGGATCTCCTGGCCGCCGCGGCCACCTACGCGCTCGCCAAGCTGCCGGAGATCGGAGACGCCTGGATCTTCTCGCTGACCCACGTGATGAGCGGGCACACGCTCAAACATCTGCTGTCTGCGCTGGCGGGGTACTGGGTCTTGCACATGCTCCGGCACCGCCGGCCGGCCTGAAGGGGGATGACCATGGACATCCAGGCGAAGGCGAAGACGCTGGGCCGGCTGCGCCGCATCGAGGGCCAGGTTCAGGGGATCCAGCGAATGGTCGAGGAGGACAAGGACTGCGTCGACATCCTCCTCCAGCTCACCGCCGTCCAGGGCGCGGTGGAGCAGGTGCAGAAGCTCCTGCTCGGCCAGCACCTCGAGTCGTGCGTCGCGGAGGCGGTGCGCTCCGGCAACGCGCGCGACCGGCAGCGGAAGATGGACGAGCTGCTCGAGGTGTTCTCCCGGTTCTCCGGGCGCTAGGATAGGACGATGGCCGCGGGTATGCTGGCGGTCGCGGGCAAGCAGGAGCGCCCCACGAGGAGAGGAGTCATGGCAATGGCCAAGGATCCGGTCTGTCAGATGGACGTCCATCCCAAGGACGCGGCCGCGCAGTCGAAATACCAGGGGCAGACGTACTACTTCTGCGCGGTGGGCTGCAAGCAGAAGTTCGACGCCGAGCCGGGGCGGTACCTCGCCCGGTGATCGGCTCTCCGTTCCTCGCCGGCCGCGACCGCTACGAGCGTGCGATGGATGGGTGGGTCGACAACACCCACGCCGACGCCTTCACCCACACCGTGCGGCTCACCGATCCGGATGCCGGCATCGAGGTGAGCGCGGTCTGTACGCCGCCCCCCGGCTACGAGGTGCGCGAGGCGTGCGCGCGCGTGGTGTCGGGCTCCGCCGATCCGGCGATCTGCGCGGACTTCCCCGGGCTGGCCGGGACCCGGATGGTCGCCGGCTTCAGCAGGCGTCTGGCCGAGGTGTGCGGCGCCCGCCCGGGAGCCGGCCTCTTCGTCGACGCCGGCATCGAGATAGCGCGGCTCGCCCGCCAGGTCGCCAAGCTGCCCGGCTCGGCCTTGGCCGGTCTCGACCCGGGCGACGCGCTCGCCTGCTGGCAGCTCGACACCACGGGCTGGGCGGACCTGCCGGATTCCTGCTTCACGTACAGCCCGGCTGGCCGCGCGATATTCGGGACCCGGGCGGTGTCCACCCCCATGGTCGCCGCCCTCTACAGCCCGCCGCCGGGCGCCCGCCAGGTCTTCACCAGGAAGAAGCTGGCGCGTCTGGTCCTGACGGGACGTCGCCTCCACCTCTTTCACTCCATGCACGACAACGTCCACGGGTTCGACGTGCACTACGAGCTGGACCTGGATCGCGGTACGATCGCAGCCGCCGACTCGATCACCTCGCGGCTCCCCTATTCGGGCATCTGCACCGAGCCCCAGGGCAAGATCACCTCGCTGCTCGGACAACCCGCTGACGCGGCACTACGCAAGCGCATCCAGACCCTGGTCGGCGGCATTGGTGGATGCGCCCAGCTCTACGACCTCACCGCCGACTTGCTCAGGCTACTTTCGCTGCCTGGCCAGGCTAGCCCAGCTCCGACGTAACTACCTGATATCACTTGGCTGTCGACCAAGAATTGACACGGGAGAATCTCGCCGATATCCTTTTGTACCAACTGGTCGGTAAACACGAGCCGGAGGCTCCCAATGGCGAGCGTGACCGCGGTGGCGGCGGAGACGAAGAGCACGAAGGGCGCGGCGACCCGCGACCAGATCCTGAACGCGGCGGCTCGGCTCATCCACGTCCAGGGCTACCAGTGCACCACGCTCGACGACGTGCTCCGGGAGAGCGGCGTCGGGAAGGGGAACTTCTACTACTATTTCAAGAGCAAGGAGGACCTGGGCTACGCGATGATCGATCGCACGACCCAGGCGTTCGTCGAGCGGAGCCTGGGCCCGGCCTTCGCGGACGCCGAGGCGGACCCGATCGCGCAGATCTCCGCGTTTCTCGATCGCGTGCTCGAGGCGCAGCGGCAGCGCAACTGCGTGGGCGGCTGCGTCATGGGCAACCTCGCCTCCGAGCTGTCCGACGTGCACGAGGGCTTCCGCCAGCGCCTGGTGGGCATCTTCGACCTCTGGCGAGCCCGTCTGGCGGAGGCGGTGAGCCGCGGCCAGGGGCGCGGGAGCGTGCGGGCGGACGTCGACGCTACGCGGGTGGCCCAGTTCCTCGTGGCCGGTCTCGAGGGCGCCATTCTCCTGAGCAAAGTCACCAGGGACATCACGGTCATGGAGAGATGCGTGGAGGAGCTGAAGGAGCACCTCACGCTCTACAGGACATGAGCATGTCGACGCTACACGCACCGAACGGGCACCGTCAGGACGCGGCGGGCGGCCCGCGCAAGACCGACCGGGACGCCGAGCTGGTGGAGCGCCTGCGCCGGCAGGACCCCAACGCGCCGGAGGATCTGATCGCCACCTATGGCGATCGCGTCTACCGGCTCGCCATCCGCATCACCGGTAACGAGCAGGATGCGGAGGAAGTGGTGCAGGACGCGCTGTGGACGGCGGCCCGCAAGATCGACACGTTCAAGGGCGAGTCGGCTTTCGGGAGCTGGGTCTACCGCATCACCGCGAACGCGGCCTACCAGAAGCTGCGCAGCCGCCAGGGTCAGCGCAACGAGATCTCCTGGGACGCGATGTCGCCCGGCTTCGACGAGCTGGGGCAGCACGCCGAGCCGCTCCGGGACTGGTCGGCCCGCACCGAGGAGCCGGCGCTGCAGACCGAGCTGCGCACGGTGTTGACGACCGCGATCGACGATCTGCCGGGGGACTACAAGACGGCGTTCCTCCTGCACGACGTGGAGGGACTCTCGAACCCGGAGATCGCGGAGGCCCTGCACATCAGCCTGCCCGCCGTGAAGTCGCGCGTGCACCGCTCGCGGCTCTTCCTCCGCCAGCGGCTCGCCGACTACATGCGGGCCGCGTAGGGGGCTAAAGCCCCGTCCGGCTTGACTTTAGCTCGGGCGCTGTGGTCAGATAGGCGCTCGTAGCGATTGCCGGGGACGGGACTGTCGGCAGCACTCACGCGACAATAGACGGGAGCGTCCGCGCGCCCCCCGACGCGTCACACGAAAGGTCGCAGGCATGGAAGCGGTCATCGCGACAGGGGGCAAACAGTACCGGGTCGCCCCGGGCCAGGTCATCCAGGTCGAGCGCCTGGGCAAGGACAAGGGGACGGCCGTCGAGTTCACCAAGGTGCTCCTCGTGAACAACGAGGGACAGGTGACGGTGGAGCCGAAGGCGCTGGCCTCGGCCAAGGTCGTGGGGCAGGTGGTGGCGGAGCGGAAGGGTGGCAAGGTCCTGGTCGTGAAATTCAAGCGGCGGAAGGGCTATCGGCGGCACCGCGGGCATCGGCAGTCCATGACCGCGGTCCGCATCACCAAGATCGAGGTATAGAAGCATGGCCCACAAAAAGGGTGTCGGCAGCTCGAGAAACGGTCGCGACTCCAATCCCCAGATGCTGGGGGTGAAGCGCTTCGGCGGACAGTTCGTCACCGCCGGGAGCATCCTGGTTCGGCAGCGGGGTACCCGCTTCAAGCCGGGCGCCAACGTGGGCCTGGGCGTGGACCACACGCTCTTCGCCAAGGCCAACGGGTACGTGCGGTTCGAGCGCCGGGGCGACGACAAGTACATCAGCGTCGCCCAGCAGCCTGCCTGAGCCGGTCCGTCACCACCCCAGCCCCTAGGCCACGCCGTGTTCGTCGACGAGATCGATGTTTTCGTCAAGGGCGGCAATGGGGGCGCCGGGTGCATCAGCTTCCGGCGTGAGAAGTACGTCCCCCGCGGCGGCCCCGACGGCGGCGACGGAGGGGACGGCGGCAGTGTGATCCTCGAAGCGGACCCCGCGATCACCACCCTCCTCGACTTCCACTACCAGCGCCACTACAAGGCCGAGCGAGGCCAGCACGGGAAGGGCGCCAACAAGCAGGGGGCGAGCGGTGGCGACACCGTCCTGCGCGTGCCCCTCGGAACCATGGTGTGCGAGCGGGACGGGAGGCTGCCTCTGGGGGACCTGACCGAGCCAGGCCAGCGCTTGCTCGTGGCCCGCGGGGCCCGGGGCGGGCGCGGCAACGCCCGCTTCGCCACGTCCACCAATCGCGCCCCGCGCCGGGCCGATCTCGGCCGGGAAGGCGAGGAGCGGTGGGTCCATCTCGAGCTGAAGCTCCTGGCCGATGTGGGCGTGGTGGGCTTTCCGAACGCGGGCAAGTCCACGCTGGTCTCGCGCCTCTCCGCCGCCAAGCCGAAGATCGCCGACTATCCGTTCACGACGCTCGTGCCGTCGCTGGGCATCGTCCGAGCCGGCGAGGATCGGAGCTTCGTCATCGCAGATCTCCCCGGCCTCATTCCGGGCGCAGCCGACGGCAAGGGGCTCGGGCACCGCTTCCTGCGCCACACCGAGCGCACGCGGCTTCTCGTCCATCTCATCGATCTCGATCCCTCCACCGGGCGTGATCCACTCGCCGACTACCACGCGATCCAGGACGAGCTGCGCGCCTACTCCGAAGAGCTGGCCGCTCGCCCGCAAATCGTGGCGGTGAACAAGGTGGAGCTGCCGGGCACCGAGGACCGGCGCGCGGCGGTCGAGCGCTTCTGCGCCGCCCGGAGCCTGTCATTCCACGCCATCTCCGCGGTGACCGGGGAAGGCCTGCCCGCGCTGGTCCACGACATGGCGCGGCACTTGACGAGCGAGCCATGGGTTCCCGTCGCCCGCTGAGCCGCGCCCGCCGCGTGGTGGTCAAGGTCGGCAGCGGGCTCGTGACCACCCCCGGCGAAGGCCCATCCGGAGAGGCCATCGGCCGGCTCGCCGGCGATCTCGCGGCTCTCGTTCACGAGGGGCGCGAGGTGGCGCTCGTGTCGTCCGGCGCCATCGCCACCGGCGTGGCGCGTCTGGGGCTCAAGGCCCGCCCGCGGTCGATCCCCGAGAAGCAGGCCGCGGCGGCGGTGGGCCAGTCGGCCCTCATGTGGGAGTACGAGCAAGCGTTCAAGAAGCACTCCATCCCGGTAGGGCAGGTGCTGCTGACCGGCCAGGACATCAGCGACCGCTCGCGCTATCTGAACGCCCGCAACACGCTCCTGGCCCTGCTCGAGTTCGGCGTGCTGCCGGTCGTCAACGAGAACGACACGGTGGCGGTGGACGAGATCAAGGTGGGAGACAACGACAACCTGGCCGCGCTGGTGGCGCACCTCATCGACGCCGACCTGCTCGTGCTCCTGACCGACGTGGACGGCCTCTACACCGGCGATCCCCGCCGCGACCCCGCGGCGCGCCGCCTGGAGACCGTCGATGCCATCACGGACGAGATCCAGCGCATGGTCTTCGACGCCTCCGCCCCGGTATCGGTGGGCGGCATGAGCACCAAGCTCGAGGCCGCGCAGAAGGCGGGCGCCTCCGGCATCCCCATGGTGATCGCGAGCGGCCGCGAGGCCGGCACGCTGCTGCGGGTGGTCAAAGGGGAGTCCGTCGGGACCTACTTCCAGCCGCGCGACGACCGCCTTGCCGCCCGCAAGCGTTGGATCGCGTTCGCGGTCCCGCCCCAGGGCCGCCTCAAGGTTGACGCAGGCGCGAAGAAGGCCTTAACTGAGAGGGGCAAGAGCCTGCTCCCCTCGGGGCTGGTGGAGGTAGACGGGGAATTCCACGCGGGCGAGGTGGTCGCGCTGACCCAGCTCGACGGGCAGGAGTTCGCGCGCGGTCTCGTGAACTACGACGCCGACGAGTTGCGCCGGATCCGGGGCGCCAAGACGGCGGACATCGAGAAGGCGCTGGGCTACAAGGGCTTCGACGAGGTGGTTCACCGGGACAACCTGGTCATTCTCTGAGGGGGCACGGGAGAGCGGGCATGGACGCGGCGGCGCATGTGGAGGCGAAGGCACGGGCGGCCAAAGAGGCGGCGCGCACGCTGGCACTGGCCCCGACCCGCGCCAAGAACGAGGCCCTCGCGCAGATGGCGCGCGGGCTCGAGGAGCGGACGGCCGCGATCCTCGACGCCAACCGGCACGACTTGGAGCGCGCGCGCGCCGCGGGTCACCCGCGCGCATTCGTCGACCGCCTCACCCTGACCGAAGGGCGCATCGAGGAGATGGCGGCCGGACTGCGCCACGTGGGCGGGCTGCCCGATCCGGTGGGCGAGACCGTGGAGACCTGGCGCCGGCCATCCGGGCTCGAGATCGCGCGCGTGCGGGTGCCCCTGGGGGTCATCGGCTTCATCTACGAGTCACGGCCCAACGTCACCGCGGACGCGGCCGGGCTCTGCTTGAAGTCGGGCAACGCGGTGCTCCTGCGTGGCGGCAGCGAGGCCCTCGAGTCGAATACCCTGCTCGCCCACATCCTCGGCAAGGCGGCCGAGAAGGCGGGCCTGCCCCTCGAGGTGATCCAGGCGGTGGAGACGGCGGACCGCGCCGCCGTGCTCGCCATGTTGACCCTCGATCGCTATCTCGACCTGATCATCCCCCGGGGGGGTGAGGAGTTCGTGCGCCTGGTGGCCGAGCGCTCCACGGTGCCGGTGCTCAAGCACGACAAGGGGCTCTGTCACCTCTACGTGGACGAGGGGGCGGACGCGGACATGGCGGTGGCGGTGGCGGTGAACGCCAAGGCCCAGCGGGTCAGCGTCTGCAACGCGCTGGAGACGCTGCTCGTGCACGCGGCCGCGGCGCCCGAGATCCTGCCGCGCCTTCACGCACGCCTCGTGGACGCGGGCGTGGAGGTGCGGGCCGACGAGCGGGCGCGGGTGCTCATGCCCGGGGCGCGGGCCGCCGAGCCCGCCGACTGGGACGCGGAGTACCTCGACTACATCCTGGCGGTACGAGTGGTGGAGGATTTCGAGGAGGCGGTGGCCCACATCCGGCGGCACGGCTCGGGCCTCGCCGAAGCCATCGTCACGCGCGACCTGCGGCGGGCCCGGCGCTTCACCCAGGAGGTCGACGCGGCCGCCGTCCTGGTGAACGCCTCCACGCGGCTCGTGGACGGCGGCCAGTTCGGGATGGGCGCCGAGATGGGGATCTCGACCTCGCGCGTGCACGCCCGGGGCCCGGTCGGCGTGCGGGAGCTCACCACGACCAAGTTCGTCGTGTGGGGCGACGGGCACATCCGGGAGTAGCCGCCTGCCGCCCCGCATCGGCGTCTTCGGGGGATCGTTCAACCCGATCCACTTCGGCCACCTTCTCGTGGCCGACGACGTCTGCGAGTCCCTTCGCCTCGACCGCGTGCTCTTCGTGCCGGCGGCCCAGCCGCCCCACAAGCCCCCCACCGAGCTGGCGCCCGCGTCGCACCGCTTCCAGATGACGGCCCTCGCGGTGCGGGAGCACCCGCGCTTCGAGGTCTCCGACGTCGAGGTCGAGCGGAGCGGCACCTCCTACACCGTCGACACCCTGACCGCGCTTCGGGAGCGCGGACGGCTGCACCTCATCATCGGCTCCGAGACGTTCCTCGATCTCCTCAACTGGAAAGATCCGCGACGCGTCGCCTCGCTCGCCCGCCTGGTGGTAATCCCGCGCAACGGGATGGGCTTCGATCCCGAGACCCCCGCCGCCCTCAAGGTGCTACGGGAGCTCGGCCTGCCCGGGTTCGCGCGCGCGCGCGCCGAATCGCCGGAGGGTGACCGCCCGCTGCTCCTGGAGGCGGCGTCCCTGCCCATCTCCGGCTCCGATCTGCGTCGCCGCGCGCGCGAGGGGCGCAGCCTCGCGTATCGCATGCCGGATTCCGTGGTGTCGTACATCCGCGCCCACCATCTTTATCGCCCGGAGGCGTGATGGCCATCCCGTCCGCGGAAACCGTCGTCCGTGTCGCCGCCCACGCGGCCCTGGAGAAGAAGGCGATCGATCTCGCGGTGCTCGACCTGCAGGGCCTGTCGAGCATCGCCGACTTCTTCCTCGTGTGCAGCGCCCGCTCGGCGCCGCAGGCCGACACCATCGCGGAAGCCATCCGCGGCGCGCTGCGCGCGGAGGGCGTGCGGCCGCGCCACAACGAGGGCAGCGCCCTTAGTGGCTGGCTCCTTCTCGACTACGGCGACGTGGTGGTGCACGTCTTCCTCGAGGAGACGCGCGGGTTCTACTCGCTCGAGCGTCTGTGGGGCGACGCGCCGCTCGTCTCGGTGGAAGGACGGGGCGCTCGGGATTGATTTGAGGTGGACCCCGTGGTAGCCTGCGCGACTAAGCTGCGGCGCCGCGCCGCTCGGTAGAGCGGTCGTCGCGATGAAGAAGGAGGCTACGATGAAGAAAGACCGCTTGGGCCACTTCCGCAAGAAGCTGGAGGAGAAGCACCGCCAGCTCGTGGAGGAGGTGGGAAGGAACATGCTCTACGGGAAAGGTCCCGAAGACGATTCCATCAAGGACCTGGGTGACCAGGCCTCCTCCGCTTACAACCGCGAGTTTCTCTTCGAGTTGGGCAACGGCGACCGCCGGCTCCTGAAGGAGGTGGCGCTGGCGCTGCAGAAGATCAGCGAGGGCGGATTCGGCGACTGTGAGCGCTGCGGCGAGCCGATCGCCGAGAAGCGCCTGGAGGCGCTGCCGTTCGCGCGATACTGCATCGAGTGCCAGCGCGCGGTCGAAGAGGAAGAGCGCACCGCCGCCCGGTAGCGCCCGCGCTCCGTCCGTGTCGATCCGCTTCGGGCTCATCGTCGGTCTGCTCTTCGCCATCCTCGTCACCTATCTGACCTCGATGAACCCGAGCCGCGTGCGCGTCGCCCTCGGCGGGAACTGGGCGGTCGACATCCCGCTGATGGCGCTGGTGGTGTCCGTGTTCGTGGCGGGGGCCGCCCTCGCGCTCGTGCTCGGCATCCTCCGGGACGTCACGCGCTCCTACGCGCTCCGACCCACTCCCATCGAGAGCGTGACGCCGCCCGAGCCCGCGGGCGCGGACCCCGCCGCGCTGCGCGCTCCCGAGGCGCCGGACCCCGTCCGGGCCGGCCGGGACGCGCTCGTCGGACAACGGCGCTGGGCCGCCGCGCTGGAGGCCCAGACCCTCCTGCTGCAGGGGGCGCCCCGGGAGGAGCGGGCCGCCGAGGAGGCGACCCTCGCCGGGCTGCACTACGAGATCGGGCGAGAGCGGCTCGAGAAGAACGACCGCCCGGGGGCGACCGGGCACCTCAAGGAGGCGCTGCGCGTCCAGCACGACTTCGTGCCGGCCGCGCTGCTGCTCGGCGAGGCGTACCTCAAGGCGGGCGAGCCGCGGGAGGCGCTGCGGGCGTGGGAACGAGCCGCCGACACCCCGTATCCGGCCCTGCCGGTGCTGGCGCGCATCGAGCGGCTTCACCGGGAGGAGGGCCGGCCCACCCGTATGATCTCGCTCTATCAGGACGCGCTCGCCCGCCACCCCGACAACCTGGCGCTGGCCTTCGGGCTCGGCCGCGTCTACTTCGAGCTCGCGATGCTGGACGAGGCGGCGGAGCAGTTCCAGAAGATGGAAGTGCGGGCGCCCGAGCTGCCCCTCATCCACGCCTATCTCGGAGCCATCCTGGAGCGGCGCGGCCAGTTCCGCGATGCGATGGAGGAGTACCGCCGCGCGCTCCGCTCGAGTGACAGCGTGGAGTGGCCCCACCGCTGCGCGGTGTGCGGCGCCGCGCACTCACGCTGGGTCGATCGTTGTCCCGCGTGCCGTCGCTGGAACACGTCCCGGCCCTAGACGTCCCCGGCCACGCCGCCACCGGCCCCTGGCGACGGTGGGCCGGAGCCTTGCTGGATCTCGTCTTTCCACCGTTCTGCCCGGTGTGCCGGGCACATCTCTCGGAAGACCGGCGTGATCCGCTTTGCGGGCGGTGCTGGAGAGGGCTCGAGCGGATTGGGCCACCGTGGTGCCGAGTCTGCGGGTTGCCGGTGGAGCGGTTCGCCGGAGTGTCCGCGGACTGGGGGAGTGCGGGGGCCATTTCTGGGCCCCCGCAGATGAGAGAGCTTCTATGCGGGGCGTGTCGGCTGCGGGCGCCGGCGTTCGCCTATGCGCGGGCGGGGGCGCGGTACGGTGATGTGGTCCGGGAGGCGCTACACGCGTTCAAATTCGGTGGCCGTCGCGCTCTCGCGGCCCCCCTCGGCGACCTCCTGGCCGAGGCGGTGCAGGGTAGGCTACCCCGGGGGCTGCCCGACCTCCTCGTGCCGGTCCCGCTACACCCGCGGCGGGAGCGCGAGCGAGGGTTCAACCAATCCTCGCTCCTGGCCTGCCGGCTGGGCCGGGCCTGGGGCCGGCCCGTGCGCGACGACATCCTGGGCCGCGTGGTCGCCACGCCGTCACAGACGGCGCTCGACGCCGCGGCCCGGCGGGCCAACGTGCGCGGCGCCTTCCGGCTGCGCCGTCCGGAGCTGATCGTGGGCCGTCACGTCGTCGTGGTGGACGACATTCTCACCACAGGAGCGACGCTGTCCGAATGCGCGCGCACCTTGCAGGAGATGGGAGCCACGACGGTCGGGGCGCTCACGGTGGCCCGAGTGGTCTAGGGTATGACGTGATCTTGCGCCTCCTGGCTCGGGACCGATATAATCGGGGTCCTTCGCGGACCGGAAGTATTTGACAAACCGAAGCAAACAGGAAAGGGAGCGCCCATGGCAGTGCGCGTAGGAGTCAACGGGTTCGGACGCATCGGCCGCGTCTTCTTTCGAGCGGCGCTCGAGTCGTCGGACATCGAGGTGGTGGCGGTCAACGACCTAGCCGACGCCAAGACCCTGGCCCACTTGTTGAAGCACGACTCGGTCCACGGCACGCTGGACGCGGAGGTGAAGGCCAAGGGCGAAGCCATCTTCGTCAACGGGCGGGAGATCCGTGTCTGCTCGGCCAAGGATCCGGCCACGTTGCCCTGGGGCGAAATGGGAGTGGGGATCGTGGTCGAGTCCACCGGGATCTTCCGGGATCGGGCCACCTCCTCGAAGCACCTCCAGGCCGGGGCGAAGAAGGTCGTGATCACTGCTCCGGCCAAAGATCCCGACATCACGGTGGTGCTGGGCGTCAACGAGCAGAAGTACGATCCGGTCAAGCACGAGCTGGTCTCGAATGCTTCCTGCACGACCAACTGCCTGGCCACGGTGGCCAAGGTGCTCCTGGACAACTTCGGCATCAAGCGCGGCTTCGCCTCCACCGTGCACTCCTACACGAACGACCAGCCGATCCACGACTTTCCCCACAAGGACCTGCGGCGGGCCCGCGCAGGCGCGGTGAGCATGATCCCGACCACCACCGGTGCCGCCACCGCGGTCGGCCTGGTGCTGCCCGAGCTGAAGGGTAAGCTCGACGGGATCGCGATCCGGGTGCCCACCGCCAACGTGTCGGTGGTGGATCTCACCGCGGAGCTCGGCAAGCCGGCCACCGCCGCCGCCGTCAACGACGCCTTCCGCGCCGCCGCGGTCGGGCCGCTCAAGGGCATCCTCGACGCCACCGACGAGGAGCTCGTGTCGGTGGACTTCAACGGCAACGCCCACTCCTCCATCGTGGATCTGCCCTCGACGGCGCTGGTGGACGGCAATCTGGTCAAGGTGCTGGCCTGGTACGACAACGAGTGGGGGTATTCCTGCCGGGTGCGCGATCTGATCCGTTTCATGGCCCGGTCGCTCTAGCCGCGGCCGCGCAACCGCGGCATCCGCCGTGCCGAAGCTCGTCGTCGATCAGCTGGACCTGTCCGGGAAGCGTGTCTTCCTGCGCGCCGACTTCAACGTGCCGCTGGAGGGCGCGCGCGTTACCGACGACACCCGGATCACCGCGGTGCTGCCCACGCTTCGGTGCTGCCTCGAGAAGGGAGCCTCCCTCGTTCTCGCTTCCCACCTCGGGCGCCCCAAAGGCAAGCCCGATCCCAAGTACTCGCTGCGGCCGGTGGCGGAGCGCCTCGAAGCGCAGCTGGGCCGCCCCGTCCCCCTCCTCGCCGACTGCGTGGGGCCCGAGGTGGAGGAGCGGGCTCGCGCGATGCAGCCCGGGGAGGTCCTACTCCTGGAGAACCTGCGCTATCACGCGGGAGAGGAGGCCAACGACGAAGCCTTCGCGCGGTCGCTGGCCGCGCTCGCCGACGTCTACGTCGACGACGCGTTCGCGGCGGCCCATCGCGCCCACGCCTCCATCGAGGCCATCACCCGCTTTCTCAAGCCGGCGGCGGCGGGCCTGCTCATGGCTCGGGAGCTGGCGGCGCTGGCGCGCATCTTCGATCGGCCGGAGCGGCCCCGGTGGGCCGTGCTCGGGGGCGCCAAGGTCTCGGACAAGCTGGGCCTGGTCGAGCATCTCCTGGCAAGGGTCGACGGGCTCCTGATCGGCGGCGGCATGGCCTACACCTTCCTCAAGTCGCTCGGGCACGGCATCGGTCGGTCGCTGCTCGAGCCGGATCGGGTGGAGGCGGCACGCGCGGTCCTGGAGCAGGGCCGTGGCCGCTCCATCCCGGTGCGCCTGCCCGTGGACGTGGTCGTGGCCCCGGGCATCGACGCCGAGGGCGGGCTCCGCACGGTGGGCATCCGGGAGATCCCCGAGGACCTCATGGGCCTCGACATCGGCCCGGCGACGGTGACCCAGTTCGCCACCGCGCTCAAGGGCGCCCGGACCATCATCTGGAACGGCCCCATGGGCGTCTTCGAGAAGGAGCGCTTCGCGGCCGGCACCCTCGGGGTGGCGCGTGCGGTCGCCGATTCGGGCGCCTTCTCGGTGATCGGCGGGGGCGACACGATCGCGGCGGTGCACCAGGCGGGCGTGATGGACAAGATCGGCTACGTTTCGACGGCGGGCGGCGCGTTCCTCGAGTTCCTCGAGGGCCGCGTGCTCCCCGGCGTGGCGGCCCTCGACGACGCGGCCTGATGCGGACCCCGCTCGTCATCGGGAACTGGAAGATGCACGGCACCCAGACGGCCGCCCGTGATCTCGCCCAGTCCGTCCGCGACGGCCTCAAGCGCCCGCGCGGTGTCGAGGTCGTGGTGTGTCCGCCCTTCACCGCCCTGCCCGCGGTGGCCGAGGTGCTGAAAGGCGCGGCGGTGGCGCTGGGCGCCCAGAACTGCCACTGGGAGGAGCAGGGCGCGTTCACCGGCGAGATCTCGCCCGGCATGCTCGCGGAGCTGGGGTGCCGGTGGGTCCTGCTCGGGCATTCCGAGCGTCGCCACGTGTTCCGGGAGACCGACGAGGAGATCAACCGCAAGGTGGGCACGGTCCTGCGGCACGGGATGCATCCGGTGCTGTGCGTCGGCGAGACGGACGAAGAGCGGCGCCAGGGCCTCACCTTCACGGTGGTGGAGGGACAGCTTCGCGCGGGCTGGGCCGGGCTCTCACCCGAGGATCTCGCGCGCTGCGTGCTCGCCTATGAGCCGGTGTGGGCCATCGGAACCGGGGTCAACGCCACCCCGGCCCAGGCCGCGGAGGTTCACGGCTATCTGCGCGGGCTCGTCTCCGAGATCGCGTCGAAGGAGCTGGCGCAGTCGATGCGCATTCTATACGGCGGGAGCGTGAAACCCGACAACGCCCAGGCGCTCACGCAAGAGCCGGATATCGACGGGGCCCTCGTGGGGGGCGCCAGTCTCCAGGCGCCGAGCTTCATCACCATCGCCAAGAAGTCGGCCGCCCGGAGCGGCGCTTCGAAGGAGTAGACCGCGCCATGTTCATCGCAGTCGTGATCGTCCACATCCTGGTGTGCTTCGCGATCGTCGGGCTGGTGTTGCTCCAGGCCGGCAAGGGGGCCGATATCGGCTCCGCCTTCGGGGGCAGCGGCAGCCAGGCCGTATTCGGCTCCATGGGTACCCCCACCATCCTCGGCAAGGCCACCTCGGTGGTCGCCATCACGTTCATGGTGACCTCGTTTGCGCTCTCCATGATGGCGCACAAGCGGACGGTGAGCGTCATGCCCGCTTCCGGCCCCTCGGCACCCGCGTCCGCGGTCCCCGCGGCGCCGCCCGCGGCCACGCCTACCGCCCCGCAGAAGTAGCCACCTCGAATGCCGAGCCGTCGCGCAAGCGTGGTCGCTCTTCTGGCGTGGGCCGGCGGCGTGCTGCTCACCGCGGCCTGCAACGGGCCGATCGAGAGCCGGTCGGACGACGGCCCCGCCGCCGGCGGCCCGCCCGCCTACGGCGATACCTTCATCCAGGCCTCGATCGGCGATATCGGCGGGTTGATCCCGAGTCTCACCTCGGACCAGTCGTCGCACGAGGTGGGGTCGATGATCTACGACGGGCTGGTGAAGCTGGACAAGGATCTGAACCTCGCCCCCGCGATGGCCGAGTCGTGGACCTATAGCCGCGACTGTCTCGAGCTGACCTTCAAGCTGCGCCGGGACGTGAAGTGGCACGACGGCCGGCCCTTCACGGCCGACGACGTGGTCTTCACCTACCAGGCCATGATCAATCCGAAGACGCCGGCGCCCTTCAAGGAGGGGTTCCTGCTGGTGAAGGACGTCGAGGCACTCGACCCGTACACGGTCCGGGTGAGGTACGACAAGCCCTACGCGAGGGCGGTGGAGACGTGGGGCACGTACATCCTGCCCAAGCACCTGCTCGAGTCCTTCGCGGCGGCGGGGACGCTCCGCGAATCGCCGCAGAACAGCCGCCCGGTAGGCACCGGGCCCTACCGGTTCCAGGAGTGGAAGCCGGGGGAGAAGGTAGTGCTGGTCGCCAACCCCGACTACTACGAAGGCCGGCCGTACCTGGGCCGCGTCGTGTATCGCGTGATCCCGAGCCAGGCCACGATCTTCCTCGAGCTGAAGGCCCAGGGGGTGGACTACGTCAGCACCCTCACCGGGATCCAGTACGCGCGACAGACCGAGTACCCCGCCTTCCGCAAGGCCTATCACAAGTACCGCTACCCGGCGAGTGACTACACGTTCCTGGGCTTCAACCTGCGGGATCCGCGCTTCGCCGACCGGCGGGTGCGCCAGGCCTTCGCCCACGCCATCAATAAGCAGGAGCTGATCGACGGGGTGCGGCTCGGGCTCGCCCGGGAGACCAGCGGGCCCATCCGGCCCGAGACGTGGGCGTACACGGACGACGTGGTGCACTTCGCCTACGATCCCGAGAAGGCGAAGGCGCTGCTCGCGGAGGCGGGCTGGAAGGATCGGGACGGCGACGGTCTCGTGGAGGACCGGGACGGCAAGCCGTTCACCCTCACCATCCGGACCAACCAGGGCAACGACGAGCGCAAGAAGATCGCCGAGATCGTCCAGCAGCGCCTCAAGGACGTCGGGATCCAGGCCGACATCCAGCTCATCGAGTGGGCCGCCTTCATCAAGGAGTTCGTCAAGCCGCGCCGGTTCGAGGTCATCGTGCTGGGCCTGGGCACCGGCACCGATCCCGATCAGTTCGTGGTGTGGCACTCTTCCCAGCGCGGCCCCGATCAGATGAACCGGACCGGCTACGCGAATCCGGAGGTCGACGCGCTCCTCGAGGCCGGCCGGCAGTCGTGTGTCCAGAAGGAGCGCGTCCGCTACTACCACCGGATCCAGGAGATCCTGGCCGAGGACCTGCCGATGATCTTCCTCTACAACCGGGACTCGCTCCCGGTGGTGGCCTCCCGGATCCGGGGCGTGAGCCCGGCCCCCGCGGGCCTCATGCACAACTTCGACAAGTGGTTCGTGCCGAAGACGCAACAGCGATACACCTCCGGCTAGATGGCGCTCTTTGCCCTGCGCCGGCTCCTGCTCTCGATCCCGCTCCTCGTCGGCATCACCTTCATCTCCTACGTGGTGATCAGCCTGGCCCCCGGCGGCCCACTGGACTTCCTGACCCCGGAGGATCCCAACGCCTCGCCCGAGGTCAAGGAGCGGCTCATCAAGGAGTTCGGGCTCGACCGGCCCGTCCACGAGCAGTACTGGCAGTGGCTCAAGCGCGCGGTCCGTCTCGACTTCGGGCGCTCGTTCCTGCCCGACGGGCGGCCGGTGCTCACCAAGATCGGGGAACGGCTGCCCATCACCCTGTTCCTGAACCTGATCGAGATGGCGATCATCGTCGGTCTCGCGGTCCCGATCGGGGTGCTGTCGGCCACCCGCCAGTACTCGCTCTACGACAAGATCACCACCGTCTTCGTCTTCGTGGGCTTCGCCACCCCCGATTTCTGGCTGGCCCTCCTGCTGATGATCCTGTTCGGGGTGCAGCTCGGCTGGCTGCCCATCTCGGGCCTGCGCTCGCTGAACTGGGAGTACCTCTCCTTCTGGCAGCAGCAGTGGGACTTCTTCTCCCATCTCGTGCTCCCCATCGTGGTGGCGACCTTCGGTGGCCTCGCCGGCTTCTCCCGCTACATGCGCCAGAGCATGCTCGAGGTGGTGCGCCAGGACTACGTGCAGACCGCCCGGGCCAAGGGCCTGTCGGAGCGGGTGGTGATCAGCAAGCACGCCCTGCGCAACGCGCTCCTCCCCGTCATCACCATCCTGGCCCTGGCCTTGCCCGGCCTCATCGGCGGCAGCGTCATCGTCGAATCGATCTTCGCGATCCCGGGCATGGGCCAGCTCATGGTGCAGTCCGTCTTCTCGCGCGACTACCCGGTGGTGATGGGGAACCTCGTGATCGTGTCGACGCTGACCCTGGTGGCCAATCTCGTGGCGGACGTCACCTACGGGCTCGTGGACCCGCGCATCCGCTTCGGCGGGCGCCGCGGGAGGCGCTGAGTGGCCGCCCGCGGTGAGCTGCGTCAGTTCTGGCGCACCTTCTCCCGCAACCAGCTCGCGATGGTCGGCGGCGCGGTGGTGGCGGTGCTGGTGCTCATGGCGGTGCTCGCGCCGCTCCTCACGCCCTGGGACCCCAATCGACCCGATACCAAGAAGATCCTGACCCCGCCCTCGAGCAAGCACTGGCTCGGCACCGATCCCCTCGGCCGCGACGTGCTCTCGCGCGTGCTCTACGGCTCGCGGGTCTCACTCGCGGTGGGCTTCGTGTCCGTCGGTATCGCGGCCCTGATCGGTGTCCTGCTCGGCACGGCGGCCGGCTATCACGGGGGCATGGTGGACAACGTGGTCATGCGACTGGTGGACCTGATGCTGGTCTTCCCGCGCTTCTTCCTCCTGCTGGCCGTGCTCGCCTTCCTCAAGCCCTCGATCTGGACCATCATGACCGTGATCGGGCTCACCGGCTGGATGGGGGTGGCGCGCCTCGTGCGCGCCGAGTTCCTGACCCTCCGCGAGCGGGAGTTCGTCATCTGGTCGGAGTCGGTCGGGGCGGGTGCGCTGCGCATCATCTTTCGTCACATCCTGCCGAACGCGATCGCGCCCATCCTGGTCGCCATGACCCTCGGCATCCCGGCCGCCATCCTCACCGAAGCCGGCCTCTCGTTCCTCGGCCTGGGCGTCCAGCCGCCCTACGCGACCTGGGGCAACATCCTCAACGACGGCCGCGACTACATCGAGATCGCGTGGTGGATGACGCTCTACCCGGGTCTCGCCATCCTCGTAACCGTGCTCTCCTACAACCTGATGGGCGAGGGGATCCGCGACGCGCTGGACCCGCGCCTCCGCCAGTCCCGCATCGGCCGCATCATTCGCCTAGGCCGCTGAGGGCGCCCTCGCAATTGACAACGCGCGCGGGGGGACGGCATACTGTGCCCTCGCCGGCGCCGAAGTGGCGGAATTGGCAGACGCGCACGTTTGAGGGGCGTGTGGGGCAACCCGTGGGGGTTCGAGTCCCCCCTTCGGCACCACTGATCTGTAAGTCATCGACCCACCGAGTCTAACCGGAAGCGCTCGTCGTCACCGGGAGTAATTGGGAGTACCGCGGCGCTCGCGGGCGCCGCCGCCTCCGCGTCGGTCCGCTCCGTCATCCGGCTCAGCAACGCACTGCCGTCGCGGCGGGTGCGGTTCGGGATGAACCGGGCGTAGACGCTGAAGAGCATCTCGGGGCTCGTGTGCCCGAGCATCGCGGCCACCCAGGACGGGGCTTCCCCCGCGGCCGGGGCGTTCGAGGCGAAGGTGTGCCGGGTCTGATACATAACGCGGCGGCGCAGGCCCGCCTTGGCGAGCGCCGGATACCACACCCTATCTCGGAGGGCGTTCACGTTCAGCAGGCCGCCTTCCGGCCCCGTGAAGACGTAGTCCTGTCCGGGCTCGGGTCCCCCGCGGCCGGCCTTGAGGCGCTCGGCCGCCTGCTGCGCCTTCTGGGCCTTGAGCGCGTCGATCACCGGCGGCAACAGATCGATGTCTCGCACGCTGCTGGCCGTCTTGGGTGGACTTTCCTTGCCACGGTAGCGCCCGAGTCGGATGCGCAGGGTCCCGCGCGCCACGTCCACGTCGCCCCAGCGCAGGGCTGCGAGCTCGTTCGGCCGGGCCCCGGTCCAGCAGGCGACGCTGAAGTACGGCCGCCACCAGGTCAAGCATGCCGTCAGAAAGGCGGTCACCTCGTCCGGGTCGAGCGGAGCTCGGCTGGGTTCTGCTCGCCGGCACCATGTACGTGTCGACACAGCAGCTCGACCTCGCGGTGAGCTTTCAGTCCGTCACCTGGCTGCGCGTCCTCCAGTACTTCCCGATCCCCTTCGTCTTCATCCCCACCACGACCGCGGCATACATCGGCATCTCCGCCGATAAGAACAACTCCGTGGCCGGGCTCGTCAACTTCATGCGCAACATTGGCAGCAGCGTCGGCACGTCGATCGTCACGACGCTGATCGCGCGGCAGTCGCAATTCCACCAGGTCCACCTGGTGTCGCGGCTGGCCACCGACAACCCTCGTTTCAAACGCAGCTGAGTGACATGATGCATCGCCTGGCCGCCGCGGGGCTCGGCACCTGGGAGGCTCAGCGGCAGGCGTACGCGCGTTTCTACGCGATGGCGCAGGGCCAGGCGCAGGCGCTTGCGTACATCGACACCTTTTGGCTGCTGGCCGTGGGCGCGGCGCTGATGTTCGGCCTCTCCTTCGCGCTGGAGCGGAACGATCCCCGCGCGACCGGCACGGTCAGCGCGCATTGAAGACGCGACCGCCCATGGGTCAGTCAGGAATCCCCGTACCGCGCGCCCGCGTCTGTACTCGTGGGAGGTGGAGCCGATGAGAGACCTCTTGCCGATCGTGACGGCGGTTGCCAGCACGGGGCTGGTGCTATGGTTACTGCACTACGTCGTGCCGGCCATGCTCCCCTAGGGGGAAGGATGTATCATGTGCGACAATGCGACCCGCGAGGCGTTGCGAGTCTTAGCGGTTCCCCGAAGGTTGCCGACCCTGCTCTAGCGGCCCCGCAGGACACCCGGGCCCAGGTGCGACCCTTCCTCAGAGGCGATCCCTCGTGCTTTTCCTAGCGGAGCCCGGTCGCATCTTTCCAGCGGGCGGAACCCTTCGCGCGGGCCGCAGCATCGCAAGCTCAGGAAGAACCGCTGCGGTCCAGACGAAAGTGTACTGCGATCCGATGTGTTCGACTCGCAGGAACGAGAATTGCTCACGTTGATTGCGGT
>Ga0207646_10000725_pt1 | contig 42703 bp, 43 predicted proteins | sample KBSK5502metaG_FD_184343 | JGI IMG/M metagenome (GOLD analysis project Ga0207646, IMG submission 184343) | Corn, switchgrass and miscanthus rhizosphere microbial communities from Kellogg Biological Station, Michigan, USA - KBS K5-50-2 metaG... | ecosystem: Host-associated > Plants > Roots >... | reverse complement strand
GGCTGGTCGGCAGAAGAGTGGGCAGGGACGTCACGTGAGTGGACGAGGTCAGGCCGAACGCCGAGATACGTCTACGATTGGCGCCCGGTGATCCGCGACATGCAGCAGGGATTCTCTCCGTACACACCCGCCAACCTCCAGCGGTACTTCGCCGAATGCGCGTAACTAACCGCGCCGACCAGCCGCTCGTGGATGTCGTGCCGGGGGTTCGACGCGCGATCTTCTTTGACGCGCCGGAGGGATCGGCGCAGCTGACGTTCGGCGCCGCCGAGATCGATCCCGGCAAGGAGATCCCGGTGCACCGGCACAAAGTCGGCGATCGTTACGTCGAGGAAGGCTTCTTCGTCCTCGAGGGCGAGGGCGAGGTGCGCGTCGGCGACCAGGCGAGTCCGATTCGCTCGGGATCGTTCTGCGTCATGTCGCCGGCGGAAGGGTTCCACAGCATTCGCAACACCGGCGACACGACGCTCAAGTTCGTGATGTGCTTTGCCGGCACGGGCGTGGAGATGGAGCGCAAGGCTTAAGGTCCGGTCAAAGCCTGCCGGAGCGCTTCGAGAAACCGGAGATAGGCCATCGCACCAGGGTCGGGATGCCCAATCGTGCGTTCGCCGAGCCATGCCGCGCGACCTTTACGGGAGACACCTGCCGTCGTGTCGTCGATGCCCTTGCGCGCGGCGGAGATCATCGCGTCGAGTGCTGCGTCTCGGGGATTGCTTTCGAGCGCGGCAACGCTCGGTACGAGCGCGTCGAGGACGGTCTTGTCGCCCACCTCGGCCTTTCCCCGCTTTTCGATCGCCCCCACCGCCTGCCGCGCCATGGTCACGACATCGCCGGAGGTCAGCGACCCGCTGCCGATGACGGAGCGCGACGCGGCGAGGAGACCCGTTGCCACGAGCGCGGCAAAGCTCGACGGATTCGCGCTGGCGAACGCGGTCGCGACCGCTCGGACGATCTCGGATGGCGTCGACCCGGCGGGTAGCGCTGCGATCGACGTTCGCGCGGCCTGAGCGCCGCGGCTCACGGTGATCCCGAGGTCGCCGTCACCGATCGCGCTGTCGAGATCGCGAAGCTCGTCCTCGCTTCTCGCCACGAGCTCAAGCGCCCGATCGACAAGGACCCGCAGCTCGGCGGCGGTCACTCTCGAAAGAAAGGCGTTCGCGCCGGCGCTTCGAGCAGACGCGTCAGCTCGTCGTCGAGGCGCATGACGCTCAGCGACGCGCCCGCCATCTCGAGGCTCGTCGCGAATTCACCCACGTACGTCCGCCGCACAACTACACCCATGCCATCCAGATCCCGCCTGACGTGGCGGTACAGGACGTAGAGCTCCTCGAGCGGGGTCGCGCCGAGCCCGTTCACGAGCACCGCCACCCTGTCGCCGCGGATGAGCGAAAGGTCGGCGGCAATCTTTTCGAGGAGGTCCGCTGCTATCCGGTCTGCGCTCTCAAGCCGCCCGCGGCGAACGCCGCGCTCGCCGTGGATGCCGATGCCGATCTCCATCTCATCGGGTCCGAGCTCGAACGTGGGCTTTCCAGCGGCCGGAAGGATCGTCGGCGAAAGTCCCACTCCCATCGACCGAGTGTTGGCGACCGCCGAGCGAGCCGCGACGGCGACCTTCGCGAGCGAGGCGCCGCTCTCCGCCGCTGCTCCAGCGCACTTGTACGCGAAGAAGAGTCCCGCGACGCCGCGGCGTTCGGAGGACCGTTGCGGCGGCGCGGAGGCGACATCGTCGATGCCGACGACCGTGTCCGTTTCGATCTCACCGGCCGCAAGCTCCCCCGCCAGATCGAAGTTCATGACGTCGCCGCCGTAGTTCCCGTAGAGATAGAGGACGCCGGTTCCGCCGTGGGCCGCTCGCGTCGCGGCGAGGATCTGCTCGGGCGACGGTGAAGAGAAGACGTTCCCGACCGCGACCGCTGTGCACAGACCGGCGCCCACGTAGCCCAGAAACAGAGGGAGGTGGCCGGAGCCACCGCCGGTCACGATACCGACGTGGCCCTCGATCGGCGCATCGGCCCGCGCGATCGCGCGTCGATCCTCCGAGACCGCCTTCAGCATCGTTGGGTGAGCGGCGAGAATCCCATCGAGCGCTTCGTCGACGAAGGCGTTGGGGTCGTTGATGATCTTCTTCATTTCGCCCGCAACTCCTCTGGCGAAGTACTCGCGAACAAGGAACAATAGTTATTGGCGCTGACCAGCCGAGCGCCATTCGCCGAGGTAGCTCAGCTGGCCAACCGCGGATACATCTGAACCCGAGTCACGGCAGACGAAGCTGGTCTGACGAGTCAGCGGCGCATCATTCGACGGTGCTGCCCGATGACCTCCACCGACTGCTTCGAGCCGGCCTTCCATTCAGTCTCCCGGACGATGCGATCGTCCGGCTGTCGGTCGGCGCGCATATCAGCGACGCGGCTCCCGGAGAGCACCTTTACCGGGAAGGTGGCGGAAGTTTTACGTTCCTCGTCGTACGCGGCCTGGTCCGCATGTACATGAGGTCGCCGGCTGGGCGGGAAATCACCGTGCGGTACGTGCGCAAGGGTGAACTCACCGGCCTATCTTCGGTCTTCGCCGGAGGGCCGCCGCTCAACTTCCAAGCGCTGACCAGCACGCGGGCTCTCCACCTGCGACCTGACGTCGTTGACGCTGCCGCGCGAGTGGACGGCAGGATCGCATACGCGTTCGCGGCGCAGTCGAGCCGCAGCCTCGTCGAGTTCCAGCGCGAGATCGGCCGGCAAGCGTTCCTGAGCGTCCGCCAGCGGGTGGCGCGCCACCTCCTCGACCTCGCGCGTGCTGCTGAACCCGGCCCAAGCGTGCAGATCACCCAGCAGGAGCTGGCGGACGCTGTGGGCAGCTCGCGCGAAGTGGTCGCCCGCGCGCTCGGGGGTCTGCGGGCGGCCGATCTGATCCGGACGTCGCCGCGCGGGATCGTGCTACTCGACGCCGAGGCGCTTTACGCAGAGGTCACTGGAGTCGGGCCGCCCCCGACGTAGCAAATGTCACTGCGGTGGCGGGTCAGCCCGTGCGACGGTTGCGCCGGAACCCGAGGGAGGTCAACCGGATGAACACACGATCCGCTCTCTGCGCATCCGCGATCGCGGCGATGCTGGTGACAGGCTGTGGGGGTGGCAGCGCGGCGCCAATCCCCGCGCCGTCGGTCTCGTCCTCTACCGCTATCGCGCCGGCGGACCAGCTGGCAGCGGCGCGCGCGGACCTTGCGCCCACCGGCAGGCTCCGTGTTGCCATCTTCGGGCCGCCGTTCGTCGGGTCGAGGGACGCGACCGGCCAGATCCACGGCGTCGCGGCAGCTCTCGCGAGCCAGCTCGGCGCGAAGCTCGGAACCGAGGTCGTCATCGATGTCTACGAGTCCCCCGATGACGCCATCAAGGCGCAAAGCACCTGGGACGTCCTGTTCATTCCGTCGAACGCGAATCCGGGCGTCGCGGCGGCGCTCGCCTACACTGCGCCTTTCCTGCTCATCCCCCACACATTCCTCGTCTCGGACCCCGCCATCCGCATCGTCACGGATCTCGACCGGCCGACCATCCGGATTGCGACCGAGTCGAGCCATGCGGGCCAGGTCCACGCACAGCTCCCGGCGGCGAAGATCGTCACGCTCGAGAACGCCGAGAGCCTCGCGCAACTCAAGGCGGGCACGGTCGATGCGTTCGCGACGGGCCGGTTCGCTCTCCTCGACGCCATCAAGGACCTACCTGCGGGCTACCACGTCCTCGACGGCAGCTTCTTCACCGCGACGCTCGCGATCGGGATAGGAAAGAACCGGCCCGCGGGCCTCGTCTGGCTCGGGGGCTTCATCGAGGCACAGAGGTCGTCCGGCGCGCTCCAGAAGATCGTCGATGCGACGGGCAAGGAGGGTCTCGAGGTCCCGGCTACGGCGTACTGAGGAGGATCGTCGGCCTCACCGCGCTGGCGTCTTAGCCTGCCGCGTCTTCGCGAGATTGTGCCCGACGGCGGCCTTCACGATCGCCTTGAGCGCCGGTTCATCGAGCTTCTCGTTCTGAGAGACATCGATCGCCCGCGACTTGCCCAAGAGCTGCGCGTTGAAGAGCTTCTTCGGGTCCGGAAGGCTTGAGCCCCCGGAGAACGAGAGCCTCACCCGCTCCTTAAGGATGATCCCGACACACACCATCCCGCCGTGCGACCAGACGGCCGAGCCCAGTGGGTTGCTGGGCCGCTTCCACTTCACATCCTCCGCCATCTCGGGTTCCGCGTCGTGGACGATCTTGCGGAGCTTCGCCAGCATCGCGCCGCGCCAATCGGGCGTCTTCGCAATCAACTCATCGACCGGTCCCGCTCGTGTCATCTCAGCGCCACACTCCTTTGTCTATCGGGTCTCGGCCGTGCCGCGGGACACGGGGGCGAACGTTATCGCATTGCGGCGTGCGGGAATTGACGCGCGAGTCGCGTCGGACGAATTGCTAGCCTGCGCAAGAGATGAACACGGATCGCCGAATACAACTTGCCCCGACGAAGGGCTTCTCGGTCACGCCACAGGGAAACCGCGACCTCGACTAGACGACACTTGGTTCACACACTCCCGCAGGTCAGCGCGGGCGCATCCGATTCTCGAATTCGCTAGGAAACTTGCTCTGTGCCGAGGGCCAGAATCGAACTGGCGACACATGGTTCTTCAGACCATTGCTCTACCAACTGAGCTACCTCGGCGGAGTCCTCATTTTACTGGAGATTCGCTCCGCCCAGACCTCGCGAAATGGCGCAATGGTTTAGACCACCATGTCGCGCAGCTGGCCCAATCGTCTACGCGACCAAGCACGATCGGCCGGAACCATTGCTCTAAATCGACGTGGCGGACAGGCGAGACTATTGCTCTAGGTAAGACCATTTGCCCTGCCGGGAGCCAAGGGAAAATGCGGTTCGTGGCGCATCGCGAAGGCCAGCGGCGGCCGAGACCATTGCTGTCGAGCTCTGAAGTGCCGGTACGAGCGAACCGCGATTGGTGTAGCCGACTGTGAGTATTCGCTGCGCCGACCCGCGCGCAGCCGCAGCTACGACCGCCCGACCATGTCGGCCTGGGCCGCGCCGGGAGCGAGAAGGTCCGCCAGCGCTGGGACTGGGGCCGCGTCATGGACTGCGTCGAGGACGCGTACGCGCTCGCCGCCGGGCGCGCACATCCACGCCGACGAGGTGATGCCTAGCGACAGTCCTTGCCCCTCTTGCCTCCATCCGACATCGCCATTCGTTGTAGAGGGCAAGGGAATGCAGGAAAGCGCCGCCCCGATGCCGGTCTCCGCGCTACACGCGGCCGAGTGGGATCTTGCGTACCGCACCCACGGTCATGCGCTGCTGCGCTACCTGCGGCGGCTTAGCCCGACGCAGGAGATGGCCGAGGAACTGCTGCACGAGACGTTCGCCCGAGCGATGCGCACGCAGGGCCCCGAACCGTCGTCGGACGACATTCGGCCGTGGCTCTACCGAATCGCGACCAACATCGCCATCGATCAGAGCCGCCGCGCGCGTCGATTCAGGTTCGTGCCATTTCTCGGGATCGAGCCCGCGCCCGATCGGGACACCGACCAGATCGACCTGGTGCGGCGCGTCCTCCACGCGATGCCTCCCGAGCAGTCGACGGCACTCGTACTTCGCCTGCACGAGGGCTTTGCGCCACCAGAGATCGCCGTGATGCTCGGTATCAGCGAATCCGCCGTGCGCTCACGGCTTGTGCGCGGTCGTCGGAAGTTCCAGGAGACCTACGAACGCATGGGAGGCTTGCTGTGACAGCGCACCCACTCGAGCTCATCGCGGGAATGGACGACGGCCTCGACCTCGACCAGAAGGATCGGGTCGTGCGCCACATCGGGGAATGCGACACCTGCCGCAGCCTCGCGCGGACGATGCAGCGCATCGACGGACTGATCGCGACGCCTGAGCCAGCGCTGCCGCTCCCGGAGCGGGCCACGCCGCGGGAGGGCGTCCGCGTCGCAGGATGGGCATTCGCCTTCGCCGTGGTCGTCACCCTCGTGGCGACGATGGCCGTGCTGGTGGGGTCGTCAAGGCAGACGCAGGTCGGCAGCAGCGAGGCATGCGGAGTGCTCGCTGTAGCGGCCCGCTCAGCGGGGGTCGGCGCCGTGACGGCGAGGGCCGCCGCGATCGAGCTTCCAGCGTCGCTGTCCGAATCCTGGACCGCGTGCGCGAATGGGGGGCGCGCCGACCGGGCTGGTCCATGGCTTCTTTTCCGTTCCCGACCGACCGAGGGGCAAGAGGTCCGCGGCCTACTGGTGGCATTGACCACAACCGACAGGTTCGCCTTCGGGAAGTTCAGCCCTGCATCCACTGCTGATGGGACCGAGAGGTGGATCTCCACAAGCGGTTCGGGCCTCGGCCAGGCCATGGCGGTCCTCGCCGACCCGTACTTCTTCGTGGTCACCGCGCCGAGCCGTGACGCCACGGAGCGGCTCGCGGCTGCGGTACTCGCAGAGCTGCGGCGACGGCCCTGGCCACCTCTCTCGGACGCCTCCAAGACGGACGCGTGCGCTGTTCTCAGGCGAGCCGTGTCATCAGCAGGCCTGCCGACAAAAGATGCGAGCGGCTCTCCGCTGACGACACACCGCCACTGGCTCGACATGTCGGTCCCCGCCGACAACTGGCCGTACGGGCACATGTTGACCAACGTCTGCGGGTTCGACTCCGACGCTGGCTTAAGTTCGCTGCCAGTCGTTGCTCTTAATGATTCGCATCTCATCTTGCGCGAAGAGCCAACCACGCTGCAGCAGGCGAACGGCCTCCTCGCCCCGCTGAGCTTCCCGAGCGATCGCACTGTCTTCAATGTCTACGGCTGGGTCCAGATTGAAGCCGGGATGTGGCTGACGCACGGCGAGGACAGTCCCTGGTCCGCCGTCGCGGTGTCCGATGAGCCGTACTTCTTCGTCGTAACGCAGGCAACGGACGAGGCGGCGATCCAACTCGCGCGTGCGGTTCTGGCGGAGCTCAAACGGCCATGAGGGCAGAGTGGCCCGCATCGCCATGCCGACGGGAAGCCAGCTCAGCTTCACCGCGGACGAACACGCGCGGGTCCTCGGCGGATGAGGTCCGGCCTCGAAGAGAGGCGTCGCTCGCGCACAATCTTTCGCCGCGTGTGGAAGGAGGCCCACTCTCGTGTCGGGTTTGAGTTTTCGAATGCGTCAAGCGGTAGCGATCACCGGCGTCGCGCTCTTCACCACAGCGCTCGCCTGCGCAGAGCCCCCTCGTCAGACGCAGCCATCACCATCTGGGAGCGCTTTCACTTTGACGAACTCTGATTGCACCTCCGAGGGCGTTAGCGAGGTACTCCCACGTGCATTCGTCGTCGCGCTCGTGAACACGACGTCGTCCAAAGCGGTCTTCAACCTGCACCGGCTACTGGATGGCCACGGTTATCGCGAGCTGGAGCTGCATATCCAGCAGCGGCAGCAGGCCATCGCGGCAGGCAACGACACACCCGTTCTTCCGCCGATGACTGTCCATATTGTGGGCGTTGACGTCGAGCCAGGACAGCGCGGGAAGCTCGACGGTACGCTCACTAGTGGCACGTACGGCCTCGTATGCCGCCGCGATTCGCCGACCAAGACCAACAGCACCGAGGCCATCTACGTCAAGGGACCGTTCCAGGTTGACTAGCGAGCCACCGAGTTCATGCGGTGACCCAATGCCAACCTGAGCGCGCTCCCGAACCCTCTGCACACGCCCTAGTCCGACGCTAGATGGACGTGTTGTCATCTCCACCGGAGCACGGGGTGCGAGCGGGGTCATCCACCCGAAGGAAGTCAACCTAATCAGTCGCGCCCGATCTCGGATGTAGTTTTCGACGGCATAACCGGAGTCGATCGAGCGAAGAACGAGTGCGGCCTGCCCGCCGCGCTCACAAGACTATGTAGCAGCGAGACTATTTGTTCTGGTGGGCTGAAAAGAGGTATCAGCCGCGAGTTTCCAAGGAAACTCGCTAGGTGACACGGTTCGCGGTTCTTCAGACCATTGCTCTACCAACTGAGCTACCTCGGCGGGACCTTCATTTTACGCGGAAACTCGCGCGCCGGACCGCTTCCAAATTGAGCAATGGTGTAGATGACCATGCGCGCGAGACCGCCATGCGTGACCCAAGCACCACATTCCTAGCGAATTCGAGAAAAGGGATGCTCGGCGCTGGCCTGGTGCACAACGAGAACCAATTGTCGTCGGACATTGCGACGCTGAAGATCCGGCCACACCGGTCCGTGCCCGTGTGGAGGCGGCCGAAGGGCTGGCCGCGTGGGACGGCCGTCGTGCGTGGGGCGCGTTACTCGCGCTATGTAATGACCACGAAATCTCCGCTCGACTCGCCCCCGCGGCTGGGGCGGCACTCGCGCGCATCGCGTTCCGAATCAGCGAGCCGGGCGCAAATACCTGGCGATAGGCGAGATTTTTCTCCCTCCGAGACTTCAGCAAGTCGGCGTATCTGAGCTACACCACAACGGCCAAGCTACGGCGGCGCAGATGAGTCCTCAGGTCGCCGGGGCGCGCGTTGCGGCGCCGCTTCCTGGAAGAACCATGTGTCGCGAGATTCTGGCCCGAGGCACTCAGCGAGGAACGAAGAACAGCGCGATCGCGCCTATCAAGGTGAGTTCAAAAGCACCACCATGACGACGGCCCACGTGTAGGCACCACGCGCCAGAACACGCTCCATGATGTCGTTCCACCTTCCAAACCGCGCGATCATCCGATCACGGAGCGGGGCTGGCGCCTGCGGGACCCACAAGACAAAGACACTGGCGGCAACCGCCAAGACTCCAGTCGCTATTGAAATTCCGACGATTGCCCGCTGCACATCGGTCTCCAAATCAGATGCCCATACGGGAGGCAGAGGAGAAGGAGCCAGCCTGTAGCAGGGCTCTTCAACTTCGGCACGCAGGACGCGTCGATCCAGGTGGGCGCTGTATTCCAGCGGGACTTGTGTCAGAAGGAAGATGACAGCAACGGTTCCGCCGACATAGATCGCGGTGCCCTGCGACAACGCGAACGCCGTAAGAACCGCGCCGAAGGCCGCAAGAGGACAACGTGGATGAATCGGAACATCAGAGCCAGTGAGCCGAGTCGGTAACGTCCAACGACGCGAGAGCCTACCTCAGCCTTCGACACCGCCAGATCGAGCCGCAGAACGCCTCTGAAGCCTGAAAAGAAACCCCTACGCCCTTCTCACGGACACCCGACCGGGTAAATCGGTCACGCCTACGAGTTCCGTATCAGCGTCGTCGATGTACAGGAGATTCGAAGACGTTTCCGGCGTGATTGCGGCCCCGAGTGAGCGCAACACTGTGTCCGGTTCCGCTCGCACGTCGTAAACGAACGACTTCATAAGCCTCATACCAACACTGACGCGGTTTGACCTGTGGATGCTTCGCCGGAGCAATTAGTCGAGGCTGCCCAGCCGCTCGCGACCGAAGTGCGGGCCCTTCCCAAGCTCGCGGGCTGCGCAACCGTGCTGCTCAGAGGCTGAGGCGTAGGCTCAAGCCATGACCACGCGACTCGCATCGATCCGCGTCGGCGCCGGCATCTCGACCCGCCGATCGGGCATCGCGGCGGCCGAGGACGCGCTCGGGGCCGCGCTCGCTCCGCTCAACGGCGCGATCCCGGACCTCGCGTTCCTCTTCGTCGCGCCACAGTTCGAAGATGAGCTCGAGTCGATCGTCGAGAGCGTGAACGCAAGCCTCGGCGGCGGCACCCTCCTCGGATGCGTCGCCGGCGGGGTCATCGGCGCGGACCGCGAGGTGGAGGATGCTCCCGCGGTCTCGGCGTGGGCCGCGACGCTTCCCGGCGTCACCGTGCGCCCGTTCACGCTGACTTACGCGGAGGAAGAGGAGCACGGCGTCTTCGACGGACTCGAAGAGGTCCCGACACGCGCACCTGACAGCGTTCTCGTCATGCTCGCCGATCCATATACGTTTCCCGCCCACCTTCTCCTCGAGCATCTGAACGAGCACGCGCCTGGCTTGCCGGTCGTGGGGGGCATGGCATCGGGGGGGATCGTCGCGGGGCGCACGCGTCTCATTGTCGATGACGAGATCCTGAAAGAGGGAGCGATCGGCGCGATCCTCGAGGGCGCGCACGGCGCGACCGCCGTCGTCTCGCAGGGCTGCCGGCCGGTCGGCGAGACGTTCGCGATCACACGCGCGGAGCGCAACGTGGTGTTCGAGCTCGGCGGGCAGCCTGCGCTCAAACGCGTCGAAGAGCTCTATACGACGGCGACCGAGCGCGATCAGCTTCTGATGCGGCGCGGCCTCCATGTCGGGCAGGCGACGACCGAGCTCAAGCCGGAGCTCGGCCGCGGCGACTTCGTGATTCGCAACCTCGTCGGCGTGGACCGCGACACGGGGGCGATCGCGATCAGCGATATGGCCGAGGTAGGGCAGACCGTTCAGTTCCAGGTGCGCGACGCGGAGTCAGCGCGCGAAGATCTTCGCGCGATGCTCGAGCCGGAACGTCTCGACCCCGTGGCGGGTGCGCTGCTTTTTTCTTGCAATGGCCGCGGTCAAGGACTCTTCGGTCAGCCGGACCACGATGTCGGGGCCGTGCGTCGCGCGTTTGGCGATATCCCGGTCGCCGGATTCTTTGCGGCGGGTGAGCTCGGTCCCGTGGCAGGTCGCAATTTTGTCCACGGATTCACAGCATCAATTCTTCTGTTCCGAAACGGGAGCGCGTCGAAGCTATAATTCGCTCGTTCGGAGTTCCTCCGGACGAATGCGGAAGTGGCTCAGTTGGTAGAGCATCACCTTGCCAAGGTGAGGGTCGCGGGTTCGAGTCCCGTCTTCCGCTCCGATGTTCACACGGGCGGTCCACGAAGGACGCTTTGAGATCAGCTGAACGGCGCGAAGGTCTACGACCAAAGGGAAGCTGGAGAAGCCGATTTTCTATCCGTCGCTCCGTGAGATTCGCAAGGTGAAGGAAAAGCTCGCCGAGGCGATCGCCGCAAAGAGCACGTAGCAGGCTCGGCTTTTGTCGTCGACTGGCCGGGGGAACTAGGCGCTGAGCTGTGCCTAGTCTCTCAAGGAGCCCCGCGTTCTTCGCCCGGCAGTTGGACCTGTCGCTGCGCGAGCTCATCCCACAATTGGGACTTCAAGTAATCGCAAGACTGATACGCATGTGGGGCCTCACGATGTCAGCGAGGATCGGCCGCGATGCTGCGCCAGCGGATGGCGAGGGCGACGTCGCCCTCGCCATCGCTCCACCTAATACAGGGTCACGTTGTCAGGGTCACGGTGCCCCAGATTCGTGGCGGGAACACGATCGGGATGTGCGTGTCATCGAGGCAACCCACGATCGCACCCGTCGGTGAGACGCTGTAGCCCCGCGAGATGGCGATAAGGAAACTCGCGACGCCCACCCCGCAGCCGTTGTCGCCGCTCAACCCCGGCCAGCTCACGGTGCCGGACAGCACCCGCCCGAAGGACACCACGCCGGTGGACGTGACGCGCCTCCAGTAGCCGCCGAATACGCTCGCTGAGATCCCTGCCGTCCCCGTGTAGTTGGTGACCGTCGCCCACGACCCGCCGTCCCCCCCTGACGACGCGACCCATGAGTTGGTCGGTGCGTTCGTCCAGCCGGCGAACGCCACCCCGTACGTCACGCCTGCCACCCTGAACCCGGGCGAGATCTCGTAGCCCGAGATCCCGAACTGTGTACCGTCGGCGGCTGCGCTGAGCGGAGTGGCCACGAGACACAACACGACGGTGATCGAGACGATCGTTGCGCGCGCAAGATTTCTAAGCATCTCTCTCCCCCTCCAGACCCGGATGATAATTAGCGCCCAATGGGCGGCGGCCTCGCACTAGAAACGGCCGCCTTAGAAACAAACACCGGCAGGCTCGACCCCGGCCGGGGTGGCCGTGTCTTTGCTCCTCTTTAACCCGCCAGCCGGAGCCACCCACGCTCGTCTTGGACCAGCCGGGCTGTTACCACTTCCGCGCGCTTGACCCCCGCGGCACCGGACCCAAGCCCGACGTGATCACGCAGTGCCCGAACACGTTCGGCAACACCGACATCTTCCCGGGCGTGATCAGCTACTGATTCCGTGGTGGGGACGGCGCGTGCCCTCCCCACCACCCCAGACGGCGGGGCTTCGTTGGTTTGGAGGGCTTTGCAGTCCGTTGCCGGACGGGTGTGATCGTGGCCCGATGTGGCAGCAGGACGTGGTCGCCCGTCGTCGTGTTCTCCGGCAGCGAGCACGAGGGCGACGCGAAGGAGTTCGACACGCGGGGCGTAACCGTGTACGCACGCAAGCCGTTCGTGGTCGAGTAGCGCCCGCGCGGCCCCGGGGCCTGATCCCGGTCTGCCTGCGGGTTTCGCTTCTCTTCTAACCCGCCAACCGGAGCCATCCACGCTCGTCCTGAAGGAGCCGAGCTGTTATCACACTTCCGCGTGCTTGACCCCCCGCGTTTCCGCGATGCACTCCGCGACCACGGCCGCGGTAACAATCGGCCACTGTTACCACAGTTGAGTGTGGCTGCGCGGTAGAGGTCGCAGCCTCCACGGGCTCGACCTATCAAGTTGCTCGTGGAGCCAAGTTAGCCCATCGGCGCCCGGTAGGTCGTGCCCCCCGCCTTGCGGAGGAGAGCCATCGTGTCACTCATCGTGAACAGCGGCGTCGTCTTCGTCGCCCTGAGGTGACCGGGCGCTGTCGCCGCGACGATGATCGCGGAGGCCGTCGTGTTGTCGGGCGCCTCGTAGATCACGAGGCCGTCGTACTCACCGAAGCAGTAGTAGATCTCGCGGAACTTCCCGCCCAGTTTCTCGGCCAGCGCCGCGAACGCCTGCCCGCGGTCCTCCGGTTTCTTCGCGAGGGCCGCCCATGCTTCGGCCGTGTACGCGAACTGAGTCATGTAGAGAGCCATCGTCTCCCCCTTTCCGATGCGCTTCGCCCGGCGCGCGTCGCCCGGCGACGAGCCGGGATTGTGCGCCGGACCCGCGCGGACCTCAAACCTGCGGTCGTGTTCGCAGCGAACCGTCAGGGTTGGTTGTGTGGCAGGTCGTCAACATTTTCCTCGGGTGGACCCTCTCGGATGGGTCATCTCCCCAGTGCTCGCCGTGTCCGGCACGCCGCAGTGCGGCAAGGTCATGGTGAAAGGGTGGGGAAACTTTCTGCTGACCCTCTGCCCTTACTGCGAACGCGAGCACGACACCACGCTGAGGCGCCGCCTCGGCCCGATCAGTCCTCGAAGGTGTAGCGGAACTGGCCCACGATTCTGCAATGCCTGGCCCGCCTTCGCCGCGTATTCGCCGCAGAGCCCCCGCAAGATGCGATCGTCGAAAGGCCGGCAACGGCCAACCCCGCGAAGCAGTCGAGATATCGAGAGAGGCCGTCCAAGGACTTCGGCAGAACCGGCCGACCTTCGCTCCTTTCTGACCGCCAGCCGGAGCCACCCGCGCTCGTCCTGAACGAGCCGAACTGTTATCAGTTCCGCGTGCTTGACCGCCGTCTTCGGCTCTCGAACGTTGGGGTATGGGGAAATGCAGATCTGTGAACGGCCTCAGCCGAGAGGGCCACTTGGCCAAACTGCGGATGCGAGGCAACGAGCGGCGATACGGCGTCATGTGGGCGCCGACGTCAAGAACACATCGGGGTGAAGCTCAGCTTCTCAAAGAGTCGGGTTCGGTTCTTAAGTCGCTAAGCGCTCTCGGGGAGAGGTATCGAGTGGAAGAGCGCGAGCTTCCAGTCCGAACCGCTTCGCCGCAGCACCGCGGTCGTCGGAGCGGAGACATGCTGCTTCTTCCCTTGATACATGTAATCCTGCTCGAGCCAGCAGGTCACCATGCCCGCATCGCCCCAAACCGTCTCGCGCATGTCACTGAGCGTCGAGTGGATGTCGCTCACCTGCGGACCGAACTGCTTGAAGTAGTCCTGCAACGCTCGTCGGCCCCGCATCCAGTGTCGGGAAAGCTCATCAACGCCCTGAACGTCGTCGGACGCCATGCGCGCCATCTCATCGAAGTCTTTCGCGTCAAGCAGCCGCAAGAAGTCACGAACCTTCTTTTCGAGATCACCAGCCATCTTTCGCCTCCCCCACAGCTCTCGGCGCGGCGAGGATACGCTGCTACGGTGCGGACGTGCGATCCACCTCGATGCCAGCTCGGTAAGGGAACAGCGTTATGAATGAGCGGGAAGCCCGAGCGACTTTGAGCACGGCCGACGGGACGCAGGGGCCGTGCTAGAAGCGGCAATCTATGAATTCGAGGTCGTCTCACGACCAGCTGATTTCTCGTCAGAGTCGTCGATCGGGGACTGAGTTTTCGTTCCGCGTGAGAAACCACGACCCACGGGGTCAGTCGCTCTCGGTCGATCCCTGGGCGCGAAGGAAGAGCGGACGCTCTAGGGGGCCAACTCCCACAGTAGGCTTGACTGCGCGACGGAGGTGACTAATGGCGTTATTCACGGTCAAGTTCAAGGACTCCCGGCGAGCTGACGAAGGACTCCTACAGCTTCGTTCCCGAATCCGGTCTACTGGGACACTTGTCCCGCGTTAACCCACCAGTTGGAGCCACCCGCGCGCGTCACGAACGAGTCGCGGTGTTACAACATCACTGACATAGAGTCCCGTCTTCCGCTCCGACGTTTGAAACAGGGTCGCCCTCCGACTTTGTGGCCATCTTCCGAGCTCTATTGAGCTCTATTTCGCCCAGTTGCACGTGGTCAATTTGCGCGTAGTGCGGTTCCCAGAAATGGCAGATGAGTCCGGCCGCGTGCCTTAGCCTCAACGACCGTGGCGGTCGTGACCGCGCATGCCTCCTGGCGAGAGCGCTACCTGGCTCGCCAGGAGCTTTTCCGAACGCAACAGCTGGCCGCTCTCAAAACGAGCATTCAGAGCGCGCTGATTGTGACGGCTGCCGCCTTGTTCGTGATGCTGGTATTGAGTTGGTCGCCGGCTGTCCTGCTTTTTCCAGCGATCGGCTGGCTCTCTCCAGCCGTCCGTGCCTACCGCCTCCGCGAACTCAGGCCCGAGCCTGTGGATCAGATGCGCTTGCTGGCCGCGGTGAAGCTTCCCTCCGGTGAAGTCCTCGTCTTCGATCAGCATGGACACGGTGTTGATGAGCTCTGCGGACCGTATGAACCGCTGAAGGATGAAGTCGTAACGGAACTCGGACTGTCCGGGAGGTTCTTCACGGTCGACGGGTCGACGACGCATTACTGGGAAGGGGGAAGTGCAGATTCGGGCTACAGCACTCCTCGCCTCGACGTGACTCTCAGGGTGGTCGAAACCGCCGCGGCGGATTGGGCCGCCGGCGCGAGATCAGGGGAACTCGTGGGTCAAGCCACGTGGACGCCGGGCGCAACGACGTGGTCGCCCCAACGGGAGGACATCTGGCTTCTGATCAGGGACGCGGCGTTAAGGCCGTCTCCAGCACGCAGCGAACCGCGCAGCGCGACCCGCCGTCGCGATAGTCCGCCCCCGAGCGTGTTCGCCGCGGATCGAGACGACCACGTCGAGGTGGCGGCGGTTCGGCTTGGAAATCTTTGGTTCTCCTAACCCGCGAGCGAAGCCACCCGCGCTCGTCTCGGACCAGCCGGACTGTTTCAACATCACGATCCTTGAGCCCCGCGTTTTCACGATCCTCGCCGCGAACATCGCCGCGGTAACAATCGGCCACTGTTACCACGGTTGAGCTTGGCTGCGGGGTAGGGGTGGAAGAGCCGCAGCTCGGCCGCCTTGTGACGCGGGTTAGACGACATCACGACCACAACGTTCTCGGCTACTCGAGTGACTCCCGGTCAGTCCTGAAAGCGAGAAGCTGCAGCGTCGGAAAGGGCGCTTCCCTGACACGCACTAGAGGCCGGCCGAGCGCGTCATCCTTGGTCAGTCTGCGTCTTCGCCTCTCCTGTCGACCTCATCCGTTTCAAGGAGGAGTCAGGGTTCGAATCGCCTCCGGGCTCCATGAGGCGGCTCCTTTTTTTGGATCGTCACGCGACTCCCGCGGGCGCATGGTTCCGCTTTCTGGCACGGAGGACCATCAGACCCTATCGGCGGGACATCGCCAGGTGGGTTCGATGCCTCATAGTCGCTTACCGTACGAAGCCGCCGAGCGGCTGCAGGAATGCTGGCGCGAGCGCGCTGACCGCCTCTCGTACTGCCTCGTTTGCCCTGCCATAGACCCTGAGCCGAGTCGGCCGGAATGCGATGAAACGCTGGTTCAGGTTCTCTGGAAAGGTTGTTCCGTGCGCCAAGACTGCTCCCGAATCGGCGTAGCGTTCGTAGATGTGGCAACTAGCGCCGTCGTCGCTGAGAAACCACTCGTAGTTCAATGTGCCGGGTTCAAGCCGCGTCAAGTCCACCATCTCGCGCATCACGGTTCGTAAGTCATCGATCTGCCCACGCTTGACTTCAAGCTCAAGCACAAAGAAGACGCTGTCGCTCATTCCCACCATCTCCTTGACTCAGCGCTGCGAGCACCACCCCGTCGCCTCAGCCCCCTTTGGGCGATGACGAGGAGTATCGGGGTCGCAACGGGCGATGGACAGGAGTGGGGTTCCGGCGGTTCGCCGACGAGACTTCTTTTTTTGCTGTCGGAGTCGGACGGTGTGTCCTTTTTCATGCGGCCTCTAGCTCGAGCCACCCTGAGCGGAACGTGATCTGTCGGTGGGCTACCGCGGGTTCGAGTCCCGTCTTCCGCTCAGATGTTGACACAGGGTTAGAGCCCGACTCTGCCACCGCCCTTTTAGCGAGAACCGCCGCGACATACGGCTCGAAGTATGGCAAGGGTTTAAAGGTCACGACCAGCTTGCCATCCATGTGGTCGGCTCGGATCTCGCTGAAAATCAGCTGCAACATCCGCTTGCGCTCTTCGCCAGTCATTTCCCCCCAGTGGTCAACAACTGACTGGATACGCTGCCTTTGGATGGCGAGCGTAAGTCGTGAGTACTCCAGCCCTCGCCACGTCGTGCCTTCTGCACGCACTCCGTTGCCCGACTTAACTCGCCAGCCGCAGCCACCCGCGCTCGTCTCGGACCAGCCGAGTTGTTTCAACATTGGGGACGTAGAGTCCGGTGTTCCCGCGAAGATGCGTGTTGCAACAAGGCGGCTTGTGTTGTGACATCTGAGCGTGGTCACGGCGTAGATCCCAAACGGGCCGCCTCATTCTCGTGGCCTGCCGCCCACCGAGACTGTATCTAGCCGGTCGACAAGACCTCTTGAATCTTCTGGCGCAGCATGTCCCGCGCTGCACGAAAGGCGACGGCGCGGCGTCCAGGCTCACCATCGACGCTTGCGGGATCCGGGACGCTCCAATGCAGCATCCGCTGGGCACCAGGGAATAGCGGACAGGCTTCCTTCGCTTCGTCGCACGTCATAACGACGACGTCAAACGGCTGACCCGTGTACTCGTCGACTGACTTGGACCGCTGCATTGAAATGTCGACGCCGATCTCTTTCATCGCGGCTACCGCCTCGGGCCGTAGGCTGCCGGCCTCGATCCCTGCGCTGAACACGTCAAACCGATCCCCCGCGAGCTGGCGCAGTAGGCCCTCGGCCATCCGCGATCGAGCCGAGTTGTGAATGCATAAGAAAAGGACGCGAGATCGCTTCATGAGCGCGAGCGCCTTTGTCGCTGCCGCTCGACCTCGCGCTGGGCGTAGACCGTATCCCGCTGGTACAGCTCTCGCCGCCGGTCGTTCCGACAGGTCCGGCAGTAGGCGATGCGCCCGTCGCGGTGGCGGACCACATTCGCGGCCGCGAGCTCGTGACCGCGTCGACACATCGGAACAGGGGAGCTAGGTCGTGTCACGCGTAGATGGTCGAGGTTCACACACGCGCGAACGCCACAGATGGTCTCAACGGTCACCCCTTTAGGGAGGTCCCCGCGGCTCGCTTCGAATAGCCGCCGCCGCACGACTCGCAGGGACTCGCGGCCGGTCCACTCGCAGTGTCCCGTGACGTCGCACTTGATCCAACGACCGTCCGGTCCGCCGTGCGGCACGTTTCGATGCTAGTGCGGGCCGCCATCCGTACGCGCGATAGCGTTGCGTCAAACCACTAGGAGGTGCCTTCATGGCCTGTGCTTGTGGAGCCTGCTGCGGAAAGTGCTGCTCGGGCGCCAGCACCGAGAAGCCGAAACCCTCCAAGTAACCCATCGACGACACGCAAACGGCTCGGGCAACAAGGCGTTGAGCACCACGTCATCCTGCGGCTGAGTGGTTTGACCTGGAGCGGCGACACGGGCCTTAGCTGAGGCCGGCGACTCGGCGCCGCCCGTCGAAGATCAGGACGCCATTCTCGCTCGACGTGGCGATTCGGCTCCGTACCATTAGGTCATGGATCGGCGGCGGTTCCTTCTGCTGGCAGGCGGCGCGCTCGTCTCGGCATGCACCGGCGCGACGCAGAACGGGCGACCCGAGGATGCGCTCGTGCAGGTCTACGCCAACCCGACCAAGGACGAGTGGCCCGACCAATTCCGCCAGCTTCCAGCGGAGACTCAGGAGCTCTATCGCTTCGCGGCCGTGCACCATGACATCCTTCAGTACATCCCGTGCTTCTGCGGCTGTGTGAACGGTGGTCACACGTCGAACTTCGATTGCTACGTGGCGAGGTCTATCCCGACGGCCGGATTCGGCTCGACACGATGTCGTTTGGCTGAGACATCTGTACTGGGATCACGCGTGACGTGATCGCAATGCGGGGCGAGGGGATGAGCATGCCTGCGATCCGCCCGCAGCATTGATAACAAGTGGAGCGATCGCGGTCCCAGCACGCGCACGCCACTTCCGCCCGAATAGGAGGACAACGATGAGTTCTCAAGTGGTTCGCGAGCCATGGCCTACCTCGGCAAAGGTGATCCTCATCGGCATCGGGGTGCTGGCGATCCTGGTCGCAGTGCCATGGATCTTCATGTGGACGGCGATGGCAGCCTGGTGCGGGCCGATGATGAACGCCATGGGTGGCATGATGGGTCACGGGATGATGCGGTAACCGGGGCGGATCAGGAGCCTCTCGAGCGCGAGCACCCTCCGGCACTGGTCATCGTCTTCCTTCGGGGTGTCCGACTTCTTTTGCCTCGAAAGCGGTGTCACGAGCGTACAGCCGTACACCTGCCGCTCTTCGATTCAGCCCGCCAAGCTGAGCCATCCGCGCTCGTCCTGAACGAGTCGAGTTGTTTCAACATTGCGGACATAGAGTCCCGTCTTCCGCTCAGGTAGGCACGCCAAGCGGCCAGCGCCACCCGCATGCAACCGGCCAGTCTTGCCACCGACATAAGCGCTTGAGGTATGCGCGAGGATCATCCCTGGACTTCGGGAACTGCCGGCTGGATCTCGGGAGCCTTGCCTGTTGCGCGCCGATGCGTTTCACCCTGCTCGAGGTGGTACCCCAGGATTTGGGCGAGCTCTGGCGGCCGATCGGGGGACTCGCGCTCGAGCCATTCAGCGAACCGTTCGTGCAGACGAGCACGATCTTCGCGGGTGATGCTCTGATACGCAGCGAGCCGGATCAGAGCGTGACAGAATCGGAATCTGTTAGTGCCGGCGCGTTCGATGAACCGCTTGCGCTCCAGAGCATCGAGGTGGCGCTCGACGAACGGACGCGCGTCGTCGGGAAGAAGCGCGCATACCGCGCCTGGCTCCACGTCCCGACCGGCGATCGATGCGCAGCGGAGCACGTCGCGCTCGCCGGGTCCGAGATGGTCGAGCCGCATCGTGAGCAACCCGCGGAGGGAGCCCGGCACCGCGTCGGCCCCATCGTCGTCGAGGGCGGCGAGCAACTGCTCCGCGAACAGCGGGTTTCCCTGCGAGACCTCGACGATTCGGCGTAGCGCATCTGAGGCGATGGATCCGGCGCGCTCGACGATCACGCTCTCGAGATCAGCAGAGGAAAGCGGACCGAGCTGCAACCCGTCTTGCCTTTCCCACTCGGGTCGGCGCTCGATCAGGTCGGGGCGCGCGAGGCACAGCAGGAAGATCCGACCAGTTGCCTCGCGCGCTAGATAATCGACGAGGTCGAGAAACGTCGGTTCGGCCCAATGCAGATCGTCGAGGACGACGCTGAGCGGGCGTTCGGAGGCAAGAGCCTCGAACAGACGACGCATCGCTGAAAACAGAGCGTCGGCGCTGTCCGGTTCTGCTCGGAGCCCCATCGCCTCCGCGATCTCGCTGAGGGGCCGCTGTCCGTGATCATCCCTTCCGAGGAGGTCGTGAAGGGCCCGCCACCCGTGCAAGCCTGCGGCGTCAACTACCGCTTCGCGCAGGGGAAAGAAAGTTCCTTCGCCGTATGCCGGGCATCGCAGTGTGATCACGTGCGCATCCTCGGCGATCGAGGTTACGAGCTCTCTTGCGAGACGGGATTTGCCGATTCCTGCTTCGCCCAGGACCGTCATCCGCACGACCATGCCTGAACGGACCGCGCGCCGAAAGGCTGAACGCATTCGCGTGACCTCGTTCTGGCGGCCGAACATCGGTGCCCCGAGCGCACGTGGGAGGGCGGAAGCTCCGGCGACGAGTTCGAGTACGCGCCACGCCGTTGCCTGCGGTCTGTCGATCGCGAGGCGTTCGATCGGTTTGAGAATCACCGTTCCCCGAAGCAGGCGTGCCGCGGCCGGACCGACGATCACCTCGCCGTCGTCGGCCGACTGCTGCAGCCGCCAGGCCGACGCCAGGACCGCTCCCGTGACCACGTCGTGAATGGCCGCTCCGGGACCCGCCACGACGATCTCGCCGCTCTCGATGCCCGCGCGGGCGCGGTTCCGGAGGCCCGCGACGCGTGTCGGATGATCGTCCAAAGCGTGGACAGCCGTGCGTGCCTCGAGCGCGGCGCGCACCGCTCTCGCCGCATCGTCTTCGTGCGCGAGCGGGAACCCGAAGAATGCCATCAACATGTCTCCGAACAATCGCTCCACGCGCGCGCCGTGATGCTCGAAGACGTCAGCAGTGACGCGCGCTGCGCGCGCTCCGAGGCGGCCGACAGCTTCCGGATCGATCCCGGGCTCGGCCGCCGGGACCAGATCCATCGCGACGACCGTGACAGCCCGGCGCTCGCGCGGAAGCCACGACGACGACGCGGCGGCTGAGCGCTCCGAGGCGCGAGATGCTGGCTGCAGCTCCAGCGCAGGATCCTGCCGAAGGATCGCGGTCTCGAGCTCACGGAGCGCCGGTCCCGGTTCGAGCCCGAGCTCCTCGATGAACAGCGAGCGCGCAGTGCGGTACGCGTCGAGAGCCTCCGCCTGCCGTCCGGCTCGATAGAGCGCCAGCATCAGGAAACCGCGCAGGCGCTCGCGGTACGGGTGCGCCGTGATGACCTCGTTCACCTCGGCGGCGAGATCGCCGCCTCGTCCAAGAGCGAGGTCTGCTTCGATGCGGTCCTCGATCGCCTCGATCCTCAGCTCCTCGAGCGCGGCGATGGCTCGCTGCGCGAACGGTTCGTAGGTGAAGTCGGCGAGCGCGGGACCGCGCCACAAGCGAAGCGCAGCGGACAGCTTCGCTGATCGTGCTTCGGTGTCGGCATCGCGGACCTCGTCGAGAAGCCGTTTGAATCGGCCGGCGTCGATGGTTTCGGGCTCGACCGCAAGACGGTATCCGCCCTCAACCGTCTGAAGGAGTTCCGACGGGCCTCCTTTGGCCCGGCCGGGTTCAAGTGCCCTCCGGAGCCGCGACACCAGCCCCTGTACGACGGTGCCCGCCGTCCGAGGGGGATCCTCGCCCCACAGCTCGTCGACGACCCGTTCTGCGGCGACCGGCTCCCCTGCGTGAAGGATGAGTAGGGCTAGGAGTGCGCGGCCGCGACCCGCCGGGAGCTCGACGCGCCGGGTGCCGTCTAGTACCTCAGTCGATCCCAAGATTCGGAAGTCCATGCGGCCTCCCGGGAGCCGAGAGCGACGGTAGCACGCCGCCGTCGTTGCCGAGCAGCGCCGTTAGCGCTTCGTTAGCGGTGCGGTTCAGCATGCCCTCGACAAAACCAGTGAGAGGCGATCAACGGCAGCGTCCACGCCAGCGGAACGGAAGGACCTGTCGGACTAGGAGGAGAAGGCCATGTCTGGAGCGTTTGTGTATGTCGGCACGACGGCGATCAAACCGGGGAAGCTCGAGGAAACCCGCAAGCACCTGGCCGAGTTGGTTGACTTCGTCGAGACGAACGAGCCGCGGATGATCGCGTTCCACCTCTTCCTTGATGAGGAGGGAAGCAAGCTCACGATCGTGCAAGTCCATCCGGATTCGGCGTCGATGGAGTTCCACATGCAGGTCAATGCCAAACACTTCGCGACCGCGTTCGACTTCCTCGGGGCTGCCTTGAGTGAGCAGTACTACGGGGCGATGTCCGATGGGCTGGCGACCCAGCTCGCGAAGTGGGATGACCCGGCCGTCCCCGTTACCCGCATGGCGGTTCACGAAGGCGGGTTCACACGCACGAACGTCCGATAGCTGCTCGCGGACGAGGAGGGGGTCATGATCACCACCGAAGGCAGTGTGTCGCTGGACCGTCCGGCTGCGGAGGTCTTCGCCTTTATCGCCGACGTGCGGAACGATCCGCGATGGCACACCGACGTCCTCGAGGCGAGGTTGCTCGAAGGCACCGCCGTAGACAAGGGCTCGACCTTTGAGATCAAGACGAAGCCCGTCATGGGGATATCTGGCGCCAGAGTCACGGTCTCCGAATACGATCCTCCGAGCCGGATCGTCTTCGACGTCCGGATGGGAAAGCTAGAGCCCACCACCACCTTTACCGTGATCCCCAGCGGCAAGGGGTGCCGTGTGACGCGGAGAATTGACATGGAACCACAGGGCGTCATGCGCCTGATGGTCCCGTTCATGGGCGGAATGATGCGCAAGCGCAACGCCGGGTTCCTTGCGAATCTCAGGCGCGTTCTCGAGAGCGATTGAGTCGGCCGCAGAGCCGAACAGCTTCGGCGCACGAAGCGCTTGACTCCCGCCTTCCGCTCCGACGTTGAAACAGGGTGCTGCCGTGCGCTGCGTGCGCGACGAGAAGAGGGAGCCGGCGCCTCGATACATTGAGACGTATGCCGTCGGTGATGCACGAGGTTTCCTCGCCTGCCTCACCGACGATTGGCAGCTCCATGACGCGGCGCACTCATCCTGATGCCGTCGCTCTGGCTTCTGTTTCGGGTCTTCAAAGCGCGCACTCCGCAGACCCATGCTTAGACTCGCTCATCCGCCGCGACGCGAGACTTATGACATCAGAGTTCGAGTTGTTTCCTGTCGGCTATGAAGTCATCAGTCCACGCGGCGGCATCTTGGGTAGCAAGAGCGTCGGCGCTTCAGCCAACCTTCTCCGAGCATGGCAGAAAGCCCTGCCGGACCGAACCTCTCGGAGTTCATCCGCCGGGAGACGGCGAACTGCCTCGCCCGCTCGTCTGTCGGCTTGAATCATTCGGGAGGAGCGCTCGCGCGACATTTCGCTGAGCCAATCGACTCCCTGGCAACCGCAGACGGGTCGCTCTCGGCTCTTGCGCGCCGCCCGCTGAGGCAGGCTGACGAAGCCACTCGCGAACTTACTGACTTTCCACGATCCTTGAGTCCCGTCTTCCGCTCCGAGTCCAGCGCGAGCGCTCACACCACCTCGAAGATCCCCCGATTCGACGCCAGTCTTGTCGCGTCGGGTTCGATCTCTTCAGCCCGCCATCCGGAGCCATCCACGCTCGTCCCGAACCAGTCGACTTGTTTCAACATTGGGGACATAGAGTCCCGTCTTCCGCTCCGACGAACACGAAGTCCTCGAGCGCTCCTGCCGGATGGCCCGCCCCCTCTTAGGCGTTCCACATCTTCGATGTCGTGAGATCAGCAGGGTCGGGCGCGACGACACGACTCGGCTGTGAGCCTGATTCCTGCGACGCGACGGTCAGCGGCCTCGCCGCCAGCGCGAGCATCAAGGCGAGCGTCCTCTGGAGCAGCTAGATCAAGAACGGCACCTACGTCATCACCGCGACAGCCGATGCGACGGACGTCGCGCCAGAGACGAACGAGAACAACAACTCGCTCGCGCGCACCTTCGTCGTCGACGGGAGCAAGGTCGCGACGCAGTCACCGCGTGCGAGGCGGGCCGGCGTGAGCGGCCCCGCCTCGCAGCGGTCGGAAGCCGGCAGTGCCTGACGTCGCGAGGCTCGGTCCGGATTTGAGAGGGTGCTAGATTCGGCCCCTCGAAACCGCCTGGGGAGGCTGGAAATGGGCAGAGTCTTCCGTTTGGGCGCGATGGTCTTGATCCTCGCTCTTGTCTCGGCGCTTGCGCTCCCGACGGCGGCGGGCGCGACGACCTTCTCGATCACGCAGCTGAACACCCCAAACGGTGACTCGGAGCCAGCGATCTCGATCGGCTTGGACGGCACGATGGCGATTACGGGCCTCCCGTGGCTCCGCGCCTCCGCCGCCGACTTCGCCACGCGACTCTGGACGGGCCCGTTCGGCCTGTCGCCGACCCTTCGCGGCGGCATCGACCGCAGCTTGATCCAAGCGGGCAGGACCGTCCTCGGAGCTGAAGACGCCGACGTCGACATCGGATCGACCGGGCGGTTGCACGCGACGACGCTCCTGGCGTTGGTCAACAAGCCCTTCACCGCCGCCGCGTTCGGGGTCTCCGCGATCACCTGCCCGAGCCCGGCCACGCCCGGGTTCTCGGTCTCGCAATGCACCCAGCAGATCATCGACACGACGCAGTCCGACCGCCAGTGGATCACTTCTGACGGACCGCACGTCTACATCAGCTACCACGACTCCGCCGCGAGCTCACTGATCCATGTCCAGCGCTCCGACGACGATGGCTTCACCTGGCGTAAGGTCGGCGGCCCGATCCCCGGCCAGGGCTCCGCGACGGGGGACGCGACGTTCAACAATACCGCCGGGCCCATCGTGGCCGATCCCTCTACGCACAACCTTTACGTCGTGTACGCGGCAGGCCAGCCGTCGATCCAGAAGGGCACGACCGCGAACTTCAACAACGTCTTCGTCTCGCGATCGACCGACGGCGGGCTGACCTGGCATGCGAACCTCGTCTTCCACGCGCCGTTTAACACTCGCCTGAACAACGTGTTCCCCTCGTTGGCGGTCGACCCGACGAACGGAACGGTGTACGCGGTCTGGACCGACACTCACGGCGTCTCGGTCTCGCGCTCGACCGACCAAGGAGCCACCTGGTCGGCCAGCAAGATCGTCAGCGCGTCCCCGGCGAATACGACCGTGCAGCCATGGGTCGCCGCCCGGAACGGCACTGTCGACGTCGTCTACTACGGGACGAGTGCTTCGAGCAACCTTAGCCTGACGGCGAGCTGGTTCGTCTACCTGTCGAACTCGACCAACGGCGGCACGACTTTCGGCCAGACCCAGGTGAGTCCAGACCCCAACCACACCGGCGTCGTCTGCTTGAACGGCACCGGCTGCGCCTCCGGCACGCGAAACCTGCTGGACTTGTTCGAGGTCGCGATCGATCCGCAGAACGGCAAGGCCGGGATCATTTACACCGACGACGCACAGACAACGGACGCGGACGGCAATCCGCTACCGAACCTCGTTCTCGCGCAGGAGCAATAGCTCACCGAACCTAGCTGGCCAGCGACGGAAGGGCCGCCCGCGGCTGGCGGGCACCCCGTGCTGTCCGGTAGCCCTAGGTGTTGATGTGCACGGCCCTTTCCTGACGCGCGTTTTTGGTCGGTCCGGTGCGTCATCTCTTTGTGACTTCGTTCCTAAGCCGCTTCTCTCGACCTCATCCCTTTCAAGAAGGGGCCCTGAGATTCGATGACGGCCTTTACAGCCTCTCGTGATCTGCGCGACTGGCAACCGCGTTAGCCCACTAGCCGGAGCCACCCACGGCCGTCCCGAACGAGCCGAGCCGTTATCACTTCCGCGTGCTTGACCCCCGTCTTCCGCTCCGTTTGAGCATCGGGCGCAAGCACGCCGCGAAGCAGTACTGGATCTGAGCACACCGGTCGACTTGCTACGTTCTCGGCACGTGTGATCGACCCGCGGAGAGGGTCACGGCAACTCACCCGAGACGGGGCCCTTTCAGTGTGCGGCCCCGAATACTTCGACGGAGATCGGGTGCGGCCTAGAATCCCCGTTCAGCATCACCGGAACAGACAAGTACATCGTCAATAAGTGAAGAGGGTGTCAAGATGCAAGTGGTGCGGATGAAGGTTGCGCCCCATACCGTGGCGTATGCCGACGCGGAGCACGACAGGCTAATAGTGGAGTTCGCCATCCCAGGAGCGCCAACGGAGACCATCGACGTAAAGATCCTCGAAGATAGCGTCCATTTATTAGCGCCAGCAAGGGACATCGATTACGTTTCGGCATTGGCTTTAGGTTGGCCGGTGAAACCTGACAAGGCCGAAGCTACCTACGAGAACGGACTGCTCCGAATCGAAGTGCCTTTCAAAGACCCAATGGAAGATGCGGTGAAGGTCGCCATCAAGCCAGGTGGGGCGAAACCCAAGACCAAAAGTATCGGGGCCTGACGACCCGTTAATGCGCACGGAAGGGGGGTCGGCATCCGAGGCTCCAGATCGTGATCGTGGGGCGATCTCCGGTCCGGTGGTAGGTGGAGGCGCGGGGCCAGCCAAGAGGTTGGGTCGACTCCGCTCCCGCTCGCATTCCCAATGCTTTCATCGCTGGGCCGCTTCTCTCGACGTCATGCCTTTCAGGAAAAGCCGTGGAGCTTCGACGATGGCTTTCACCCCCGCGACTGGGTGACTGGACAACCGCGTTTCGCCTCCCAGCTGCAGCCACCCATGGTCGTCCTGAACGATCCGAGCTGTTACCACTTCAGCGTGCTTGACCCCCCGTCTTCCGCTCAGAGAGCCCCGCAATTGTGGAGGCAGCCCGTCCCGCATCAGGACCTTCTCGACGCAGTCCTTCCAGTCAGGCTCGCGGCCCGCTCATACCATCGCGGCCGAAATATCAAACGAACCGCTTGGGAAGGAAGAGCTTCGATAATCCGCGACGAATGCTGCCAAAGGGCACCTTCGCGAACATAGCCGAGTCGCGGGTCGAGGCGTCGAGCACAGAGTGACCCTGGCAGGGTCAGCTCGCGCTCGCGACGCCGAGTTCCGTCGCGAGCACGTCCGCTTGGCTGCGCCGTTCCGAGGCTTCGCTTCCGTGCCCAGCGGCGTCAAGAACGCGGGCCCACGCTCGAAGCGTCCGGATGACCGCAGGGCGCGCGCCGATCGACATCAGCATCTCGTGTGCGGCCGCGAGGTCCGCTCGCGCCGCCTCGCGGGTCTCGTCCGACCGAGCGCGGATCGTGCCCCGAAGCATCAGGAGCGTGCCCTCGTCATAGGGATCATGGGTCTGCCGTGCCGTCTCGAGCGCCAAGTCCAGGTCAGCGATCGCGTCGGTGCTCGTGTCGTCGAGCATCGCGCGGGACCAGCTCAGGCCACCGAGTACTCGATTCCGCCAAGGGGCAGCACTCGCCGCTTGCGCGACATCGCGCGCGCGCTCGAAGGCGGATCGCGCCGCGCTCGGCTCGCCGCGCACGACACCCACGAAGCCGAGCAGATAATTCGACAGGACCGAACAGGAAAGCGCGCCGGCCTCGTCAGCCTGAGCGCGGCAGGCACGCGCGGCATCGGCCGCGCGGTCGAGGTCGCCGCGCTCGAGATCGATGTAAGCGTGAGTGGCCTGCGCATCGAGGATGGCCATCAGATCCGCCGTTTGGGCGATCGCGTCCGACTCGGCGGCGGCACGCTCGGCCGCGGCGAAGTCGCCGACGCGTGCGTACCCCAACGACCGCATGCCTGCGATCAGCGCGGCGCCGATGGGGTCGCCACGCCGCTGGAACACCGGGAGGAGTTGATCGAGCATGCCGATCGCTTCGCGTATCCGTCCGCCTGACAGCATCCCGAGCGCGGCGAAGGCCCGCGGAATCGCTCCGATCGATTCGTCGCCGAGGTCGCGGCCGATCTCGACGGAGCGCTCCAGCGACCTGCGCAGCGCGGGGCTTGTCGCCTCGGTCTCGCCGAGGGCTCGCCGAAGATAGGCGATCCAGAAATGCGCCTCGGCGAGCAGGCGCAGGTCGCCGAGCTCCTCGGCCAGCGGTAGCACGCGCTCGAGCGACGCGACCTCTTCGTTCCACGGCTTGAAGTTCCAACCGACCTTCACCCCGCCGACGACGGCAGCCAACCGCTGGCGGCTCCGCTCGGGCGTCGGTTCGAGACCATCGAGGAGGACGAGCGCGCGATCAAACGCGGCGCGAGCCTCCTGGATCGCGAAGCCCACCGCGGCCTGACTGCCCGCCTCGAGGAGGTAGGGAGTCGCGCGCGCCGCTTCTCCGGCCTCATCGAGATGCCTCGCGAGGACCGGCACGAGCGAGGGTGGGTGCTCGGGGTGCAGGGCCTCGAGTGCATCGGCGACGGCCGCGTGCAGCCGACGCCGCTCCAGCTTTAAGAGTGAGCCATACGCGGCCTCCTGGACGAGGATGTGACGAAAGAGGTACTCGATCGAGGGCTCGACCGCGCCGAGCCTGACGAGCCCGGAGGCCTCGAGCGCGCCGACATCCGGCGCGAGCTTCGTCGCCTGGTCGCTCGCGACGACGCGCTCGAGGAGCGGCAGGGAGAAGCGACGGCCGATGACCGATGCAACGCGTAGCACGCGCTTCGGGCCGTCCGATAGCCGGTCAATGCGCGCGAGGAGCAGTCCCTGGATCGTCTCCGGAATGTCAACCGTCTCGATCTCCTTCGTCGCGGCCCAACGCCCCCCCGTTGGAGCGAGGACGCCACGGTCGATGAGCATGCGGATGACTTCCTCGACGAAGAAAGGGTTCCCTTCGGCGCGTCGCAAGATGAAGTCGCGTACGCGCGCTGGCAGCGACTCGACGTCGAGTAGATTGCCGATGAGCGCGCGACTTTCCTCCTCCGAGAGCGGTTGCAGATGGATCTCCGCGAGCATGTCGCCGAAGAGCTCACGTGCCATGCCCACGAGGCGCCAACCCGCGGCGTCCTGGTCGGGCCGACAGGCGACGAGCACGAGGAGCGGGAGCTCGTTAGCCAGAGCCATGAGATCCCCGAGCAGGTCGGTCGACGCGGCGTCCGCCCAATGGATGTCGTCGCAGACAAGCGCGAGCGGTGCGCGCGCCGTCGTAGCGCGGATGACCTGGCGGATGGACTGGGCGTAGCGGCCTTGCAGGAACAGGGGGTCGATGCTCGCGATGCGCTCCGCATTCTCGGGTGTGAGCTCGAGCCCGAGCAGGTGTTCGAGATAGACGATGGCGGCCGCGGCGTCCGCACCCAGCAGCTCGCCGATGCGCGCCTCGAGCGCGTCACGGGTCTCGCCGTCATCCGCCGTTGGACCAACTCCGATGAACGAGCGGACGAGACGCGCGACGAGGTGATAGGGAAGCGAGCGGCCATAGCTCACGCAGCGCCCCTCGGTCCAGAGGATGCCATCACCTGCGGCCCGTGGGCGCAGCTCGCCGATGAGCCTGGTCTTCCCGAGGCCCGGCTCGCCGATGACGCAGGCGGCGCGTCCGCGGCCGGCGCGGACCGCGCCGACGAGGCCGTCGAGGGTGGCGAGCTGCTTGTCGCGCCCGACCATCGCGCTCCCAAGACCCGCGAGGCCGCGCGTCAGCCCAGGCGCCTGCTTCGGTCCGCCGATCTCGAACGCCACGACCGGCTCGGACTTGCCCTTCACGGTGAGCGGGTCGAGCTCGACCGCGTCGAAGAGCGGCGCGACGAAGCGGAATGTCGCCGCTGTGACCAGCACCCTGCCTGGGCGGGCGGCGTTTTGCATCCGCGCGGCGATGTTCACCGCGTCGCCCATCGCGGTGTACTCGTACATCAGGTCGCTACCCACGGTCCCAACGACGACCGGTCCAGTGTTCACGCCGGCGCGAATCCCGAAATCGATGCCGCGTTCGCGGCGCAAGTTGGACCCGAGCGCTTCGATCGCGGCGACCATATCGAGCGCGCAGCGGACAGCGCGCTCGGGGTCGTCCTCATGAGCGACCGGGGCGCCGAAGAACGCGAGGATCCCATCCCCCATGAGGCGAGCAATGGTCCCCTCGTAGCGATAGATGACCTCGGACATCCGCTTGAAGGCGTCGTTGATAATCTCGGTCCAGTCCTCTGGGTCCATCGACGCCGTCAAGACGGTCGAGTTCACGACGTCCGCGAACACGGCGGTCACTGGTTTGCGCTCGCCAGGGCCGGCGGCGCGCATCTTCTGCGCGAGGAGCGTCGGTGCGGCGTTCGTCAAGCGCTGCTGACGCTCTGCGAGATCGTCACGCACGGGGCAATCGTAGGCGGGTGAGCGAGCTGGTCGTCAAAACCGTCGACGCTCCGGAGACCGAAAGGCTTAAGAAGCGGAAGTGAGGCGGATGAAGCCGCCGAGGTGTTCCGACTTGAAGGTCAGGCGCGCTCGCTGTGATTCGGCGCCTCTTCGCATCATCTCGAGGACGCTCGCACTCGGGGTCCCGTGGATCCTTCATACCGCGCGAGGTCAAACACCTCTTGCGTGCACTGGTGCGCGGATGATCGGCGGGTTGCAGGGAGCGATCTGCAGAGGAGCGAGAGCACGTAATAGGCCCTTGTGTTGCTGAGAATCGGGAGTACACCTAGGACGTTCCTCCGGACCCGATGCACCGTCCGAGCCGCAGTGCCGGCGAGGTGCCTCCCAGGCCCCCAGCGAGCGAGTGTCCCGGTTCGCAAATAGGGGGTAGTTCTGTGTTTAGCAAGCACGTCAGGCTCATTGGCCGCTGCCTCGTCGATGAGGCATGCAAAACAAGCACGACCCGAAGCTCATAGAAGGGGTTACGCCAGCGTGGCGAGAGAGTAAGTCTCGCCGAACCGCTGGCGACACTCGGCGCTACCTAATCGAGCGTCGAAGCGTATGGGAGGACCACATGACCATGACAAAGGTCGCAACGATGCCGATCGAAGGCATCGACACGCGTCAACTGGAGAAGTTCAACGAGCAGTACGGGTCCGCGCCGAAAAACTTCGAGCTTGGGATCGAGTGCAGGACCATCTGGGAGCAGAAAGGCCTCGGCAACCTGGGAAAGGTAGGCCGGTGGACCCTTGGGGGCCAAGCCATTGAGAAGCCAACGCGGGACTTCTCGGTTCAAATGGGCTCCTGGAAAGAAGTCGGAGACGCTATCGGTGTGGAGGGGGCAGACGACCGCATCGAGCCGATCGAGGCCGCGCTTCTTGGGCTGTCCTCCTGCGTCAACGAGGCGATCGTGCTCAACTGCGCCAGGACCGGCGTCAAGCTAGATGGCCTCGAGGTGAAGGCCCACGCCGACATCGACCCGGGTCCGATTACGGGGGCGAAGGACCCCTCGGACTGGGACAACACCTTGAAGCAGATCACCGTTGACGTCACCGCCCGCGGAGACTTCTCGGGCGACGAGCGGAAGAACATCGAGGATGGGGCGAAGCGCTCGCCGGTGCGGTACATGTTCAGCAAGACCGGCCTGCTCAAGACGAACTTCCACTACTAGTAGAAAGCGCATCTGCTGCTGCGGGGCGGATCCACGCATTGACGACGGGAGTCACGTGATCCGCCCCGCCGCCGGCGATCTTCGCTCCTTCTATCCCGCCAGCCGGAGCCACCCGCGCTCGTCCTGGACCAGCTGGGCTGTTACCACTTCCGCGTGCTTGACCCCCGGCGCTTCCCTGATTCTCTCCACGACCATCGCCGTGGTAACAATCGGCCGCTGTTACCACGTTTGAGCGTGGCTGCGCGGTAGAGGTGTCGAGGGCTGCGCTTCCTGCGCGGCCAGCGCTTGCGAGAGGTGCATCCGCAGGAACGTGCGCCAGGTCAGACCCTCGGGAATGGCGTCAGTCTACGAGGCAAATCGCCGCGGCCTCAGCCCAGCTGCTACCTCGCGGCCGGTACGCTCTCGAGCAGCTTGAGGCCTTCGCGGATGAAGACGGGAAGGTCTCCTGGCTGCCGCGACGTCACCAGATTGCGATCGACGACGACGTCCTGATCGACGACGTCCGCACTGAGCAGCTTGAGATCGCCCTGGATCGTCTTCCACGCCGTCAGGCGATGGCCCTTGTACGTGCCCGCCGTGATGAAGAGCTGAGGACCATGGCAGATCGCCATGATGGGCTTCTCCTTCTCGAAGAACGCCTTGACGAAGGCGACCGGCGCCTGCTGTGAGCGGAGCCGATCGGGCGAGAACCCACCTGGGATGAACAGTGCGTCGAACTGATCCGGGCTCACCTCGGCGAATGCCTTGTCGACGACCGCGGTCTCTCTCCCCTTGTCACCGCTCAGCCGCTGACCAGCCTCCATGCCGACGATCGTGATCTCGTGGCCGGCCTGCTTCAGCGCCTCGTACGGCTGCTTGAACTCGGAGTCTTCGAATCCGTTGGCGAGTGCGCACGCGACTCTCATGACTGCGTCCTCCCCAGCGAGATGTCCTAAGCCTACGCGGGTCCCGGCGATCCTTCTCCTCTAAACCCGCCAGTCGGACCCACCCCGTCGCTGGTGTGATCAGCGCCGATCTGACTGAACATCATCCGCAGTACACGCTTCTTCTTCGAGGAAGAAACAGGCTGACCGTCGATCTCCTTCCCGCTCTGTGCGGGCCGGCGGGCGCTGAGGCTGGCCTGGGTAACTGTTGCCCGGCGTACCGTTGCGGCTTGGTGAGCGTCATCGCCCGGGAACAACCCGGAGCGACATCCGACCTGCTGGAGCGTGAACCGCAGCTCGTCGCGCTCTCTGAGCATCGCGCGCTCGCGACGCAAGGTCAGGGCGGGTGGTCCTCGTCGCGGGCGAGGCAGGTGCCGGTAAGAGCGCGCTCATAGGTCGGTTCGCGAGCGATGTCCGCGACGTCGCGCAAGTGCTCGTGGGCGCCTGCGACGCGCTCACGACGGCGCGACCGTTGGGTCCGCTCCTGGACATCGCCCCGCGACTCGGGACCCGCGCGCGGCGACTGCTCGAAAGCGGCGCGCCCCGGCATGAACTCTTCGCGGGTGTACTCGCTGAGCTCGGCATCGGCGGCCGTGCGCACGTGCTCGTGTTCGAGGACATGCACTGGGCTGATGAGGCCACGCTAGACCTGCTTCGATATGTGGCCCGTCGCATCGGCGATCGGCGGGCGATGTTGATCGTGACCTATCGGGACGACGAGCTCCCGCCGCTCCATCCACTGCGGGTCGCGATCGGGGACATCGCCACGAGCGAAACCGTCCATCGGCTGGAGGTGCCTCCGCTGTCCCCGAGCGCCGTCGCCACGCTTGCGGCACCGGCCGGAGTCGATGCTGGAAATCTCTACCGGCAAACGGGTGGCAACGCGTTCTTCGTGACCGAGGTGCTGGCATCGCAGGTGCGTGGCGTGCCGCCCTCGGTGCGCGACGCGGTGCTCGCCCGTGCCGCACGGCTGTCGCCAAGCGCGCGGCGCGCGCTCGAAGCCGCCGCAGTGATCGGCGTGCGCGTGGATCTCGATATCCTCGAGGCAGCCGAGCACCCGGAGGCGATCGCGCTCGAGGAGTGTCAGGCGCAGGGGATGCTCCGGGCCATCGACGCCGACCTCGCGTTCCGGCACGAGATCGCGCGGCGGACGATCGTCGAGGCAATTCCCGTAGACCGTCGGCGAGCGCTGCACGGCAGGATCCTCGCCGCGCTCGTTGCCAGACGTCTTACGCCTGACGAGTTCGCGCACGTCGCCGAGCACGCCGAAGGTGCGGCCGACGGCGGCGCGGTGCTGAAGTACGCCACGGCGGCCGCAGAGCGTGCGATCCCGCTCGGCGCCCACCGCGAGGCCGCCTCGCAGTTCGAGCGTGCGTTGCGCTGGGCCGACCGCCTCGGAGATCGCGAGCGGGCGTCGCTCTTCGAGCGCTACTCGCGCGAGTGCGCCGTCACGGATCGCATCGACGAAGCACGGCGGGCCGCTGCGGAGTCGTTGGAGCTGTGGCGATCGCTTGCGGACCGTCTCAAGGAAGGCGATGCGCTGCGGTGGCTTTCGCGTCTCGCGTGGATGTCCAACGACCTCGACCAGGCGGAGCGCATGGCGGTGTCAGCCGTCGAGCTACTCGAGACGCGCGAGGCCGGACGAGAGCTTGCGATGGCGTACAGCAACCTCGCCCAGGTCTACGGCCTCCAGTGGCGCCCCGAGGGGGTGGAGCGCTGGGGACCTGCGGCGATCGAGCTGGCATCGCGTCTGGGCGATACCGAGACGTTGATACACGCGATGAGCAATGTCGGCATGACGCGCTTCGAGAATGGCGATGAGCGCGGCATCTCAATGGCCGAGGACGCGATTCGGCAGGCGACACAGCTCGGGCTGCACGAGCACGTCGGGAGGGGGCTGTTCAACCTCTTCAGGGTCGCGGTGTTCCGCTACGACCACGCCCGAGCCGAGCGCTACTTCGAGATAGGCATCGCCTATTACAGAGAGCACGACCTCGACTTCTGGCGCTCGTACCTCCTAGCGGTGCGAGCGATCATCCTGCTTGATCGCGGGCGCTGGGAAGAAGCGCAGGAGCTCGCCGCGGGTGTGCTCCCTGAGTCGAGCGGGGTGGCGATCCGCCGGATGATGGCGCTTTACGTTCTCGGGCGGATCGCGGTCCGGCGTGGTGAGCCAGACGGAGCAGAGCGGATTGACGAGGCTCTCGAAGCGACTCGAGTGCTCCCGGACTTTCAGTGGCTGCTGCCGCTGCGCGCGGCGCGCGCCGAAGCGGCATTTCTCGCCGGTGAGCTGACGCGTGCGGGTGACGAGGCCGCGCGGGCGTACGCAATGGTCCGGCCGGGCATGGAATGGCAGCGCGGTGAGCTGGCCTACTGGCTGTGGCAGGCGGGTCGCCTCGAGCAACCGCCGGAGGACATCGCCGCGCCCTATACGTTGCAGATCTCCGGACGGCCACTGGAGGCTGCAGAGGTGTGGCGCGCGATCGGCTGTCCGTACGAGGAGGCGCGGGCGCTGGCTGAGAGCGAGGACGAAGCCGCGATGCGGCGCGGCTTCGCGGCGCTCGACGCGCTCGGGGCACGTCCTGCCGCGGGACGGACCCTCCGTCGTTTGCGGGAGCGCGGTGTCCGCGATATCAAGCGTGGGCCCCACGCCGCGACCCGCGCAAACGTCTGGGGCTTAAGCGCGCGGGAGCTTGAGATCCTCCGGCTCGTCGCGGATGGCTTGCGGAACGCTGACATCGCGTCGCGCCTCTTCATCTCGGAACGGACCGTCGACCATCACGTCGCCGCGATCTTCGCCAAGCTCTCGGTGCGCTCCCGGACCCAGGCGGCGCGGGTCGCGCGGGCGCACGGTCTCGCCGGGTCAGAATGAGGGCGAGACGCGAAAAATAGGCAGCAGTGCCGATGTAGCTGCCCGGCGGGCCGAGCGACAGTGGCCCCCGCACACGCAGGTGCGGAGGAGGCCTCAAAAGAAACGTGATGAAACGGGTCGCGACAGTGATCGGCACCATCATCGGTCTGCTCGTCCTGGGAGTCGGAGGCGCGGCTGCCTCGGCCGTGCTGCCCAGCTGCGGTATCGACTCCATCATCAGGGGCGCCGGCGAGGCCGGCCCGGCGGCCGCCCATGTATCCGATGTCCGCGATGGTCGCCTGGCGCTTCGGGACGGCGGCGAGATCCACTACCGTGAGTCAGGCCAAGGCACGCCCATCCTCCTGATCCACGGCACCGGCGGGGATTCCGGCGCTTGGTTCGGGAGCTTTGCTCGCCTGGCCGAGACGCATCGGGTGATCGCCTACGATCGGCGCGGCTTCGGCTCCTCCACCCCGCTGATGGGCGATGGCTACCTCGACGTCCAGGCCGACGATGCGGCTGCGCTGATCACAGAGCGTGGCCTGGCGCCGGCTACTGTCGTCGGGCACAGCTGGGGCGGCGTGGTCGCCCTCGCACTGGCGATCAAGCACCCCGAGATGGTCGCCACGCTGGTCTTGATGGAGCCGCCATATCTCGCCAAAGAAAACGCGACGCCGGACTTCCTGCTCACTATCGTCCGGGTGAAGCTTCAGGCACAGTTCAAGAGCAACCAGTGCGCTGCGGCCACCTTCTTCCGTTTCGCCACTCACAGGACCGATGGTGTGACCAGCTTCGATCAGCTCCCCGTCCAGGCGCAGGCCGCCGGGTTGCAGAGCGCCGCGGGATCGATGGCCGAGCTCGACGCCGGTACCGGCGAGGAGCTGGCCGAAGGCCAAGTGGCGCGAATCAAGGCGCCGGTGCTCCTGCTGGAGGGCGCGGTCAGCCAACCCCTCTTCCGCAGCCTCGCCGGACACCTCGCGACGCTCTTGCCGCAGGCGCACGTCGAGGTCATCCCCGGAGCCGGGCACTTCATTCAGTTCGACAAGCCTGCGGACTTCGAGCGGGCTGTCCTCAGCATCGCTCGCTAGAGAGTCCGCGCTTGCGACACCAGCTCATTTTCGGTAATGAGACAACGTGCGAGATGACACCGGAAACGAGGGCACCCGCGACCGAGGGCATTGTCAAGGTCAATGGCGCGGAGCTCTACCACCAGGTCCGAGGGTCGGGGCCGGCGGTGCTCATGATCCACGGCACTGGCGGTGATTCCGGCTGCTACGACGGCGTGGCCGAACGTCTGGCGAGTGACTTCAAAGTCCTAACGTACGACCGTCGCGGTTGGTCCCGCAGCCCTCGGCCGTCCGGCTGGCTGAAGACCTCCATCGAGGAACAGGCGGACGACGCAGCGGGGTTGCTCAGGGCCAAAGGGCATGCGCCCACGGTCGTTTTCGGCAGCAGCAGCGGTGGGCTTATCGCCCTCGACCTTGTCCTGCGCCACCCCGAGGTGGTGCGGGGCGCGGTGCTGCACGAGCCGTCTCTATTCACGCGCCTGCCACAGGATTTCGTCCAGGGACAATTCACGGAAATGAATTCCTTGATCGGTCACGCGGTAGCCAGCGGGGGCCCGCGCGCTGGACATCAGGCGTTCCTTAGCGCGCTGGCCGGCGAGGACGGCCTCGAGGGAGTAGCGGACGCGGAGATGCGGGAACGTTGGCTCACCAACTCCGCGTTCATGTTCGCTTACGAGTTCCCCAACATGCTGCTTGGATATGAGCCCGATCCCGCCGCCATCGCGGCGGTGAAAGTGCCGGTGACGGTGATGCGCGCCGCAGAGAGCATGCCCATCAACGTCGCCGCTGCCGAGTGGCTCGCCGCACAGCTGAAGACCGATCTCGTTGTTGCGCCGGGCACGCATGTGGCCTACAGCCAGAGGCCAAGTGAGTTCGGTGAGGCGCTGCGGTCGGTCCTCAAGCAAGCCGGCGCGTAAACCGGGAGCGAAGGCAAGCGAGCCAGGCAGAGGCTGAGTGACTGCGGGAAGAGGCTCTCGACCTTCGGAGTCGTTCTCGGCTCTGGCCAGAATGACAGGGCCTGGCGGAAAGTGACTGTGGATCAGCTGGCCAGCCGGAGCCACCCGCGCTCGTTCTGAACCAGCCGAGCTGTTATCACTTCAGTGTGCTTGACCCCCGTCTTCCGCTCCGGGTCCAGCGCAAGCGCTCGCTGGTCATCTCTAGAGTCCTGCCCCGATTCGGCGCCTTCAGGCGACCTACCTGCGGAAGAACTTGCGAGTGGCCAGACTTACCGGTCATGCCGTCGGCGAGGCACCCGAGCGAATGGGAAAGCGACGAGCCCGTTTCCCGGCGGCACGAGCTCTACATGCGAGCGGCTCCGATCTTCCGCGAGAACGGCTACCGCGGAACGACCTTGAAGGCGCTCGCGACTGCATGCGGTCTCTCGATCCCAGGGCTCTACCGGTACTTCCCGTCAAAGAAAGCGTTCGCGCTCTTTCCACTCATGTCGCTTTATCCCGAGCTACACGCGCCTCCCCCGGACGTGGACGTCGGCGATCCCCTCGCGCTTCTATCCGGCTGGGTCGAGGGCGCCGCCGCCGAGATGCCCAAATACATCCTCGCGGCTCGGCTTCTGAGGGAGGTTGGGTTGCTGCCCGACGAGCAGCGCAAGATGGACGCGAATCTCGCAGAGCACGTCGTCGTCCTGACCGACCTAGCGCGGCGCGCCGCTCCTCAGCTGGACGAACGGACCGCAGGAGAGCTGGCGTCGGCGATGATCAATACCGCACTGGGCTCTGCCATCACCGGTGTTGAGCCGAAGCCGGAGGGTCTGCGGCGCCAGCTACGTGCACTGCTGAGAGGCTATGGGCTTTCCCTTCCGCCGGCGAGGCGTCGTCTGTAGCCAGGCGCGCTTGCACGCGCAAGCGGATTTTTCGCTCTCCATTGACAGGGTTCGCACGACCGCGAAAGGTGCCCGCATGCTGTTCAGCCAGCGCCGCCCGTCACTGCTCCTCGCTCTCGCCGGCGCGATCGCGCCAATCTGGATTCTCAGCGGCGCCGTCGTATTCGGAGCATTGCGCTCGGGTTATGACGCGAGCCACGCAATCAGCGAGCTGGGTGAGCAAGGATCAACGAACGCGGTGGCCTGGAACATCATCGGTTTCGGCGGGACCGCGCTCCTCTATGCGCTGTACTCGGTCGTGATAGCCGCTGTTCTTGGTAGGGGTTGGCTGTTCCGGCTCACGGTCGTCCAAGCGCTCGGGGCCGCCGGATCAGGCCTGTTCAGATGCGACCCTGGATGTCCACCGGTCATGGTCACATGGCAGGGCTGGGTCCACACGGTCACTGGTCTGACCTATTTCGCGGCGACGTGCCTGCTCCCCGTGCTTGCGTGGCACACATTCCGTCGACGCGCCGACTTTCGGCCGTTGGCTCAGGTTTCGCTCGTGGCTGGGGTCCTGCTGATCGCGCTCTTTTTCGCGGGGCCCGTCGTCTTCGGACCCGAAGGAATCGGGATCTGGCAAAGAGTGACGATCGTCCTGTCCGGCGCGTGGGTTGCGGCTGTTGCGCTTCGCCTCGGGACGCTGCTGGGGCGGGATTCTCGTGGGGCCACGACTACACCGGCATCACCAGCCGGAGCGCATGGATAGCGCTCTAGCGGAGGAGGGATCAGCCAATGTCCGACTCGCGCGCGGTGTCGGCATGGTCCGGCATCGGCTTCGTCGCGCTCCAGGTCCTCGCCACCATCTTGTCCGGCTTCGGCGGGCTGCCGCCAGCGCTCGACGACAGCGCCGGCCGGGCGGCGTACACGGCTCGTAACGCCTCGCTGTTCATCACCGTCGCCATCGTCGCCGCCTTCGCGGTGATGCCCTTCTATTCCTACCTGCTCGGGCTGCGAGCCGTGATCCTGCGTGGTGGCGAGGCGGTCGACCGGCCGGCCACCGCCGCGTGGGGAAGCGGACTGGTGCTCGGCGGGCTCATGATCGTTGCCGCGGCGCTGTTCGCGGCGGGTGCGATCGACGCATCAGGGCGACCGGATGCAACCATCATTCGCGCCTTCGCGGAAGTTTCGATCACGCTCATGTCGCTCGCCGCGATCGTCGCCGCGCTGTTCCTGTTGACCGCGGCGAGAGGAACGCTCACCGCGGCGGTGCTACCGCGATGGACCGGCTACGTCGGCAACGCTGGCGCCCTGTTGAATGTCGCCTCGGTGTTTGGCCTCTACGCGAGCGGGGCGGCGGGCCTTCTCATTCTCGTGGGATTCCTGCCGCTCCTCGTGTACGTGGCCGCGACGAGCATCGCCATGTTGCGGCTGCCCGCAGCCGCGCATGCGCCCGCGCGCGCCTCGCTGTAGCCCGCCGCCGACCTGTCCCTGGGCGTCCGGTCGTCTTTCAGAGCGATCGTCTCGTCGCCTTAGAGCTCTTGCCGGGGCCAAGGTGAGGGTTGCGGGTTCGAGTCCCGTCTTCCGCTCATTACGCCTATCGCGGACTAGTGAAGGACTCGCACGCGGTCACCTGATTCGCGAAGTAGCCTGAAGGTACGTTTCGCGGGTTCGAGTCCCGTCTTCCGCTCCGATCGACAGAGACTCGGGGAAGATGAGCCCGCGTGGACACGCTACCGCGGAGTCAGTGCTCCGAGGATCTGGTTCCAGTGCTTCACGCAGCCCCAGTGGCCCGCGTCGGGCCAGATGGTGACGACGCAGTCAGGGATCCGACGGGCGCTGAAGTCAAAGTGCGCTCGGGGGACGCGCGGATCTTGCTCGCCGTGCCATAGATGCACCCGCATCGGAATCCTGTCCAGGCGGAAGCCCCAGGGAAGCCAAGCGTCAATCGCCTCTCAGCGATATCCGTCGGCGCCCTGACGCACGCTCTCGGACACGGCAGCGAAGAAGCTTCGCGCGAGGGTTTCGTCGGCGAAGAACCACCTGTCGCCTTCGGGTATCTGGGACATGTCGATAAAGCTCTCGGGATGTTCCTGCAGGTCGGCGACCCAGCCCACATTTCGGCGGGCCCAGTCCTGGGCCCCGGCGGCGGGATCCTTCTGGGCCAAGTCGTATTCGGCTCGTTCCTCGGGATCAAGTTCGTCGTAGGCGCTCGGCCGCTCGACGACGTTGTACTGGGATAGGTGACGGGTGCTGACGACCCCCGCCGCTGTTAGGCGGGAGGAGATGAGGGCTGCGCAGGCGGCTGCGTAGTTTCCCCCGTAGGACCACCCCACCACGGCGAAGCGGTCGATGCCGAGGGCGTCGGCGAGGGCGACGACATCGGCCGGCCAATCCCTCCAGCTGCGCGCTTCGAGAACGTCCGACCGCCCAATGCCCGGGCGGTCGACAGTGATGAGTCGAACGCCGGCTGCCACGGTGGCCGGCTCGTCCGGACAAAAGAGACGCGAGGAGGGGGCGCCGTGGAAGAAGAAGATCGGCTTACCGTCAGGGTCGCCCCACTCCGCGTAGGCCAGGCGGCGCCTGTCCGCCAGAGTGATCGTCGTATCGCGGCGTGGAGGCATCGGCCAAGGCTAGGCCACCCGAAGATTCGCGAACACGAGTGCTGAGGCAACAGGGTCGTCGATCACGACGACTGGCGACATCAGAAAGCGTCAGCGATTGCCGGTTAGCTCGCAAGCCGGAGCCGAATCGCGCTGGTCTTGGACCAGGCGGGACTGTTATCACTTCCGCGCGCTTGACCCCCGTCTTCCGCTCTGTTCGTCGTCTTCGGCCCAGAAACCAAGGCCTTACGGATCCAAGTCGCCGCGGATCGATATGGGGTACGCCCTTCAGCTGGAGGCAACCGTCCTGAGGAGGGCAAGTGCAAACGGCATTACGGCGTCCAGTGCCTTGAACGCCCCGAAGTGATCGCAGCCCTCCACGACGCGCAACTCCCGCCTCGAGGCCGCATTCGTCGCACGTCCCGGGCTCGTGGAGCGTGCGCGGCGGCTGGTGTCGTGACGACTACCCCATCCTTCACGGCCGCCGCGGGAACACCGACGGCGGCTTTTCCGTAGCGCCGGGCGACCGCGGAGCTAAGCGAATTGCACGCGCCTGGTCTGGCCGTCCCGTTCCCGCCATCGCTGCTCGTCGACACCCCGAACGAGGAGCCAGAGCATGAAGACGAGCTCGGCCACGCCGCCGACGATCGCGAAGGGCGCGATCGCGGCGAGCGGAGGCCATAGGAGGGTGAGCGCGCCGAGACCCTCGAACGCGAGCGGAACCGCCAGCAAGCGCGGGAAGAAGGTCGATCGATAGACGAGGTACGCGACCAATAGCCAGAACGGTCCCCAGAAGATCAGCGCGACGGTATACCCCTGCGAGTACATCCGGAAGAGGAACAGCATTAGGCCGTAGCTCTGGCTGTCGGAAAACGCCTGCAGACTCGCTGTGCCGGTCGCCAGGCTGAACGCCGCCATTTGTGGGACCGCGCCGAAGGCCTGCACGGTGAGGGCAATCACGCTCAGCACGAGCGCCGCCAAGGCGAGGGTCGCGTTCACCGGTCGTAGCAATCGATAGAAGAGAGCCATGAGCGCGGCGTAGAGAGCGATCAGGATCAGGCTGAAAGCGAAGCCCGCGCGGAAGGCATCCTGGTGTGTCGCCAGCGTGCTCGCGATCGAGGCGCCGTCACCCGAAACAGTGCTGATCCCGCTGATCCCAGCCATTCGGAAGAAGACCTCGCTGAGACCCGAAGCCACAAAGAAAAGGAGCCACACGACACCGGCCGGTCTGGCCCAGGAAGCGCTTAGGTTCTGTTGGGCCACCGATCGCTCTCCTCCTGCGAAACCTTGTCGCGCATTGATCTCGATGGTAGGGACGCGCCGGCCCACATGGTGGAGGAGCTCCGCCATTCGCAGACGGATTGGCCTTCCCGGCCGTGGGGAGCGCGACCGCCGATCGGGCGGCTATCGCCGAGTGGGAGAGGCTGTGCCGGACGGCCAAACTTCACCCCGAAGTATTCTGGTCGGCGCGAACGCTCTATTTGCGGTACATCAGGTGGAGCGGCGAGCTGGTGCCTCGCGGTCCGGACGCGGTCGAGCGTCTCCGCGCGGGGGTTTGGTGCGTACGGCTGCGCTGATGCGGGAGCGTGTAAACACTCAGGCTACTGGCGCGCAGTAGGGGCCGAGCGGGCGCTAGGAAAAGAGCCCTTCCGCCGCTCACTTCCCGACGCCTCTGAGGATCGTCGTCACGAACTGGCGCGAGCTCTGACCGGTCGCTGATCGGGGGGAAGCGCTCGAGCTCCCGCCGGAGTTTCGCGCGTCAGCCTCCCGCCGCTTCCGGACCGTCCACGTTGACGTGCTCCGGCTCGCCGCCGACGCGGATGACGAATGCCTCAAGGTCGACATCCTGGCCGGTCGTTTCGCGGTGGATCGTTTGGGAGGGAACGATGAAGAAGTCACCGGCGCTCGCCACGATGCTCTCGGCTCCGCCCGGGCCGAAGTCGATGGTCACTGACCCACGGAGGACGTAGACGTAGGTGTCGTTGGCAGCATGGTGATGCCAGCCACTGGCATCGCCCGCATCGTTCCGTATCCAGTCGGCCCAGCGGCTGTCGC
>Ga0207646_10000724_pt1 | contig 42735 bp, 47 predicted proteins | sample KBSK5502metaG_FD_184343 | JGI IMG/M metagenome (GOLD analysis project Ga0207646, IMG submission 184343) | Corn, switchgrass and miscanthus rhizosphere microbial communities from Kellogg Biological Station, Michigan, USA - KBS K5-50-2 metaG... | ecosystem: Host-associated > Plants > Roots >... | reverse complement strand
CTCATCAAGGACGAGATGGACGATCTCGTCAAGAAGTACGGCGACGATCGCCGCACCGAGATCACCGACCAGGAGCCGAACGAGCTGTCCGCCGAAGACCTGGTGCCCAAGGAGGATGTCGTCGTCACGCTCACGCACCGCGGCTACGTGAAGCGCCAGCCGCTGCGCGTTTTCCGAGCCCAGAAGCGTGGAGGGGTGGGCCTGAAGGGTGCGCGGCCGACCGCCGGCAGCGACGCGCCCAGCGGCACGCGCGAAGAGGACTACGCCGTCCATCTGCTGACCACGCACACGCACGCGTCGATGCTCTTTTTCACGCAGAGCGGCCGCGTGTTCCAGCTGCGTGTCCACGAGGTGCCCGAGCGCGAGCGTCAGGCCAAGGGCGTCCCGGTCAACAACCTCATTGACATTGGACCGAACGAGCGCATCAGCGCAGTATTCGTGCGTCCCGAGTCGGAGGCCGAAGCGCGCTACATGCTCATGGTGACCAAGAACGGATATATAAAGAAGACGGCGCTGGCCGAGTATGCCAACGTGCGCCGCAACGGGCTGATCGCGATCAACCTCCAGGAAGGTGACGAGCTGAACTGGGTGACACCAACCACGGGTTCGGACGACATCCTCATCGCCACCGCCATGGGCAAGGCGATCCGATTCAGCGAGAAGGAAGTTCGCGCCATGGGCCGCGATACCCAGGGCGTGATCGGCATCAAGCTGGGCGAGGGCGACACCGTCGCCGGGAGCGCGACCGCGACGCCGGGCGGAGACTTGCTCGTCGTCACCGAGCGCGGCTACGGGAAGCGCACCCCGGTCGACGAATATCCCATGCACCACCGGGCGGGCCAGGGTGTGTTCACGCTCAAGGTGACGGACCGGGTCGGCAAGCTGGCGGCCATGCGCGTGGTGAGCGATCCAGAAGAGGAGGTGCTCATCATCAGCGCGAGCGGCATGGTGCTGCGCACGCAGGTTGGGGCCATCTCACGCATCGGCCGGCAGACGCAAGGCGTGATCGTGATGCGCCTGGCGCCCGACGACCAGATCGTCGCCATCGCGCCGGTGGCCGCGCTCGAAGAAGGCGACGCCAAAGAGTGACGCAGGCCACCGAAGCGACGCTCGGCATGGTCGGCCTCTGGCTGCTCGTCGCCGCGGGGTTGCTGTTGGTCGTCGAGCTCGTGTTGATGGCGGTGTGGAGCGTAGCGATGAGCAGGCGGATGCTTGCGCTCAATGAGAGCATGTCGACTCAGCGGGCTGAGATCCAGGCCGACCTCGAGCGGTTGCGGCGAGCGATCGAACAGACCAAGGTGCTCTGGCAGCCTTACAGCCGGGTCCTGCGCGCGTTGAACCACCCGCTCGTGCTCGCAGTGCTGGCGTCCGTGCGGCGCCGGAGGGCGCGGTGAAAGAGGTGCGGCACGCGCCGGAGGCTCCTGAGTCGCCGGCGTCGAATGCGCGCACAGCCGCCAGGCAGGCCGCCGAGGACGCGGTCGAGCGAGAGCGGGCTCGCATCGCGCGCGAGCTGCACGATGGGATCGCGACCGACCTCGCCGCCGCCATCTCCCTCTTCAAAACACATATGGAGGGTCACCCTCGCTTTGGCAAGGCCGGCGGCCCCGACGAGATCTTGGGCGACGTCTTCGGGATCCTCGAGCGGATGCTGAAACAGGTTCGCGAGACGCTGGCGGAGCTGCGCCCGCGGCCGATCGGGCCGGAGGGCCTGCTGGGCGACCTGCGGACGCAGGCAGACGAGTTCGCCCGCCTGTACTCGATCCGGGTCGAGATATCGAGCAACGGAACCGAGACCATGCTGCCCGGTCCACAGCGCGAGGTTGTGTATCAGGTCGTGCGCGAGGCGCTCACCAACGTGAGGCGGCACTCGGGATCGTCGATCTGCAGGGTGAGGCTGGCATTCGCGGCCCGCCCGTTCCTGATCGAGGTGGCCGATGAAGGACGCGGTTTCAAGTCTCCGAGTCCGGGCGGGTACGGGTTGGTGGGCATGCGGGAGCGGGCGGCCGGCATCGGTGGCCGGCTGGAGGTGGTCAGCACCCCAGGCCGCGGAACCACCGTCTTCTTGTTCGGCCCCAACTAGCGCGGCCTACCAGGTCACAGTCGGAGCTCCCGGCGCCGAGCCGGCACCTCTGGAAACGCCAAGGCCACCTCGAGGCTGACGATCCGCAGCTTGCGCGCAACGTCGTCCGCAATGATCTTCGCTTTGCGCTCCGGGACCTTGATGGCGCGGGCGATCTCGGACTCTGACAGACCGTAGCTGAGCAGCTGCGCGACCTCGCTTTCGGTTGGATTCAGCCGGCCGAGCGGACGGCGAAGGGCTTCGACCATCGGCGCGAGCGTGACTCCGAGGCTGCCCGCGTAATGGACGTCTGCCTCCGAGTACCAGTGGTCGCGACGGCAGCCGACGGTGAGCAGACCCACCGGTCGCTGGCCGACCTCGCCCACAGGCGCATAGAGAATCGCCGGCCAATCGAGCTCCCAGTCGTAGCCGTTGGAAGGGTTCGGGTTCTCGATCACCGAGTTCACGACAACGGGTCTCTTCTCGTAAAGGGCTCGCCGTGACAGCGGCGCCAGCGGGCGGCTCTGGAGAAAGCGCGGCGCGATTTCAGACGCAGCGATCGGTTGGAGCGATCCGGCCCGCAGGTAGCCGAGCACCCAGCGGTCGTGGCAGAGAGCTTCCAGGGCCAGTCCCAGCCGCCGCCTGGCTTCTCGGAGGTCCGGGAGCTGGCCCATGCCCAGAGGTTATGAGCGTCTGCCCAGCCTGGCCTCACCAGCGGTTCAGCAGTTCCTCAAGAAACGCTGAACTACTGATAATTGCGAGCGGGGATGGCGGCGTGACCGCAAAGCTTCTTGTCGTGGACGACGAGCCTCGCACTGCGGAGCTAACGGCCGCGCTGCTGCGGCGCGCCGGCTACACGGTGGAGGTGGCGGCCAGCGGCACCGAGGCGGTTGCCCGTGCGCGGTCGAGCGCGCCCGACCTGATGCTGCTCGATTACGAGATGCCCGACATGCATGCGCCCGAGGTGCTCGATGAGCTGCGGTCGGGCGCGGATCGCGTGGCGTTTCCCGTGATCATCTTCACGGGCGCACGGCATTCGTCAGGCGACCAGGTGCTCGGGATCGAGCGCGGAGCGACCGACTACATCGTCAAAGGCACGGATCGTCAAGTGTTGCTGGCACGGGTCCGCGGGGCGCTTCGTGAGCGCGCAGCTGGCGATCGTGTTCTGGTCAGGGGTCGATTGCGAATCGATACGGCGAAACGCCAGGCCTTTCTCGACTCGAAGGCTTTGAAGCTGGAACGAAGGCCGCTCCTGATGTTGCAGCTGCTGGCGGCGCGCGAGGGCGAGGTGGTCACGCGGGCCGAGCTCCTCGAACGCGTGTGGGGCAGCACTTTCAAGGGTTTCGAGCACAGCGTCGAGCAGGCTGCATACGAGTTGCGTCGCGCCCTCAAGGAACCCGCTTGGATCGAAACCGTACGTGGGATCGGATATCGGTTCGTCACCCAGGCCTGACCTGGCGGATGCGCTGCATAGGCTGCGCTCGACGCTGGCCCGGCTGAAAGCCGAGCTCGAGCTGGCGGAGTTGGACGGCGCCGCGCCTCCGACAAAGAGACTGCTCGACGACGTTCGTGAAGCGCTGGCCCACCTGAGCACGGCCGAAGATGCGAGTCACCTCCGCGGCTCAGTGCTGGTAGTGGATGACGACGTTCGTTTGGCCGAGATCACCGCCCGCGGCCTTCGCCGCCTCGGTTTCGACGCCGACGCGGGCAGCTCGCTGCGCAGTCTTAGGGATCGGGAAGTTTTGGTTGTCGACCTCAGCTTGCTCGAGGCCCTCGACGCCGCCGCGCATCAGGCCGTTCGGGCGAGCAGGCCGATAGTGGTCACGGGCGCGACCGACCAGCGATCGCGAGCCGTCGCCGGGGGCCTAGATGCCAGCGACTACCTCGTCAAACCAATCGAGCTCGAAGAGCTGGCCGCGGCGATCAACCGCCGCATGTCGGAAGAGTGAAGGTGAACACCTGTTCGCCGGTTGAGATCGCCTATTGCGCCGTTTTTGCCACAGCTTTGGTAGGGTGACGTCGGTCTTCAACGTCTAGGAACGCTAAAAGGAGACCGGGGGCTACGTGTTACGCATCCATCGCTATATGACCCATGCTGTGGTGCTCGCTATTGCGATGGCCATTTTCAGTTACAGCGCCACGGACCGAAACTTCTTTCTGACCTTCCACGCGGCTCCAATTCCCGCTGCCGCCGCGTCGCAAGGAGTTGCTGTCGGCGACCTCTCGCTCGGCCGTGACAGCGTCATCATCAAACCGATTTCTGTTCCGACATCACCGCTCGTAAGCCGCGCTCCGATCGTCCACATCATCGGGCGGGATGAAACTCTGGAGAGCATCGGCCGACAGTTCAACCTTTCCTGGAGGGAGGTGCTCTGGTCAAATCCCGGCCTGCGCATGCCGCTGCCGGTGGGTCGGCCCATCAAACTGCCGCCAGTGCCGGGTGTCGTGGTCGTGGTCAGGAATGGGGACACCCCCACGAGCCTTGCCACCAAATACGGCGTTGATCAAACCATCCTGCTCGGCTTCAACGGCCTTCGCGGCACTCAGTTGACGCCGGGCTCAGTGCTTGTGATTCCCGTCGATCCAGCCCTGGGTCCGAACCTGAGCACAGGTGTGCCGGCCGACCCGGTCTCACCCGGCCAGTTCGTGTGTCCGGTCCCGGGCGCTCCGATCATCCAACAGTTCGGGCCGACATCGTTCGCGGTAGAACCGGCCTTCGGCGGTTATCTACATTTCCACACTGGCCTCGATTTGCTGGCTGGCTACGGCACTCCGGTCGTCGCGGCTGCCGGTGGAAAGGTGACTGCAGTCGGTGACGCGGACTACTTCGGGACCCGCGTTGAGGTGACCGATAGTTTCGGCCTCGTGGAGGTTTATGCTCACATGTCGCTGGTGAACGTGGCTCTTGGGCAGGAAGTCCAGCAGGGCAAGACGGTCGGCTTTGTTGGCAGCACAGGTCTCTCACTCGGCTCACATCTGCACTTTCAGCTCGAAGTCGGAGGAGTGCCGACCGCCCCAGGGCCACTAATCGGCTGCTAGCCTCCGTGGCGGGAGGATGCCGACGGGCGCACCGCCAGGTCAGCCTGGAAATGGAGGCAGTGTCACGGTGAAGACTGCCCCGCGACGGCTGCCTTCGTAAATGAGTTGGCCTTGATGCTCACGCGTGATGCCATAAGACATAAAGAGGCCGAGTCCGGTGCCGCCCTCCTTGGTCGTGAAATGAGGCTCAAACAGCCGGCGGCGCTGGGCTTCCGAGATTCCGGGTCCGTTGTCCGCGATGCTGAGGTAAGGCCATCCGTTTCCGCGCCTTCCTGTGGTGGCCTCAACCCGACCCCCCTGATCGACTGCATCGATGGCGTTGTTGAGTAGGTTGGTGATCACTTCTCGCATCAAGAGCGGATCTGCGCGCACGTTGACCACGTCTGGCGTCTCGCGCACCGCAAGTTGGACTTCCTTGGTTCGGGCGCGCGGCCGAGCCATCCCGACAGCGCGAGTCACGAGCTCGTTGAGGTCCACGGGGTCGGTGGCGTAGGTCACCCGGGGCGTGGCTCCCTGAGACAGGGTGCGAAGAACGGTGACGGCGTCGTTAGCGGCACCGGTCGCAGTCTCGAGGCTTTCGCGATCTACAGGGTCAAGGCGGCGCGAGTCTATCTCGCGGAGATACCCCAAGGCGTTGGCCATGTGGTTCCTAAGGTTGTGTACGACGCCCTCGACGGCTCGGCTGTGGAACAGGTGGCGGTCGGCGTCTGAGAGCTCGGACTCCAGGACTCTGCGCACGCGCCTGCCGGCGATGGTGTCGGTGAGGGCGAGGGAGAGCACGCAGACGATGGTGGCCAGGAAGTACCCAAGCAACGAACCGTCAAGCACGTAGCTGATGAGCAGCGATGCGAGTCCCATGTAGGCAAACGCCGCAAAAAAGGAGGGAGTGAAATTCAGGCGGGCAATATTACGGACTGATTCCGCGCGCAGAAGGGACAAGCCGATCGCGACCACGATTAGATCGGTAACGCCCAGGGAAAGCAGAGCAAGGACGCGTGGCAAGAGCTCGAGGTGGTCGGCCACCCGCAACTCGGACGCGACGGTAGCCGCCACAGAAGCCATCGCCGCGTAGAAGACCGCATTCACTAGAGTTGCTCGAATGCCGCGTGGCAGCTGGCCGAAACCAATCGCCAACGAGATGATCGTGGCATCGAGGGGGTTTGTCAGAATTACGGTTGCGCCCATTGCGATAGCACCAAGAGTCAGGTGCCCTCGGTCCAAGCGGACATCTGCCCTGTTAAGAGCTATAGACACAACGAATAGGTAAATCACCTCGACTATGTCGTCGGGATGAGAAGCGTCGTAAGGGCGATCCCAAACGTTGGTAGCGACTACTCCCAGCCCGAGGAGCCCCAGATAGCCGTAGGCAGCGAGAGACCGATGCAAGGGTCTTCTTGCTAAGCTGCTCGGATCGCGAAAGCTGCGTCCGATCGTAAGGAGTACCGAGTGCTCGTCGTCGACGACAGCGTGCTGCCGCGCGCTGCTGCCCGCACGATGCTTGGGACCGCGACTGGCCTCCGTCTGGTTGGAGAAGCGTCATCGGGAGCGGAGGCTCTCCTGGCGATGGGCAGGTTCAAACCGGACCTGATCTTGATGGACGTACATATGCCAGGTATGGATGGAGCCGCGACGACCACAGAAATCATGGCGCAGTACCCCCGCGTGAAAGTCATCGCCTGGACGGTATCTGAGTCGAGCGACGATCTCCTACGAATGATGCGGGCCGGATGCTCGGGATACGTGCTCAAGGACGTCGGCCCGGCTGAGCTGCAGCGGGCACTCTGGTCAGCGGTCCGAAGCGAGAGCCCCGTACCGCGGAAGATGATCCCGGACGTTCTGCGGCGCGTAACTGAACAGACTCCCCTATCCCAGAACACGAGCCCGGTTTCGCTGACGTCCCGGGAGATGCAGATCCTGCGGGGCATCGCAAAGGGCATTCCGACGAAACGGCTGGCGCAACAGCTCGGCCTCCGTGCACCGTCTGTCGAAACCCATCTCCATAATCTGTTCCGGAAGCTAAACGCTGCCAACCGTGGTGAAGCCGTAAGCACTGCCCTGAAGATAGGGCTTATCACCTTGAGCGATCTCTAGATCGCACTTCTTGCTCATTGATTTCAATGGGCTGTACCCATGGATCCCCATGAGGGCAGATAGGGGGAATTGACGATATCAAACTGAGGTCCCAATCGCGAGACTTGAACGTAATGACATGGTCGCTCCGGATCTCACAAATCTAGGAAAAGAGGGGGAAAATCTGTAATGGTGCGTATATTCAGGCGCTTGCTTCGGACCGGGAACAAATCTCGTGTTGTCGGGATGTGGGTCTTCTAGACGAGGCTGTTTCACCGTCTCGTGTAACGTCTATGACTTCGAAGGCTCGAGGCTTGTAACTTAGGACCTGATCCTTAGGTCCTCGGTCTAGAATTCGAAGGCCTTGCCTCCGTTCCACTCGCTCCCGTGGTCAGCCCGGCTCTACCTTGCTGGAGTAACCGCGGTCGGGGCCGGCCTGGTCCTTCTAAGTTGGCTGGTTCGACCGGTCCCAACGGATCAACTGCCAGCCTTGCTTTACCTGGGCATTGGCACGCAAATAGCGGCTCTACGCCCGATTCCCTGGAAGAGCGGTCACCAAATGGTTCACGATCCATTGCTAATCGCCACTGGGCTTTTAGCGCCTGGAGCCGGCGTCGGCACGGTGGCCTGGTTGGCCGTGTTCGACGGACGAGTGCCCGGCCGCACAATCCATTGGTGGGCCTTCCTATTCAATCGAGGGATGTCGGCGTGCGCCCACGTCATACCTTCGATGGCGGTGGCTTCAATAGGAGAGGGAACTTGGTGGGCCCTGCCAGTTCGAACGGTCCTGTACGTGTTCGCTGCCGTGGGCTTGAACTACGTGATAACAGCGATTGGAATGTCGTATGTCAGGGGGACTCCGCTCTGGACGACGGTCTTCGAAAATGTCGGGGCGCCCACTCTCATCTCAACGCTGGCCCTGAGTTTCGCTGGTGGGATTATCTTCCTTCTGCTCAAGTTCCCAGGTGGTGTCGGGTACATCATGGCGCCGGGTTTGTTCGGGTTTCTGCTTGCGGCGCGCCGCAACGTTGCCGACGCGCAGCGGCAGGGGGAACTGAAAGATCAAACCCTTGATCTAGCTGCCCAGGCGCTAGACGCGCGGGATCGCTACACCGAGTCCCATTCGATACGTGTCTCTGAGCTCTCGGGACGATTAGGCGAGCAATTGGAACTAGGAGACCGGGAGTGCGAGCTCATCCGCACTGCCGGCTCGCTCCATGACCTGGGGAAGATCGGAGTGCGAGATGACATACTCAACAAGCCCGGTCCGTTGACAGAAGAAGAGTGGGAGATCATGCGGCGGCATCCGGACATCGGCGCTGACATGATCGCCCAGCACTCCGCATTGGCTGAGGTCGCTCCGCTCGTACGCCACCATCATGAACGGTGGGACGGTTCTGGTTATCCAGCTGGTCTCAAAAGCGATGTGATCCCATTTGGAGCCAGGATCTTGGCGGTAGCGGACTCATTTGACACCATCACGGGCCCGCGCCTTTATAGACAGTCGTTAATGACGCCGATCGAAGGCGTCGAGGACATCAGCCGACGAGCGGACAACTGGTACGACCCCAACGTGGTCGACGCACTCCGCGAGCTTCATGGCCTCAAACCACTCGAGTTGGCCAACCGAACTGAAGTGCCACGACGCATAACCAGCGTGCGTGTGTTGCGCGCGAATCCCTGGTTCAGTAGTTTGCTTACCGCGATCGGGATCTCGTCCATAGGCGACCCACTGACGCAGGTGGCGACCCTGGTGTTGATTTACACGGCCACGAACCACGACGCGCGCTTCGTGGCCCTCGCCTTCATCGTGCAAGCCCTCGCCACAATTCTCATGAGCAGCGTCCTTGGTGGCGTTGCCGACAAACTGCCTCGTAAGCCACTAATCGTGACGTTGGAGTTGGCTCGAGCCGCAATCCTGGTCGCCACGCCGGCTCTGACTCAGGTTGACAAGGCAGTCGCGCCAGCCGGCAATCGGTGGTGGCTCATCATCCCGATTCTGTTTGTTCTCGCCTCGATAAACGCAGTGGTTCAGCCAGCGCGCCAGGCAGCGATCCCCGGCCTAGTGCCAGCTGGCCAGATTGGGAAGGCGAATGCCCTTTTGGTGGGCACAACCATGCTTGCGGGCGCGATTGGATATGCGCTGGCGGGTGCAATTTTAACGTTGTCGCAGTCGTCACTCATGGTCTTGTTTCTTGCGGACGCAGCGACCTTCGCGCTTGCCGCGGCGATAGTGCTCGGCATCCCAAGCCTAGGTGGGGGCGGGGCTGCTGCACGAATCTCGGGCGCTTTGAGACGAACATGGTCCATCGTGTCTGCAAGGCCTCATTTGGTGATAGGCACGCTTGCTGCGTTTCTGATCCCGATGTCGTTTCCCGCGCTTCTAGCGCTCGCCTACCAAGTTTCCGCCAACGGCGGCCAGACCTATTCGATCCTGGAGGTCGTGCTATCGATTGGTGTATTCGCGGGCTCCATTGCCGTGGGTAGGTTCGCCGCAATCGGCACGATGCGTACAGTCGGGGCGGGACTGTTTCTAACGGGCGCATTCTCGGTGGCGATTTGGATGCGACCGCCTTTGGAGTTGATCGCCCTGTTTCTATTTCTGGCGTCCATTGGGAACCCAATCTATGCAGTGGCCAATCAAACAGCGTTAATGGAGGCGGCGGACGCCTCCAACCGAGGCAGCGTGATGGCAACTCGGTTCGGCCTGGTGCAGACGGCCAGCATCGCTGGTACAGCGGCGGGCGGACTTATCGTTGCGGCGTTAGGACCGTCAGGCCCATTTGTCACCTATGGCGTCCTTGGGGTCGGCCTCGTGTTGCTGGCCCTGTACGCACTGGCTGCGGGGCGCAGCACCGTGAACCCGATCCATGGCGCCGCTTACGAAGAAGCCCAGGTCCGGGCGGCGGCGGCGCACGGCCCCGGCCAGGTCACTTAACGCCGCTGTAAAGCGGTTCTGATGGCGCTCTTCATCGTCATACTGCGCTGATTGCGCAACGTTCGTCCCCCCGGCCGCGCTAGAGGCAGCGCCCCCGAAACCGAGCCTGAAGAACCGACTCCATTAACCGCAGTCGGCATCTCGGCGTGGTCTCTCGACCCCAAGCGCAGGCGCCGCTATCTGCAGGTCGCATTCGGCTTCGCCGCGCTCACGATCGCGATCATCGTCCTCTATCTCCTACGCGACTTCCTCGGCGCGTTCGTCCTGGGAGCTGCCATCGCCTTCCTGATCCAGCCTGGCGTCGTGCGTCTGATGGGTTTCGGTCTGCCACGCGCCGCGGCGATCGGAGTGATGTTTCTCGTCATCATCCTCGCCCTGGCCGGCTTGGTTCTACTGGTCGTTCCGCTCGGCGTTAGCGAGGTCGGGCAGCTGCAGCGCCAGGCTCCAGGTCTCGCGGCGGCAGCCCAGGGCCGCATTAATAGCCTGCAGGGCTCCCCAGTCGAGATCTTCGGTTTCAAGATCGACATCAAGGCCGCGACCGACAGCATCAACTCGCACGCGCGAGAATTTCTGCTCGGTCAATTTGGCAACGCAGTGAGCCTCGGCCTCACCGCGCTGACAACACTGCTGCAGATACTGCTCACGTTCATTGTCGCCTTCCTCCTTGCGCTCGATGCCGCGTCCATCAAGCGGGTGCTGCGGCGGTTCGTGCCCCCCGACTACCGCACCGACTTCGACCAGATCTGGCGCCGCATCCGCAAGATGCTGTACGCGTACATGCGCGGCCAGCTGATCATCGCCGGGATGATCGGAATCCTCTCCGGGATAGCGTGCTGGGTGTTGGGCTTGGCCGATCCTGTCGCACTCGGCTTGATCGCGGGCATCACCGCGCTGATCCCATACATCGGCCCGTTCATCGGGGCCGTGCCGGCGATTCTCGTTGGTCTGGCCGCGGCGCCGATCAAGGCGCTATTGGTCGCGATCGCCTACTTCGTCATCTCTAACGTCATCCTCAACTTCGTCTACCCCAAGGTCATGGGCGACGCGGTGAAGCTACCGCCGGTCCTGGTCATCGTTGCCTTCATCGCCGGCTTCAGCTGGGCCGGGATCCTAGGCATGTTCGTCGCGGTTCCGCTCGCCGCCACGCTGCGCATCCTGTTCGACCACATCTATCCGCGGCTCTACGAGAAGCCCGCTTGAGGGTCGCGATCCTCTCGGACATCCACGCCAACTGGCAGGCGCTGGAGGCAGTCCTCCGCGACTGTCCGCCGACGGATGAAACGCTATGCCTTGGTGATGTCGTCGGATATGGCGGCGACCCCAAGCACTGTATCGACGAGGTCACCAGGCGCGGGTGGCTCACCCTTGTCGGCAATCACGACCGCGCCTGCACCGATCCTGAGATCCTCGAATGGTTCAACGACGATGCCGCCGCGGTGGTGCGCTGGACGGTGGACACGATCGGCGACGAGCGAATCAAGTGGTTGCGAGGATTGCCCGACAGCCACGTTGAGCACGACGTGCTGCTCGTCCATGCCAGCCCCCGCGACCACATCTACGAGTACGTCCTCGACACCGGGGTTGCATTCGCCAACCTCGAGCTGCTCAACGGCGGCGTTTGTTTCCACGGGCACACGCATGTGCCGGGTATATTCGGGCTGGCGGAGGGCCAGGTGACGCACGAATATCGCGTCGACACGATCCCCCTCGAGGGCCCGGCCCTGGTTAACCCCGGCAGCGTCGGCCAGCCGCGCGACGGAAGCCCGCTGGCCAGCTACGGCGTCTGGGACGTGGACAACGAGACCTTCGAGTTCCGGCGCGTCCGCTACGACATCAAGGGCGCCCAGCGGGCGATCAGGAAGGCGAAGCTACCCGAACGATTCGCGCTTCGACTCGAAACGGGGCGATGAGCCGCTGGGCTTCCCTGCGGTGGGCCCGCATGGGATATGCGGCGGCTACCGGCGCCGGCCTCGGGTCCCTGTTTTTCTGGGCGGGCTACTGGTTCACTTTTGTCCGCGGCAACCTGCAGGGCCCTGACTTCTACTCCTTCTACTCGGGCGCGAAGCTGTACGTCCTCAAGGGTGGCTCGGCGGTCTACGACCTGGCGTGGCAACGGCAATACGAGCTGCAGGTCGTCCCCAATTCCCCGGATCGATTCATCGTGCTTCCTTATTTCCATCCTCCCTACTACACCCTTCTGATCGCGCCGCTCGCATACCTCGATTACCGCACGGCCTATTACGCGATGGCTGCCGTGAATGTCTTCCTCCTCGGAGCTCTGATCGTGCTGCTGGTGCGCAGCAGCGAGCGGGTGCACGGGCGCTCAGCCGTGGTGGCGGCCGTATTGATCGGGGGCTTCTTTCCGCTCTTCGTCACGGTGCTGCAGGGCCAGTCGGACCTGGTTGTCCTGGTCCCGCTCGCGGCCGCGTACACCGCCTGGGCGCGAGGCCGGCTGGGCTGGGCCGGCATCTTCAGCGGGCTCGCCCTGGCCAAGCCACAGCTGCTCCTGCTCGTGCCGGTTCTGTTCATCGCGCGGCGTTCGTGGCGCGCCCTTGCCGGCTTCGGGGCCGTGATCGCCGCCTTGGGGGCAGTCTCTGTGGCCGGGTTCGGGTTAGGTCCGGTGCTCGGTTATGTGAACGCGGTGGGCCAATGGGCGATCGGGGGATCGCTACCCGCCAAGGGCCAGATCGTCTACACCGACACCGCGGTCTATTCGCTCCGGAATGTGCTGGAAGCGGTGCCGGGCGGTGGCAAGGGTGTGGCGCTGGCAATTCTGGTCATCCTTCTGGCCTTGGTCGCGCTGTCCTTGAGCTGGCGCCCAGACAAACCGCGTCTCGACTTCGCCCTCGCCATAGCGGCTTCCTTGGTCCTGAGCCCGCATCAGAACATTCACGACCTGGCCCTCCTGGTCATCCCTGGATTCGCCCTCGCCGACCTCGCGCTGGCCGGCAAGCTGCGGTGGCCTCGCGTGGCCGCGCTAGTCCTCGTCTTCGCATATGCGGCTATCAACCTCACGCTTGCGCTCGACGTGTGGTCGGCGGCGGTGGGCGCGATCGCCATCGCCGCCTATCTCACCGTGGAGCGGATGGCGGTGCGACCTGATCCCATCCCTCTGGGCGAGCTGCGTTGGAGCGGACCGCGCCCGCAGAGGGTCATCGTGCTGCCCGCATATCGGGCCGCCAAGACACTGGTGGAAGTTGTCGGCGACATCCCGGCCGGCCAGGCCGACCGGATCCTCCTGGTCGACGATGCCAGCGCTGACGCAACCGTGAGCGTGGCCACGGCATTGCGCCTCGACGTCATCAGGCACCAGCGCAACCTGGGTTATGGGGGCAATCAGAAGACCTGCTACACGCACGCGCTCGCGATGGGAGCGGACGTGGTCGTGATGCTGCATCCCGATGGGCAGTACGACCCGGCCATAATCCCCAACCTGTGTCGCGTGATCGAGGCCGGCGAGGCCGATATCGTGCTGGGGTCTCGCTGGCTCGGTCTGGACCCGGCGAAGGCGGGCATGCCCTGGTGGAAGCGGTTGGGCAACCGGTTCCTGACCGCGGCGGAGAATCGCGTCCTGGGTCTGAACCTCTCCGAGTACCACACGGGGTATCGCGCCTACTCGCGTCGGTTCCTCGAGGCGATTCCGTTCCTCGAGAACAGCAACGACTTTGTCTTCGACACGCAGGTATTGATCCAGGCAGCAACTTTCGGCTTCAAGATCGGAGAGGTGCCGGCGATTGGGAAGTACCACGCGGACGCCAGCTCGGTGAGCTTCCGTACCTCGACTGTCTACGGGCTGGAGACCCTGGCGGCACTTGTTCGGTACGTCGTCCATCGCGCGGGCTTTCCTAGCCCGTGGCTCACGCCGGCATCAGACGCCGACAAACAGGCGCTTTCGGTAAGCCAGGTAGCCCACCACAGCAACGTTCAGTAGCAGCGCGCCGACCTTGAACAGGGTCGCGCGGTGGATGACCTCGTAGGCTTCGTACGGGATCAGGATGCCGGTCGCGATCACAGTCAGGTATTCCGCCCAGCGGCGCCGCATTGCCAGCCCGACGCCCTCGGTGCCTTCGAGGGTCGCGTAGGCGATGACGCCGATGGCTAGTGCCGTGGTATGGGTGAAGGTGCCGAAGTAGGCGAGCAACCTGAAGAGGACCTGCTCGATCACGTTGTTGCCGGCGTTGAGGTTGAGCTGGTCTTGCGCGTAGTCCGCCCATTGGGTCAGGAGGCCGCTCCTGCCGGCGAAGATCAGGCCGATGGCGAGCGCGAGGAGGACGAGTGACTTGACGATCCGCTCGACGATGATGACTTTTATGAAGGCGTCGTGCTCGCCGCCCATGCGGCCCAGCTCGGCCCAAAGTCGGTTGAGGTAGTGGGGCCGTTCTTTCGTCGTCGTGGGGGCCATCTCGGGTGACCTTAACAACCTGGGTTTGCGGTCGATTGAAACGCGCGTAAGGTGGGCTTACGGTCGGTCGGCTGGGGGAGGGAGCCGAATGGGAAGGGAGGGCCCGCGAAGGGGGCTTGCGGGGGCGGGCGGCGGGGGAGCGGTCCTGCTGCCTCCGGTTCAGGAGGAGTGCTCGCGGTGCTCCCGGAACAGCATCACCCGGCACGTGGCGTTCTTCAGCACATACGGCACCGTCTTGCCCAGGTTGAACTCGCCGAACCGGCGCTTGTACGGCAGCCCCATGACGATCAGGTCCGCCCCCCACTCGACCGCTTCGTCGACCAGCGCCGGCCCGGTATCTCGAGCCTGCACCAGCTCGGTCTCCACCGGCAGCCCCGACTCCGAGGCCAGCTGCTCGACCTCATCAAGGATCTTCTCCCCGCGCTCGACCACGTCATCGAGGACCGCCCCCAGGGGTAGCGCCCGAATCACCTCGATGATGTGCACCCCGTAAAGCCGCCCACCGGCCGGATCCGTCATCCGGCAAGCGAGGCGGACCGTCTCGGTGTCGATGCCCTGACCCCCGACGGCCACCAGCACCTTCTTCGCGGTCGGCGGGTGGGAATGGTCTGCCATCAGAGCTGGGGCCCTCGGCGCACGCGCCTGATCAAGACATAAGCCCCGAAACCGAACGAGATCACCGCAGTCAGCACGGCGATGCCCTCGGAGAACGGGTCCAGACCTGGATGCCCGGCCAGGTAGAAGGCCACCCAGGCGGCGATTCCCAGCGCCATCACACCCATGAAAGTGAAGGGGAAGCGCACCGGGCCAAATCCTAACAAGAGCCATACCGGGGCGCCGGAGTGGCGTCCCTATAATCAACGGGCTTTGAAGGTCCTCATCGTCGGCTGCGGCCGGGTCGGATCTCAGGTCGCGGCGGACATGGACAGGTCTGGCCACGAGGTCGTCATCATCGACAGAGACCCCAACCAGTTCTCGCGCGCCGCCTCGCGAGGGGTGCTCACCAACGACTTCAAGGGCAACCAGGTCGTCGGCAACGGCACCGACGCGGACGTCCTGCGCCGCGCCGGCGTCGAGGATGCCGACGGCTTCGTCGCCGTGACCGAAGGCGACAACCGCAACATCATGGCCGCCCAGATCGCCAAGGTCATCTTCAAAGTGCCGAGGGTCGTTGCCCGCATCTACGATCCCGAGCGTGCGGATGCTTACGAAAAGCTCGGCTTGCACACCATCTGTCCGACGCTCGAAGGCGCCAAGCACATCGAGAAAACCTTGATGGAGAAGTAGCGGCGGATGTATGTGATTGTCGTTGGAGGCGGCACCGTCGGCTACTACATGTCGCGCGACCTGTTGGAGCGAGGACATGAGGTGACTCTCATCGAGAGAGACCAACGTCGCGCCGACTGGCTGGAGACGCAGCTCGGGAGCATCGTGATGCGAGGCGATGGCTGCGAGGTGAAGTTTCTATCGCAGACAGGTATCGAGCGCGCTGACGCGATCGTCGCGGTCACCGCCGACGACGAGGACAATCTCGTCGCGCTCCAGGTCGCGAAGCGTCACTTCAAAGTGAAGAAAACTGTGGCTCGCGTCAACAATCCTTCCAACGTCGAAATCTTCAAAGCCCTGGGCGTGGACGAGGCGGTCTCGGCCACTGAGGTGTTGCTCGGGGCGCTCGAGCCCCCAATCACCACCTGATCAAAAAAAAGGACCGCTCACGTGGAGCGGTCCGTAGAGAAGTCGGGTTACGCGACGGCCTTGCCGATCCGATAGATCTTGGTGCCGCAGATCGGGCACGTGCCCACAGTCGCGGGCTTGCCATTCTTCATCGTTATCGGCTGAGGGTCCTTCATCTCGACCTTGCGCTTGTCCTTCAAACAGTAGCCTTCCACTTTTTCACCATTCCTTTTACTTACGAGTGGTCCGAATAGTTATGCGACGGCTTTGCCGATCCTGTAGATCTTGGTGCCGCAGTTCGGGCATATGCCCATCGTTGCGGGCTTGCCATTCTTCATCGTGATCGGCTGGGGGTCCTTCATTTCGACCTTGCGTTTGTCTTTCAAACAGTAGCCTTCCAACTATTCACCATCCTCGAGTAGAAATCCGTTTCGGGGTCGGGCCTCGCCCATTCTAGGGGTCGGTCTTACCCGTATTCAACCCCAATTCAAACTGAATTCAGGCTGATCGTGCGCAAAGCGCAACAAATTGGAGAAAAAGCAAGGGGTTCTGGCCTACTTTTCGCGGCCCCGAAACGCCTCCTCGAAAGCGCTGCGGGCGCCGTCGCCGAAGAGCACGAAACGGATTTCCTCCGGCTGCCATCCTCCGGCGACAGCACGGTCCATGCAATCCGCCATCACGTGCGCGCACTCATCCATCGGAAAGCCAGCGATGCCCGTGCCCACTGCCGGAATCGCAATCGTGCGTACGCGATGCTCGTGCGCGAGTCGAAACACATGATCCATGGAGGAGCGCAGCGTCTCTGCCGTCGTGCGCCCACCCAGCTGCATGCTCGCGGCATGGATCACGTAACGCGCGCTCAGCTCACCCCCGCCAGTGATGGCGGCATCACCAACTTTCACGGGTCCGTGCGCATCGCATTCGCGCTGAATCGCGGGACCACCGCGACTGCGGATCGCGCCTGCAACACCTCCACCGAGCAGCAGATCGTTGTTGGCCGCGTTGACGATCGCATCCACGTCTTGCTCCACCAGATCGCCCGCGATGATCACGACTTTCGGCGCTGCCACTCCTCGACCTCACGCACACGCTCGTCCAATTCCTTACGCGTGGCCTTGGCGATGCCTTTGACTCCAACTGCGGAGATGGTGATCGACGCGCAAGCGACGCCCCATACAAGCGCATCCTGCAGACCACTGTTGACCCCGCCGGTGGTCAACCACCGTGCAAGCATTCCACCTGCCAGTGCATCTCCCGCACCGGTGGTGTCCACGGCAGGCCGGTCGGTGAGAGCCGTGATCCCAACCACCCCATACTCCGTGTACGCCGCCAGGCCAAGCGCTCCCGCTTTGATGACCAGGCCGTTCAGCCACCACTGTCGTCGGAATTCCTCGGGGTCCTTGCCCCCGAGCGCCGTGAATTCCTCCTGGTTGCAGAAGTACCACCCTGCCTTCGCCAGGACATCCCGTGCTTCAGGAGGACGGGCCTGGACGTAGGAGAGCATGGCGTCGGCGGCCAGGAGCTCAGCGCCACTCAGCATCTGCATCAGCTGCGCCTGGCGGTCTGGCCGCATGGAACCCACAAACGCCCAGCCATCGAAGCCCGCAGGCACCGATGGATTCCAGCTGTCGTAGATGTTGTCTCTGCTGCCCAGGTCGACGTTGCGCCCGTGCTCCTGGTGCGCGCGCCAGCGATACGTGGGAGCCTCGAGGATCTGCAGCAGCTCGGTGTCGATGGCGCGGCCGCTGAAGGCCTGCGCAACGCGCTTGGCACCGTCGCTGCCGACCGGAGCGACGACCTTGACCGGAACAATCAAGCTCGCGGCTAGCGCAAAGTACACCGCCGAGCCTCCGAGCGTTGATTGGACCTTGCCAAAGGGACCATCGCGCGTATCGAGCGCGACCGAGCCCGCGACTAGAAGTTGCTTGTCAGGCACGGCGGCCTGTGCCGCTGCTCGCCGTGACGACGTGTCGGGCGTGTCGGAGCTTGCCCAGGAAGTCTTGTGGGCTCGAGTAGCTCTCGATCTCCATCCACGTTCGGCCCAGCTCGTAGACCGCGTGCGCGTCGGATCCGGTGGCGGTGACCTTGTCGAGCTCCGCCGCAAGGCGTGCAGCCGCCGCATTGGCCGCGGGCTCGCACCATGGGTTGTGCACCTCGATGATGTCGATTCGGTCAGCCAGCTCGACCATGCGCTCGGCGCGAAAGTGAGAACGGTTGCGATCGAACGGATGCGGCACATATGTGAGACCACCCATCTCATGCACGAGGTCCATCGCCTCTTCAGGGCGGAGGAACGGAGGCACGCGCCGGGTGATGAACAGGCCGATGACCTCACCCTCGAGCGTCTTGGCTTCCTCGCCAACGATCGCGAGCTCGGGAGCGAGGCGCGCCAGCTCCAAAGCGCCTTCGACGGTGTTGTGATCGGTGACTGCGATGCGGTCGAGCCCGCACTCGCCGGCACGCTCAATCAACGCATCGAGTGATGTCCGGCTGTCGTGTGAGTAACGCGAGTGAAGATGAAGGTCGACCCGCAACGCGTCCGGGTGGTTAGGCGTTACTAGACCGTCGCGGCTTCTGCGAGCTGGCGCTCGCGCGCTCTTGCGAAAAGTGGGATCACCTCAGCCGGACCGCGATTCCGGCACGCCCGTTCCATGAGTGCCGCCTGCACGTCATAGATGATCTCCATGACCTGCTCGGGTCTGCGCTCGCGTCCGAGACGACCAGGCAGTTCCGTGTGCGCTTGGCGGAGGACGACCATCAGTCGCGCCACCAACCAACCGGGCACGATGCGAACTTCCTTGACGAGGCATTCCTCGACCCAGAAGAGAAGCTCATCGGACTCCTGCAGCAGGCGACGAGGCGTCATCGCACGCCGCCGCCTGCGATGCCAGCGGAGGTGACGTTCCTGCTCCTCGACCGTCTGCTCGAGCATGGCCTGCAACCCACTATATCAGCGGCTCCCGGCGCTGCTACCCGCTTGTGATCTCGCGGGATAGCACAGCGTGCGCCAGCCGCCCGCGGCGGGTATGAGATGCACCTGGCGATCGAATGTCCACTCTCTCCAGTTCTGCCTCACCCGATACCGCATCACCATCTGCGCCACGTTCTGATAGCTGCGTTGATGCACTCGATCGGTCCAGCCCTCGAGCACCGTCACGGTTACGACCTGCATGTCCAGCAGCTCCATGTCATCGCCGAGCCGCGGCACGCCCTTTATGAACGCCTCACGTCCGCCCCATGCGCGCTGCGCATCCTCAGCGAGCATCTCCCACATCTCGTCGAACCGCCCCTCGGCCTGCAGCTTCATGAAACGCATCTCAAAGGTCGCGGGCGCGATCGACACGGGCGGTGGCGGTCGCATGGGCCGGGCGGCCGGCGGAAGGGCCGCGGGACCACCCGTGGCGCTGGTCGTCACCGAGGCGCTGATGAAGCGGCCGAACTCGTCCGACGGCCACGTCGTGAACCGGCCCGCGAGGCGGGAGAGCGCGGCCTCCAGGGCTGGCCAGCGGCGAAGGGGGCGCAATAAGCTATTGACCATTGGCGCTAGATGTAGTGTTATTTCCACAGACTGTATACAAAATGTGGATGACTCGCAACCACTTACGGCCTGGAGCGTGCCGCCGAAGGCGTTCGGCAGGGCGCGCCGAACGGCCTCGGGGTTGTGGGCAGCTGCTCAGGCCTTGGGCGACGCGGATCGTTTTCAAGGCCCACCGCCGTTGATCCGGATCGGAGTCGGCGCCTGGCGGATCGGCCCTCGGCCTCAGCCCGCGGCCAGTCGCCGGACGATCGCCGCCACCTCGCCCAGCGGAACCCCGACCGGGCAGGCCGCGGCGGCGGCTTCCAAATCGGGCGAATCTCCGTCAACGTCGGAGGCCGCCTCACCCAATCGCGCGTAGAGACGCATGTACGAAGACGCCAGGTCGGGGAGCCGCACCTTGCCGACGCGCCCCGCTGCCAGCGCACACAGCCCACAGTTGATGCAGCCGATGAGCTGCGCGTGCCGCCCTCGTTCCTCAGGCAGCAGCGGGCGAATGCCGTCGCGCGCATATGTTTCGAGAAGAGTCGCGAGCTGCGAGCGCGGGCGTGTCAATCGTCTCCGCGTCAGGTGCACGCCGTAGGCGAACGCGAGCTTTGCGAGTGAATCTGCGCGGGACACTTAGCTGGATAGACCTCTGAACGAGCCGACGGCGAGCTCTTCCTCCGCCCAACCGGAATGGCCGAGGACAGGCGCGCGTCCCAACCAGGCGCCACGAACGAACTCGCGTGCGGCCTCGAAGCGCTGCGAGGCGCTCCATCCCAGCTCACTTCCGATGACTCCGGCGGCGCGCAGCACGCACGCGGCGCCGGCACATGGTCCGGCCGCCAGGCCGACGCGACGGAAGGAATCAGCGAGCGTGCGGACCTGCTCGTGACGGGCCGCGTGGGCGAGCTCGGCTTCCGTGATGGGCTCGCACCGACAGATCATTCGTCCTGACCGAGAGTCCTTCAACACCGCGCCGGCGTTCGATCCGTGTCGGGTCTGCAGCTTCATCGCCGCCAGGGCGGTGATCCCGAAGCGCCGGCCGAGCTCGGCCGCCGGCTCGACGTCCGACTCGTTGCCTGGAAGCGGACGCGTCGCTGTGACGCAGGGCGCTTGATGCCCCAGCTTGCGGCACACCACGTCAGAGGTCTGCTCCGCCATCAAGCGATACATCGAGAGCTTGCCGCCGGCGATGGTGACGAATCCCTCCGCGCCGTCAGGCGCGTGATCGATGACCTCGTATCGCCGCGAAAGCTCATCTTCGTAGCGCCTCCATTTGAACAGCGTCGGGCGCACCCCGGTCGTCGTCCGGACCGGCCGGTAGGCGCGGATCGACGGAAACACACGCTCGAACGCTTGCAGCAGATAGTCGACCTCGTCTTCGAGCACGTCGACCGAGTCGAGGTCGCCGTAGAAGTCGTCGTCAGTGGTGCCCAGCAGAGTGAAGCCGGCGTGCGAAACCATCAAAAGGTCGCGGCCGTCTATCGATTCGGCGCTGATGGAGAAGTTGGATATGCGGTGCGGATAGACGATGTGAATGCCCTTGGCCGGGCGGAGGCGCACATCGGCGCCGGCCATGTGGCTGATCTCCGGCACCCACGGGCCGGCGGCATTCACGACGACTTTCGCGCGGGCCTCGGACATGACGCCGTCAGACCCGCGGTAGCGAACCCCGATGACCTTGCCGCCATCGCGTAGAAGGCCGACCACCCGCGTGTGGTTGAGGGCGCGCGCCCCATGGGCGATCGCGTCCTGCACGTTGGCGAACACGAGACGGTATGGGTCGACGCCCCACTCTTCCATCGTCACGGCCCCGATCAAATCGGGCGTCAGCCCCGGCTCGACCTGAAGCGCCTCCGCAGCCGTCAGGCGCGTATGCGGATGGGCTTTCTTGAGCGGCTGAAAGCGGTCGTAGACCTCCATCGCGGTCTCCATGCGCTCGATGTTGTTCTTGTCGTGGGGCATGACGGGGATGATGAATACGACCCTGTACACGAGATTCCGCGCGATCGAAACGATGTAGCCCGCGTCCTGGGTGGAAAGACGTGTCGTGTTCCAGTCGAACTCGAGATATCGAGGTCCGCCGTGGATCATCCAGCTCGAGTTGCCGGTCGTCCCGGCTCCCCAGTCACCCTTCTCCAGGAGGAGCACCGAAAGCCCGCGCAAGGAAAGGTCGCGCGCGATCCCGGCGCCGGTCACTCCTCCGCCGACGATGCAGACGTCGTGGGCGCTGGGCGCGCTCACTGAGCTGCTTCGTGCTGCTTCTGGAACTCTTCGATGATCGTCTTCGCCAGGTGCGCGGGCATCTCGTCGTAATGGGAGAACTTCTTGTGGTAGCTGCCCCGACCCTGCGTGATGGAGCGCAGGTCGAGCGAAAACCTCAGCATCTCCGACTCCGGCACCGTCACCCGAACCAGCTGGTAGCCGTCATCGGGCTCGGTCCCCATGATCTTGCCGCGGCGGCCGTTGACGTCGGACATGATGTCGCCCAGATTTTTCTCGGGCACCTTGATCGTCGCTTCGACGATCGGCTCCAGCAGCACCGGGCCGGCGTCCAGGGCTCCCTTCCGGATGGCCATTGAGCCGGCGATCTGGAAGGCCATGTCGTTGGAGTCGACCTGGTGAAACTTGCCATCGATAAGCGTGACCCTGACGTCGACCATCGGGTAACCCGCGACCACGCCCTTGGCCATGTTGTCCACGATCCCTTTCTGCACCGAGGCGCGGAAGTTCTGCGGAATCGCACCGCCAAAGATCTTGTCCTCCCAGATGAAGCCCTCGCCGCGCTTGGTGGGCGCGACCTCGATGACACAGATCCCGTACTGGCCATGCCCTCCGGATTGTTTGACGTGGCGGCCCTCGGCACGAGCGTGGCCGGAGACGGTCTCGCGGTAGGCGACCCGAGGTGTGGCTGTCGTCGCCTCCACTCCGTACTTGCGCTTCAGCTTTTCAAGGATCACGTCGAGGTGGACGTCGCCGAGGCCCGCGATGACGAGCTGTTTGGTCTCCTCGAGTCGCTCGACGTGCAGGGTGGGGTCCTCCTCGGCCAGCCGCGCGAGGCCGTTGGAGATCTTTTCCTCGTCGCCCCTTGCCTTGGGGGTGATAGCGAGGCTGAAGGCAGGCTCCGGCAGGTCCAGTGGCGCGAGCGGGCCTCCGTCCTTAGCACCCAGGGTGTCCCCGGTCAAGGTGTGTGCGAGCTTGGTCACGGCGCCGATGTCGCCCGCGCGAATCTCGGTGGCCGCTACGTGCTCCTTGCCCCGCGGGAAGAAGATCTGCGCCAGCCGCTCGTCCATGCCACGGCCGAGGTTGGTCAGGTGCTGGTCGGCTTTGATCGAGCCGGCCACGACCTTGAAGTAGCTCACCCGGCCGAACTGATCGCCACCAGTGCTGAAAACAAAGGCCTTGGTCGGCTGGTTGGGATCGCCCTCCGCCGGGGGCAGAAGTTCGTTGATCGTCGACATCAATGTGCGCACGCCGAGCAGCTTCGTCGCCGAGCAACACACCACCGGAGCCACCTTCCCGGCGAGGATGCCCTCGCGCAGCCCGCGCTGGATCTCCTGTTCATTCAGCGTGCCGGCGTCGAGGTACTTCTCGAGCAGCGAGTCATCGCTCTCGGCCGCAGCCTCGATCAGCTGGCCGCGGTACTCGTCGACGAGCTTTTGCATGTCGTCAGGAATCGGAGCCTCGCTGCCCTTGCCGTCGTCCGTGGTCACGAAGGCCTTGAGATGCAGCAGGTCGACGATGCCGCGGAAGTCCTGCTCCGCGCCGATCGGAAGGTGAAGCGGAAACGGCCGGGGTGACAGGGACTCGCGCATGGCGCCCACCGCGCCGTAGAAGTCCGAGTGCTCCTTGTCGAGCTTGTTGACGACGACGATGCGGGGCTTGTTGGTGCGGTTGCAGTGCTCCCACGCGATCTCTGCGCCGACAGCCAGGTGGCTGCTTGGACCGACCACCACGACTGCGCCTTCAGCCACCCGGAGGCCACTGAGCACCTGGCCCGTGAAGTCGAAGAATCCAGGTGCATCGAGGATGTTGATCTTGAAGCCGCCATGCTCGGCGAAGCCCACGCCCAGGTTGATCGAGATCTTGCGCCTCTGTTCTTCGGGCTCGAAGTCCATGGTCGCGGTCTGCTGGTCGGTCGAGCCAAGGCGCGGTACGGCCCCGGAGGCGAACAGCATTGCCTCCGCCAACGTGGTCTTGCCGTCGTGAGAGTGACCGAGCAGGACGATGTTCCGGATCTTTTCCGTCGGGTAATCAGCGGCCATCCCACCCCCAACTTGTGCCTGCGGCAGGTTCGAACGCTAAGTCTAAAGCCCGATTAAGGGGCGGTTAGCTTGGGTATGATCTGTAGCTCATGGTCAAAAGGACGGCGTCAATCGAAGAGGTGCTCGCGGCGATCGAGACCGCCCGCGACAAGGTCATGGCCGACGAGGTCAAGTCGCTCACGAAGCTGGGCATCCCCAAGGCGATGGCCTACCAGATGATCGCCAGCAGGTTCCACCAGAAGGTGGGGAACCAGGAAGAGGCCGAGCCCGATCCGTTTGAGGGCAACACCACCTCCTGGGAAGAGATCGGCTAACCAGCCGCTCATGAACCGGGCGGGGTGAATCGCGCCCGCCGGCTCGCCCGTCTTCTCAACATCCTCGCCGCGATCGTCGCCGAGCCGGGGCTCAACCCCCTCGAGCTCGCCGAGCGCGCTGGTGTGTCCGAACGAACACTCCGGCGTGACCTGACGCAGCTGCGTGAGCTCGGATACGAGGTGGCGTACACGAGCGGGTACGAGGTCCAGGAAAAGCTGAACCTGGAGGGCCGCGCCCGGGCTCGCCCGCCGAGGCGGGCCTACGATCAGCAGCTCGAGCTGCTGCAGGCGGTCGCGCTGGCCGTGGGAGGCGCGGGGTTGGGCGAAGCGGGCACGAAAGTGGACGGCAAGCAGCGCACGGCCGTTCGGGCCCATGGGCGAGCCGGCCGCGCCGGCGCGACTCGCCCCAAGCCGCAGCCCATCGTCCTCATCCCCGCCGGGGATGCAGACGCCGATTTCATCTACGCCACCGGCTTTGCGCTCGAGACAGGCCTGTACATTCGATTCGGCAAGGGCGATGACGTGCTCGTAGTCAGCCCGCTCGAAATCGATCGCGCCCGCGCCCAGAGCAAGGTGGCCACCGTGGTCGAGGACCGCGAAGCGTATGCCCACAAATCGTGGGCGCGCCTCGCCGCCAGGATGCTGCGCGAGAAAGGCAGGGACGCGGCCCGCGTGTCTCCTCGCCTTCCTGCCGCGCATCTGGAGGACCTGCGCGCCGAGGGCATCGCAACCGATGTCGATCGCGAGCTTTTTCTGGCCGAGCGCCGGCACAAGTCGGCGGCCGAGGCCGACGCCATCCAGGCGAGCCAGCGGGCAGCGGAGGCGGCGTTGGTCGAAGTGGTCCGGCAGCTGGCGGCGGCGGACATCAAGGACGGGATTCTGTGGTCGGACGGGGGAGCGCTCACGTCGGAGCGCCTCTACGCGCGCGCTCAGCTGGTCCTGGGCGAGATGGGCTTCACCTGCCCCGAAATGATCATCGCCGGCTCGCCGGAGAGCGCGCTGCCGCATTTCCGCGGCGAGGGCCCGATCCGGGCGAGTGCGCCTGTGATCATCGACATCTTTCCAGTGGGGCGCAGCAGCCACTACCACGGGGACCTCACGCGCACGGTGGTCGTCGGCGAGATACCAGAGGAATTTCAACGCATGCATGCCGCCACGCTGCAAGCGCTCGACGCCGGGGTGGAGTCGATCCGCGCGGGTGTGCCCGGCAAAGACGTTCACCTCGCCGTGTGCCAGGTCCTGGTCGACCGCGGCTATGGGACCACGTCTGCCGGCTACGAGGGTCCGGAGGGCGTGGCCAAGATGAACCACAGCACGGGCCACGGCGTTGGTCTTGATGTGCACGAAGAGCCGTCGCTCCGCCAGACCAGCGACGAGCCGCTGCAAGAAGGAGACGTCGTCACTGTGGAGCCTGGGCTCTATAAGCTCGGTCTCGGCGGAGTCCGCATCGAGGACACCGGGATGGTTACCGCGAATGGATTCCACAACTTCACGACCATCCCGCGCAGCCTCAACCCGAAGGATTACCTCTGAAATGGGCGCCCTGCGCCTGGAACACGACGACCAGCTCTCTGCCGGCACTTGCACTCATTGCGGCGCCGCGTTCGAGAGCGTGATCGGCGTCATGTACGAGGACGACGATCCGATCGCGATCTACCGCGCCGACATCTTCGAGCACTTTCATCGCGATCCGGAACCCCGCGTGGTGCTCTCGATCGCGGTCGGCGACTGGAGCGACGGCACCAACCGGGCGGACCGATGCTCGGCGACGCTCGAAGCCTGGACAGAGGAGGACCGCGTCCACATGGCCTTCAGCGACCGCGCCGGGTCGACCTGGCAGGAGCTGGAGGTCGTCAGCTGGCAGCTCACCAGTGCCGAGGCGCAGGCGGGGCCCCTTCGTGAGGCATTCCTCCGCATGGCAGATCACATCGTGTATCAGGACCGACGGCTTCGCCGAGCGCTGTCTCGCGGGGCGCGCGCCCAAGGACTGTAAACCCGGGCTTTACATCCTGTAAGGTTCGAGCGTGCCCAGGCAAGAAACCCTCGGCCAGCGCATTCGCCGGCTGCGCCAGCAGCGAGGCATGAGCCTGGCGAAGGTCAGCGGCGGGGACTTCAGCCGCGCGTTTCTGAACCAGGTCGAGCTCGGTCGGAGCCAGCCGTCGACGAGGGTGCTGCGAGTCATCGCAGGCCGGCTCGGCACCGAGGTCGACTACCTCCTCGAGGGAAGGCTGCCGAACCTCGATCGCGAGCTGGCGCTGGAGAGGGCGCGCGTCCTGATGGCGCGCGGCCAGGCGAGACGTGCTCTGACGGCGCTTGGGGAGGCGGTCGAGGCCTCCGATTGGCCGATTCGGACGGACGCGCGGCTTTGTCAGGCTGAGGTTCTGCGAGCGCTCGGGCGTACCGAACATGCCGACGCGGTCCTCGCCGAGGAACGCAAGGTCATCACTGCGCATCGGGACAACCATCGCCTCGAACGGCTGCGCGCACTGGAGCGCGGCGAGGCATTTTCGATCGGCCGCGGCAATCCGGATGCGGCGGTGCGCGTGCATCTGCGGCTTGCCGACCGGGCCCTGCGCGCGGAGCGAGACTACGACGCGCTCGAGCACTACCGGGCCGCCCGCGTCCTCCTCGAGGTTTACCCCCACGAACTCAGAGGCTGGACGCCGTGAGTTCGTGGGGACCCCTAGGGGTCAGGTAGCGGTCAGAAACCGCTTGGAAATTGAGACGGAGGACTCACCATGGGGGGTGCGACCTCCAGGGTGATGATCTCGTGCGACCTCAGCTCGATCGCTTTCGGGTCGCCGGGGAACGCCACCGGGCCGGCGCCGTCGCCCCCATCCAGGTAGACGAGAAGCTTTTCATTGCCGCTCAACGTGATCGACGAGACTTGCGTGGAATCGAGCGGCTGCGGACTCCCTGACCAGGCTCCCCAGACCTGAAAAAAGTCGCCGAGGGTGAAGATGCGGTCAGCAGGCGACTCGATATGGATGATCCCCGGCTCGCCGGTGTGCATGTGCAGCCAGTACAGGCAAGCCGCGGTGCGGCCAAGGTTGGTGGGGATGGCCACAGCCTGGCCTTGATTGAAGATCTGCAGCAACGCGTGGTAGTGCACCTGCGTGTGCTCGAGCTGGTCGCACGGGATGGAGCCCGACTGAGGGGCGCCTGACGTGGGGGATCCGGTCGCGTTCGGGAAGAAGCTGCCCGACGATTGATTGCCGTTGACGCGGCTGAAGCCGACATAGGCCATGACCGATACGACCACGAGGACCACCACCGCGGCCGATGCGACGATGGCCACCAGCGCCCCAGTCGAAAGGCCCGAAGTTGGGCGAGCCTGGGCCATGGCGATCCAGGCCCTCCCGTCCCAGCGCCATCGCCTGTCCGGTGAGACCGCCGGCTGCCAGCCCGCGCCGTCCCACCACCAATAGCCATCGGGCGAGAAAGTAGGCGGAGGACCCTGTTGCGCCATCACGGCGAAGGTTAGTCGACCGCCGCTCTAGATCAGCCTCACAGTTGCGTGTTGCCGGGCGCTGTCCAGTCGAACCCTGGCGGGGTGGTTGCCGGCCCTGACGTGATCTCGAGGCTGATCACCTCGTGCGACTTCAAGACGATCGCCCCCGGGTCGCCCGCGAAGAGCTGCGCACCCTTGCCGTCCCCGGTGTCGACATAAACGTAGAGCTTCTCGCCGGGCGCCAGCGTGAAGCTCGACACGTGCGTCGCATCGAGGGGTTCATTGGCCTTGCCTTGAGACTTGTTCCACGCGCTCCAGACGGCGAAGAATTGGCTCAGGGTGAACGTGTCGTTCGACGGCGACTCGATGTGAATGACGTCCTGGTTGGCGGAGTGCACGTGCAGCCAGTAGAAGCATTTCGGCGAAGACTCGCCACCCTGGATGCCGATGCCGCCCGGGAGCGGGGTCAGAACGCCCTCGTGGATGATCTGCAGGACCGCGTGGTAATGGGTCTGCGTGTGCTCGAGCTGGTCACACGGGATCCCCGCGGCTGCGGCCACCGTGGCCGGCTTGGTGTTGATGTAGTAATAGATGACGAGCCCGACAAACAGCGCCACGAGCAGCCCGGCCACGACGAGCGGAAGCAGCGGGACCTCCGGGCCGGACTTGACCTTCGGTGGCAGCCGGCGACCCGATTTCCCCTTCGCCCCGCGCTGGGGCGCCTTCGTTCGCGTGGATGGGGCCATGCCTTGGTAGAATACCGACTTAACCTTTCTGGCCTCGGCCGGATGGCGTGCGCCATCCGTCCTGACGGGGCCTGAACCCATAGGAAGGAGGTCCCCGTTGCGGGATTACGAAGTTCTGTACATCGTTCGCGCCGACCTGGATGACGACAAGGTCCAGGACGTGATCAAGAGAGTCAACACGCTCATCGAGCGCTCTGGTGGTACCGCCGAGCGGACCAACCTCTGGGGCAAGCGCAAGCTTGCATATGAGGTCAAGCACCAGAAGGAGGGCGCCTACGTCCTCCAGGACTTCCGGGTGGATCCGCAGCGCATCCCCGAGATCGAGGCGGCGCTGAAGATCACCGAAGAGGTGCTCCGGCACCTGATCGTGCGCAAGCCGGAGAAAGCCGCGCCAGCCCCCGCCGTAGCACCGCCGCCGGCGGAGGTCATCCTCGAACCGATCGCGGTCGAGGCGGAGGCGGTGGCGAGCAGGTCGCAAGGGGATCGGGAGGAAGAGGAGGCTTAGATGTCAAATCTGAACAAGGCGCTGCTCATCGGCCGGCTGACCAAGGACCCGGAGATGCGATATACGCCGAGCGGGACCGCGGTCACCAACTTCAGCATCGCGACCAACCGATGGTCGACGGGGCCTGACGGCGAGAAGAAGGAGTTCACCGACTACCACAACATCGTCGCCTACCCGATCGGCAAGCGGAACCTGGCCGAAACGGTCGCGCAGTACACGCGCAAGGGGGCTCTGGTCTACGTGGAGGGCCGCATCCAGACCCGTTCTTGGGAGGGGCAGGATGGGCAGAAGCGACGCGTGACCGAGATCATCGCCAACGACGTGCAGTTTCTCGAGCCGCGTGGAAGCGGCGGCGGCGGTGGTGGGGCTGCCGCGCCGGCCCGCAGCGCCGGCGGCCCGGCTCACGACGACGTTGCAGTTCCCGCTCCGGACGACGCGCCGCGCGACGTCGACCCGGACGACATCCCGTTTTAGGAGAGAGGCATGGCAGTCAACCGCCCACCACGCGACACCGGCTCCGGCGGCGGAGGCAGGGGTCCGAAGCGCCAGCACCGCAAGGTATGCACCTTCTGCGTGGAGAAGATCGCGTACATCGACTACAAGGAGATCTCGCGGCTGCGCCGCTTCGTGAGCGACCGCGGCAAGATCCTGCCCCGCCGCGTGACGGGCACATGCGCCCGCCACCAGCGCCCGCTGACCACGGCGCTCGAGCGCGCGCGGGCGATCGCACTCCTCCCGTATACGACCGAGACCCACTAGGGAGGGCCGGCAGGCCCGATAGAATTCAACCTGCCGCCGCAATCCCTTGACGGAGCGCGCCCATGACCTTTCAGACCCAGCTTCGAATCCCCGGCCCCACGCCGCTGCCCGAGCGGGTCGTCCGCAGCATGAACCGGCCCATGATCGACCACCGCGGGCCGGAGTTCGCGGCGATCCTTGCCGAGATCACCGCCGGCGCTAAGCGCGTCTTCAAGACGTCGAACGATCTGCTTCTGCTCACGTCGTCAGGCACGGGCGGCCTCGAGTCGGCGGTCGCCAACCTGGTTTCGCCGGGCGACGAGGTGATCGTCGCGCTGTGCGGCAACTTCGGCGAGCGCTTCGCCGCCCTCGCCGCCGCCTACGGCGCGGACGTCGTGAGGCTGGAGTTCGAGTGGGGCCAGCCCGTGGATCCAGACGACCTGGCCAGGGTCGTCGAGCGCCACCCGAAAGCGGGGGTCGTGCTCCTGACGCACAACGAAACGTCCACCGGGCTCACCAACCCGCTGCGCGAGCTCGCCCGCGTCGCCCGCGACGCCGGCCGGATCGTGGTCGTCGACGGGGTGAGCTCCATCAGCTCGATCGCGATCGAGACCGACGCGTGGGGGATCGACGTCGCCGTCAGCGGCTCGCAGAAGGGATGGATGGCGCCGCCGGGATTGGCGCTGGTCAGTGTGAGCGATCGCGCGTGGGCTCAGCAGGCGAAGGCTCGCTCGCCCCGGTTCTATTTCGACTGGAAGGAAGCGAAGACTTGGGCCGACAAAGGCATGACGCCGTTCACGCCGGCGGTGGGCGTCGCCTTCGCGCTTCAGGAAGGGCTGCGCATGCTCGAGGAGGAGGGCCTCGAACACGTCTACGAGCGGCACGCTCGCCTGGCGCGGGCCACGCAATCTGGACTGCAGTCGCTGGGCTTCCAGCTCTTCGCGCAGGAGGGCTACCGCTCGAACACGGTCACGTCTGCGGTGCCGCCGCCCGGAGTCGACGTCGCTGCCCTGCGGAAGCTCCTCGACGAGAAGTTCGGCGTCGTCATCGCAGGCGGCCAGGGCAAGATGGCAGGGAAGATGGTCCGGGTGGGACACCTGGGCGCGGTCGCCGAGGGCGACGTGGTGCAGGTGCTGTGGGCGATCGAGCAGGCGCTCGAGGAGCTGGACATCGCCCCCGCCGAGGGCCGGGCCGTGGCCGCGGCCACCGCTTCGCTGCAGGGTGTCCCAGCGTAGTGCCCTGAGCCCCGTGCCCCGAATCCTCGTCGCCGACCCGCTCGCCGAGGACGGCCTCGAGCGCCTTCGTCGCGCCGGTGAGGTCACGATCGTCAACAAGCTCACCGAGGCCGACCTGATCAAACGCATCCCCGACTTTGACGCCCTGGTGGTGCGCAGCGAGACCAAGGTGACCGCGCCGATTCTGGAAGCCGGGCGCCGCCTGCGCGTGGTTGGGCGCGCTGGCGTGGGCGTCGACAACATCGATGTCGCGGCCGCGACGCGCAAGGGCATCCTTGTCGTCAATGCGCCGCGCGGAAACATCGTCGCCGCGGCCGAGCACACGATCGCGCTTCTCTTCGCGCTCGCGCGCTCGGTGCCGCAGGCGGACGCTTCGGTGAAAAGAGGAGAGTGGACTCGGTCGAAGTTCATCGGCACCGAGATCCGAGGCAAGACGCTCGGCGTGATCGGCCTCGGCAATGTCGGCTCCGAAGTCGCCAAGCGCGCCCACGGGCTGGAGATGGAGGTCGTAGCCTACGACCCGGTCGTATCGGTTGAACGCGCGGAGCTCTTCAACGTGCAGCTGGTCGCGCTGAACGAGCTTCTCGAGCGATCCGACTTCGTCACGGTCCACGTGCCGCTCGTCGATGCCAACCGCCACCTCATCGGCGCGCCGGAGTTGGCGATGCTCAAGCCGACCGCGCGGCTCATCAACACCGCCCGCGGGGGCATCGTGGACGAGACGGCCCTGTGCGAGGCGCTCGAGTCAGGAAGGCTCGCGGCCGCGGCTGCGGACGTGTTCGAGCACGAGCCGGCCGGCGAGAGTCCACTCTTCCGGCTCCCGAACTTCATCGCCACCCCCCACATCGCCGCCTCCACGATCGAGGCCCAGGCGTCCGTGGCCTTCGACGTGGCGGAAGAGGTGGCCGCCGTGCTTGCCGGAGACCTGCCGCGGTACGCGGTCAATGCGCCCGCACTGCCGCCTGAGGAGCTCGCGTACCTGCGTCCATTTGCGCTGCTGACCGAGCGCCTAGCCTCCCTGCACAGCCAGATGTTCGGCGGCAGGGTGAACGCAATCGAGCTCGAGTGCGAGGGGGAGCTGGCCGAGCACGACGTCAACCTTCTGGTTGCGGCCGCGATTCGAGGCGTGCTGCAGCCGTTTACCGAAGACCGCATCAACGCCGTCAACGCGCGGCTGATCGCCTCCAACCGGGGCGTCAAGCTGATCGAAAGGCGCAGTCCGGCGCATGGAAGCTACGCCAGCCTCGTCACACTCCGTATGCACGGGCACGAGCTCGCCGGGACCGTACTCATGGGCGAGCCGCGCGCGGTTCGGATCGACTCGTTTCGTGTCGACCTCGTGCCCGAGGGGCGCTTCCTGGTCAGCCGGCACGACGACCGGCCGGGCGTGGTCGGCAGCTTCGGCACGATTTTGGGCAAGCACGACGTCAACATCGCGAGCATGCAGGTCGGGCGCGACGCGCCACGCGGCAACGCGATGATGATCCTGGCCGTCGACGATCCCGTCGGCGCCGACGTGCTGGCACGACTGCGTGAGGTGGCCGGCATGTCCGACCTCCGCTACGTGGAGCTCGGGGGCACGTCCGATAGCTGACGTAAGAGCGCTTGCCGGCATCCGATACCGGCTCTCACGCGTCGGCGACCTGGGCGCGCTGGTCGCGCCGCCGTACGACGTCATCTCGGAGGCGGAACTTTCTCGGTACAGGTCGCTTTCGCCTTTCAACGTCGTTCACGTCACACGGCCTGGGACCGATTACGAGCGCGCAGGCAGGACGTTCGACGAGTGGGAGCGCGAAGGCATTCTCCAGGCCGACGAGCCGTCGATGTACGTCCACGAGGTCGCCTTCAACGGCCGGCGCCGCCGCGACCTCGTCGCGGCGCTGCGCCTGCAGCCGTACGAAGACCGAGTGGTGCTGCCACACGAGCGCACGCATCGCGGGCCGAAGGAAGACCGCCTCGCTTTGATGCGCGCCACGCACCTGAGCCCCGAGCCGCTCTGGTTCGTCTATGAGGGACGCGTCACCGGGCTGCAGCAGATAACCGAGGTCGTCAGCCGGCGGTCTCCGGCGGTCCAGTTTCATGGGCCCGAGGGGACTGAGCATCGCTTGTGGACGATCACCGATCCAGTGATCCACGCCGCGGTGCATGCGGCCTTTGCGGACCTGCCGGTGCTCATCGCCGACGGGCACCACCGTTACGAGACTGCGCTCGCCTATGCGGAGGAGGTCGGCGGTGAGCCCGACGCCCCCTCCCGGTTCACCCTGGCGCTGCTCACCGACATCGACGATCCCGGCCTGGAGGTGCTGCCCACCCATCGGGTGCTGAAGGCCGGCGTCGCGGTCACCGGTGGGGAGGACGCGCCCTCGCTGGAGGCGACCCTGGCCGGTCTCCACGGCCGGGTGGCGGCAGGCGTGTACCACGACCACCGGTTTCAGGTGCTGCCGTTGGAAGGGAACGTGGCGCTGGTGGAGTTACACGAGCAGGTGATCGACAACATCCTGGGCAAGCGCAGTGCGGAAGACTTCCTGCTGTACACCCGCGACGCCGGCGAGGCGGTGCGCTGGGTGGATGAAGGCGTCGGGGTGGGCGCCTTCTTCCTGGACGCGCCCGACCTGAGGCAGGTTTTGAAGCTCGCGCAGGAGGGGAAGACACTTCCTCAGAAGAGCACCTACTTTTACCCCAAGCCGCCATCCGGGATGGTATTTCTCCGTCTCGACCCCAACCGGCGGCTATAGTTAGGAACCCGAAAAAAGAGAACAAAAAGATGCCCATTTACGGTTATCGCTGCAGCAATTGTGGCCACGAGTTCGAGATCCAGCAGAGGATGAGCGACCAGCCGCTCAAAGCCTGTCCCAAGTGCCAGGGGAAGCTCAACAAGATCCTGTATCCGGTCGGAATCAGCTTCAAGGGCAGCGGGTTCTACACCACTGACTACGGATTTGGCAAGAGCGCCGCGGCCGCCTCCAGCAATGGCGCCACGAAGGGCTCGGACAAGGCCGCGGCTGAGTCCAGCTCGGACGGCAAGGCGGAGTCGAAATCAGACTCCACGTCGGAGTCGAAGCCGAAATCGGAGTCGAAGCCGGACACGAAGTCAACGTCGAAGTCGGATTCCAAAACGGAAAGGAAAGCGTCCTAGATGTCAGATATACGCGCGGTCACAGACGCCGAGTTCGAGTCCGTCGTGCTGAAGTCCGACCGGCCGGTGCTGGTCGATTTCTGGGCGGCCTGGTGCGGCCCGTGCCGCATGATCGCGCCCATCGTCGAGCAGCTCCATGGCGAGCTCGGCGACAAAGTGACGGTGATGAAGATGGACATCGACGAGAACCCGGCGACGCCCATGTCGCTAGGGATCATGTCGATTCCGACCGTGATCATCTTCAAAGACGGCAAGCCGGCCGATCGGACCGTGGGCTACCGCCCGAACATGAAGGGCGACCTGAAGGGCAAGCTCGAGGCGCTGATCCAGGCCTGATGTAGGGCCCATCCAGGCTCGCCGGCCGGCGCAAACCTGGCTATTGTTCTCGCGTGCAGGTTGCGATCTATGCCCGCAAGGACCCGGGTGGGAAGCGCTTCCTGACCACTTTGGAGCGGCGGATCAAGCGGCAGGAGATCAGGGCCTGGGAGGTTCGGCGCAAGAACCCGCTGACGCTGGTCCATTCCGGAGAGCGGTACGCGAAAGTCCGGGTCACCTTTGTCCAGTCCGGAACGCGGGGCTTTGCCCGCGTCGCCAAGGACGGCAAGCTGGGCGCCTTTCGCTCGCCCGAGCCGACGCTGGTGGCCACGATCGCCGGCACTTCGTCAGTCGATCGGGTGCTGGGGTTCCTGGTCGGGCTGCTGACGCGCCATGCGGAGCCCCTGGGGGTCGAGGGCATCGGCATCCCGCTGACGGAATAGCATCTTTCCAGCGCTGGGGATGATTGGGCGTGCCTCCCGCGCGTGAGTAGCCAATGCTGACCGAATAGGATTCAGCCGAGTGGGGATGATCGGGGGCTGGTGCCTCCCGCGGTCTTCAAAACCGTTTGCGGGGCGCTGCTGAGGCGTCCTGGGTGGGTTCGATTCCCATCCATCCCCGCCAATTACTGGCTCGATCACAGCCAAACCCGCGCACGGTTTTCCGAATCGTTTGCGGTCAAGGCTCGCGCGAGTTTCTGTTACGCCCGATCGCCTGATGATTCTTGACACGCACCGCGGTCGCCCTTACGTGCGGTCGGCGCTCGATCTCGAGAAGGTGACCTCCTGACCGATTAGGCCCGTTTCCGTTTCGATGCCGCGCGTCTGGTGCGAGCCGAGGTTGGAACGTCGAGATCGATTCGGATGGTCAAGAAATTCGTGCCCATTACCTCGGATGCGGTCACGCAAAGTCCTCGCGCGAAGTTGACACGACGGGCGATGCGCTGGCGCTCACGCGGATCGTCGTCATCCAGGATGTGCGCCGTCCCCGCCCGCCAGCCAGCCCCGCTCGATTTGACCCGTACACGTGGATTGGCCTCGATGTTCCTCACGTAGTCGGCCTGGCGTCCGTGTTGGGCCACTACCCAGAATGTGTCGCCTTCGACGCCGTCGCATACAGGCGTTGACCTCGGCTGGCCCGTGCGTCGGCCGATGGTCTCGAGGAGGGCGTCGCCAGGGGGTGGGATCCCAAGCTCGAAGGCGCCCTTGACCAGGCGGTTCAGCACCAATTTTTGAAATGGATCGACCACCCGACGCTTGACACTCGACCCGAACATAGGAGACCTCGTATGGATGGGGCGACACGGTGGTTGACCTCGGCTGTCCGACCTGCTGATCGTACGAGTCTGCGGGCGGCTTCAGGTCGGCGGTTTTCGCGTCGCCAGCCAGAACAAACGGGCGACGACGACGGCGCCAGCGCCGAGGGCGCCAGCCAGGAAGGTGCCCACCAGGCCGCCCTGGGCGCCGGGCCGGTAGACCGACACCACAAAACCCACCGCGATGACCAATGCGGCAAGGATCATGCCTAGGACTATCCGGTTCGCAGCGTTCTCGACCCGGTGGACGAAGGGCTCGAGACCCTTCGGCTCGACTGCCAGCGCCAGCTCGCCCTTCTCGAGTGAGGTGACGGCACGTTTCAGGATACGAGGCGACTCGGTCGCTAGCCACAACACATCCGGCGCTGCACGCCCGAACCGCTTAGTCCATGCCAATGGCGAGTTCTCCTCGATCACCATCCGTGTCAGATAGGGTTCGGTCGCATCGATCATCCTGAAGCCCGGATCTAGCTGAGCCACCATCCCCTCAGCAGTAACCAGAGTCTTCGCGAGCATCGACAGTGCTGAGGGCATGACCAGCTTGTGTGCCCGCAGGACAGCGAATACGTCGTCGAAGACGGCCGCAAGCTTGGTTTCCCCGATCGCCCGGTCGTAATACTCGGTGACCAGGCGCTCGAGGTCCTTCTTTAGCGCGGAGCGATCGGCCTTCGGCTCGGGCATCCCGAGCGCGATCAGGCCATCAATCATGCCGTCCGAGTCTCGACGCCCGATTGCCATCAGCAGCTGCACCAGACCAGACCTCGCCTGCTCGTCGATCACACCGACCATGCCAAAGTCGATCAGTCCGATTCGCTTCTCGCTCTCGATGAACAAGTTTCCAGGATGCAAGTCGGCGTGGAAGAAGCCATCCTCAAGCAGCATTTTCAAGATGATCCTGGCCGCGTTCTCTGCAACCTGATCGCGGTCGATGCCCGCGTCGCGGAGAGCCGGCGCGTCAGTGATGCGACTGCCCGTGATCTTCTCCATAGTCAGGACGCGGGTGGTGGTCGAATCCCAGAACACGCGAGGTATATGCACGTGTTGAGAGCCCTCGAAGTTCTGCTCGAAACGCTCTGCGTTGTGACCTTCCTTCAAATAATCGACCTCAGCGCGCAAGCCGGAGTCGAACTCACGGACCACACCATTCACATCCCACCCGTCCAACGCACCCAGGCGGCCGCCGGCGATCGCGGCCAGTCGATTCAGTAGCTTGAGGTCCTCGTCGATTTGCTCTACCGCCCCCGGTCGCCGAACCTTGACCACGACCTGGGTTCCGTCCGCCAGCATGGCCAGGTGAGCCTGGCCGATCGAGCCCGTGGCGAGTGGAGTGTGGTCGAACGTCGCGAAGGACGAATCGATCGGCTGCCCCAGTTCGGCTTCGATGATCGCGATCACCGATTCGGTAGGCACAACAGGCGCACGGTCTTGGAGGTGCGCCAACTCCGCTTGGAACTCGGGGGGCAGAAGGTCGGCACGAGTCGACAGCACCTGTCCGAGCTTCATGAAGGTCGGTCCGAGCTCCTCAAGCGCTTGCCGCACATCCTCCGGGGCGACCGTTGTTAAGGTCTGGCCACTCCCGGTTCGCTCATGGCCGATCGGCACCAGGTGCTCAAGCGCCATCAGCTCGATCAGATGCCACAGGTGATGTCGCGCGAGCACGGCCGCGATCTGGCGGGCTCGCGCCAACGATGACAGCTCATGCACCCGGGGCGCACCTGTATCAGCGATGGTGACCATGATGACCTTCGCGGTCTCGGGCCGCGGCCTTACAGATCCGTGATCCGATCCAGGACATAGGCTTCGACCTCTTCGGACTTGCCTTTGACCGCGAACCTCCCGAGTGGGCGGACCGAGGAGAGGTCTCGAATGAGCGCGTAAGTGGGCGCCGACACCACGACCTGGCCCGCCTTCGCACCCGTCTGAAGCCTTGCAGCGAGATTCACCGCGTCGCCGTGCGCGACGTAATTCCTCAGCTCCTCACTCCCGACGTTGCCGACCAGGGCTGCGCCGGTCGCAATCCCCACGCGGAAACGCGGGAGCGAAGGGTCCTCGGCGACGATTGCCTCGATTGCGCGCTGCATCTCGAGCGCCGTCCGTGCGGCAGCGAGGGCGTGGCGTGGCTGCTCGACCGGTGCATTCCAGACCGCCACGATCGCGTCTCCCGCGAACTGGATGATCGTCCCGCCGTTGGCGAAGATCACCGGGACCACTGCGCTGAAGTAGCGATTTAGCGCGAGGACCGTCTCGTGGGGCGGTCGGCTTTCGGTGAACGGCGTGAAACCTTCGAGGTCGGCGAAGAGCGCGGTCACTTCGCGGTTCTCGCCGCCGAGCGCCGCGCGCCGTGGATCGGAGAGGAGCGACCGCACGATCTGCGGCGAGAGATACTGGCCGAAGAGGCGTTGCACGGCCCCGAGGGCTCGGTCGCGCTCGCGTACGAACGCGTAAAGGACGACAAAGGTCACAACGGAAACCCCGGCGATGTTGATGATGAACATCCCGCGTACAAGACCGGCTGGAAGGTTGTTCGCGGTGCGGAGAGCTCCGCCGAAGACGCCGACGGCGACAAGCAGCAAGAAGTACGCCACGAGCCAGCGGAGCGCTTCGCGCGGAGTCGCGAAAGCGAGCGCCCCGATCGGCGCGAACAGCGCCCAGAGGGCGACGACGCTGGAGGGGACAAAGCCGCCGAGCGCGGCCATCAGAGCGAAGGGGAGCACGAGCATCAGGCTTAGCTGCGTGAACCGGAAGACGTCGTAGTGCCGCGTGACGGTGAATATGACGATGCTCAGGAGTGAAAGGACCGTGTACGTCAGCGGGATCGCCCCGCCGAGTGGCTCACCGAACGCGATGTAGACCAGCCCCCAAATAATCGCGAGCACACTGATGGCGAGCGCGAAGGCGACGAGGAGCCCGTGCCGTAGGCGCTCATCCTCGGTCTCCCCTGGAGTGGCGCCGATGGTGGCGAAGACTGCGAACCGGCGGTCCATTGTGTGCGGCTAGATGCTACTCGGCGCCCGGCAGGAGCCGGCCCTACTGCTACCCTGATGACCTTCCGGCGGCGGATGTGGAGAAGTCGTGAAACACGTCTCCACCGATGCCACGATCGCGTCTGCTATGGAGGCATAAATGGCTGTCCAGGACGACATCGCAGACAGGATCGCGGGGTTTGCCCTGTTCGCCGACCTCTCCGGTCCACAGCGCGAGCAGGTGGCGCACGTCTTCGAGGAAGCGTGGTTCTCGGAGGGCGAGCGCATCCTGCGACAGGGATTCACCGGGTCGGGTCTCTACATCATCCTCGAGGGGACCGCAGCCATCCGCATCGACGGAGTCGATCGCTCTCTTCTCAAGGCCGGCGACTACTTCGGGGAGATCTCCTGCCTGCTCGGCGAGGCGCCCGTGGCCGACATACTGGCTGTTCAACCGCTGCGATGCCTGGTCCTGGCCAGCGGACAGGTCGAAAGCTTTCTCAAGGCGCAGCCGCTGGTCATGTATCGATTGCTTCAGGGCGAGGCGCGAAAAGTACGCACCACTACCAAGTGGCTCAGCTAGAGAAGGCACCGTTTCCGTCCGGCCGCTACCCGCTGATCATCGTCGGCAGCGGCCCCGGCGCCCTACAGCTCACCTATTCGCTGTCGCGGATCGGTATCGAGCACGCTGTCTTGTCCGACGATCCGACGCCTGGCGGGATGTTCCGAAGGTGGCCGGTTTTCCAGAGGATGCTGAGCTGGACCAAGCCTTTCACCGGCCTGGAACACGGATCGCGCGCATACGAGCGCTACGACTGGAACAGCCTGCTGGCGGACGAGGATGCCGGCCGCGCTGTGATGCCGCGAATCATGGACGGCACCTCCTACTTTCCATCCCGGCCGGAGATGGAGAGGGGCCTGGTCGCGTTCACCGAAGCCTGCTCCCTTCGCATCAGATTCGGGTGTCACTGGGATTCGACGCGCCGAGATGGCGACGATTTTGTGCTGCGTACCTCAGACGGCGACTACCGCGCACCGCTCCTCGTCTTCGCGGTCGGCGTCGCTGAGCCCTGGCGACCGGCCGGGCTGGAGGACGTGCCGCACTACGGAGAGCTCCGCGCCGCCGAGACATACTCGGACCGGCGCGTTTTCATCATCGGCAAACAGAATTCCGGTTTCGAGATCGCGACCGGCTTGCTTCCGCTGGCGCGCCAGATAGTACTGGCCTCACCCAGCCCGACCAAGTTGTCGGTCAACACACACTCACTGGTCGGCGTACGGGCCCGTTATGTCCAGCCTTACGAGGACTCAGTGCTGGCGGGCGGAGTGGTAGTGCTGGACACCTCGATCGATGAGGTCAAACGCACTGGGAACGGCTACCAGGTCCGGACCCGCAGCGCCAAGGATGGATCGGTCCTCACCTTTGAGGTCGACGATGTGATCGCCGCCACCGGATTCGCCGCACCCCTGCGCGACCTCGATCAACTGGGCGTCGCGACGTTCGGCCAGAGCCGGCTGCCGGCTCAGACCCCTTTCTGGGAGAGCGCTACCGTACCGGGGATTTACTTCGCCGGCACTCTCAACCAGGGCGCCCAGGGCCTGAAGAAGCACGGTATCCCGAGCAATTCGGGAGCGGTCCAGGGCTATCGATACAATGCGCGGGTTCTCGCCGCTCACCTCGCGGAGAAGCGGTTCGGTATGCGATTACCGCGCCGCCATCTCGAACCGCAAGAGGTGATTCCTCATCTTCTTGCCGAAGCGAGCCGCGGCCCCGAGCTGTGGCATCAGCGCTCGTACCTCGCATGTGTGGTTCTGGTCGATCCTGACCATGGCATCGTCGACGAGGGCGTCGTGCCTCTCGCCCATTTCGTCGACTCCGCGGGACCCGACGGGGTCGCGGTCGCCCTCGAATCGAACGGTCGGGACGATCCATATCCAGCCGTTTACGTCCGTCGAGGCAGCGTAGTCACCGAGCACCTCCTGGAGCCCAGCCCGCTGCTGGACTTCGAAGGCTCCAACCACCACCACGCGCTTATCGTGGCGCTCGACCGCGTGATGAGCCCGTCCATCTCACGAGCAGAGTTGTGACTTTGCAGACCGGCCGTAGAACTCTCCCCCATTAACGTCGGCCCAGACAGCATGCCCTCGCTCGCGCGCTCAGGACCGAACCACAGCCCAGCTTTCACAAATGAAAGCGCCGGGGCCACAGCACCCCGGCGCCAACCGGACAATTCGAAAGCGTGAGAAGAAGTCGTTACTTCTTCTTGGCGGCCTTCTTCTTGGCTGGCTTCTTAGCAGCCTTCTTCTTCGCGGCCATGATGGTTTACCTCCTTGACTCTATTTCGGACCCGATGACGTTTTAGTTTTGGCGGGTCCCAATGCATTTCTCGAAAGGGTCTGCCGCTCATCAGGTGGTCGCCTCTGTGATGGCAACCATGAGCAGCTTCGCTTTCAGATCATTGTGATACTCGAACCAACCCACTTCTGTCAATGGGGATTCGCATGTTGGCGTCTATGAGGCCACCGACGAAGTGGCAGCGTCACGCCAACTCGTCAAGATAAATTCTTGCGCTTGGCCCCATTCGGAGACTGCGGCGGGCGAAATCCAAGGAACAGGTCTCGAACCTCATCGTCTTTGACCACGACGGCCCTGAATCCCACTTCGCGCAACAGCTGTAGCCATCGCGCGCGCGGAAACAGACCCTGGAGGTGGCGATCGTGCACGACGTGGGCCTCGCCTTGTTGGTTGCGCAGCAAGATCGCGAAGTCAACCAGGTAGGTCGTGTCGGTCGGGTCGGGGTCGAAGACCCATTGCAGGAAGCGCAGTCTTCTAGGTGGGGAATCGGTTCCTCCGTGATCAGTGCCCTCGGCAAACGTCTCGCGTACAAAGTCCGGGACGAAGAGCGCGACGCCACCTGGGTTGCAGTGCTCGTATGCGGTTTGCATAACCGCCCGCAGATCAGATTCGGTCGTCATGTGGCAGATCGCGTCGTGAACGAACACCGCGTCAAAGGTGCGCCGGAGTCGCAGCGTGCGAATGTCGCCCTTGACGTGCTCACACTCTGGATTGAGCTTCCGACTCACCGAGAGCATCTGCGGCGAAAGATCTACCAAGGTCAACGCGAAATGCGCTTTGAGGTGGAACGCGCTGTTGCCTCCGCCTGAACCAAGCTCGAGCACAGTGCGGGGTGCCGGCTTGGTCGACTTGCGGAGGACCCGCACGATGTGAGCCGCTTCGCGGCGGTATTCGCGAGGATCCGAGAAGACCGGCCACCATTCGGCCAGCTCGCCGTAGAGCTTCATGTGGCATAGCGTGACGTGAAAATGGATTTGGCGGAACGACGCGACTCTACGCGTCGTCCCGCCCACGCCTGAAGAGCGTCAGCTGACGGGGGTGACTCCGAGCGCGACCAGGGCTGCCACCGCGGCATCGCCCGTGTCATAAACGACCGAGCGGACGCCGGTGTCGCCGAGGGCGCCGCTCGCCGGCCCTGCGACGCCGCCCTCGTAGAAGCGGTCGTTGGGCGGGTTGAGCCCCGCGATGTCGCGGATCAGGACTCGGTGCTCGCACTCGATGCCCATGATCTGAGCCGCCGCCTCAGCGACGAAGGTGCCGAGCGCATCGAAGTCCGCAGCCGCGGCCTTGACCGCGCCCAGGTAGGCCCCAATGAAGATGTCCTCGAGCTGTTCACCGAAGGCCAACATGTTGGAGGCGCTGTCGAAAGTGCCGGCTGGAAAACGGAACACGGTCTTGGGGAAGCCGAGGCCAAGGCTCTGCAAGGTGCCGAGGTGGGACGTTTCCTGGTTGCGTGCGGCGTTGAAATAGACACGGTGCGCAGAGCTGAGGAGGTTCCCTTTGGCCTGGTCGGCCGGGACGCCGAACTCAGTCGGGGCCCCCAGAGCGTTGGCATAGAAGGCGATGCCGATCCGCTCCGCGCCCACGGCCGCGTTGCCGAAGTTCACGACGTCGGCATCGGTGGAGGCGAAGACGGCTTGGACCCGGCCCATCAGCGCGCCGCCCACGGCGGCCCCGCCGCCGGCCGCCAGCAA